>Ga0126306_10001189_pt1 | contig 13699 bp, 15 predicted proteins | sample Plot27_FD_92592 | JGI IMG/M metagenome (GOLD analysis project Ga0126306, IMG submission 92592) | Serpentine soil microbial communities from UC McLaughlin Reserve, CA, USA - Plot27 | ecosystem: Environmental > Terrestrial > Soil > Grasslands | place: USA: UC McLaughlin Reserve, Lake County...
ATCAAGGTGCGTGTGCGCGACGGTTACCAGGACTACGTCGTCGATTACCACCCGTTCGACGTCGTCGGCTGGGACGGCTACCTGTACCCGTGGACGTTCAACATCAACGACTTCGAGCCGATCACCGGGCGGATCCACATGCCGCCGCCGTCACACCAGACGTTCGCCGGCCCGAACTTCGTCATCTGCTCGTTCTGCCCGCGCAAGCTCGACTTCGACCCGATGGCGATCCCGATCCCCTACCACCATTCAAATCTCCAGAGCGAGGAGATGATCTATTACGTCGACGGAAACTTCTCGTCGCGCAAGGGGATCGAGGTCGGGTCCGTGACGCTGCATCCGTCGGGGATCCCGCACGGGCCGCACCCCGGTCTCGCGGAGAAGTCGATCGGGATGGCGGAGACACACGAACTCGCCGTCATGTGCGACACCTTCCACCCGCTCAAGCTGACGAAGTTCGCGAAGGACCTGGACGACGGCCAATACGCCTTCTCCTGGTACACGGAAGACGGCGTGCCCGCGAGCTACGACGCCGACCCCGCTGGCGCGACCTCACACTTCTAGCGCTGCGGGGTCAGTCGGCCCGCCGTGCGTAAGCAGCAGGCGGTCGGGGTTGCGGCTCATCAGCTGCCGCACGGCTTCTTCGGCGGCGTCGAACGTCTCGTGCTTGCGAACCCACGTCGGCGGACAAAGCGCCGCCCGTCCGTCGTGGCCGAGGATCGTGTCGCCGAGGACGACCGCATTGTGATGCGGGAGCCAGTAGGCGACCTCCTCGATGCGCCGCATGTGGACTGCCTCGACGCCCCCGGGGAGCTCGTCATCGATGTTGAAGGTGTTCGTGTACCGGGTCCGCTCGCCGATCCATTCCGCAGCAGGCTCGTGCGCCCAGAGGCTGGAGCCTTCATACCGGTCGAGAAGCTTCTGCGAGCTGCGAACGTGCCAGAGGATCGTGATCAAGATTGCGGGCGGACCGTGCTCTACGACGACACGGTCAAGCGCGCCCCAGTCTTCGATGAGAGGATCGAAAATGACGAACGCGTCGTCGGCGACGAGTGCGTAGGAAGAGACGACCTGCTCCCAGCCCTTGCCGCCCTCGAGGTCCTCCGGCGTCCATTCGGGATGCGGGCCGGTCCACCACCAGAGGCGCGGCGCGATCTCCTGCACATCAGACCTCGAGCGCGGTCGGTTCGGTCGGGCCGCCGTGCGTGAGCAGCAGGCGGTTGGCCGGGAACTCGAGAACCCGCTGAACCAAGCGACGCACCTCGTCGTACGACTCGGTCTTCCGTAGCCAGCTCTCTGGACAGAGGCGCGCGACATCCTCGTAGCCGAGAATCGTGTCGCCGATGACCGTGGCGCTGTGGCTCGGGAGCCAGTAGGCGACCTCTTCCATGTGGTGCATCGGATGCGCCTCGACGCCGCCCGGCAGCTTGTCGCCGGTCGTGAACGTGTTTGTGTAGCGCACCCGCTCGCCGATCCATTCCGCAGCCGGCTTGTGCGCCCACAGGCTGGAGCCTTCGTACCGGTCGAGAAGCTTTTGCGAGCTGCGAACGTGCCAGAAGATCGTGATCAAGATCGAGGGCGGGCCATGGTGCTCGACGTCGCCGTCCAGTGCTTCCCAGAAAGCGGGCTCGTCGCCGTCCGGGATCAGCGGATCGAAGAGGACGAATGCGTCGTCGGCGACCAGGGCGTACGAGGAGACGATCTGCTGCCAGCCTTGCCCGTCCTTGAAGGCGGCTTCCGTCCACTCGGGGTGCGGCGCGCTCCACCACCAGAGCCGCGGAGCGATCTCCTCCATGTTCAGCACTCGAAGACGGTAACTGGTCCGAGGTTTCCTAACAGGTTCTAACCGCCGCCACCTTGGGCGTTTACGCCTCGGACCCACGGTGCATGTGGGACACCGAAAACAGGCTTCTATCCTCGACCACGGCGGGCTCCATGCGGCGAGCCCGGCCGCGGCCGGCTTCCGCTGGGTCACGCTACATACGGTTATGGCATGGGGTTCCTCGCCGTTCCACAACCGTTCTCGTTCGAACACACGACCGAGCGGTTCCGCGTCTTCGGGCCGGACTACGCGAGCCTGTGGCACGAGGGCGGCCTCCATCGCGTCATCGGCGGCCGCGAGGTGCGGGTCGAGTCGGCCCCCGGCGGGGTCGGCGTCGAGCCGCTGGACGAGGAGACCCGGCCAGTCGTCCTGAAGCTCCTCGGCGCCGCGTTCGACCTCGACGCGTTTCGACCGACCGAACCACAACTTGCTCGCCTTGCGACGCGGCTCCGCGGCTTCCGCCCTTCGCTGACCACCGATCCATTCGAGATGCTCGTCGGCGCGATCTCGGCGCAACAGATCTCGCTGCGGGCAGCGCTCAGCGTCCGAAACCGTTTCGTCGAGCGTTTTGGCGTGCGCGCCGGGCTCGCCTACGCCTTCCCCGCATCTGAAAGGGTCGCCCGAGCCGAGCCGGAGGAGCTGACGGCGCTCGGCTTCTCCAGACGGAAGGCGGATTACATCCTCGCGCTCGCGCGCGCCGGGCTCGACTACGCCGCCCTCGGGGGCGCCCCCGACGAGGACGTCAAAGCAACGCTCGTAGAGCTGCCCGGGATCGGCGAATGGACGGCGGACTGGTTTCTTGCTCGCTACCTCGCGCGACCGCACGCCTGGCCGGCCGGAGACCTTGCCCTCCGCAAGGTGGTCTCTGCCTTCTATGGTGACGGGCGCTCCCTGACGACCCAGGAGGTCCGCGAGATCGGCGCCCGCTTCGAGCCCTTCCAGAATCTGAGCGCGCATTACCTGCTCCTCGGCAACCGGCTGCCCGGATGAACGTCCGGCGCGAAGGCGACGCCTACGTCGTCGAGGAGCAGGGGCAAGTAGTCGGGTCGGCCCAATGGGCGCCCGGCGGCGGCGTCGTCCTCGAGCTCGGAGAGCCTCGTGAGGGAGTGGCGCTCGCACTGCTCCGCGCAGTGGCGGCAGATCGCTTGCAGCCGGAGGAGGGCGCGGAGCGCCCCTCCTCACACGGCTCAGTCCATGTGCAGACAGACGACCAGGGCGCGGTCGTCCAGGCTGTCACTCGACTCGTCCCGCGGGTCTTCCGCTCTCGAGCGACTGTCGTCTCGGCGCCGCGGAACGGTTGGATCGCCGTCTACGACGAGGTCGCCGATCGCGATCCACGCCAGCTTGCGAGGCTCGGCCGGGAGCTCTCGAATGCGACAGGCCTCGTGGTGTTTACGATCGGTGTCGAAGAGGGCGCGGCTGTGCACTACATCGCCTTCGAACGCGGACGGACGCTGGACGAATACTTGTCGGTGCCGGAGTTTCGGGGTCCCCTTCCACCCGGCGACGCGGTCGCGCTTCGCGCTAACCCCACCGTCGTCGCCCGCCTAACTGGCGCGCGTCCGGCGAGCATCCGGTCCGTGGCGCGGACCGCAGCCTCCACCGACGAGCTGCCGCCGGCCGACGACCTGCTGCGGGAGCTCGCGCTCGCGCTCGGTCTCGAAGGGACGCACATTCGCTTCGAGGAGGCCCGTTACCTGCCCGACGGCGTCGTCGTGGAGCACGAATGAAGGTCGTCCTGCTCCACGCGTTCCCGCTCGACGAACGGATGTGGGATCCACAGCGCGAGGCACTCACCGGTTACGACGCCGAAACGGTCAATCTCTACGACCTCGGCGGCAACTCGGTCGAAGGCTGGGCCGAGCGGATCCTCGAGCGAGTGACCGGCGATCTCGCGGTCGTCGGTGCCTCGGTGGGCGGCTACGTCGGCCTGGCGATGGCTCGCAGCGAGCCCGATCGCATTCGCGGTCTGCTCCTCGCGGGCGCGCGCGTCGGCGCCGATTCGCCCGAACGGCGGGCCGCGCGCAACGAGCAGATCCGAACGCTGCGCGAGGAGGGGATCGAGGCCTGGGCTCCGGCCGCGCCGGCACCGCCTCCGCCGGAGCGAACCGTCGACGAGCTGATCCGAACGGTTGAGGCCCTTCGCGACCGGCCCGACGCAAGCGACGTGGCGCGCGCCTTCGAGGGGCCGCTCTGGGTCGCCGTCGGCGAGAACGATCCGTTCCTGCCGGTCGAGGAGGCCCGTGAGATCGTCGCGGCGGCGCCGAACGGTCGCCTGGAGGTCTTCGAAGGCGCGGGCCACTTCACGAACATGGATCGGCCCGAGCGTTTCAACGAGCTCATGCGCGAGTTCCTCAGCCGACTTTGACGTCGACCTGACCGAGCTCCCCCAGGTCGGCGGCGACCTCGTCACCCGGCGCAACCGGGACCTGGACCAGCGAGCCGGCGATGATGCAGTCGCGGGGCTCGAGCCGCTCTCCGGCGGCGCCGAGCAGCTCGCGCGCGATCCGCGCTGTCTCGGCCGGATCGACGCGTTGTTCACCAGCGTCCACCACTTCGCCGTTGATCAGCACACGGGCGCGGACGACCTCAGGAGGAGGCTCGGGCCGCAGCGGGCCGATCGCGAACCCACGATGCCAGACGTTGCCGGCGACGATGCTCTCGAGGTCGTGTGGAGGCCGGGCGACGTCGACGAGCTCGAGCGCCGCGCCGAACCGTGCGGGCTCGCCGTCGTCGCCGATTTGAACCGCCAGCTCGGCGTCGGCCCGGAGGTCGCGCGCGGCCTCCGCAGGGAAGACGGCGCTAGGCTGGAGCCGCGTCGCCGAGGTCAGGTGCCCGAGGACGGGCTCGAGGTGCTCTTCGCCCTCGACGATGCCGCGGCCGATCTTCCAACCGACACGCTCGGCCCCCGTCGCCAGCTCGGCCCGCCACTCCAGCAGCTGGATTCGCAGCGCAAACGCGACACGCTCGTGTAGCGCTACGAGACCGGTACCTCCGCCTCTTTCAGCAACTGCCGCAGCGACTGCGCATTGGTCGCCGCTTGAGCGACGAAGCCGCCGCCGGGGCCGGGACTCCGGTTGTTGTTGTTGAAGAGCACGTACGCGTTCTCGGCCTCCTCTGAAAGCTCCTTCAGCGGCCCCACCCATTCGCGGAGCTCGTCGTCCGAGTAGAGATAATCGAACCGCTCGGCGGCGCTCTTGCCGCGGACGTTCCAGGTCTTCTCGTTGCGCCCGTGCATGCGGACGTACAGCGTCGGCGAGGTGAGCGCGAGCAGAGTGGCGGGCACGTTCTTCGCCTCCACTTTCGGCGCGTCGACGACGACGAGCGCCATCCCGTGCTCTTCGAGGAACGAGAGCACCTCGGAACGGACGGCCTCGTCGTACCAGCTCGCGTGCCGGAACTCCACGAGCATCTCATCGTCGCCCAGTTGCTCGCGCGCCCAGGCGAGGTAGTCGAGCGAAAGGTCCTTGTAGACGACATACGACGGGAACTGGAAGAGGATCCCGCCGAGCTTGCCCTCGGCGCGGAGAGGCCCGAGTGCCTCACCGAACCGGCGGAAGATCTCGGCGCGGAACTCGCGTGGGGGGCGATCCACCCGGCCGCGCTCGTCGACCGGAGCCTCGTCCCGGAGGTCCGTCGGTAGTTGCTCCTTCTTCACCGGATGCCGGGTCATCACGCCGAAAGCCTTGACGTGCATGACGAAGTCGTCGGGCGTCTGCTCCGCCCAGCGCGCGGCCATGGACTCCACGGGCAGCCGGTAGTAGGTCGAATCGAGCTCGACGGTGTCGAACTGCTCCGCGTAGTAGGCGAGTCGCTCGCCCGCGGGCAACCCGGGCGGGTAGAAGTACTTCGAGAGCGCTTCGTCCGCCCATGAGCAGGTGCCGACTCTGATCCGTGCCGCCATCAGCGCTCGATCCGGACTGGTCGGAAGCGGCCCGACGGCGGGTAGATCGATGCTCCGGAGCAGCGCGGCGCGAGCGACGGGGAACACCCGGACGCCGCCCCGCGCAGCGGTACGCGCGCGCTGGCAAAGACGACCATGACCTTTCCGATCCGGATCCGGGTGGTGGCGCAGCCGCGAGCGTTCGTGCGCGGGCTGGCGACCTTCTTGGAGCTGAAGACCGTCGTTCCGCCGTAGTAGAGGTTGATGGTGACATCGCGAACCGCCTGGCCCGCTTCCCGCAGGCAGGCGGTCACGACCGCGAACGCCCGCTTCCCGCGCTTCTGCCGCTTGGCGGTCACGGCGAACGTCGCCGGCAGCCCGATGTAGGCGGTGCTCTGCGTCGTCAGGGCCGTATTCAGGGCTGCGGTCCCGGTCGTGTACGGGACGAAGACGCCGTTCCAGGGATAGATGCCCCGTTCGTCCGGGTTCCTGAAGACATTCTCGAGCGTCAGATCCGCGTAGGTCAGCGACACCTCCGCCGCTCGCGCGCCATACGGCGACGCCGGGCAGATGCGGAGCCGGGCCGAGGCGTAGGCGACCTCGTGCCCCGTCGTCACCCGGTCGACGTAGATCGGCACGCGGTAGGTATTACCGGCGAGCGTGAACGCGAACGTCCAGACGGCCTCGTGCGGGCCTGGGGCGCACGAGCTCGTCACGTGGCTCGCCGGGTCGTCAGCCGTGACGCTGCCCTGGACGGCCTGGCGGGCACCGCCAATCGAACCGATCCTGACGAACGCGATCATGGTGCCGAGCTCGGTTCCTCTCGCCTGTCCGAGCCTGACGTCGTACCCGCGCGGTGAATAGACGGTGACCATGCCGGTCGCGTCCTCGTCATCGTGTGTCTGGAGGAAGATCCGGACCGAGCCGCTGCCGCCGAGCGCCGGGTTCGTCTCGCCGACCAGGAGCAAGGGGTTGTACGCCGCGAACCCGATTCCGGGGAAGGCGAGAGCAAACGCGCTTGCGAGGCCGGAGATCAGGCAGCGAACGCCCATGCCACCACTATGCCTTTAGAGCCTCTAACAGAACGAAGCCTTGTGCCGTCGGGGTGCGCTGGGCGGCGCGAGGCGGCGTCCTCGGTCTCGCCCGTATCCTCCGGATACGAACGAGACGCTGCGTCCTTGCCTCGCACCACCCAGCGCACCCGACGACGAAGCGTCATTCAGTTAGAGGCTCTTAGCGTCTGACGCGTTTCGCGCGACCGCTCGAGAGGTCGAACGCCGGGGCGATCGAAGGCTGAGAGCACCTCGGGGCGAGTGTCGGCTGACAGGCTGGGGCCTGGCGCGCCGGGACATCCGCGATTGCGCGGAGGAAGAGCGCCCGGGTCCTCAGGCGCACCCTCGAGGTGGTGCAGCCGCGGGCGTTCGTGGTGCCCTGTGCAAGCCTCCTCGCTCGGATGTTGTTGGCTTTCGCCGCCGTCGCGCCGCCGTGGAACCCGATGCGGATGCCGCGGATGCCCTGGCCCGCCTCGGTCGCACAGGCCGTGACGACAGCGAACGTTCGCTGGCCGCGCTTCTGCCGCTTGGCGGTCATGGTCAGTCGTGTCGGCAGCCGTACGAAGGACGAGCTCTGGGCGGCGTTCGCGGGATTGGGCGTCGCGGTGCCCGGCGTGTGGGGCACGAAGACGCCGTTCCAGGGATAGGAGCCTCGTGTGCCCGGGTTGGTGAAGACGCCGCGAACCGAGAACGCGCTGATGATCAGAGACGCTCCGGCCGGCGCGCCCTGGGGCGGCGGGATGTATGGCGACGGAAGGCAGACCCGTATGCGCGCCGACGCGTATGCCGACTCCGGCGCAGTCGTCACGCGGTCGACGTACATCGGCCAGCGCACCTGGTTCCCAGAAACCGTGAACTCCAAGATCCAGACCGCCTCGTGCGCCCCGGGCGAGCACTGGTTGGTGACGTAGCTCGCGGGATTGGCGGTCTTGACGGTTCCCTCGACGTTGACGCGGGCGCCGCCGAGGGAGGCGACCTTGACGAGGGCCGACAGTGAGCCGAGCGTTGTGCCTGCGGGCTGAGTCAGGGTGACGCCGTAGCCGGGCGGCGAGTAGATGGTCGCAACGCCGGTGGCGTCGTCGTTCACGCCCTGGCCGACGCCGATCACGAGCGGGCCGCCGCGGCCGAGCGCTTGGTTGGTGCCGGCCACGAGGAGTGACGGGTTGTAGGCGGCGAACCCGGTGCCTGCGAACGCCAAGGCGAAGACGCAAGCGGCAGCAGACACCGACAGGCGAGCTGTTCTAGTCAAGAGACCCCCTTTCCCGGGGTTAGACGCTGGTTTCGGCGATTGGTTACCGGTTGTCCTTCCCGGCGCTCTGGCTCGGCAAGGGTCGCAGGGCGGTCGTCCGGATCGAGAGCGTGTAGGAGGCGCGCCGCTCGACATCGCGCGGCTTGTAGATGCAGGCGTAGACGTAGCGGCCGCTCTCCCGCTTGTTCTCGAGGGAAAAGGTCTCCGCGCCACGCGCTGGCTGATAGCTGCCGCCGATCATGGCCGCCCGGAGTGCACGGCGTCGATTCTGGTAGTAGCAGCTCGCCGTGCTCGGCCGAAAGACCTCCAGGTCCACGTTCGAAGTAGGAACGACGCGAAGCCTGGCGATGCGTCTCCCGGGCACATACACGCGATAGACGTCGACCGGGTCCTCGCTTCCGTCAAGGCGGGCTCGCAGCGTCGCCCGCGGTCGACCTGGCCGAGTCAAAGGTGCGGCCGCGTCCTTGAAGAGCCCGCCGGCCTCGACCTGGTTGACGTCGTCGTTCGGTTCAAGAGGGTCAACCGCCGGCAGTGGGCGCCTGAGCGCAGCGGGGATATCGAGGATCCCGAAGCCCGTGTCCTCGTCCCATCCCGGCGGCCCGGCGTCCCGGGCCGACGAACGCAGCAGGTCGGCCAACTGCGTGGACTGCATCGGCCTCCGGGTCGCGACCCAGGCTGCCGTTGCGCTGACGAGCGCGGCCGAGAAGCTCGTTCCGTCGACATCGGCGTAGCCGCTCTCATCGACGAACGCTGGCGCCGCCACGAACATCGATTCGCCGGGAGCAGCAAGGTCGATTCCCTGACCTTCGGTGGAGAAGTAGCTGACCATCCCGCGGGCGTTCGTCGAACCGACGGTAAGCACGTGTGGCCACATCGCGGGGACGGCGGGCGCGCTGAAGTGGAGCCGCGTGTTTCCGGTTGCGGAGACGGAAAGGCTGCCGCCCGCGAGGGCCCGGATCAGCTGATCGTGGAGTGCAAGGCAGCTGGGCGGACTGAAGCCCCAGCTCATGTTGAGCACACTCGGGCCGGCCGAGATCGCTGCTTCGACGGCGGCGAGCACGTCGGCGCAATTCCCGAGGCCGGTGTCGGCCGAGCGGAGGTTGACGGCGGGATAGAGCCCGACGATGCCGGCGCCGTTCAGCGGCGCGGCGGCAACCGAGCTCACCATCGTCCCGTGGAAGTCCTCCTGCGGGATCATGTCGTTCGCGTTCAGGAACCGGATCGGGCGGGCGGCGAACTCCGGATGGCTCGTGTCGATCCCGTCGTCGATGATGGTGAGCGGGAAGCCTGCCCCCGGGGCCACCACGCGGTCGGCGCCGATCTGAGGCAGCCACCAGGGCGCGGGGTCGATGGGATCACCCTGGGCGGCGAGGACGGCGCTCGGGCGCAGCGGGTCGTTGGGATGCGCATAGCGGAGAGCGCCGACCGCGTGGAGCCGCTTGACGACCGCGGACGACTGAGCTTCGGCTACCCGCCAGAGCAGCTCGCCCAGCCGGCGGGCGCGGTGGCGGCGAAGGATCGCGACGGCCAGCTCGCCGCGCTCGACGGCGACGATCAGCTCCCGCTCCTGTCTCGCGAGCGAGAACGCCTGGGCCGCGGCCGAGCCGTCGACCGGCGGAAGGAAGGGCGACCGCAGGGACATCTCGATCGCGGACGCGGGGCCGGCGGCGGCGAGGGCGCCCGTCACGGCAACCGCAGCCAGGAGCCCGCGAGAAGCAGACACCCCCGGATCCTATTCGCTCATCTGGAGACCGGCCGCTTCAACACCGGAAGCACCAGCTTCGCGTCCCCGATCGAGACGCGAGAGGCGCTCGGAACCGAGATCGGATAGAGCAGGTTCTCCGAGTGCTGCAGCGTGGACGAACCCGCGATCGTCAGCCGGAAGCGAAAGCCGCGCGGGATCGTCGTCGCCTGGCTGGTCAGCCTGATCGTGACCAGGCGCTTGCGGGCCGAGAGCGTCGGTGTGTGCGTTCCGCCCTGGCCGACAACGACCTCCTCACCGCCCGGTGTCAGGGCCGAGAGGACTGCGACGAGGTGCGGCCAGCGCGTCGTCGACGAGACCTTGACCGCAGCGAGCGGCGTCCCGAACGTCTCGTTGAGCCGCCGGCTGGGCTCACTCGTGCGGACGACCTTGCCGTTCCCGTCGATCGTCTGCGCGCCGCGCCAGCGCATCCGCAGCACGCGTCGTGCGGGCTGGGCCGCGTGCTGCGTCGTCCGGCCGGTCCAGGGATCCGGAGCCAGCTCGATCTTCGGGCGGGTGTCGATGCCGTTGAGCTGCCCCTTCAGGAACCGGTCGAACCAGAGCCGAGCCTGGGTGAGGTAGTACGCCTGCTCGGCCGGGGGATTCGGGGCCGGCGTGTGGCCGAGATCGCCGAGGTAGAGCCGCTTCGGGCCCTTCAGCCGGCCGAAAGCGCTGAGCGCCTGGTCCATGTCGAAGGCGTAGTCCCGGCGGCCCTGGATCATGAAGACGGGCGTGCGGATCTTCTCGAGGTCGTTGCGGACCGAGCGCTCGCGCGTGAACTCCTGGACGCGCGACAGGTTGCGGCTGAGGAGAGCGTCGTCGGCAAGCGCCAGGACGCCCGGATCCCAGCGCTCGGGTGGGAGCAGGCTGCGGAAGTAGGCGACGAGCCCGGCCTTGGCGAAGCTCTGCGGCAGCAGCGCTTCGTAGAGGCTCGTCCACGTCATGATCGGAACCGCCGCCGCGAGCCTCGTCCCCGCCGCCGTGAGGAGCTTCCAGACCGAGCCGCCGCCGAGCGAGAATCCCATGGCGCCGACTTTCGCGTCGCTGACCCCGGGGCGCAGCCGCAGCCACGAAAGCGCCGCTGCGTAGTCGGCGAGCTCCCGGGAGCCGACGAGCGTCGACTGGCCGCCCGATTCCCCATGGCCCCGCGCGTCGAGCGTCAGCACGACGTAGCCCTGCGTGGCGAGGTACTGCTCGGCGATCGGGTTCATCGCTGCGCGTTTGTCGCCGAGGCCGTGAAGGAGGAGGACCGCAGGCCAACCTCCGGCTGGCGGGGTTCCGTCCGGGATGTAGAGGCTCGAGGCGAGCGGGACCCCGTCGCCCATCGCGAGCGGCTGATCGGTCCGCGTGAAGGCGTGTGCCGGCGCAGCAGTCGCGAGAACCGCGGCCACGGCAAGAAGTCCTGCAAACAGGCGCCCCACGAGGCCAAGGGTAGCCAGACCGAGACTCCTGTAACAATCGTCCGATGGATTCCCGGCCGATCGGGGTCTTCGATTCCGGCACAGGCGGCCTGACCGTCCTGCACGAGTGTCTCGTGACGTTGCCGCACGAGGATTTCGTCTACCTCGGTGACCTCGCACGCCTGCCCTACGGCCCGAGGCCCCTCGACGAGATCCGGCGGTTCTCCCACGAGATCGCGGGCTATCTCGAGGCGCAGGGCGTCAAGCTGATCCTCGTTGCCTGCAATGCAGCCACGTCAGCCGCGCTGCCCGAGCTCCAGGAGCGGCTGGAGGTGCCCGTCGTCGGAGTGATCACGCCCGAGGCACACGCGGCTGTCCAGGCAACCCGCAACCGGCACATCGGCCTGATGGCGACGGAGGCGACGGTGGCCGCCGGTCGTTATGCCGACCTCGTCCACACGCTCGACGCCGGCGTTCGATTCTTCCCCGTCGCTTGTCCGCGGCTCGTTCCCCTGATCGAGAGCGACCAACCCTTCGGCGCCGAGACGACCGAGGCGGTGCGCGAGTACGCGGCGCCGCTGAAGGAGGCGGGCACGGACACGGTGATCCTCGGCTGCACCCACTACCCGCTGATCCGTCCGATCTTCGAGCGGGTGTTCGGCCGCGACGTGACGCTCGTCTTCTCGGCCGAGGAGACGGCGCGAGAGGTCGCGGAGACCCTGGCGCGGAAGGGCATCGAGAACGACGGTGGCCGCGAAGGCGACTATCGCTTCCTGACCACGGGCGACACCGAGCTCTTCCGGCGCATCGGCGAGCGTTTCCTGCAGCTGCCCCTCGACGGCGTCGAGCGCGTAGAGATCGCCGAGCTGGAGGCGGCCGCGGCGTGACGCGGGCCGACGATAGGCGCTCGGACGAGTTGAGGCCGCTCGAGCTGGACGTCGACTACCTCGAGCAACCTCAGGGCTCGGCGCTGATCTCGATTGGCCGCACTCGGGTTCTCTGTACCGCATCGATCGAAGAAGGCGTGCCGCGCTGGCTGAAGGGCTCCCAACGGGGTTGGATGACCGCCGAGTACGGTCTCCTGCCGGCCTCGACCGGAGAGCGGACCACCCGGGAGGCGAGCTCCGGCCGGCAGAAGGGCCGAACGGTCGAGATCCAGCGGCTGATCGGCCGTTCGTTGCGCTCGGTCACGGATCTCGAGGCGCTCGGCGAGCGGACTCTCTGGCTCGACTGCGACGTGCTGCAGGCCGACGGCGGCACTCGATGCGCAGCGATCTCGGGCGCGTACGTGGCCGCGCGACGGGCGCTCGACCGCCTCGGGCTCGGCCGGACGCTGACGGACTCAGTCGCCGCCGTGTCCGTCGGCCTTGTCGACGGCGAGGCGCTGCTCGACCTCGACTACTCGGAAGACTCCCGCGCCGAGGTCGACGTCAACGTCGTCATGAGCGGCGACGGGCGGCTGATCGAGGTGCAGGCGACGGCCGAGGGCGCCCGCTTCGCGCGTGAGCAGCTCGACGAGATGCTCGATCTGGCCGCTGGCGGAATCGATCAGATCGCGGGCGCGCAGCGCGATGCCGTGGAGGCGCCGGTTGCCTGAGCTCACCTGGGCGGAGATCCTCTTGCGGGTCGGGTTGGCCGCAGCGCTCGGCGGCGCGATCGGATTCGAGCGCGAGCTCCGGGAGCGCGAGGCGGGCCTCCGCACCCACATGCTGGTCGCCGTCGGGGCGGCCCTGTTTACGCTGGTCTCCGCGTACGCCTGGACGGACTGGAGCTTCTCGAACGAGAGCGGGCTCGTCTTCGACCCCACGCGAATCGCGGCGCAGGTCGTCACCGGCATCGGCTTCCTGGGCGCAGGCGCGATCATCCGCCAAGGACTTTCCGTCCGCGGGCTGACGACGGCGGCGACGCTCTGGGTCGTCGCCGCGATCGGTATGGCGAGCGGTGCCGGCTACTACGCCGCCGCCGCGATCACGACGGTGCTCGTGCTCGTCAGCCTGTGGCCGCTGCGACTGCTCGCGTTTCGCGTCTCAGGCCGCTTTCGTCCGGAGGAGGGCCGGCTCGCGATCGAGCTGCCCGCCGGCGCCAGCGCCGTCTCAGTGCTGACCGCCGTCGAAGAAGCCGGAGCCGCCGTCCGTTCGCTCGAGTTCGAGGAGGAAGGGGATACGCGGCGGATCGACATGCGGGTGCGGCTCGAGGGCGGTCGGGGCGCAGCGGCGCTGTTGGACGCCCTGACGAGGACCCAGGACGTCAAGGGCGCTCGCTGGAATCCCTGAGGGCAAGGCTCGCTTCCAAGAACCCGGGCAAGCTGCGGGAGCTGCGTCGCGCGCTCGAGGGCTGGGAGCTCGAGGCGCTGGAGGCCGAGGAGTACCCCCCGGAGGAAGGGGCGACCTACTACGAAAACGCTCGGACCAAGGCCGAGTTCGGGCGCGGCATCGATTCCTCGGTCTGGGTCCTCGGCGAAGACTCAGGGCTGGAGGTCGACGGGCTCGGCGGCGCTCCGGGCGTGCAGTCGGCGCGCTTCGCAGGCGGCGAGCACGTCCAGAGGCTTCTGC
>Ga0126306_10001190_pt1 | contig 13696 bp, 16 predicted proteins | sample Plot27_FD_92592 | JGI IMG/M metagenome (GOLD analysis project Ga0126306, IMG submission 92592) | Serpentine soil microbial communities from UC McLaughlin Reserve, CA, USA - Plot27 | ecosystem: Environmental > Terrestrial > Soil > Grasslands | place: USA: UC McLaughlin Reserve, Lake County...
AAGGCGGCGGGGCGCGCCCTGACGTGGGGATGACGGGTCCGGACGCATCGCGGTCACGACCCAGGGCCGGCGCGCGCGCCGGCCCGGCGTGCCTTTAGCCGTCTGGGTCGCAGTTGCACTTCGCGACGCCGGCGGTCTGTTCGATGCCGCCCAGGATGTGGGCCAAGACGAGCGGTTCGGAGTACGCCGAGGCGCTGTGACCGATGGCCGTGTATCAGTTTGCGCACCCAACGCTGCCACCGCGTCCCCCGGCCGGCATCGGGACCGAGCCCCGATCCCGGCGCGGGGAACTACGCGTCCGAAACCGCCGCATCACGAGCACCGAGCGCGGCGCCTCGTGTGCGACACGCTGCGCAGCGCCGCGGCGCCGGTCAGACCGGCTGGCAATGACGATCGGCGTCGCGCCGCGCGCGCGCCCGCGTGCGGACGATCGCGCGGTGCCGGACGTCGTGCTCGTCGGGGACGACGTATCGACACCGCTCCAAGGGTCGGCGCACAGCCCGCCGCGCGGGAGCTTGTCGCCGCGGCGACGAGGAGTGTCCGCGTCGCGGGCGATGATCGCGTGGCGCTCGGCGGCAGGTCGTCGAGCTCAGGGAAGAAGAACACACCGGCGGCCGGCCATGACCCGTCGAGGTTTCGCCTCGCTGAGCGACCGCTCCGCGAGCTCGACGCGATCCGCCGCTGGCTGGCCAAGCACGATCGCTGCACCGGCAAGCTCAGCGTGATCGGCTTCTGCACGGGCGGCGCTTCGCGCTGATGATGGCACCCGCCGGCACGGCTTCTCTGCCTCGAGCGTCAACTACGCGAGCGCCACCAAGGAGAGCGTGTCCTGCCCGCCGTCTGCCCGGTCGTCGGCAGCTTCGGCGCCGCGGATCGGTGGCCGGGATTGCGCCGTGTTCCCGATCGCCTTGAGGCGATGCTCCTTGCGGCGGGCGTCGCGCACGACATCAAGCTGTATCCCGACGCGGAACACGGCTTTCTCAACGACCACGGCTGCCGAGCTGCCAGCTCTGGGTGAAGGCGATCGCGAAGCTCGCCGCGGTCAGCTTTCACGGGCCGTCGGCCCGAGCTGCGCGATCGTCGGCTTCTTCGATAGAGACCGCTGACAGGCTCTTGAGCGCGTCGCGCGACTCCTGTCTCCCGTGACCGGTGACGTCGCGATGGAGCCGCAGTGCCTCCTCCTCGCGGCGTTCGGCGAGCAGCCCGGCGTACCGCGTCGACTTCGTGATCCAGAGGAGCGGGCCGCTCGGACAGCGGGGCGAGGCCAACATGCTCGTGCAGGCGCTCGAGCTCGTGCTCGAGGTGCCGGCGGCGGCGTAGATCGCGACGAGGACGGCGGGAGTGGGTCTGATCGGGCGGGGCGGGCGCCGATGCGTTCGACGGGTCGGCCTTCGGTGGCGCGGCGTGGGGATCGGCAGCGGTTCTGGGCGGCGATCGGACGCGGGTTGTCGAGCGGGCGGGCGGGCGTGGCTGCGGCTAGGCGAGGCGGTCGGCGATTGCTGTGGAGAACTACGTCGTCGCTTCGGGGTCAACGCCGATGCGCCGTCGCTTCAGCCGGCCTAGCGTGTCGCTCACATCGATATCGCACGCGTGAACGGGGTGAAAAGAACGTGACCCCAGCAATCTCGACAACCGGCCTCGTCAAGGAGTTCGGGTCGACGCGGGCGCTCGATCGCCTCGCTCTCACGGTCCTTACCGGGGAGGTGCACGGGTTCCTGGGGCCGAACGGCGCCGGCAAGACCACCACCATCCGCGTCCTACTAGGCCTGCTGCGCAGGGACGCCGGGGCCGTCACGGTGCTCGGCGGGGACCCGTGGCGCGACGCGGTGCGGTTGCACCGTCGCCTGGCGTACGTGCCGGGCGAGGTGAACCTGTGGCCGAACCTCACCGGGGGTGAGGTCATCGATCTGCTGGGCGCGTTGCGCGGCGGTCTGGATCGACAGCGTCGGGAGGCCTTGTTGGAGCGGTTCCGGCTTGACCCGACCAAGCAGTGCCGTGCCTACTCGAAGGGCAACCGGCAGAAGGTGGCGCTCGTCGCGGCGTTTGCGTCCGACGTCGAGCTCTACCTGCTGGACGAGCCGAGCTCCGGTCTGGACCCGCTGATGGAGGTGGTCTTCCAGGAGGTGGTGCGCGAGCTGCGCGATGGGGGGCGCACGGTGCTGCTGTCCAGTCACATCCTGGCTGAGGTCGAGGCGCTGTGCGACCGCGTGACGATCATCCGCGCCGGCCGCGGCGCCGAGACGGGAACGTTCGACGAGCTGCGCCACCTCACCCGCACGAGCGTCGTCGTCGAGACCGCGAGGCCGATCGACACGCTGACCGGCCTGCCCGGGGTGCACGACGTGAGCATCGACCGCACGCGCGCGCACTTCAGCGTCGACACCTCGGAGCTCAACCGCGTCCTGGCGCGGCTCGTCGACTTCGACGTGCGGTCGCTGACCAGCTCCCCGCCGACGCTCGAAGAGCTCTTCCTGCGTCACTACGGCGACGTCATCGAGACGGCGGACGCCGACGCCGAGCTGGTGGGTGCACGATGACGGCGCTGACCGGGACCGCGACACTGGCGCGGCTGGCGCTCCGGCGCGACCGGTTCAGGCTCTCCGCCTACGTGCTCGGGCTGGCGACCCTGTGGGCCGGGATGTTGGCCGCTGAGTCCGCACAGACACACCAGGCGCTCGTCGAGGAGACCGAGATCTTCGTGCGCACTCCGGCGGTCCGGATCTTCGGCGTCGCCTCCGGGGTCAGCGTCGGCGCCACGGTTCTGATCCGCGGCTATGTGGTGCTGGCCGTGCTGGCCGCGCTGATGAGCGCGCTGGCCGTCGTGCGCCACACGCGCCAGAACGAGGAGACGGGGCGGTCCGAGCTGGTCGGCGCCGCCGTCGTGGGCCGGTATGCCGCACTGGCCGCCGCAATCATCGTCACGGTCGGCGCGGACATCGCGTTGGCGGCGGCGCTCGGCCTGGCGGGAGTCGTGACCGGGCAGCCGGCGGCCGGCTCATTCGTGACCGGCGCATCGGTGGGCGCCTTCGGGGCCGTGTTCGCGGGCGTCGCCGCGGTGACGGTCCAGCTGTCATCGACCACGCGGGGAGCCAGCGGTCTCGCCGCCGCGGCTCTCGGGCTCGCCTTCCTGGTCAGCGGCGTCGGGAACATGCTGGGCAGCGCCGACGCCAGCGGCCTGCGCTTGGTGAGCGCGTGGCCGGCGTGGCTGTCGCCGATGGGATGGGGCCAGCAGATGCGCCCGTTCGGCGGTGACCACTGGTGGCCGCTCGTCCTGTCCGCCGCTGCGTTCGGCGCGCTGGTCTGCGCGGCGGGCGCGCTCGCCGCGCGCCGTGACGTCGGCCGGGGCATCCTCGCGGAGCGCCGAGGCGCCGCCGAGGCGGCGTCCGGGCTCCTCAGTCCGCTCGGGCTGGTCGCGCGGCTGCAACGGGGCGCGCTGCTCGCATGGGCGGTCGGCATGCTCGGGTTCGGCCTCGTCTTTGGCGCCATCCTCGACGAGGTCGCCGGATCATCGAGCGCAACGACGGACTGGTACGTGCGCATGGGCGGCTCCGATGTGATCGTCGACGCCTACCGCGCGTCGACCATCCAGATGGCCGGCATGGCGGCTGCGATCTACGTCATCCAGATGCTCCTGCGGATGCGCGCCGAGGAGGCCGACGGCCCGCTCGAGCCCATCCTCGCCACCGCCGTGAGCCGGCCGCGGTGGATGATCAGCCACCTGCTCAACGCCGCGCTCGGCTCGCTCGCCCTGCTCCTGGTCTTCGCGATCAGCATGGGATTGACCGCGGGATCGATCGTCGGCGACGTGCCGGCGCAGCTTCGCGACATCGTCGTGGCGGCGCTGGTCCAGCTGCCGGCGATCCTCGTGATCGCGGGTGTCGTCGTCGCCGTCACCGCGCTGCTGCCGCGGTGGGCGGGCGCGGTGTCCTGGACCCTCATGATCGTCTTCATCCTGCTCGGCCCGATGTTCGGCGCCGCGACCCTGCAGCTGCCCGAGTGGACGCAGAGCCTCTCGCCGTTTACCCACATTCCCAAGGTGCCAGGAACCGACGTCACCGCCATCCCGGTCGTCGCCCCGATCGCGATCGCCGCCGCCCTGGCTGCGGCAGGCCTGACCTGGTTCCGCCGCCGCAACGTCGCCCTGCCGGCATGAGGGCGCCCGCACCCGGGCGATGAGGCGTCATACGGACGCGGCGTGAACCCGGAATGGCCTCCCGGGTGGCCGGCCGAGGGGAGCGTCATGCGTTCGCGGTCGCCACGAACGGGCGCTCCGTCCTTCCACGTGGAGGAGCGTATGCGCGTGCAAGCGGGCGCTCAGCGACGAGCCCAAGCTCACGCTCGGCATCGACGCGCATTCGAACAGCACGTCGCTCGCCTTGTGCGCATGACAGCTGCCGCTCGGTGCACGAGACTGGGCTCATGCGTCGCCGCCACGTCGCGCCGGACCGGATGAGTCTTTCCTGCGTCGAGACGACCGCCGGGCCGGCTCGGCGTGGGCGCCGGGTCCAGGTGCGGCGCTTCCCGGCGAGCCGGCGGCTCGTTCTGGGCGCCCTGCGCGCCGGCCGGCGTGCCGCGCCGATGCACGGGCTGCTGGACCTGGACGTGACCGAAGCCCGCCGCCGATTCCGCGCCGCGAGCCCGCCCGTTTCGTTCACGGCGTTCGTCGTCGCCTGCGCCGCTCGCGCGGCTGCGGCGTATCCGATGTCCACGCCTACCGCGACTGGCGCGGCCGGCTCGTCACGCATCAATTCGTGGACGTCGGCACCCTGCTCGAGATCCCCGGGCCCGAGGGTGATCTCCCGCTCGCCCACCTGATCCGCGACGCCGACCTCCGCGCCGTAAGCGACATCTCCGCTGAGCTGCGAGCCGTCAAGGCGGCCCCGGCCACGAGTCGCAGCGGTCAGCTGCTGCGCAGCGTCGGCCCCGTCGCCTTCCGTGTCCCGGGCGCCATGCGCGGCTTCTATTGGCTGCTGTCGCGATCGATCTGGATGCGCCGCGCCGCCGGCACCCTCACCGTGACGTCCGTCGGTATGTTCGCCGGCGGCGGAGGCTTTGGCATCGGCTTCCCAAGCCCGATCACGCTCGGCCTGGTAGTCGGTGGCATCAGCGCGCGACCGCGCGCGATCGAAGGCGCCGTCGAGATCCGCGACGTGCTCGAGCTCACCGTCACCATCGATCACAACATCGTCGACGGCGCGCCAGCCGCCCGCTTCGGCGCCGAACTGCGACGCCTGATCGAATCTGCCGAGCTGCTCGACTGACGACCAGCGGCCCCTCCGTGGACCACCCGCGAAGCGCTACGGCTCGGTCCGGGGATCAACTGCGGGAGCAACTGTGCGAAGAACAGCGCGTCGACGGCGATCGTGTCGCCGAAGCGCTCGGTCAGGCCCACGGGCTCGATCACCCGTTCCATGCCGAAGATGCTCGCGGCGCGTCCGTCCGAGCGCGTCAGGCTCCGACACCGAGCGCGTCGCGGGAAGCTCCGCCGTCGATCGACCCACCGGTGCAGGGTCACGGCCACCGAGAGGCCGGGGCTCCGCTCGCGGGTCGAAGGAGCGCGAAGCCGGTCGGCGGCTGGAGTGTCTGCCGTCGCGGCGCGGCCGGAGCGATGTGACCTCGACCGCGCTCAGCGCTCAACGTGAACCTGGGTGACCGTCGACTGTGCCGCCTCGCGGTGTGGGTTCGCCGGTACGCCGGCACGTCGTTCGGCAGGTCCGGCGGTTCCGGTGAGAACACGGGTCGCGAAGGCCTCCACCTTCTGTTGCCAGCCCTCCTCCAGCGGTCCCTTGAGCCCGGTGACGTGGACCTTGTCCTCGGCGACGTTGACGAGACCCTTTCCCTGAAGGATCTCGCTCATGATCGGGATGACGCGCTGCCACCTGGCCAGCTCTTCCTCGGTCGGCATCCGCCCGGTCTTCTTGTCCGGCCGTGGTGCGATCTCGGTGGTCAGGATGGCGTACCGCGTGCCCGCGGGCAGGCTCACCTTCTTCAGGAAGCGGCGCATGCCGCCGATCGGCTTGCCCATGCGCCCGGGCGAGCTGAACAGGTAGAGGTCAGCCGGCGACAGCTCCGTGGGCCTCACCTCCCGGATGTGATGGGTCTCGACGGCGACACCGTTGGCGGCCATCTGCTTCTGGAACTCCGCCGCGACGGTCACCCCGTTGCCGTACTTCGAAGCGTGCAGGTATTCGATCTTCATCACACGTCCTCCGACTCCGTTAGGCCCGTTGCGGCCGAGGTCGGGGTGATTGCAAGCGCGACGCCGGCGGCCCCAACAGGAGCGCCGCGCAGCCGCTGGACCGCGCGGTAGAGCGGGAGGATCAGGACCCTGTCGATCCGGTACTTGCGCGCCATCAGCCGCCCGACGTGATCTACCTCGCTCTGGGGCAGGAGCTCGGCCCGGGCGGGCACCGGCTCGCTGCGAAGTCGGCCGCTTGCGGTGCAGGGCGCGATCATCACCGCCGGGTTTCGGCGGATCCGTTTGGCCTTGAACGATTGCGGGTCCGTCTGGACCAGCAGTCTGCCGTTCTCGATCACGAACCACACGGGTGTCGCCACACCGGTCCCGTCGCGCCTGAAGCTGGTCAAGCTGACGTACTTGCCGGGGAATCGCGCCTCGAGCCCGGCCCCAGGGGGCCGAGCGGGCCGCGCGTTCGCGCGTTCGATCGTCTGAGGTTGCATGAGCGCTCCTTTCCACCACAGCGTGCACCGTCGCTCGGCTCTGCACATCCGGTCTCGCTACGTCGCCGGACGAGGCCGACTACGCATCCGTGGGGGAGATGAGGCTCGCCGAGGCGCTGCTAGCGGCCCCGGCGAACCGCCAGCGCCGCGGCACCGGCGAGGAGGGCGGCGTTGACCCATCGCCTGGGGTTTCTGATGTCGGGCCGCTTCTCGAACGACATCACGTCCATCAGGAGCCGCATGGGCCGCCCCTCGTCAGCGCCGCCGCTGAACACCACACGGGCGGTTCTTCCGTACTCGGGGAACTTGATCCGGAACACCGACGGGTCGTCGGGGTCGTCCGGGTACAGGCGCATGCCGCGTCGCATCGCCGGGACCGGCGTCAGCGGCTTCAGGATGAGGTGGCCTCGGTGAACCATGACCTCGGCTCCGGCACCCATGAGTGCTCTCGCGAACAGGTTCGTGACCGGCCCGGGATCGAGGCCGTACCACCCGCAGATCTCGCTCCAGGTCTCTGGACAGACCGGGATGTCGGTGCGGATCGCGTCATCGGGGAGGCCGAGCAGGCGACGAAGGAGCGCCGTGGCCAGCGGCTCCGACACGCCGCGACCGTCGAGGCCTCCGGTGTTGCTGAGCACGATGACGCCGATCCCGTCATCGGGCGCCAAGGCCATCGCGGACAGGAACCCGGAGACGACGCCGCCCTTGCAGACGGTCCTGTGACCGTTCTCCTCGCCGAGCTCGAATCCCAGGCCCATGCCTGGCAACCGCCGATCGAGCCGGAAGTGCGGTTGGAACATCGAGTCCAGCATGTCGGGCTTCAGCACCGAGCCGGGTTCCCCGGCGCCCGTTCGTAGCAGGGCGGACATGTAGCGAGCCAGGTCCCCCGCCGTGGAATACATCCCGCTCCCGCCGGGGGTCAAGACGTCGCGGTCGGCGACCGGCCGCAGGCCACGCGAACGCAACACGTAGCGGGTCGCCAGGCGCGGCCGGACCCGCTCGGAGCGGATGAGGTCGGTGTGCTCCATCCCCAGCGGCTCGAAGACGTGGTCGCGCAGATAGCGATCGAGCGCCTTCTCGCTGACGTCCTCGACGATCTGGCCGAGCACGGCGAACCCGTGGTTGCTGTACGCCCACTTGGTCCCGGGCTCGACCTCCAGGCCCCTGCGGTAGTAGTCGGCCAGGGGCGGGGCTCCCGAGCGTCCGGCCCTGTCGCCTGATCCGACGCCGGGCTGAAGCAGGTCCAAGAGCCGTCGCCAGTAGCCGATCCCGGCGGTGTGGGTCAAGAGGTGCCGCAGCGTGGGCCGGAAGCTGACCTGATCTGGAACCAGCCGGAACGCGCGCAGGTAATCGCTCGCGGGCGCGTCGAGGTCCACCCATCCCTGCTCCGACAGCTGCATGACGGCGATCGCGGTGAACGTCTTGGTGATCGAGCCGATCCGAAAGACGGTGTCTGCCGTGATCGGTTCTCTCGACCGGATATCTGCGACGCCGTGGCCGAGGAACCACTCCAGGGAGCCGTCGCGGACCACGCCGGCAGCCAGACCGGCAGCGGGCCAGCGGCCGAGAACCTCCGCGATCTTTTGCTCGAGATCGCGGTCATCGATCCGCGCCGACGTGCCGTTCCCGCGTCCCGCGTTGGGTTCGGGGAGTGACGGGGCCATCACGACATCCTCCTTCGCCGAGCTGTACGGCGCTCGTTCGCCGCTCTCCGCGGTCACGTCCGCGGGTTTGGTGTGGCAGTGGCACGTGCGCCTCACCCAGCTCCGAACTGCAACCTCGAAAACGAGTGCGCCACCGCGCCGATCCTTGCACGTGCGCCTCGCCACGGGCGCGGCCTCGCGGCCGAAGGCTGTCGCCACTCACCGGGTCGCGGCGCGCCCTGAATCGTGATCCACATCGGCATGCCCCGACGCTGACGCGCCGTTCCGTGCGACGATCGCGGCCAGCGACGAGCTCTCGCTCACGATCGATCCCTTGTCCCGCACGGTGGCGGAGCTGAAGGACTGCATCGACCAGCTCATCGACCGCGTGGCGACCGCGGCTCGGCACCTACACGCCGACCCGCCTGCGCAGATTGTGGAACTGGCGGATCTGCATGATGAAGTGCATGGGCTCGAACACCAGCACGCCCAACGGCCGGGTGAGCGGTCGCGGCCGGGTCCGGCTCCGCGTACGGGCCCCCAGCCGGGTCCCACCGCCGGGGGCCGGCCGCAGATGGAAGCCCCAGATCCCCTCCACGTACGCCCGCGGTATGGGGCCGGAGCGCGGATCGAAACCCTGGCCGGAGGGCAGCCCGTAGCTCGACTGCAGCACCAGGTGTGGTCCGGCTCCACGACCGCCACGGTGAACCAGTTCGAGCCCCGGGCGCCCGGTGCAGATGCTGCTGCAAGTTGATGTGTCCGGCGTGCATGGGAGGCGGGGTCACGCTGGCGGTGCCGAGGCGAGCGGCGGGTTGTCAGCCACGACATCACCTTGAATTGCCCCTTTCGACCGGCCTTGACGCGCCGGGGAATGACGAATGCGCGGCCTTGGAGCTCACGAACCGTCGCGAACCCTGGTAGCGCTGGCCGGCCGCAACCGACCCGCATCCCGGCGAACAGGACGACCGGAGACGTAGTTCGCCACACGTGCAGTGCGGACGCGCAGCGATTCGCCGGCTCGCGGCAAGAAGGAGACTGGACGCGTGACCGCGATATGGAGGGAGGAATGGTGCCCGGACGTCGAACATCGGCGATAGGCGTGCTGGCTGCGGTGGCCTTTGTCCTCGTTGGCGCCTGGGGCGTCGTCAACCTGTCCGAAGCTGACTGGTTCATCGGTGGCGTGATGCTGGCGAGCGCCATCATCGGCCTGTGGTCGCTGGTGGTTCGGATCCTTCAAGAGCGCCGCCGCCGGCCGCGAGGCCCGTTCCCGCCGACGAACAAGGCGGCCGGCTGACGTCCCAGCCGAGCGGGGGCGCCGCGGAGCTTCGGTCGCACACCATGAGGTAGAGAAGTCGCCCATGACCCCAGACCGCCTTACGGCTGAGCGCATGCGCGGGAAGCGCATCCGGCATCGCGCGGCCGCCGGGGCCGGCGGAGAGCCGACCGGCGGTGGCGCGGCGTGCCTTGAACGGGGCGGCGTGAGCGATCGAGGCCTGGAGATGCTCGGCATCGCTGTGAGCTACGGCGACCTCGTGGCCCTCGATGACTGCAGCCTGACGGTGCGACCGGGTCGCGTGTTGGGGCTGCTAGGCCCAAACGGCGCCGGCAAGACGACCGCGATGCGCTGCATCTTCGGGCTCGTGCGACCCGACCGGGGCGTCGTGCGCTGGAGCGGCTTCCCGGTTGACCGTGAAGCGCGGCTGCGCTTCGGCTATATGCCCGAGGAGCGCGGCCTGTATCCGCACATGCGGGTCCGGGCGCAGCTGGAGTACCTCGCGCGGCTGTCGGGCCTGGATCGGCGCTCCGCCGCGGCCGGCGTCGAGCGCTGGCTTAAGCGGCTCGGGCTTCAGGAGCGCGGCGAGGCTCGGTTGGACGCGCTCTCGCACGGCAACCAGCAACGGGTGCAGCTCGCCGCCGCGCTCGTGCACGATCCGGCCTTGCTGGTCCTCGATGAGCCGTTCGCCGGACTCGACCCGCTCGGCGTGGAGGCACTCTCGGCGGTAATCGGCGACCTGGCGCGCGGCGGCACGGCGGTGCTGTTCTCCAGCCATCAGCTCGATCTCGTCGAGCACGTCTGCCAGGACGTCGTCGTCATCGACCGTGGGCGCGTGGCGATGCAGGGCGAGCTCGAGCGCCTGCGCGCCGCCTCCAGCCGGCGCTACCTCTCCGTCGGGTTCCGCGGGACGAGCCGCTGGACGCCGGCGTTTGAGCACGCCCGCGTGCTCGGGGCCGAGCCCGGTCACACGCGCCTCGAACTCACCGATAGCGCTGATCTCGAGGCACTCGTGACGCTCGCGCGGTCGGCCGGCCACGTGACGCGATTCAGCCTCGAGCCGCCAGCACTGTCGGACCTGTTCCATGAGGCGGTCGGGCGATGAAGCCGGGGCGCCGATCGATCTTCCTCGTCGCGTTGCGCGAGATCACCGAACGCACGCAAGGCCGCGCGTTCCTGATCTCCACGATCGCGATCATCGCGGTCGTCCTGGCCGGCGTCATCGTGCCCGCGCTGAATGACCAGACGACGCGCGTGGCCGTCACGCCGGCGTCACGGGCGCCACGCCGGCCGCGCTCGAAACGGCGTTGCGCGACGCCGCTCGCGCCGACGACGCACAGCTGGAGCTGCGCCACTACCCGACCGTCGCCGCAGGCGAGACGGCCCTGCGCGACGACGACACGGACGTGCTGATCGTGGCTGGGGAGCGGCTGGTCTGGAAGTCCGAGCCCAACGCAGAGCTGGCGGCGGTCGTGATCGCCGCCATGCAGCGTGTGCGGTTCAGCGAGCGCGCGGCAGAGCTCCGGCTGACCGCGGAGCAGGCCACGACGCTGCTGGCGCCCGCACCTGTGCCCGCGCGCAGTCTCGACACCGCCGATCCCGACCAGGAGGCCCGCGAGGCGATCGCGTTCGTCTCGTTCATCCTGCTGCTGCTGATGCTCCTCACCTACGGCACCGCCGTGGCCGAGGGTGTCGCGCAGGAGAAGGGCACGCGCGTCATCGAGCTGCTGGTCTGCCGCGTCCGGCCCCGCGATCTGCTGGCCGGCAAGGTCCTCGGCATCGGCCTCGTCGGCCTCGGCCAGATGCTGCTCGCCCTGCTTGCCGGCGCCGCCGCCATCGTCGCCGTCGACACCATCGACGTCCCAGCCGCCGTCCCGGCCACGCTCGCCTCAGCCGTCGTGTGGTTCGCGCTGGGCTACGCGTTCTGGAGCGTCGCGCTCGCCGCGGTCGGAGCCCTCGTCTCGCGCGTCGAGGACCTCCAGGCGCCGTGGCGCCACTGACCTGGACCATGACGCTGTGCGCCATGTCGGCGCCGGTCGCCGCCGATTCCCCAGACGCGTGGTACAGCCTCGTCGCCTCGCTGCTCCCGATCACCGCCCCGTTCGCGATGCCGGTCCGAATCGCCGTCGGCGACGTCGCAGCATGGGAGATCATGCTCGCCGCGGCGATCATCCTCGCCGCCACCTACGGACTCGTCCGACTGGGCGGCGCGGTCTACTCCGGTGCGCTGCTGCGCACCGGAGGGCGGCCACGCCTCCGCGACGTCTGGAGCGCCACCCGCGCCCGGTGAACCACGCTCCGCTCGACGTGCACGCGTAGCTCCGCCGCAACGGGCAGCGGGCGCTCCATCGCGTGAAACCCGATACCGGCCGCCACCGATATGTCGCGGTGAAGTCGCGGGCGTCGGGGTCGATGTCGATGGCGTCGGCGCCGTGCGGGTGTCCGACGTATTGGATGCGCGTGCCGTGCTGGTCGCTCCAGAAGCCGGGCGGCGCGGCCGGCGGTGTCTCGAGGCCGAGCATCGCGTGAGCGGCGGCCACGCCCTGGCGGGCGGCCGCCTCCCAGGCTCGCTGCGTACGTGCTGACCGAGCTGCGGGTCAAACGGGCTGCCGCTGCTGCGCGTGCACGACCAGTTCATCGACGGCGTCGGGTTCATGGACATCCGGCTGCGCCCGCCGTCGAGGCGCCTTCCGGCTATGAAGCTCCTGCACGCCGAGAACGACGACACCGCCCGCTCAGGCGCCGGGCGTGCGGCGCTGGAAGCGCTCTGGGTGCCGGGAGCGCTGCTGCCCGAGCGCGGCGTCGGCTGGCGCGCGGAGTCCGACGCGCGACCCAGAACTCGACTGGTTCGAGGTCGATAAGGGGGCGAAATACCAGGCCGGCGCCCATGGCGTCGACGGCGGCCGCGACGGTAGTCGCTACGCCGAGGCCGGCGCCGATCGCTTCGGTCAGGCCGTCGTGGGCCTTCACGGTCGCGGCGATGCGTGGCGGTTTGCCGGCGGGGTGGTTCGCGGCGATCCAGAAATTGTCGAGGTTCGCGGCGGGACGCAGGCGCGACGGTCCGCCGGGACACCGGCGAGGCGGTCGCGACTCGCGCCCACCGGCTGCGGCTGGCCTCGGGCGCCGGCGCCGACTACGACATGCTCGTGCTCCCTATCGGCGCGCATGCGACGGTTGGCGTGCCCGGCGCCCTGAGGTTCCGAGTTCAGCGCGACATCCACCACATGCGACGAATCGCCAAGCAGCTTCGCGCCGGAGTCATCGGCAGCGTCGCGTTCGCCGCCCGTCGGGAATGGCGTGAACGCTGCCGCTCTTCTGCTCCGCGGCGGCTCAAGCCGCTGGTCGAGCGTCGGGGCGCCGCGCGTCATTCCCGCGATCCTCGGCTTCGGGCGGGTACCGGTTATCGATCCGAGGCGTGCTCGCGCTCGAGGTCCGGCCTCTGGCGCCGCTGGTCGAGTCAACCAAGGCACTATGGGTCCGGCGTTCGACATCGGCCGCGAGTGGGGGGTTTTCCCGTCGAGCGATTCGGGGCTGCCTGCGGATGTGCGCGGCTGCGGCCTAGGAGGAAACTCGGGGTCATGGCTGAGCGACCGGCCAAGACGTTCCGATCGGGGGATGCTCTCTTCGGCTTCGATGCCGACCTCACGATCGTCTCGTGGAACCGGGCCGCGGAAGAGCTGACGGGCGTCCCCGCCGATGAAGCGGTTGGACGCTATTGCTGGGAAGCGCTCGGCGGCCACGACGAGCGTGGCAACCTCGTCTGCCACGCGGGGTGCTCGAACGCGCGCCTGGCGCGCGAAGGCTGGCCGCTCCCCTGCCAGCGCCTGCTCATCAAGGCGCGGAACGGCAGGCGGCGGGTCGAAGTGTCCACGGTCGCGGTTGACGAGGGTAACCGTTCGCTCTTCCTTCACGTGATGGTGCCGCGCCGCGAGATGCCGTCGCCACGCGCCGTGCCTGTCTTGCTCACACCCCGGCAGCGGCGTGAACGGCCACCCGCGCGTCGCCGCAAGGGCGTCCAAGATCGAGGTCATCAGCCCGCGCCCGACACTGCCCAGTGGCCCGCGCAGCTGCGGTCGCGGGCTCGATCCGACCGCACGCG
>Ga0126306_10001191_pt1 | contig 13688 bp, 8 predicted proteins | sample Plot27_FD_92592 | JGI IMG/M metagenome (GOLD analysis project Ga0126306, IMG submission 92592) | Serpentine soil microbial communities from UC McLaughlin Reserve, CA, USA - Plot27 | ecosystem: Environmental > Terrestrial > Soil > Grasslands | place: USA: UC McLaughlin Reserve, Lake County...
CCATTCGGGCACGAGCTTGAACACGGCGCCGGTGCCGAGCCCGAGCGCGACGGCCATCGTGAGGCAGGCGATCGTGAGCGGCACCATCGCGGTGTAGGCGGCGGCGAGCACGAGGGCGAGCACCGCGACGGCGACGAACGAGATCAGTAGGACGCGGGCGGCGCCGACGCGGTCTGAGAGCCAGCCGCCCAGGGGCCGGCCGATGACGGCGAGCAGCGCGAAGCCGGCGGCGCGGGCGCCGGCGTCGGCCTTGGTGAGGTCGTGCTCCGCGGTGAGCAGCTTGGGCAGGTAGAGGAACATCGCGACGAAGCCGCCGAAGGCCATGAAGTAGAACAGCGTCAGCGCCCACGCACGACCACTGGTCCGGAACACTGAGAAGGTGGCGAACATGCCAGGTGCCGGACCGGTTCGCCGTGGCGGCGCGTCGCGCGCGAGCGCGACGAAGACGGCACACATCGCGACGATGCACACCGTGGCCACCCAGAACGGCGCCGCGAGGCCCCACTCGTCGGCGATGAGCGGAGCGGTCAGGCCGGCGAGCACGGTGCCACCCATCCCCATGCCGTAGATGCCCAGCGCGAAGCCTTGGCGCGCAGGTGGATACCAGCCGTTCACGAACGGGACGCCGACTGCGAACGACGCGCCGGCGAAGCCGAGCAGGAACCCGAACGCAAGGATCGCGCCGAGGGAGTCGTGCCACAGTGCGAGCGCGACCAGCGGCAGCGGGGTGAACGCCATCAGCGCGCCGAACACGCGCCGGCCGCCGAGGCGGTCGGTCAGCCATCCGAGCGGGATCCGCATCAGCGAGCCCAACAGGACGGGGACGGCAACCATCGCCGAAGTCTGAAAGTCCGACAGGTCGAGCGCGTCTTGGAGGTCGGGGCCGAGCGGGCCGAGCAGGCTCCACGCGTAGAAGCAGGTCGTGAAGGCGAGGGTCGCGAGCGCCAGCTCGGTTCCGGCCTTCTCCTGCGTGGGGGCGCTCATCGCGAACGGTTGGAAGTGGTCGCGTAGCGCCGCCGGTAGAGGATGTAGGGCCGCCCGAGGTACTGCAGCGGGATGCTCCAGGCGTGCACGAGCCGGCTGAACGGGAACAGTGCCCAGAACGCCCAGGCGACGATCGCGTGCACCTGGTAGACGGTGTTCGCGCCCTGCACGGCCTCCACCTCGGGCTGCAGGATGAACAGCGACCGCCACCACTCAGAGACCGAGTCGCGGTAGTCGTACGGGGACGCGGTGATCAGGTTGTGCGCGAACGTCATCCAGCAGCCGAGCCCGATCAGCACGACCAGCAGGAAGTAGACGAACAGGTCGGTCCGCGACGTCGTCCGCCGGACGCGGACGTTGGTGATCCGGCGGTAGACGAGTCCGACGAAGCCCACCACGGTGATCGCGCCGGCGACGGCGCCGGCTACGGCGGAGAACCAGCGGTAGGTGCTCTCGGACATGCCGACCGCCTCGGTGAACGACTTCGGGATCATCAGCCCGATCACGTGGCCGCCGATGGCCGCCAGCGCGCCGTAGTGGAAGGCCGGGCCGGCCCAGCCGAGGATCTTCTGCTCGAACAGCTGCGTCGAGCCGCTGGTCCAGCCGAACTGGTCGGCGCGGTAGCGCCACCAGGTGCCGACCACGAACGTCGTCACGGCGGCGTAGGGGAAGATGATCCAGAGCAGGATCTCGCCGGCGCTCACGCGTGTGCCCCCTCGGGCATGGCTTCGGGCGGCCCGTAGGGCTCCAGGCCGACCGCCTCGTCGGGCGGGCCCTCGCGCGCGAGCCGCGCGACCTCGCCGCGCTCGGTCACGCTGAGCGCCGGCAGGCCGGCCGCAACCGCGTCGAGCACGTGCGCGTACGGGCTATCGAGGTCGTGCAGCGAGAGCCGCAGCAGCTCGATCGCGGGGCGGTGCTCGGCCAGCAGCGCCTCGCCCTGCGCCGGCGGGGCGAGCGCCGCGAACGCCAGCATCACCGTCAGATGGTCGGGCAGCTCGTCCGACTCCATCGGCAACCCGGCGGCGCGGTAGAGCTTCTTCAGGCGCAGCAGTGCCATCCCGCGCTCGCGCGTATCGCCATGCGCGTAGTAGGTGAGATACAGGCTCGCGCGGCGGCGCAGGTCGAACGTCTCGACGTAGCGCGCCGCCAGCGCCGTGTGATCGCCCGTCCAGCCGGCGAGGAAGCGCTCGAGCGCCGCGCGGACCGCCCCGGCGGGCAGTGCGGACACCTCACCGGCGACCTCGGCTCGCGCCGCGGCCACGTCGGCGTCGGGGTAGCGCAGAAGGAATGACAGCAGCGCCCACGGCGCGAGCGGCGGCGGGTCGATGTGGCGGCGTCTCATGCGCCGTGGTGCTCGTTGCGTTTGAGGATGTCGAGCAGGTGGAAGCTCTCGCCGTCGTAGGGCACCACCGGCGAGGACGTGTCGGGCCGCGGGTCCACGGCGCCGCAATTGCCGGGCCCGCCGTCGAAGTCCAGGCCGCAGCCGCCCTGCTCCTGCATCAGCCGCTCGCCGAGCTCGGCGTGGGCCTGCGGGATCACGTAGCGGTCCTCGTAGTCGGCGATCGCCAGCAGCCGGTACATGCGCTCGAGCTCAGCGCCGGTCAGCCCCACTCGGCCGGGAAGCTCCTCGTCGACCTCGTCGAGCACGTCGCGCTTGCGCATGTAGGAGCGCATCGCCGCGAGGCGGTGCAGGACGGCGCGGACGACGTCGACATCCCCGGCGGTGAGCAGGTTGGCGATGTACTCCAGCGGGATCCGCAGGTTGTCGATCGCGCCGAACACGTCGTCGGGGTCGGCCTCGTAGCCATCGGCCTCCAGCGTCGACACGACCGGTGAGAGCGGCGGCACGTACCAGACCATCGGCAGCGTCCGGAACTCGGGGTGCAGCGGCAGCGCCACGCCCCAGCGCATCGCGAGGTCGTAGATCGGCGAGCGCCGCGCCGCGTCGAGCCAGTCGCGCGGGATGCCGTCGCGGGCGGCCGCCTCGCGCACCCCGGGGTCCTCTGGGTCCAGGAACACGTCGCGCTGCGCGGCGAGCAGCTCGCGCTCGTCGGGCACGGACGCGGCGGCCTGCACGCGGTCGGCGTCGTACAGCACGAGTCCCAGGTAGCGGATCCGCCCGACGCAGGTCTCCGAGCAGATCGTCGGCTGGCCGATCTCGATCCGCGGGTAGCAGAGCGTGCACTTCTCGGCCTTGCCGGTGCGGTGGTTGAAGTAGACCTTCTTATACGGGCAGCCCGAGACGCAGTAGCGCCAGCCGCGGCAGCGGTCCTGGTCGACGAGCACGATGCCGTCCTCCTCGCGCTTGTACATCGCGCCCGACGGGCAGCTCGCGACGCACGAGGGGTTCAGGCAGTGCTCGCAGATCCGCGGCAGGAAGAACATGAACGCCTGCTCGTAGGTCAGCCGCACCTCCTCCTGCATGCGCTGCAGGTGCGGGTCCTTGGGCGCTGACTCCTGGCCGCCGGCGAGGCCCTCGTCCCAGTTGGGGCCCCACGTGACGTCCATCGGCTTGCCGGTGAGCTGGGAATGCGGGCGCGCGACGGGGTCGCGGTCGCCGAGCGGCGCGTCGACGAGCGTCTCGTAGTCGTAGGTGAACGGCTCGTAGTAGTCGTCGATCGCCGGCAGGTCGGGGTTGGAGAAGATCGTCAGCAGCTTCTTGAGCCGGCCGCCGGCCTTCAGCCGCAGGCGACCCTTGCGGTCGAGCTCCCAGCCGCCGTTCCAGCGCGCCTGATCAGCCCATTGCCGCGGATATCCCTGGCCGGGGTTGGTCTCGACGTTGTTGAACCAGACGTACTCGGTGCCCGGCCGGTTCGTCCACACCTGCTTGCAGGTCACCGAGCACGTGTGGCAACCGATGCACTTGTCGAGGTTCATCACCATCGCGACCTGCGCCTTGACGCGCATCAGTACTCGACCTCCTGGCGGCGCTTGCGCACGATCGTGATCGAGTCGCGGTTTGACCCGGTCGGCCCGTAGTAGTTCGGCGCCCACGCGAGCTGGCCGTAGCCGCCGATCATGTGCGTCGGCTTCATCGCGATCGTCGTGAGCGCGTTCTCGGTCCCGCCGCGGCGCCCGTCGATCTGCGAGCGTGGCGTGCCGATCTGGCGGTCCTTGGAGTGATACATCAAGCACACGCCCTCCGGCACGCGATGCGACACCACCACGCGCGTCACGACGATCCCGTTGCGGTTGTGCGCCTCGACCCAGTCATTGTCTGCCACGTCGATCGTCTCGGCGTCCTGCGGGCTCATCCACAACCCCGAGCCGCCGCGGAACAGCGTGAGCATGTGCAGGTTGTCCTGGTACTCGGAGTGGATCGACCACTTCGAGTGCGGCGTCAGATAGCGCAGCGTCACCTCCGGGACGCCGTCGTTCGCGATCGGCTGGGCGCCGGCCAGCATCAGGCGGTGGTCGACCGGCGGCCGGTAGGCCGGCAGGCCCTCGCCGAGCTCGAGCATCCACGCGTGATCGAGGTAGAAGTGCATGCGTCCGCTCAGCGTGTGCCAGGGCTTGCCGTGCTCGACGTTGATCGTGAACGCCGCGTAGGCGCGGCCCTCCTCATCGATCCCCGACCACTCCGGCGAGGTGAGCACCCGGCGCGGCTGCACCTGCGCGTCCTGGAAGGTGATCCGCGACTCCTCCGCGCCTTCGGCCAGGCCGGCGAGCGGGACACCGCAACGCTCCTCCAGCGATCGGAACCCCGCGAGCGCGAGGCGCCCGTTGGAGACGCCCGAGAGCGCGAGCATCGCCTCGGCGGCGTGCTCGGCGCGTTCCAGCGACGGCCGCCCGGCGGCCGCGCCCCGCCGCGCGCGCCCGTTGCGCGCCGTCAGCCACGTCACCTCGCGGTCCGGAATCCACGACGCGCTCTTGACGTTCGCGCCGAGCTGCTCGGCCAGCGGGCCCAGCGCCGCCCACTCGTCCGCGACGGCGCCGTAGTCGCGCTCGACGACCGTCAGGGTGGGCATCGTGCGCCCGGGCACCGGCTCGCACTCGCCCGCGCGCCAGTCGGCCACCTCGCCGCGCGGCTGCGACAGCTCGCCCGGCGAGTCGTGCAGGACCGGCGTGGCGACGACGTCGCGGCGAACACCCAGGTGCTCGGCGGCCAGCTCGGAGAACCTGCGCGCGATCGTGTGGAACGTGTCCCAATCGGTCCGCGCCTCCCAGGGCGGGGGGACGGCCTGGTTGAACGAATGCACGAACGGGTGCATGTCGGTCATCGACAGGTCGTACTTCTCATACCAGGTGGCCGCGGGCAGCACGACGTCGGAATACAGGCCCGTCGTGGTCATGCGGAAGTCCACGTTGACGAGCAGGTCGAGCTTGCCGCGCGGGATCCCCTCGCGCCAGTGCACGCTCAACGGGCGCTCCTCCGGCGGGAGCGGCTCGGCCAACGGCCCGTCGTGGACCGCGCCGAGCAGGTGACGCAGGAAGTACTCCTGTCCCTTGCCCGAGGAGCCGAGCAGGTTCGAGCGCCAGACGAAGAACACGCGCGGGAAGCTCGCCGGCGAGCTCGGGTCGTCCACCGCGAAGCTCACGCGGCCGGCCTTGAGCTCGGAGACGACGTGCTCGGCCGCATCGACCCCGGCGGCCGCGGCCTCGTCGGCCAGCTCCAGCGGATTGCGGTCGAACGTCGGAAACGACGGCATCCAGCCCATCCGCACCGCCTTGGCGTGCGCGTCGATCGCGGTCATCCCCGCGAACAGGCCGGCGCCCAGGGGAGACGCGAAGCGCTCCGGGCGCAGCCGGTCATAGCGCCACTGCTCAGTGTGCTGGTAAAACCACGACGTGCCCTGCGCCTGACGCGGCGGGCGCCGCCAGTCCAGCGCGAACGCGAGCGTCTGCCAGCCCGCGAACGTGCGGATCTTCTCCTGGCCGACGTAGTGCGCCCAGCCGCCGCCGTTGATCCCCACGCAACCGCCCAGCAGCAGCAGCGCGATGAACGAACGGTAGGTCTCATCGGAGTGAAACCAGTGGTTGGTGCCCGCGCCCATGCAGATCATCGAGCGCCCGCCGCTGACCTCCGCGTTGCGCGCGAACTCGCGCGCCACCTTGACCGCCAGCCGCCGGTCGACTCCGGTGATCGCCTCCTGCCACGCCGGCGTGTACGGCTGCGCGGCGTCGTCGTAGCCCTCCGGCCACTCGCCCGACAGCGCGGCACGCGCGACGCCGTAGGTCGCCAGCATCAAGTCCAGCACCGTCGTCACGAGCCGGCCGCCGACGCGGATCGCCGGCACGCCGCGGCGCATCACCGCCCCGCCGGGCCCGTCGCCGACGTCGAAGCGCGGCAGCGCCACCTCCACCGCCTGCTCGTGACGGCCGTGCAGGCTCAGCACCGGATCGAGCGCGCCGAGCCCGAGGTTCCAGCGGCCCTTGCCCTGCTCGCCGTAGCGGAACCCGACCGAGCCGCTGGGCACCGCCGGCGCGCCCGTGACGCCGTCGAGCAGGACCGGCTTCCAGTCCGCGTGCTCGCTCTCGTCGCCGATGTCGGCGGCCATCAGGAAGCGGCCCGGCACGTGCACGCCGTCGCGCTCGTCGAGCGAGACGAGCAGCGGCAGGTCGGTGAAGCGCTTGCCGTAGTCCTCAAAGCGCGGCACCCGCCGGTCGACCCAGAACTCCTTGAGCATCACATGGCCCATCGCCATCGCCAGCGCCCCGTCGGTGCCCGGCTGCGCCGGCAGCCAGTCGTCGGCGAACTTCACGTGATCGGAGTAGTCCGGCGAGACGACCACGACCTTCTGCCCGCGATAGCGCGCCTCGGTCATGAAATGCGCGTCCGGGGTGCGCGTGATCGGCAGGTTCGTCCCCCAGACGATCAGATAGCTCGCGTCCCACCAGTCGGCCGACTCCGGCACGTCCGTCTGATCGCCGAACACCTGCGGCGACGCCGGCGGCAGGTCCGCGTACCAGTCATAGAACGTCGTCGTGTGCCCGCCGATCAACGACAAGAAGCGCGTGCCGGCGGCGAACGACACCGGCGACATCGCCGGTATCGGCGTGAAGCCGCCCACCCGATCGGGCCCGTGCTCGCGGATCGCGTGCACCGTCGCGGCGGCGATCAGCTCGCTCGCCTCCTCCCAGTCGCAGCGCACGAACCCGCCACGGCCGCGCTCCCCGCGATAGCGGCCGTCGGCCGCCACCTGCGCGAAGGCCGCGACCGGATCCGGGGCGCTGGCGCGCGCGGCGCGCCACAGCTCGAGCAGGCTGCCTCGGACGTACGGGAACTTCAGGCGGACCGGCGAGTACGTGTACCACGAGAACGACGCGCCGCGCGGACAGCCGCGCGGCTCGTGGTCGGGGCGGTCGGGGTCCGTGCGCGGGTAGTCGACCGCCTGCGACTCCCATGTGATCAGCCCGTCCTTGACGTACACGTTCCACGAGCACGACCCCGTGCAGTTCACCCCGTGCGTCGAGCGCACCACCTTGTCATGGCGCCAGCGGTCGCGATACGCCGACTCCCAGCCGCGGCCGCGGCCGATCAGCATGCTCCAGCCCTCCGCGCTGGCCTCCCCCTTGCGGAAGAACTCGTGCGCGGCGACCAGTCGGGCGTCCCCGTTCACGCGCGGTCCTGCGCTGATAGTCCCGTGCGCGTTGTTGGCAACCTCATCGCACCCCGGTCTCGCCTGACAAGCGTCGGCAACGTACCATGCACCGACGGTTTCCCACAGTGAGGTGTGAAAACTGGCTGGTGTTGACCTCCCCACCGTCAACGGGGACGACGACGTGCTCGCCCAGCCGACCCGTCGGCGGCTGTTCGCGCTTCTCGGCAGGCTCGGCGGCGCCGCCTCCACCGCCGAACTGGCCGAGCGGCTGGCCATGCACCCCAACGGCGTGCGCACCCATCTGCAACGCATGCACGACGCCGGCCTGGTGATCCATCGCCGCGCCACGCGGCCGCGCGGCCGGCCCCGCGACGAATGGGCGATCGCGCCGACCGCCCGCCCCGGCGGCGACCCGCCGCACGCCTACGGCGCGCTCGCCGTCTGGCTCGCGCGCAGCATTCCCGCCACGCCCGCCCGCCTGCGCGAGGTCGAGGCCACCGGCCGCGAGATCGGACAGCAGCTCACATCGCGCACGGCCGTCCCTCCCGAACGGGCGATCGGCGACCTACTGACCGCGCTCGGCTTCCAGCCGCACATGGAGCGTGAGCCTGAAGGGCGGCTGCGCTGCCGGCTGGGCAACTGCCCGTACCGCGACTCGGTACGCGAAAACCAAGACGTCGTCTGCACCCTGCACCGCGGCCTCACGCGCGGCCTGCTCGACCGGCTCGCACCCACCGCCACGCTCGAACGCTTCATTCCCCACGACCCGGACCGCGCCGGCTGCGAGATCGACATCGACGGTCTTGCCGCGACGGCGAGCTAACCGGCCTCCCGCCGCTGGTGCGTGCTGTTCAGGAGCGCGCGGTCGAAGAAGCCGACGACGCGCCGCTCATACTCGTGCGGCCGGGCGGACAGCGCCGCCGTATGTCCGGCGCCCGGGACCTCCCAGAGCGTTCTCGGCTGCCGCGCCGCGTCGTAGTAGACGCGGTTGAGCGCTTCCTGCTGTTGCCCCTCGAGTCCGCGGATGAGCAGCAGTGGCCGTGGCGCGATGTCGTCTACGACGCCGCTGAGGCCCGGTGGCGGCGCCCGATTGGCCAGCACGGTCAGGGCAAGGGTCTGGATGACCCAGTCGGAGAACGGCTTCTGCACTGCGGCGGGTCCCGGGTCGTCCCAGTGCTCGGCCAGCGAGCGCACGCCGGCGCCCTCGGACACGACCGCGCGCAGCCGCTCGTCCTCGGCTGCGGCCTCGAGCATCATCTCGCCGCCCACCGACAGCCCCAGGCCGCCGATCCGCGCCGCGTCGACGTCCGGGCGCCGGGCGAGGAAGGTCACGGCCGCCTTGAGATCGGCGTCCCCGCCCCAGCCGAAGGCGTTGAAGTCACCCTCGCTCTCGCCCTCGCCGCGGCGATCGAACAGCAGCACGCCGTAGCCGTGGCGAGCGAGCATCCGCGCTTGCGCGACAGGCCCGCTGCGGCCCGGGACGGCGATCACCGCCGCCCGGTTGCGCGACGGCACGTACCACCCGACCAACCGCAGCCCGTCGGCGGTCGTGAAGCTCACCCGCTCGTACCGGCGTCCGAGATCCGCGGCTTCCACCGCTGTGCGCGCGCGGTGGGTGGCGTTGATCGCGAAGGCGATCGGGAACACGACGAGGAAGCCCACGACGACCGCCGCGATGCCGACGAGCGCGCGGCGCCCATAGCGGCGCAGCGGGCGCTCGTCGAGCCGGCGCGCGCGCCACAGCGTCACCGCTCCGAGAGCGACAAGCACGATGCCCGCGACGCCGGCGAGCATGGCGGTGAGGTCATCGCCGGCGAGCCGGTCGATCGCCACGTGGCGGAACCCGTCGACAACGCCCGCGGTCAGCGCGAGCACGCCGCAGACAAGTCCGGCGACGGCGCGCAGGCCGGGCCGGAGCCGCGGGTACGCCAGCGCCACCACGCCGGCGATCGCCAGCGGCACGAGCCCGCTGGCCAGGTGGTCGCCGGCGGACGTGCCCGGCTCGGGGTGCACGAACGCGTCATTCAAGAGCGCGACCGCAATGACCGCGATCGCGGCGCGGAACCACTGCGTCTCGCGAAGCCCCGCGGCGCGGCGGCTGGAGCTCTTGGCCGGTTCGGCCTCTGCCGGCGCAGGGCCGGCCGAGGTCGGAACCCGCGGAGGGCGGTGGAGCAGCTCAGGCATGGCGCAGCGCCTCGCCGGGCTTGAAGCGGACGGCGCGCCGCAGCGGTGCGAGCATGACGACGAGCGCGAGCAGCACGGTGCCGATCAGCGCGATCGCCACGTAGAGCGCGGGGAACACGAAGGTGATCTTCAGCCCGATGGCTTCGCCGGTGGCCCAGCCCAGGGCGCGGGCGAGCGCGTAGCCGAGCGGCACGCCGAGCGCCCAGCCGAGGATCGCGACGACGAGGCCCTCGGTGGCGAAGATCCGGCGGACGTCGCGTGCGCGCGCACCGACGCTGCGCAGGATCCCGATCTCCCGCGTGCGCTCGAGGATCGCCATCGTGATGGCGTTGATGAGCCCGACCATGCTGATCGCGACGATCAGCAGCCCGAGGACGGTGACCGACGTCGTGATCATCCCGTTCGCGGCGATCTGCTTCTCCTTGGCGTCGTAATTGACGAGCGACCCGACCTGGTTGCCGTGTGCCGCGAGCGTGTCCTCGAGGCGCGTGGTCGTGCGGTCGATCAGGCCATGATCGTCGGACGTCGTGGTGATCCAGTAGTTGTTGACCACCCCCGGCGAGCCGAGCACCGCCTGCAGCGTCGCGACCGGAACGAACACCACGCCGCCGTTCCCGGTCTGGCTGCTCGAGATGCCGATCACCCGCAGCGTCGCGGGCCCGCCGCCGGTGCTCAGCCGGATCTGGTCTCCGACGCCCTTTCCGGTCGTCTTCGCCAGCGTTCGCCCGAGCACCGCGACCTTCGCGTGCCCGCTCGCCTCGGCCTCGGTGTACCAGCGCCCGTCGATCGTCGGCGCGTCCATCATCGGCCTGGCGGGGAGACCCCACGCCACGACGTCGTCGCCCTCGATACGGACCTGGTTGCTGACCCAGCCCTGAGCATCCCGGACACCAGGCGTGGACCTGATCAGGCGTTCGGCATCCGGGCCGAGCGGCTTGCTGGCCACCGCTTGGATCCACGTGTCGAACTTGTTGTCGTCGAAGTAGTCGCGCGTGATCGTCGCGACGCCGGCGCCGAGCGACAGCAGCGCGAGCAACGTCGCGACCGCGAGTGACACCTGCAGCGCGGTGGCGGCGGTGCGCCGCTTGCGCCGACCGGCGCCGCGCAGGCCGATCTGCACGTTGCGCGGAAGGACGCGCACGCGCCGCAGCACGGCGTCGAGGCGGCCCTGGCCGCCGACGGCCGAGCCCGACGCCTGCAGCGCCTCGTGCAGCGGCAGCCGCGCCGCGCGCCGGATCGCCGGCAGTGCGGCCAGCGGCGGGCCGACCAGACCGAGGAAGAGGCTGGCGACCAGGGTCGGCAGCGACACCCCGAAGCCGGCGTCGATGAAGAAGAACTGCGACGCGAACAGTCCGACGATCGCGTTCGCCAGCAGCAGGCCGAGGCCCGTCCCGATCACTGTGCCGAGCGCGCCCAGCAGCAGCGCGGTGCGCAGATACAGGCGCCGGATGTCGCGGCGGCGGGCGCCGATCGCCTTCATCGCGGCGATCTCGCCCGTCTGCTCGCCGACCAGCGTGGTCATCGTGTTCGACACGAGCACGAGCGCTGTCAGCAGCGCCAGCAGCGTGATGATGTTGAAGAGGCTTGCCATGCTCTCGAAGCCGGCCTTGCCCGGATAGCCGCCGGGCTCCTGGATCACCGGCATGTCGTCGAAGGCCGTGAACGCGGTCGTCGCACGCAGGTGATCCCGCACGGCCGCGACCGTGTGCTCGGCCGCCGGCCGGCTGGTGTCGCGCAGGCGGAACCCGAGGGTCGTGTAGCCCGGCGCGCCGCTCAGCGCGGCCACCGTCTCCGGTGTCGCGTAGAACGTGATCCAGTCGTTGCTCGGGTCGCCCTCGCCGTTGGTCAGGTTGCGGCCGACGCCGCTGATCGGCAGCGAGCGGTCGCTGCCGTCGGCCGCGATCAGCCGCGCCGCACGGCCCGTCTGCGCGTCGAAGCCCTTGCGATCGGCATTGCTCCGATCGGTGAGGACGGACCCGGCCTCAGGCGCCGCGCCGGAGTCGATGCTGACCACGTCGACGCGCTGGCGCCCGTAGTCGGGGACGCCGACCAGGATCGCCCGTTCGCGCCTCTCGCCGGCCCACACACGCGTGGCGAACGCGCTCCGCGGCTCGACCGCCGTGACGTTCGGCAGCCGGCCGAGCGCCGCCAGCTGCGCGGAGCCGAGCTGCAGCGGCGGCATCGAGACGGTCACGTCGGGCAGCCGGTTGGCGGCGATCTCGCGCTCCATCGACTGCTGCATGAGCGGCGCGACGGCGAAGATGCCGACGCTCGCTACCGCCAGCGCGAGCGTCAGGACGGTGAAGAACGTGCGCGCCTTGCGGCGCGTCAGGTCCGTGAAGGACTTGCGGACGATGGCGGACATGGCCGGCTCCTCACGCCGCGACTACCCCGTCGCGGATGGTGACCGTCCGGTGCGCCTTCGCGGCCAGGTCGCGGTCGTGCGTCACATACAGGACGGTCGATCTCTCGGCGTTGAGCCGCAGCAGCAGGTCGAACATCTCCGCCGCGGTCTGCGTGTCCAGGTTGCCGGTCGGCTCGTCGCCGATCAGCAGCGGTGGGTCCGCCGCCAGCGCACGCGCGATCGCCACACGCTGCTGCTGCCCGCCGGACAGCTCGGCCGGTAGGTTGCCGGCCTTGTCGGCCAGCCCGACGAGCTCGAGGTTGTGGCGTGCCAGAGCGGCGCGTTGGCGCTTGGGCACGCGACGCGAGAAGTCCAGCGGCAGCATCGCGTTCTCCAGCGCCGTCAGCGTCGGCAGCAGCTGGAAGAACTGAAACACCACGCCGACGCGCCGGCCGCGCCAGATCGCGAGCTCCTCCTCGCCCATCTCGTCGATTCGCTGGCCGTCGACCGTGACGGTCCCAGCCGAGGGACGATCGATGCCGGTGATCATGTTCATGATCGTCGACTTGCCGCTGCCCGACGGACCCACGATCGCGACCATGTCGCCGCTTTCGATCGTCAGGTCGACGCCGCGCAGCGCCCGGTATTCCACCTTGCCGGTCCGAAAGACCTTCTCGACGCCGGCCAGCTCGATCAACGCTGGCGCCAGGCCCGCCGAACCGGGTTCGCGTGCAACCAGGACCTGAGACATTCCCTCACCCACTCACTCGCATATTGGGATGGACACAGCTTCGTCCACGAGGTGCGTGAGGACATCGGTGCAAGGCCGTGTCCGAGCTGGGGTTATCCGCACACTGTCAGGGATCGCTCGTCGCGCCGCCCGTCAGCGCTCGCTCCGCGCGTTGCTGTCATCGCAACCAATTCCCACAGCTTGCGCCATTTTGGTTCTAGCCTGCGTTCCGAGGCAATCGTGTCGCCGATCTCGCCGTCGCGTCAAAGAACCGGAGTGAGGCAGCCGTACCCGGAGATCGAGCCTGACGAGAGCGGACTCCTCGACGTCGGCGATGGCCAGCGGATCTACTGGGAGGCCTGCGGCGCGCGTGGCGGGAAGCCGGCGGTCGTGTTGCACGGGGGACCGGGCTCCGGCTGTGGTGCCTGGTGGCGCCGGTTGTTCGACCCGCGGGCGTATCGCGTGGTGCTGTTCGACCAGCGCGGTTGCGGCAGGAGCGTTCCGCACGCGAGCGAGCCCGACGTCGACCTCGCGACGAACACCACGCATCACCTGATCGCGGACGTCGAGCTGCTGCGGCGCCATCTGTCGATCGAGCGCTGGCTGGTCCTGGGTGGCTCGTGGGGCTCGACGCTGGCGTTGGCGTACGGCCAGCGCCATCCTGGCCGTGTCACCGAGACGGTGCTGTTGTCGGTCGTCACGACGACGCGTCGGGAGGTCGAGTGGGTCACGCGCGACGCCGGCCGGTTCTTTCCGGCGCAATGGAGGCGGTTTCGTGACGGCGTCCCGGGCCCGGAGCGCGACGGCGGCCTCGTCGAGGCTTACCACCGGCTGCTGCTCGACCCGGACCCCGCGGTCCACGAGCCGGCGGCACGCGACTGGTGCGCGTGGGAGGACGCCCACG
>Ga0126306_10001192_pt1 | contig 13683 bp, 14 predicted proteins | sample Plot27_FD_92592 | JGI IMG/M metagenome (GOLD analysis project Ga0126306, IMG submission 92592) | Serpentine soil microbial communities from UC McLaughlin Reserve, CA, USA - Plot27 | ecosystem: Environmental > Terrestrial > Soil > Grasslands | place: USA: UC McLaughlin Reserve, Lake County...
ATGCCGGCCTGCCCGACGGCGTGCTTTCGGTACTCACCGGGCCCGGTGGCGAGTTGGGCGATGTGCTGGTCAGCGACCTGCGCGTACGCAAGATCTCGTTCACCGGATCGACGGCAACTGGCGAGCGCATTACCCGCATGGCTGGGGTCAAGAAGCTGTCCCTCGAGCTCGGGGCCTCCTGCCCGGTGATCATCATGCCGGACGCCGACCTCGACTTGGCATCCAGCGCGGTTGCCGCTGGTGGCTACGTCAACGCCGGTCAAGTATGCATCTCTGTTCAACGGGTCATTGCCCACCCGGCGGTAAGCGGGGATTTCCTCGACGCGCTGGTGCCCAAGGTCCAGGCCATCCGCGTGGGCGACCCGTCCTCCCCCGAGACCGGGATGGGGACACTGATCACGACCGGCGAAGCCGAACGTGTTCGACAGTCGATTGCGGCGGCGGCCGCGGCCGGAGCGCGCGTCCTCACCGGCGGAGACCGAGATGGCAGCATGGTGTCTCCGACGGTGGTGGCCGATGTGGACCCATCGTCTCGGTTCGCTCAGGACGAGCTGTTCGGACCCGCCGTAGCAGTGAGCACGGCTGAAGACTGGGAATCCGCGGTGAGGCAGGCCAACGGGACGGCGTACGGGCTGGCCGCGGGAATCTTCACCTCCGACGTCGCTGGCGCCGTCCGTGCCATGCGGGAGATCGACGCCGGCAGCATTCACATCAACTGGACCCCGCTGTGGCGTGCGGATCTCATGCCGTACGGCGGACTCAAGGGCAGCGGAATCGGCAAGGAAGGGCCGCGCTGGGCCGTCGAAGAGATGACGGAACTCAAGACGATCATCCTGCACGGCCGGCCTTGGTAGGCAAGAAAGGAGATCGATTCATGGAAACCACATCCCGAGGTACGGTGCGGCTGACCGTTGCGCAAGCCCTCGTCACATACCTGTCGCGGCAGTATTCGGTGGCGGACGGGCATCGCCGTCGGCTGATCCCGGCCGCATTGGGAATCTTCGGCCACGGAAACGTCGCCGGGCTGGGCCAAGCATTGGACCAGCTCAGCAGCGAGCTGCCATTCATCCAAGGCCGCAATGAGCAGGCGCTGGTGCATATGGCATCCGGCTACGCCAAGGCAACGCGACGGCACGCGACGTTGGCAGTAACGGCGTCGATCGGCCCTGGAGCCATGAACCTGGTGACTGGGGCGGCGTTGGCGACGGTCAACCGGCTGCCGGTGTTGTTGTTGCCAGGAGACACCTACGCGACCCGGCGGCAGGGCCCCGTTTTGCAGCAGCTGCAGCACCCTGTCGAGGCGGATGCGTCGGTGAACGATGCACTGCGGCCGGTGTCCCGGTTCTTCGATCGGATCAGTCGGCCCGAGGCGCTGTTGACAGCGTTGCCAGCGGCGATGCGGGTCCTCACAGATCCTGCGAACGCCGGCGCCGCCGTGCTGTCGCTGCCGCAGGATGTGCAGTCGCACGCGTACGACTGGCCGGCGGAGATGTTCGACGAACGCGACTGGGTGATCCGCCGCCCAGTGCCGGACCCGGAAGAGGTGGATGCCGTCGCCAGGCTGTTGGCAGCGGCCCGAAAGCCGTTGATCATCGCCGGGGGTGGGGTCATCTACTCCGGTGCCACCTCAGATTTGAGTGAGCTGGCCGCCACTGCGGGGATCCCGGTCACCGAGACGTTCGCCGGCAAGGGTGCGGTGCAACAACGGGCCTGGTGGCAGTTGGGCGGGATCGGGCTGGAGGGTACACCGGCCAGCAACGAGCTGGCCGCCGAAGCGGACTTGGTGCTCACTGTCGGATCCCGGTTGACAGATTTCGCAACAGCCTCTCAATCGTTGTTCCAGAACCCCGATGTACGGTTCGCGAGCATCAACGTCGACGCACACGACGCCGGGCGGCTCGGAGCGACTGCAATCGTTGCAGACGCGAAGCGGGCGTTGGCTGCGCTGAACCGGGCCGTCGAGGACTCCGGCATCAAGGGCCCGGCCGAATGGCAGCGCCAGGTCCGCGCTCGCAATGATCGGTGGCTGGATGAGCGGGCAGCCGCACTGGATCCTGACACAGCGTTCGATAAGTCTGCCGTCCCGGCTGATTCGGATGTGGTGACAAGCACTGACGCATTGCTTACGCAAGGACAGATGATCGCTGTGCTGCAAGAACACGCGCGACCCGGGGACACGATCATCGCGGCAGCGGGTGGGCCGCCGGGCGACCTCCAGAAGGTGTGGGACGCCACCGAGCGCCGCTACTGCCACCTGGAGTTCGGGTTTTCCTGCATGGGCTACGAGATCCCAGCCGCGCTTGGGGTTCGGCTGGCCGTTCCGGACCGCAGCAAGCGGGTGTTGGCGTTCATTGGAGACGGCACGTTTCTGATGGCCCCAACCGAGCTGGTCACCGCAGTCCAAGAGCGGTTGCCCGTCACTGTCGTGATTTCGGAGAATCACGGCTATCAAGCGATTCACCGGCTGCAGATGCTGCGCAGCGGACGGGAGTTCGGCAACGAATTCCGCTATCGAGACGACGCACTCGCTATCGGTAACGGCCAACCGGTGGACAAGCCGGCCCGACTGGACGGCGAATACCTGCCAGTGGACCTCGTCCGGATTGCAAGCGGATTAGGAGCCCACGCTGTTCGCGCAACAACCGCTGCAGAGGTCCGGAACGCGCTGACTGAAACTCGCGACCACGAAGGCCCGGTCGTCATTGTGGTGCCCGCTATCCCGCACGCGGAGCTGCCGGCTGCAGGTGTTTGGTGGGATGTCGCCCCGGCTGAGGTCTCCGACCAAGACGCGGTTGCCCAATTGCGAGCTGAGTACGAAGCCGGCCTGGCCTCACAGAGGTGGTTCGAATGACCACGGCTACCGATACCGCTGAGAGTGTCACGTCTCCTTTGAATTGCGGCAGGTTGCGCAGCAGGCTCGCTGCGGGCAAGCCCACTGTTGGGACGTTCGTGGGAGCGGCCTCGGCGGTGACGGCGGAAGTGTGTGCCGCAACCGGCGTCGACTGGGTGTTGCTCGACCTCGAGCACGGCGCCGGCGGGGAGGAGCAGGTGGGCCCGGTCGTTGTCGCGACCGGGTCGTACGGGGTGCCGACCGTGGTTCGGGTCGAGTCTGCGCAGAGGATTCGGCTCGGCCGCGTGCTTGACCAAGGCGCGGCCGGTGTCATGCTGCCCCGGCTGGACAGTGCGGAAGAGGTCGGGGCGGCGATACGGCACCTGCGCTATCCGCCAGAGGGGGATCGCGGCGTGGCCACCTACAACCGAGCCTGCCGCTTCGGCCTCGACCCTGCTGCCCTCGACCGCGCCAACAGCGAAATCCTCGCGGTGGTGCAGATCGAGTCCGCCCGGGCGGTGGAGCAGGTGGCAGCGATTGCTGCTCTGGACGGAGTCGATGTCTTGTTCGTCGGCCCGCGAGACCTCAGTCATGACCTTGGGGTGCCCGGCGACATACAGGCACCCAGCTACTTGGAAGCTCTCGACCGGGTGCGCCGCGCGGCCCAACAGTTCGGCAAAAGCTGTGGGCTGCTGGTCCCAACTGGTGCAGCAGCGGCGGAGAAACGTGCGCAGGGCTGGACGTTTGTGGCCGTCGGCTCCGACTCCACCCTCTTGGCCACTGCCCTCACAGCGGAGCTCGCCCGCATCCGAACAAGAGGTCAATCGTGACTAATACGAACGGCGGCAACATCCACGACCTGGGCGTCGGCCTGATCAGCGTCGGCTGGATGGGCAAGCTGCACACTCGGTCGTACCAGGCCCTTACAACCGTCTACCCCGAGCTGGGCCTACGGCCTCGTCTCGTGCATGCCGCCGATACTGCACCGGCCCGAGCGGACTACGCGCGCGAGGTTCTGGGATATGCCAAGGCGAGTGCCGACTACCGCGACCTCCTAGCCGACCCGGAGGTCGACGTGGTCTCGATTTGCGCACCCACAGGTCTCCATCGGGAAATCGGCGTCGCAGCTGCCGAGGCCGGCAAGCCGTTCTGGATCGAGAAGCCGGTCGGACGTGACGCGAAGGAGGCGGCCGACGTGGCTGCGGCCGCCAGCAAGGCTGGCGTCGTCACGTCGGTCGGCTTCAACTACCGCCATGCCCCCGCAGTGGAGCACGTACGCGAACTCGTCGCAAACGGTGACCTCGGCCGGATCACTAACGTCCGCGCGGTTTTCTTCACTGGGTACGCCTCCGAGCCGAAAGGCGCATTGTCGTGGCGGTTCATCCGCGACCTTGCAGGCTCTGGGGCGCTCGGTGACTTGCTAAGCCACGTCGTCGACCTTGTGCAATACCTGCTCGGGCCGATCAGCGAGGTGAGTGCATTGACGAGCACGATCTACACCGAGCGGCCGATTCTGCCGATGGGTTCCGGCACGCACTTCGCGGTCATCGAGGACGGCGAGATGGGGACGGTGGAAAACGATGACTTCGCCGCGGCGCTGGTGCGCTTCGCACCTGACTCCCGGGCGGCCGGAGCGGTGGGCACGCTGGAAGCCTCCCGCGTCATCGTCGGACCCGAGTGTGGCCTCAGCTTCGAGATCTATGGCACCGAAGGCTCGGTGACCTGGAACTTCGAGCAGATGAACGACCTGCGGGTCTGCCTGGGTCGTGGTGGGCCGCACTACGGCTACACCACCGTGCTCGGCAACTCCTACCTCGGCGACTACGCACGCTTTCAGCCAGGGCCTGGGATCAGCATGGGTTACGACGATCTCAAGGTCATAGAGGCGAAGAAGTTCCTCGTCGCGGTGACCGGTGGCGAGCGCCGCAACTCCACGGTCGACGACGCCCATCATGTGGCTGAGGTCATCGCAGCCGCCGCCGCCTCTACCGAACGTGGCACGTGGCAGCACGTCCCGGCGGTTGCGGGTGCGACATTCGGCGGCGACCCGGAACCCGCCACGGCGGGCGGGTGAGGTCATGATTGTCGACCGTCCGGTGGTCGTGGCACTCGGCACCGTGGATCCGGCGCTGGTCACTGGGGTCCTCGGCGATGAGGTCGCATTCGTCGCCGATCCAAGCGCGCAGGACATCGCCGATGCCGTCGGCGCGATCGTCCGTGCCGACGCCGTTGTCGATGCCGCGTTTCTCGCGCGCGCGCCACGGTTGCGCGTCATCGCACGGACCGGTGTCGGTGTCGACCACGTCGATCTCCAGGCCGCTAGCGCACGGGGCATCCCGGTAGTGATCACGCCGGGCAGTGGCACGCGAGCTGTGGCCGAGGGGGTGTTCGCACTGGCCTTGCATCTGATCAAGCGATTACGTCCATTCACCGATCTCGTCCGGCACGGCCGGTGGGCGGATCGCAGTCAGGTTTCCATGGGTGACCTGGACGGGGCCACGATCGGCATCATCGGCTACGGACGGATCGGGCGGCGGGTCGGCGAGCTTGCCACCGCATTCGGCATGAACCTCCTGGCGTACGACCCATTCAGCATGCCGTCGCCGGACATTGCATCTCCCGCGGTGTCGGAGATCGCCTCGGCGAGCGATGTCGTGACGCTTCACGTACCCCTGACCGAGGAAACCCATCACATGGTTGACGAGGCATTTTTTGATCGCGTACGGCCCGGAACGATTCTGATCAACTGCAGTCGCGGCGGGTTGGTTGACCTCGATGCGGCCCTCGCAGCGCTCGAGTCCGGGCGGCTCGCCGGCGTTGGCCTCGATGTCTTCGATCCCGAACCGCCTGAGCGCCATCCCTTGTTCGACCACCCCAACGTGGTCCTCACGCCGCATCTGATGGGAATGACGCGTCGCGCCGCGGCTGCCACCTTCGTCGACGCAGCGCGCGGTGTCGTTGATGTGCTCGCGGGTCACCGGCCGGCGGCGGTGGCGAACCCCGAATGGGTGGATGCGTACGAGGAGGTGCGGAACACATGACCGCCGAGCAGACCACCCATCTAGAGCACAAGGTCGCCGGTGCACCAATCTCCTGGGGTGTGTGCGAAGTGTCGGGCCGGGGCTACCAGCTTGGTCCTGATCGAGTGCTCAAGGAGATGCGCGAGGTGGGTCTACTGGCGACCGAGCTGGGACCCGAAGGTTTCCTGCCGAGCGAACCGGCGGCGATGGCCGGTGTGTTGTCCGAGCACGGGCTGCAAGCCGTCGGGGGGTTCACGCCCTTGCTGTTGCACGTGTCAGGGCACGACGCTCTTCCCGAGGTCGACCGCATCCTCGACGGCTATGTCGCCTCCGGAGCACAGGTCCTGGTGTTGTCAGCGGTCACCGGCTCGGCCGGTTATGACACGCGGCCACAGCTTGATGAGGCGGGGTGGAAACGACTGCTCTCCAAACTCGATCGAGTGGCCAGGCTGGCCATCGATAGAGGTGTGAGGGCAGTGCTGCATCCCCACGTCGGCACGATGATCGAGACGGGGGACGAAGTGCAGCAGGTGCTGGACGGCTCGTCGATCTCCTTGTGCCTGGACACGGGTCATCTCCTCATCGGTGGGACGGATCCCGTCGAGCTGGTACGACAAGCCCCGGAGCGAATCGCACACTTGCACTTGAAGGACGTGGATTCGACGGTTGCGGCGAAAGCACGGTCCGGTCAGCTCACCTACAGCGAGGCCGTGAAACAGGGCATGTACCGGCCACTGGGTCAAGGGGACGTCGACGTGCCTGCCATCGTCGGACATGTACGGGCACATGGCTACAGCGGCTGGTACACCCTCGAACAGGACACGATCCTCACCGAAGAACCCAAAGACGAAGGGCCTGTCGCGGACGTCCGGACCAGTGCCGAATATCTGCGCACGGTACTCGGTCAATTGGCCTGAACACGTTCATCATGCTTAGCGCGATGTCGAAATCGGTGTCCATGCCTTGGCCATCGCGTATGCAGTAGTGCTGTTCTCGGTGAACTAGCTGGAACTCTCACGCCCGGATGGAGTCGAAACGCGCGTGACCGCCAGTTCCGAGACCTCCACTCCCCTGAGTCGGGAATCCCTCGGGCGAGACGCAGATGGCACTCGTCATCCGTCTCGAGATCGCTAACGCGCCAAGGTGAAGGCCTCCCGGAAGCGTTCGAGAGCGAGTTCGCTGTCGCTAGAGGCCCAGGCTTCCATGCCGACCGTGCCAACGTAGCCAACGTCCCGTAGGGCCTGCGCAATGCGAGGATAGTTGATCTCCCCAGTTCCCGGCTCGCAACGGCCTGGGACGTCGGCGACCTGGACTTCGCCGATGTACGGCGCACACTTGTTGATCAGTTCGACAAGATTCCCCTCGCCAATCTGCGCATGGTAGATGTCCAGCATCAGCCGCAGATGAGGGCTATCGACTGCGGCCACCAGCGCGAGCGTATCGACAGCCTTCGCAAACGGGGCACCGGGATGATCAACAGCAGTGTTGAGGTTCTCCAGGCAGAAGATCACTCCCTCGCGTTGCCCGAGTTCGGCGATCCGCCCGAGCGTATCTTCCGCCTTCAGCCACATGTCGCCCGTGATCACCTCGACCGGCCTGATTGGCAGGCCTCTGCTGTCCAGGCCGGTGCCGTGCAGGTTCAGTCGAGGGATCCCCAGCTGGGCCGCGACTCGGATCGACATCTCCGCGGTGGTGAGCAGCTCCCTTGCCCCATCTGGGTCAACGAGGTCGCCGGTGACATACCCCGTCATCGAGGAGAACTGGGCTCCCGTCGCCTGCAGCTCATCGATGTCGTGTCTGGTCCAATCCCAAATTTCGACCTGGAACCCAAGATCATTGATGTGCCGCACTCGGTCAATGATCGGCAGCTCAGTGAAGATCATCTCCGCACATGCGGCAAGTGTGAAATCGGTGATCATCGTGCCAATGTAGCGGTTACGAGACCCGCTCACCGGTCAGCACGTCGGCAAGCATGTGTGCGAATACGGCGGTCGTCGTCGTGTGATTGCCGAGGAAATCCGGTGGTCGTCCCATCGAGTCTCGGCTGGCACGGATGTAGTCCTCACTCTCCGGTCTCGGCTTGATATGCAGAAACATTGGCAGCCCGTATCGCAGGCAGATGAAGGCGACTAGGAGCCTGGCAATGCGGCCATTCCCGTTGGTGAAGGGGTGAACGCGTAAGCATTCGCCGTGGGCGAGCGCCGTGAAGCTGATCAGGGCGAGTACATCGTTTGGTGTGGTCGCTGGCTTCCCGGCCGGCAGCCGTGTGTCCAGCTCGGTGAACACCGCATGTAGCCCGGCGAGCACCCCGTCCATCTCCTCACTCACCTGGCGCGCCCACACGCCCATCTTTTCCAGATTGCCGTCCTGCAACCGCGCACCTAGTCCGACCTCGTAGTCGATCAACTCCTTGACGGCCGGGTCGCCGCGGAAATGCCCGATATAGCCTGCGACCGGCACCTGACATCCGGCGTAGAGCCGCGCATGCCAGCGGCAGAGTTCCTCGCGAGTCGGCAGGATGCGCTCAGCCGCGGTAGCACGCAGCTCGGTGATCAACTGCGCCGCATTGTTCTGAATGAGGGAGAGATTCCTCGGGTCATCGTCCTGCCACGACGGCGCCGTCATGCCAGCCCGGCACGCGCCGATCTGTAGATCGTCGAGACGTCGCGAGCGAGATGTGGACGGTCCACGGCCACACGATCGACGGCGGTGGCAGGCGTCGTGGGTCGCGCTTGCAGCGGCTCAAGCTGGCCCTCTCCGGCGACGAAACGCTCCAGGCTGCGGGCCTGGATTCGCTTATGCTGCTCGTGGGTGAGCTCGGCCAAACGATCTGCGGCAGTGCGCAGATCCTCACTCAGCAGCGCGCCGCGTGCCACGACCTCATGCTCGATCGCCTGCTCGATCAGCTCGTTCTGACTGATGCCCAATCGGGCGGCAACCTCAGCAGTCAGAATCCGAAGCTTCTCATTGCGCCAACGCAGGGGGAATACAGCTCGCGGTGCCATGCCTCCAGCATCTCCCTCAGCCCAGTGATGTCAAGAGGAGCAGATGACATCATCGCGGCTCATATCGATGGCGACACATCGATGCGACACCTGAGGGGACGCCGGGTCAGTGACTTTCACGATCTGCGTGGATCATCGCATTGACCTCGTCGGCGCTGACCGTGTCGCCAGCTCGGCGGGCCGCGGCATCGAGGACCTCGTCAAGCGTGGGTCGATCGGCCTCCGCAATGAGGTGCTGGAGCAGGTACTCCTGCAACGACTGGTGCGCAGCGGCCGCGCGCTGTCGCAATATCGCATGTGTCCGCTCGGGGACTCCTCTAATTCAGAATGCTTGTTATGCACCACCCTGCACTTGCTTTTCGGCCTTTAGGGCGGTAGCCCAGCTAACAGCTGGCGAGCCATCACGATTCGCTGGATCTGATTGGTGCCTTCGTAGATCTGCGTGATCTTTGCGTCCCGCATCATCCGCTCGACGGGATAATCCTTGGTGTAGCCGTAGCCGCCGAGGAGCTGCACCGCGTCGGTGGTGATCTCCATCGCCACATCGGAGGCGAAGCACTTCGCCGCTGCCCCAAAAAATGGCAGGTCAGGGTCCCCACGCTCAGATTTGGCGGCCGCGGCGTACGTGAGCTGGCGGGCAGCCTCCAGCTTCATGCCCATGTCGGCGAGCATGAACTGCAAGCCCTGGAACTCAGCAAGCGCTTTGCCGAACTGCTTGCGCTCCTTGACATACCCAAGGGCGAAGTCCAGAGCACCCTGCGCAATGCCAACTGCCTGCGCCGCGATGGTGACTCTCGTGTGGTCCAAGGTTCGCATCGCTGCCTCGAAGCCGGTTCCCTCCGCACCGATCATCCGGGACTCGGGGATGCGTACGCCGTCCAGGTACACCTCGCAGGTCGGAGATCCCTTGATGCCCAGCTTCTTCTCCGGGGCACCGAAGGAGAGTCCGCCATCGGTCTTCTCAACGACAAAAGCGCTGATGCCCTTTGAACGAGCGTCCGGATCGGTCACCACGAACACCGTGTAGAAGTCCGATAGCCCAGCGTTGGTAATCCAACGCTTGACGCCGTACAGAATGAAGTGGTCGCCGTCGCGGACGGCCCGAGTCCGCATGCTTGCCGCGTCGGAGCCAGACCCCGGCTCCGACAGGCAGTAGGACGCCATCGCCTCGCCCTGTGCAATCGGCGGTAGGTAGGTCTGCTTGATCTCTTCCGATCCGGCGAGCAGCCACGGCAATGTGGCCAGCTTGTTGACTGCCGGAATTAGCGAGCTGGCTGCGCAGACACGAGCAATCTCCTCGATCACGATCACAGTCGCTAATGAGTCGGCTCCCACCCCGGAGTAAGCCTCGGGAATGTGAGGCGCGTGGAAGTCAGCCGCCACTAGCGCTTCGAGTGATGCCTTGGGAAACTCCGCCAGCTCGTCGGCTTCGGCGGCGTTCGGAGCAACCTTCTCCTCGCACAATTCGCGAACCGCGGCGCGGAATGCCTCATGCTCCTCACTGGGCCGGTACATGTGGCCGAAGTCCGTCACCTGTTCATTGTGCCTGCTCCGTATCGCGCCGGATGCGCTCAGATCGTGGGCCCCAAGGGATCCCAGTCATCCGGCAACAGTGGCGGCTTGTCGACTGAGCTCGCAATCTCGACAAACGCACGTGACTCAACCGAGTTCGCGATCCCGATCATGGTGTCCAGAACGTGATAGCCCAGCGCCCCTTGCGCGCGATGCGGTCGACCTTCCCGAAGTGCGCGAGCCATGTCCAGCACTCCCGTCCCGCGGAACGCCTTCGCCGTCGTAGTGGCAACCGTCTCCCAGTCCTCGCCGTCACGGCGTCTGATGGCGATGTCGCCGTCGAAATGGTTGGGATCAGGAAACAGCATCGTTGCCTCAGTGCCATTAACCTCAAGCAGCGTACGCGGAAGCGCCGAGTCGAAAGAGAAGATGGCCTGGGCGGACTGGCCGGATTCGAACTGGGCAAGGGCACTCACATGGCTGGGTACGGTGACGTCGAACTCTTCTCCCGCCTTGGGCCCAGAGCCAATCACCCGCCGTTCCTTCGCCTTCGACCCAAGCGCAGCGACCGAGGAAACCGATCCGAAGACTTGCACCAGCACGGTGAGGTAATAAGGCCCAAGGTCGAAGAGCGGGCCAGCACCAGCCGCATACAGGAACGCCGGATTGGGATGCCACGACTCTGGTCCTGGCAACTGCAGCAGCGCGAGAGCCGTGAGCGGCGTCCCGATCAGGCCCTGCTCGATAAGCCGGCAGGCCGTCTGGAGTCCCGGTCCCAGAAAGGTGTCTGGGGCGCAGCCAACGAGCAGCCCGGCCGCCTCAGTGTCGCGGAGCAAGCTCTGACCGCTGACTCGATCCAGGGCCAGCGGCTTTTCGTTCCAGACGTGTTTGCCAGCCCCGATCGCCCTAGTCGCTACCTCCGCATGAGCCGCCGGGATGGTGAGATTGACAACGATCTCGACGCCCGAGTGGTCGAGGACGGTGGCCACGTCTCCGGCGGTCGGGACGTCATACTTGGCGGCTTTCTCCCGAGCAGCCTCGGTGACGAGATCGCCGATCGCAAGCACTTCCGTGTCGGCGAATCTGGTGAGGTTTTCCAGATACGTATCGCTGATGGTGCCGGCACCGATCACACCAACGCCTACCGCGCTGGCCATGATCAAGCTCGATCGGCAAGCAGGAACTCGCGGCTGGCCCGTACGGCGTCGAACAGGTCGGTTGCAGAGTCGTCCAATTCCACGACGCGGAGCGCCTGTGGAGCCGCCGCGATGATGTCCCATACCGGCAGCACACCCGAGCCCACAGGGACCTGTTTGCTCGTATCGAGGGTCCCGTCGCCGTCCTTGATGTGCAAAGCGACGACCCGCTCACCTAGACGGGTGAGTAGGGCTGGCACGTCAGCGCCTCCGGCGTAAGCCCAGTAGGTGTCCACCTCGAGCACCACTTCCGGGGCTACCCGATCCGCCAGCACTTCGAGCGCATGGACTCCGCTGATCTTGGACTCCAGTTCAAAGTGATGATTGTGATAACCGACTCGGAGGCCATAACCGGCGGCCTTCGTCGCCACTGCATTGAGTTCGGATGCAATCTCGCTGACATCAGGCTCTGACTGCCAGCGAGTGGGGTCGACGTACGGCTCAATGATCGTTTGGACGCCGAGCTCGGCTGCGAGCTCACAGATCGCGTCGTGGTCCTCACCCAGCAGATGGACATGTGCCGTGGGAGCGGTCAGGCCGTTATTGGGCAGTCCGTCGCGCAGTTTGTCGGCAAAATTCAGGAGCGCGAACGGTTCCACCTGGGTGAACCCGAACGATGCGAGCTTCCCCAGCGTGGCATCGAAATCCTGGGCGAGGGCCTCGCGCACCGTGTACAGCTGGACGGATAAATCAGGCATTGACCAGCTCCTTCTTGGCGGTGGGCCCTACCCTGCCCGCAACCGGTCGGAAACAGCAAGGAAATCACCGATTCGATGTTGCCTGTAACCAGTTTCGGGAGGCTACGTCGGCTCGCCAAGGAGCTGGCGAGCGAGCAAGGTGCCGCCGGCAGTGGCAACCGGAAACACCACCACCCCGGCGAACGGGATAGCGAGCAGCAGGAATGTCGGCACCGCGAAACCAAGCACCCGAAGCCTCCGGGTCCGCATTGCAGCGCGACGATCCGCGAGCCGCAGCATCCCGCGTCGTTCGAAGGGCGCGGCGACCAGCTCAATCCCCAGCATCCAGCCGCCAAAGGTTGCCGAGAGCACCGGCACGAGGGTCTGCCCCACGACAGGCACGAATCCGGTTGCAAACAACGCCAGCGCGCCCACGAGGGACACCGCGATGAGCGTGACCGCCTGGCGCAGTGCCCGTAGCAGGCCGCGCGCCCCGTTCTCGTTGAGCTCGGGCACCCCACCGAACTCTCGCTCGACAGATTCGGACAACTTGTCGTACAGCGGCGAGCCGAGCGCGAGGGTCAGTACGGTGAATGAGATCACCATCAGCAGCACCGACCCCGCGACCAGCGTGGTGCCGACTATCACACGAATCGTGGTCGCGAGGCCCCGGGCCCAGCCGTCGGCGAACGGAGTGAGCCACTCGACGGCCGGCTCGAGCTGGGTGATCAGCGCAATCAGCAGCCCGGTGAAGATCACCGATGTGATCGCCGGTGGGATCGCCCCCAGCAGGAACATCCGGGGTCGGCGCACGATCAGGCACAGGCCCCTCGTGAGCAACCCGGCACCGGCCAGCAACTCCCCCACCGCCGGTCGCGGCTTCTCGGTGAGACTAGCTGAGCCCACTGCCCTGGTCCTGCGTATTTGCCCGTAGGGCAGCGCCCTTGGCCTCTGCAGTCTGGCGAAGTTGATCTTGGAAATCAAGCATCTGCTGCCGCAGGCCAAGATCGCCGGCCGCCAGGATGCGTATCGCCAACAGCCCCGCGTTGCGAGCGTTGCCGATAGCGACCGTTGCCACCGGCACACCTGCCGGCATCTGCACGATCGACAGCAGGGAATCCATGCCGTCCAGATACTTCAGCGGTACTGGCACTCCGATCACTGGCAGCGGAGTGACCGCTGCCAGCATGCCGGGTAGGTGCGCGGCGCCACCTGCCCCGGCGATGATCACATCAAGTCCACGATCATGAGCCGTACGCCCGTAGGCGATCATGGCGTCGGTCATCCGGTGCGCCGAAACCACATCGGCCGCGAAGGCCACGCCGAACTCCTGCAGTGCCACCCCGGCAGCGCTCATGATCGGCCAGTCCGAATCAGAACCCATCACAATCCCGACCCGCGGCCGAGGACCCTCATCAGGCACTGGCATCTCCCATCAGGTAC
>Ga0126306_10001193_pt1 | contig 13682 bp, 12 predicted proteins | sample Plot27_FD_92592 | JGI IMG/M metagenome (GOLD analysis project Ga0126306, IMG submission 92592) | Serpentine soil microbial communities from UC McLaughlin Reserve, CA, USA - Plot27 | ecosystem: Environmental > Terrestrial > Soil > Grasslands | place: USA: UC McLaughlin Reserve, Lake County...
ACAAGAGCGCCTTTTTCTATCACCGCAAATACGGTCCTCACGGTCCTCTTGGCCTCTACAGCATCCTGACTCTAGTCGGTCTCGTGGGAAGAGCTCTTATAAGGCTCGCGACATCAATGACGAACCTGGAAAAGAGGATTTAGAGACACGCCGCGGATTGGCACGCTCTTGGCCACACTTCGCGGTCCTGTCAAGTTGTGAACCTAGGTGGTTGCCGAGATAGCGCTACCCTGGCAACACGAGCGTCCCTCGGTGGCGGAAGGGATTTGGGCTCCGCCCAGCTGGGCGATGAAGGTAGGGACGGAAGGTAGGGACGAAATCGTAGTATCCGACCCGCTGGCACGTCCTGTCCCGCACGACTAAAGGGAGGACGCAGATGTTCTTCTTCGGATTCGCCTGATACGAGCCGGCCTTCGAGCATAGGTGGTGGTTCTCTCTGTCAGGAAGACAGCGCGAAAACAACCCGATCCGCCAGCAAGAATGTGTATTCTCGAACCGAGGTTCATGGTGTGACGCCTTGCTTGTCGGCTCGCTAGACTTTACAGTTATAGTGAGGGTGTGGCGCACGGATGTTCGGATACCTACGGCTCGTATTGGGGTAGCTTGTCGGCGGGGACCTCCCTGAGGGGCCTGGCGGCCCGGTCTTTCTCAGAGATGGTAGGCGGCGCTTCGAGAGGCCACTCTATCCCGATCTCCGGATCACTCCAGAGCACGAACCCCTCGGCGCTGGGGTTGTATTTCGCCGTGCATTTGTAGGAGAAGAGCGCCGAGTCGCCCGTGACGAGGAAGCCGTGGGCGAATCCTTCGGGGACGTAGAACTGGCGCTTGTTCTCCGAGGAGAGGACGACCCCCTCCCACTCCCCGAACGTCGGCGAGCCGACCCGGATATCCACCGCTACGTCGAAGACCTCGCCGGCCAACACCTGGACCAGCTTGCCCTGCTGGTCCGGGTTCTGGAAGTGCAGCCCGCGCAGCACGCCCTTGGTGGAGAAGGATAGGTTGTCCTGGACGAAACGGGTCGGGAGGCCAGCCTCCTCGTAGCGGACCTGGTTCCAGGTCTCCATGAAGAAGCCCCGTTCGTCGCCGAATACCGCGGGCTCTACGGCTACCACGCCTGGGATCTCGGTCTCGATAACTCTCAAAGGGCGACTCCCTTTCTAGTGGTCCTATGGTGCTCAGCGTCGAAGTACGGTTCGTTCAGGTGAGGTTCTTCTTCCTCCACCAGCTCCAACAAGTACCGGCCGTACGTGCTTTTCTTGAGAGGCTCGGCCAGACGGATCACCTGTTCGGCGTCTATATATCCCATGCGGTAAGCGATCTCTTCCGGGCAGGAGATCTTGAGATCCTGCCGCTCTTCGATCGTTTTGACGAAGTCGGCGGCCTGCTTGAGGGATTCGTGGGTCCCCGTGTCCAACCAAGCCATCCCGCGGCCCAAGATCTCTACTCTGAGCCGGCCCCGCCTGAGGTACTCGACGTTGACGTCCGTTATCTCCAGTTCGCCTCGCGCCGAAGGCTCGAGGTTCCGGGCTATGTCCAGCACCTGGTTGTCGTAGAAGTAGAGCCCCGTAACCGCGTAGTGGGATTTGGGTTCCTCGGGCTTCTCTTCGAGGCCGACGACCCTCCCGTCGCGCTCGAACTCAACCACGCCGTAGCGCTCCGGGTCCTTGACGTGGTAGCCGAAGATCGTCGCCCCGTTCTCCTGGCTTGCGGCTTCTCGCAAGATCTGGCCGAAACCCTGACCGTAGAAGATGTTATCCCCCAGTATCAGCGCGACGGACTCGCTCCCGACGAAGTCCCGCCCGATGATGAAGGCTTGAGCCAGACCCTCAGGCCTCGGCTGTACGGCATACTCCAGGTTCATCCCCCATCGGGAGCCATCCTCTAGCAGCTGCTCGAACCTGGGCAAGTCCGCCGGGGTCGAGATCACGAGGATGTCCCTGATACCCGCCAGCATCAGCGACGAGAGGGGATAGTAGACTAGGGGCTTGTCGTAGATCGGGAGTAGCTGCTTGCTGACCACGTGCGTTAGCGGGTAGAGCCGCGTACCGGAACCCCCGGCCAGGATGATACCCTTCACAATCTACCTCCCCACGACCGGTCTTCTCCGCGACGCCAGTCAGACACACGATTTACTTGCTCGCCCCAACCGAAGGATACGCCCATCGATTTTAACAGGATCGACTACGAATTTAGCGTACCCATGTTCGACCTGCGAACGCAGGAAGAGCCCCCCAAGCACAAGGGGGACCGATGCTTTCGGACCTCGGTCCCCCTTGTGCTTGCGGCCCCGGCTGAGGACGAAGGTAGCATAACCGTCAACTTCTATGGGCTACGCGAAGAAGAGGTGAGGTGCTACGCTGTCGCGGATGAAGAGAGCTGGCATTTGGTGCTGCTTGTCCTTGGCCCTTTTTCTCGCTTTTGCCTGCGCCCCGGAAAGGAACAAGCGACTCGAAGAGGCTGCTGGACGCCCCAACATAATCCTCATCCTCGCCGACGACATGCGCGCCGACGACCTCGAGCACATGCCGAAGACCCTGGATCTTATCGTGGGGGAGGGCATCGACTACGAGAAGGCCTTCGTGACGACGCCCCTATGCTGCCCTAGCCGGGCCTCCATCCTGCGCGGCCAGTACACCCACAACCACGAGATCTGGGAGAACGCGCGCGGCTTCAAGACGTTCAAACGCCTCGGGCACGAACGCTCGACGATCGCCACCTGGCTTAGGGAGGAAGGCTACGAGACAGCCCTCCTCGGCAAGTATCTGAACGCATACAACTGGGAGGACCACCGTCACGTCCCCCCCGGGTGGGACGAGTGGCATGCTATGCTCGGGCATGAAAGCTACTACAATTACACACTCTCCGAGAACGGCAAGCCGGTACATTACGGCTCCGCCGAAGCCGACTACTCGACGGACGTGCTCGCCCGGGAAGCGAGGGAGATAATCCGCTCCTCGGCCGGTGATGACGATCCGCTCTTCATGTACCTAGCCCCGAGCTCGCCGCACGGCCCCGGCCCACCCGCCCCGCGCCACGAAGGTCTCCTCGAGGAGGTGCAGGCCCTGCGCCCGCCGTCTTTTGACGAGGCGGACGTCTCAGACAAGCCGGGATGGGTCCGTAGGCTCCCGCGACTGAGTGCTACCGACAAGGCTTACGTGGAGCGCGTGACCCACGGGCATCTCGGATTGCTACCGTCCCTCGACGACCTCGTCGCGGGCGTGGTAGAGGAGCTCAAGGCGGCGGGCGAGCTTCAGAACACTTACCTCTTCTTCTCTTCGGACAACGGCCTCCTTTTAGGCGAGCACAGGATAGACGATGGGAAGGGGCCTCCCTACGAAGAGTCGATCCGCGTGCCTTTGGCCGTGCGGGGACCGGGCATCCCTACCGGCCGGACCACCGACCAGATAGCACTCAACATAGACCTCGCCCCCACCTTCGCCGACCTCAGCGGCGCGATGGCACCCTCCTTCGTGGAAGGGCGCTCCCTCAAGCCGACCTTCGCGAAGGACGCACCTTCCTGGCGCACGGCCTTTCTGGTGGAGTATCTGCGCGGCCAGGAGGGAGTGCCTCAACACAACACCATCCGCACGGCCGGTGGCGAGAAGTACGTCGAGTACTCGAGCGGCGCTAAGGTAGAGCAAGAATATTATCGGCTTAGAGTAGACCCTTATGAACTAGAGAACAGCTACCGAAACGCCGACCCCAACCGCATCGAGGAACTGCGCGCCCGTCTGGAAGCGCTAAAGGACTGTTCTGGGGCTGGCTGCCGCGAGGCGGAGGGACCTTAGTGCGAGGTCCGCTGGCGGGCTCTTACGATCGGTGCGGCGAACTTCGGAGAATATACATTCCAGAAACTATCAGGAAAGGGGTGCGAGCAACGCTCCAACGGTAAATTTGGCCGGTATAGGGAGGGCGAGATGGGCCGAAAAGTGCCTTCTCGGCGGTCCATAGGGCTACGCTATAGGCGCGTCCGAGGCTTTTCGGACACGGTTTCTCTAGGCACCTCTGGCGCTTGCGCTTTAGAGAAAACGTTGTAGTCAAGCCCTTCCAGAATGGGGGCGCGCTTCCTCACGGTTTTAGCGCGAGGAATGCCGAATGTGTCCTCTACAACCGCGTCGGGCAGGGATTCGTACCTTCCGGTGGAGAGGAGCAAAGCTGCCCTTTCCCTGCTCGCTTCGATACCTCTACCCACCCAGATCCCAGCCGGGTACGACGCAGCAGCGCTCAGTAGGATGACGGCGGACAGCGTGACAAGCAGGGCGGCGTTGGTAGCGGACCTTCTTTCGAGCACCGTCTTGACCAGTACCGCGTAGACGCTTACTACCACGAGGATGGAGAAGGTCGCGTATTTTGGGGCCATCGCTTGGTACGCCCCCATCGCGGAGCGTCCTGCGGTGATGGAAGCCAGTATGAGAAGGGAATAGGACAGGAGGGAGACCCAGAATGAATACTCGTCCAGTTTCCGGCCTCTTGAGAGGAGAAGGAGGCTCGCTAGGGCGAGGCAGGCTACGAGTAGGCCAACCAGAAAGGCAGGGATTTGCTCCCAAGATAGCGAACTACCCAGTAAGGTCAGGAAAAAGCTCACTCCCGCTAGGGGGTGCTCCAACGCAAAGAGGATAGACGGTTTTTCCGGGGACCTCTCGAAACCGGCGAAGTAGGCTACCCACTCCATGAGGCCGACCAGACTCCAAACGACGATCAGGATGTTCCTTGTTGGCTTTCCCATCGGACCGATGAGCAGCTGCAAAAGGCCCGCGGGCCACACGAGGAGGCCCTGCACGGTGGAGAATGAGGCGATCGTGGCGCTACCCACTGCCGCTACGAAAGTGACCCCCTTGTGCTTGGAGCGTACCAAAACGTGTAGCAAGAAAAACGTGAGTACGCCGAACGTTTGCGTGAAGGCGAAGTTGATTTGGTAACCCAACAGCATGTTCTCGTACTGCCTGAGGCTGAAAACAAGAAGCGAAATGGGGACAAAGAGGAGAAGCGCCGGTCTGGTGCCGCTCCTGAAGGCGAACAACAGGACGCCCAGCGTAACGAGGAAACAAACCTCTATTAGGTACATCTCGGCCACGTTGTTGTACTTCGTGGCAACGCCCATCAACAACTCGACGGCCTGCGGGAAGAACATTCTGTGCTCGTTATGTTGGACATAAAGGTCCAATAAGGTCAACTTGCCGTTAGCCCACTGATTGAAAAGGGGCACCATCGACCACGCGTCGGTGTAAACGACGCTGACGCCGAAAGCGCGGATGTAGAGAAAGCCGACGGTGGCGGGTAGCAGGATCAAGAGCCAGGAGAGGAGCCTGAATACGCGGTTAAGGGTCTCCGTCCCTTGCAATGATCCTAGCCCTATTTTTTCGTTCAACGATATGCTTTCCTCGCCCGCAAAGTAGTCATGCCTTGTGCCACAGCCCAGGATACTATCAACACCCAGATTCGAATGCAGAGGGACGAATATTCCCCCGTATCTTGGCTGTGGATAGGTTGGGGCCGCCCTCGATCCGCCGGAGTCGTACTCGATGTGATGATGATGCCTAAGCTGCGGCAACACGCTTGGCTATCTCTTCCCCAATCGGTATGGCAGACGTGGCGGCTGGCGAGGGCGCGTTGAGGACGTGGACGGAGTTCTTGCCCTCCGCGATGAGGAAGTCGTCCACCAGCGCGCCGTCTTCCTTGAGCGCCTGGGCCCTCACGCCGGCGGAGATGGGGACCACATCCCCCTCCTCGACCTCCGGTACGAGCTTCTTGAGGCCGCGCACGAACGCCTTTTTGCTAATTGAGCGGTGGATCTCCCCGATCCCAGTGCGCCAGTTCTTCCTCGCCAGCCGCCAGAGTCCCGGGTAGGTCATCTCCTCGATGAAGTCCTTGAGGTCGAAGTCGGTCTTTTTGTAGCCCTCGCGCGCGAGCCCGAGCACAGCGTTGGGCCCCGCCTCTACCATACCGTCTATGGAGCGGGTGAAGTGCACGCCGAGAAAAGGGAAGTTCGGGTTGGGCACCGGGTAGATGAGGTTCTTGACGAGGTAGCGCTTCTCGGGCCTAAGCTCGTAGTACTCTCCGCGGAACGGCACGATCTTCGCCCCCGGCTCCACCCCACACAGCCGGGCCACGCGGTCGCTGTACAGCCCAGCGCAGTTAACGAGCACCCGGGCATGGAAGGCTCCGTTGTTAGTGTGCACCACCACCTCACGCCCCCCCTCGGAGATGTCCTCCACCCGGGTACCCGGCCGCAGCTCGCCACCCTTCTCCCGCACGAGCGCCGCGAACGCCTCTGCCACCTTCTTGAAATCGACGATGCCCGTGCTCGGCACCCTGATGGCGGCCCGGCCGCTCGCGTGGGGCTCGAGCTCCTTGAGCTCCCCAGGGCCTATCTTCTCTACCTCGAGGCCGTTCTTCAGGCCCCGCTCGAAGAGCGCGTCGAGGAGAGGCAGCTCACCCTGCTCGGTCGCGACGATGACCTTGCCGCAGATCTCGTAGTCTATCCCTCGCGTCCGGCAGAACTCGACGAGCGCCCGCGCCCCTTCCCGGCAAAACCGGGCCTTGTAGCTCCCGGGCTTGTAGTAGATGCCGCTGTGTATGACCCCGCTGTTGTGCCCGGTCTGGTGCCGCGCCCAGCCCCCCTCCTTCTCCAAAAGAAGGAGCCCCGCGCCGGGGTGGCGCTCCAGAAGAGCCCTCGCAGTCGAGAGACCGACAATGCCGCCACCGATCACGACGAAGTCGAACACGTACCCTCCTCTAAAAACGTTAGCCAGCTAAATATCTGTCTGGTCCTCTCGCTCCGCGGCTGCTCGACGGCGTCCGGAGGCCGGCCTCCGGACGCCGCCGACGGAACGTCCTTCGCGCTACGGCTACCGGAGCGCTGCTCTCGCCTCGAGATGTGACCGCTGCCTCCCGGGTTGCTCGACCTGCCGGCGATCCGTGGGCTCTCTTGGGGTTTCGCACTCCAAAGCCCGGCCGTCGCCGAGTTTACCAGCGTTCGGTCCGGCGGCGCGACAGAGGTTGTGGGGGCGCCGGAAGGCGTGGTTGCGGGTTGCGTTCGGATCGCCCCCCGTGGTAGCTTCTTGCTTGAGTGCGGCCTGGCAACCTGATACCCCTTTTGCAACGCCGGACGGATCAGCGGCTGAAGTGGCGGGACGTATAGGGCCTTCTCGGGATCTTTAGGCGAGGAGTACAGGCGCGCTCACGAGCAACGACCTCCTACGGAGAAAGGCGTAAGGTCCAGTTGGGTGTCCGCACTTCGAGCCCTCGACGAGGAGTAATAGCACGGTACCACCGGTGGCTGCCGGAACTTCCGGCCCGCGCGATAGCCACCCTGGGCGAGGGCGAGACGCCCCTCGTGGAGGCCCCGGTCCTCTCCGAGAGGGTGGGCGCCCGGCTCCACCTCAAGTTCGAGGGGATGAACCCAACTGCCTCCTTTAAGGACCGGGGGATGACGGTGGCTCTCAGTCGCGCGGTGGCGTCGGGGAGCCGCGCGTGCGTGTGCGCCTCGACCGGAAACACCGCGGCCTCGGCCGCGGCCTACTCCGCGCGGGCAAGTATAAGGTGCTTCGTCGTTGTTCCGGCGGGCAAGATCGCTCTCGGCAAGGCCGTACAGGTTCTGGCCCACGGGGCCGAGATCGTCCAGATCGAGGGCAACTTCGACGCTGCACTTCGTCTCTCCCGCGAGTTGGCGGAGGAACTCGGGGACGTCTCCCTCGTCAACTCGGTGAACCCCGACCGCATCGAGGGCCAGAAGACGGCCGCCTTCGAGGTCTGCGAGGACCTCGGAGGACCTCCCGACGCCCTCGTCTTGCCCGTGGGCAACGCGGGGAACATCACCGCTTACTGGAAGGGTTTTACGGAGTGGCGCGAGGCGGGTTACGCCGACGACGCCCCTAGGATGCTCGGCTTCCAGGCTGAGGGCGCCGCCCCGTTGGTCGCTGGCCACGACTTCGAGAACCCCGAGACCGTGGCGAGCGCCATCCGCATCGGGTCCCCCGCGAGCAGGGAGGGGGCTCTGGCCGCCGCGCGCGAGTCCGGCGGCCGCATCGAGAGCGTCACGGACGATGAGATACTCGCCGCCCAGGGGCTGCTCGCCCGCGAGGAGGGCATCTTCTGCGAGCCCGCCTCGGCGGCCGGTATCGCGGGCCTCCTCAAGCTCTCGCGTGAGGGGAGGGGTCCAGAGGGCACGGTGGTGGGCGTGCTCACCGGACACGGCCTCAAGGACCCCGACGCGGTGTTGAGCCGCGTCGCGCTGCCTGAGCCTATCGAGGCGACGCTCGAGGCGGTCGCGGGGCGCGTGGAGGGGGGGCTCATCCGGTGATCTCCGTCCGCGTACCGGCCACCTCGGCCAACCTCGGTCCCGGCTACGACGCGGTGGGGCTGGCGCTCTCGTTGAGCATGAGGATCTCGCTCGACAGGTCCCCCCAGCCGGTCGTGGAGGTGCGCGGCACCGGCGCCGAGCTCATCCCGCGCGGGCCCGAGCACCCCGCCTACCGGGCCGCCCGCTTCGTGGCTGAACTAGTCGGGGAGTCCAGCGCCCACTTCCGCCTCGTCCAGGAGAACGCCATCCCCCCCACCCGGGGCCTCGGCGGGAGCGCCGCGGCGCTGGTCGGCGGAGCCGTCGCCGCCAACGACCTCTTCGGGGGCCAGATCGCCGCGCCCGACCTCCTCAACATCGTCTGCGAGCTGGACGGCCACCCGGACAACGCTGCCCCCGCCATGCTCGGCGGCCTCGTCATCGGCACCCTCACGCCCGAGGGGGTGAGCGCGGTGCGCCTCGAGCCAAAGGGCCTCAAGGCCGTAGTCGCCGTCCCGGACTTCGCCGTCTCCACCACCGCCGCCCGTCGCGCCTTGCCCGACTCGATACCCCACCGCGACGCTGCCTTCAACGTGGGCCGCTCGGGGCTGCTGCTCGGCGCCCTCGCCGCCGGCGAGTACGAACTCCTGCGCGTCGCCATGCAGGACCGGCTGCACCAGCCCTACCGCTCCCACCTCGTACCCGGCCTCGAGGACGTAATAGACGCGGCGCTCGCGAACGGTGCCTACGGCGCGTGCCTCTCCGGCTCTGGCCCGACCGTCCTCGCCTTCGCGCCCGAGACGGGCGCCCAGAAGAGGATAGCCTCCGCGATGCAGGCCGCCTTTGAGACGCGGGGGGTCGAGGCTAGGTCCTGGGTCCTCGACGTGGACCTGAGCGGGGCCAGGGTCGAGCCGCCCGGCGAGGTCCCCGCCCCGAGCCTGGAGCCCATCCTGTAGAAACGGAGCCCACCGTCGCCCTGATGGGCTTTTGAGATCATTTTGAGATCAGGCGCTCGTGGGCGGGGGCCGGGTAGTTCGGTCTCGCGAGGCCCCTAGTGCTCCCTTCTCTCCCTCTCTAGCTCCCGGTGGCTCCGGGCGATGCCGGCGCGGCGAGAGATGCGGTCGTCGGTCGCCAGCTCGGGGTTGTAGGACTCCAGGATGTCCAACCTCGCGGTGGTCCTCTGTATGCCGTCGGTTACCCGGCGCAGCCTCCCCTCCCACTCGCGCTCCGCCTGGGAACCGTAGACCACTCTGGCGTCGTCCCTCATCTGCTGAAGCCTCGCGGCCAGCTTGACGTAACCCTCGTAGTTCTCCAGGTACTTGTCGTAGTGCCTGCGGAACATCTCGACTGCGGCGTCGCCCGGCGCGTACGGACGCGCCGGGCTGACGTCGTCGTCGGGGTGCGGGTGCCACACCGCGCCGCGCGCTCCCTCGCTGCCCGGCGGGGTCTTCGCGGGCTGCTGCGACGTGGTGTCGGGGAAGTTCGCCTCTCGCGGCTGGATCTCGTCCCCCCGCCCCTTCTGCTGCGTCTTCTCGTCCGTGGGACCGCGCGGCCCCGGCGCGTCCGTACGCGCCCTTTCCGCAAGGGGCGAACGCCTCCCCAGCTCGGCGTTCACGTCGCGTCCAACGTTCGCGAGGTCGGGCTTCGGGGCGCCGATCCCAGGTTTGGCGCCCCGACGCGCGCGGACCGCCAGCGCCAGGAGGTCGCGCTCCTGGAGTACCCGCTCCTCCTCTTGCGTGCGCTGTTCGTGTTCTCCCTCCGAGCTTCGGCCTTGCTCGCGCAGCAACGCCAGGAGAAGGACCTGCTCCTCGCGAAGATGCTCCAGGCGCTGCTCGACCATGTCCACGTACAGCTGCGCCTTGCGCAACGCGAGAAGGGTGAAGACGAGGGTGGCCACGCATATCGGGATAAGGGAACCAACGGCAACCAGAAGCAAAGCCTCGACCATACCCTGCGCCTCCCTCGGACGACTTACCTACCATAACAGCGGGCGACGTCAAATGGCAAGAGAGATTGGCCCTGAGCAGCACTTTTCTAACCCAAAGGGGCAAAGATTTTTGCGGGAACTGCGGTTCCGCCTCCGGAGCAACAAAAGCGTGGGGATGTCCGGGCGCCCAAGCGTGGGTCGGGGACGTAGGCAGACCTGGGTTTGTAATTGTCTACCTATCCGCCAGGCCGGGGGTAGAAGAGCCCCACGAGGCCGTCCCACGCCTGGTCCGGCAGGAGCCTCCGGGTCCCGATCAACAGCCTCGCTGACGGGGTTACCGTGTAGCGGGCCCGCGGCCGCGCAGCCGAGATCGCACGCTCTATCGTCTCGGCGACAGCCTCCGGACCTCCCCCCAGCGCCGCCAGCGGCCCCCTCTCGTAGTTCTCCCGCGTCGCCCGCGCCACGCCGGCCTCGAAGCCAGCGTAGGGACCGTCCTTCGCCCCGTCGTCCCCTATCGAACTTACCGCCGTCTGGGCGAAGCCGGTGCGGATGAGACCAGGCTCTACTACCACGACCTCGACCCCGAAGCCGCGCGCCTCGAAGCGCAGCGCGTCGCTTATGGCCTCAACGGCGTACTTGCTGGCGTGGTAGAAGCCGCCTCCGGGGAAGGTGAGCTTGCCTCCCATGGACGAGAGGTTGACTATACGCCCGAAGCCCTGCCGCCTCATTTCCGGGAGGACGAGCTGGCACATGCGCACAAGCCCGAAGACGTTCGTCTCGAACTGGCGCCGAACCTTCTCCATAGAGACCTCTTCGACCGCACCTGACTGGCTGTAGCCGGCGTTGTTGACCAGGACCCCTACCGCGCCCTCGATCCTCTCGACCTCTGCAACGGCGGCCCGCATGGAGTCCTCGTCGGTCACGTCGAGCGGGAGCAGCCTGCAACCGCTTTCTCTTAGTGGCTCAATCGCCTCGAGGTTACGCGCCGTGGCGTACACGGCCCAGCCCCTCCGCGCGAGGCGCTTGGCCGTCGCCCAACCGATGCCCGACGAGCAACCGGTTATGAGCACGGCCCTCGAAGCCCACGTCGGTTCGTTCCCAGACATCAAGCCCTCCAGTCTTCCGTCCCTCACGACCGCCGGACGGCGTTACCGTGGATTATGGCGCTTCGCGCCCGGTCTCCGCTCGTGCCTGGTCCACGCCACCGTCGCGCCGACGTACACGCCGTCGAATATGAGAGTGGCCACGTAGAGGAAGGGCAACAGAACGGAGCTGTCGTACTGTGGATTGATGAAGTAGAAGGCGAAGGAGGCGAGCGCGGTGCCTCCCATCTTGAGGACGGCTATAGATACCGACTGTCCTCGCAGCGATCCCCTAGCGTAGAGCATAGTTATAAAGAGGATGGACATCATGAGGTTCTGGCCGAAGGCGGAGTAAGCCCCGTCGAAGTCGTCGAACTCCAAGGTTACGGCCAGGATGATGCAAAAGGCGGTCGCGAGAGCGAGGGCAAGACCGGAGTAGAACCCACGCTTTGGCAAGCCGGCGAACTCACGCGATCCGTACAGGAGGAGCTGGAAGAGGATCACGAGGTCGAACGAGAACCATATTACGTTTACCGCTCGTTGCGGGAGATCGTGGGGGTAAACAAAGGAGAAGAGGAACTCCCAGGAGAGGTTGGCGCACAGGGCCGCCGCGGGCATCCCGTAGGTGCGGTCAAGGAAACCCTGGCGGATCATGAGGAGGTAGGCGAGCGTCCACAGCACGCCGCTGCCTACCAGAATAGCGTCGAACATCACGCCCGGTCCTCTCTACTCGCCCTGGCGAACGCGATCATAACCGAGATCGCCAGTCCTATTGAGCCGCTCCTACCCTGGTACCTATGACCCCGGTTGTGCCTCCGACCGCCATCCCTAACCCTTGAGCCTCGCATTGGTCTCGAACTACCGGGAGAGATTCTCGACACCGATACGGTGTTCTGCCGAGGCTACCGGCTCTCCACCGTCTCCGCTCTCGGCGCCGCCAAGCCGTACCCCGCAAGATACAACTGCGCGGCACCAGCGAGGACTGGAGCTACGCTTTCAGGGCTTCCTGCACGCCCTTACCTTGGCAAAGACCGAGCGCGACGAGCCGAAGCCGTGCAGCTCGCCGCTGCTCTACCATCCGAGGTCCACGTAGACGCCCCTGGAGAGGTACTGGGAATCCTCGTCGAGTCGTCCACCAGTGCAGTATCCCGGAGTCGGGCGGGAGGAGGCTTCACACATTGGTAGACTGAGTTTCTGGTGGTCGCTCGGCGAGCTTGCGGCTTCTCGCGGCCAGCGCCCCTTCTCCGCCCTCTACCTCTGTCAAGTATTCTGCCAGTCGCGGTTCATCCGATAATCCTTCGTTTGGTAGGCGTGAGGGATCTATAAGCCCTCCTAAGGGGCGCCACCCGTGACCTCGAAAACCCAATCAGGCAAGCGCGTCTCGGTCTCCCTGTACCACTCCTGCCTTATCACCGCCCGGCTCCAGTGACCGCCGCTTTTAGGGAAGCGGTAGAACATCTCACCCTTGGCCAGTGAGTACTCGCGAATGGCGTATCCCGCCCCTCCGTCCTTGGTCAACTCTTGAGATAGTGTTGTCACTATGGGCTGCCCGCCTTCGGCCCCGTCCTCATAGACATGAGGAGGTAAGTAGGTTGCGTAGAGCAACCTCTCCTGCGGTACAATCGCCTCGGCCATCGGGGGTCCTCCCTTTGGTCCACGCCTCGGGGTGTGACAGCACCGCCGGGGCTTTCCCTTGTTCTATCCTTCTATTATCCGACACAACGCCGACTTATGCAAGACTTTTGATAGAAATATTACCGACTTTATCGCTAGTGCGACCTGTTGCAGTAACCTGGGAAGCCCAGAAGGGAAGCACAATGTCTATACTGACCGCCGTGAAAATCGGGCGCAGCCTCAGGGAGCAAAGAGTGCGGAGATTTATGACCCAAGAGCAGCTTGCTCAAGCCGCCGGAATCTCCGCAAGGCAACTGGTCAGGATCGAAAGAAATCAGGTCGAGCCGCACTTTTCCACGATCCTTAAACTTGCAGAAGCTCTTGGCGTCGAGCCCTCCGAGCTCGTAGACTCGGAGTAGCCCGCCTCCCGATAGTTCGACGCCTCAAAAGTCCGAGGAAGCTCTTATGGTCTATTTCAGCTACTCATGTTGTGTGCAGGTTCAACGCAGTTAGGGCGAAATGGTCTTTGTTATTAGCTCCTCGCCGACAAAGGAAGCATTATGACCTAAAGGCTCATGGTCTGTTTTTGCGAAACAAAGCCAAAACTCCTCCTAGCGGTCTCCCTCGGGGATCCCGGAGACGTCGACGTCCACGGCCAACGGCGGCGAAACGCTGACTGCGGCGGTACGGGCGGCTTGCAGGCGCTGGAGCTCGTGCAGCGCCCTGTAGAGGGCCCGCTCTATGGTGGTCTCGTAGCGCGAGAGCTTGGAGAAGGCGTTCG
>Ga0126306_10001194_pt1 | contig 13676 bp, 12 predicted proteins | sample Plot27_FD_92592 | JGI IMG/M metagenome (GOLD analysis project Ga0126306, IMG submission 92592) | Serpentine soil microbial communities from UC McLaughlin Reserve, CA, USA - Plot27 | ecosystem: Environmental > Terrestrial > Soil > Grasslands | place: USA: UC McLaughlin Reserve, Lake County...
CGCTTGGCGCGGTGGAAGCCGAGCTGGGCCGACTCCTCGTCCGCCTCGGCGAAGAACGGCTCGAGCACCATGCCCACGTGGTCGCCGAAGTCGATCCGCTCGGCGATGCGGCCGACGAACCGGTTCGGGCAGCCGTCGAGCAGCGGCACCCCGCCGGGTCCCTCCTGCCACTCGCAGCGCTCGAACTTGTCGAGCTCGTCACCTGTCTCGCCGCCGAACAGCTCGGCGAGCTCCGTGGCGTTCTCGGGCACGAGGTGGATGGCCATGTTCTCCGCTCTCATCGCCACGCCGAAGGTGTGGTTCTTATCGGAGATCCCGGCCAGGAAGCGGGGCGGGTCGATGCTGCTCTGCGTCGCGAACCCGATCAGGCAGCCCGAGCGCTCGCCGCCCGCGACGACGGTGGCGATGAACATCGGGTAATCGAGCTGGGCGACGAGCCGCTGGAACGTCTCAGGAATCGCGGATGTCCTCCGCCACGCGCTCCTTGAACGGCTTGAGCTTGTCGTAGAGCTCGTCGGGCGGCACCGCCTCGTGCGGGTCCGACTCGCCCACGAGCCACGGCGCCGCGTCCACGGCGGTCCGCCAGGCGGCCTCCTCCGGGTCGCTGTCGTCGCCGCCCGGCTCCTCGGGCGCCGGGTCGACCTTGTCGAGGTAGACGTTCGTGTACTGCCCGCGCTGCTGCTCGTGGTACTCGATCCGTACGCGCTTGCCCTCGAGCTGCTGTGCGCGCTGCCCGATCGACTCGCGGAAGGTCGTGTACTCGTTGCCGCCGTCGTCCCTGACGACGAAGCGGATCGTCCCGCTGCGGGTCTTTACCGCCTCGACCTCCGCGATTCTCACAACCGCGTCCATCGTGGCGTTCTGTTACCCGTGCGCCTCTACGACTACGCAGCCTCCGGCAACTGCTACAAGGTCCGGCTCGCGCTCGCCCAGCTGGAGCTTCCGTACGAGCGGATCCCCGTCGACATCTTCGACGGCGGCACGCTCACCGACGAGTTCGGCCGGCTCAACCCCGCTCGCACCACGCCGGTGCTGGTGCGCGACGGCGAGGAGCCGCTGCCCGAGTCGGCCGCGATTCTGCTTCGCGTCGCGGAGGGGACGGCGCTGCTGCCTGACCATCCCGGCGAGCGGGCCCAGGTCCATCGGTGGCTCGTCTTCGAGCAGACCGACGTGATCCCGGCGGTCGCGGGGCTCCGCTTCCGCCTTCAGACCGGCCGCCTCCAGCCGAACGACGCCGAGGCGCGGGCGCGGCTCGCGGCGGGGGAGGAGCTCCTCAGGCTGCTCGCCGACCAGCTCTCGACCCGCGAGTTCATCGTGAGCAGCGGTTACTCGGTCGCCGACATCGCGCTCTACGGCTACCTGCACGCCGCCGGCGAGGCCGGGTACGAGCTTCCGGCGTCCGTGCGTGCCTGGGCCGAGCGGGTGGAGGCCCAGCCGGGCTTCATGAACGACCTTGAGCCGTACCCCGCGAATGCGCGCCCCGGAGCCGGCCGCTCGACCTACGACGAGCGGCCGCCGGCCGAAGTGCGCGGCGCCGCGGCGGCGAACCGGCGCCCGTAGCGTCACGTAGCACCCCTCGACAGCAGGCGACCTCACAGGAGGGAACGTGATTCGCAAGCGGTATTACGCGCTCGGAGCGCTCGCGGCAGTCGGCCTCACCCTCGCTGTCGCGGGCTCAGTCGGGGCACAGAGTGGTGGCGATCGCGCCATCTTCGCGGTGATGACCGGTGCCAAGGAGGTCGATGTGAACGGCAATCACGGCACCGGTGACGCGAACGGGCGCGGCTCGTTCAGCGCCACGCTCGACAGGCGGCAGCTCTGTTACGGGATCCAGGTCAAGAACATCAACAATCCCGTGGCCGCGCACATCCACCGGGGCGGCCCCGACGTGGCCGGTCCGGTGATCCAGGCGCTCGAGCAGCCGGCCACGGGTGACCCGGGCGCGTCGAGCGAGTGCGTGCGGATCTCCAGGAGCCTCGCGCGCGGGCTGCGGCGCAACCCATCCAGGTTCTACGTGAACGTGCACACCGCCGACCTTCCGAACGGCGCGGTCCGAGGGCAGCTGTTCGCGCGCTCGCGCTAGCCGCCAGGCCTGAGAACATGTCGCCGTGCCGACCACGGACGCGGACGCGCTCCTGCGCCAGGGCTGGGAGGCGCTGAGAGCCGCCGACTGGCAGACAGCACGCTCCTGCTTCGAGCAGGCGCTCGAGCGATCGGAGAGCGCCGAGGCACTCGACGGCCTCAGCCAGGCCGCGCACTTCCTGAGGGAATACGACCGCGCCACCGAGCTGAAGGAGCGCGCCTTCGCCGCGTACCGCGAGGAGGGCGATGCGGTGAAAGCGGCGGACACCGCGCGCTGGCTCGCGTTCCTCCACGGCACCTACGAGGGGAACTACGCGGCCGCCAGCGGCTGGATGGGGCGCGCCAAGAGCATGCTCGAGGCGGTCCCTGAGTGCGCGGGACACGGCTGGCTCGTCCTGAACACCGCGGTGTTCTCGGACACCGCCGCCGACCGTGAGAAGTGCGCCATGTCCGCGCTCGCGATCGCGAGGCGCTTCGGCGACACCGACCTCGAGTTCGACGCGCTCGCCCTGCTGGGCGAGTGCCGAGTCGCGACCGGGCGAGTGGCCGAGGGGATGAAGCTGCTCGACGAGGCAATGGCCGCCGCGACCGGCGGCGAGGTCGGCTCGCACGGCGCCGTGGGCGAGATCTGCTGCCGTCTTCTCAGCGCCTGCGAGCTCGCCACCGACGTGCGCCGCGCCGAGCAGTGGATGGGCATCATCGGCCGCTCGGTCGCGTGGACCGACTTCGTCCTGCCCACGTGCCGGACGCACTACGGCGGCATCCTCGTCGCGCTCGGCAGGTGGGAGGAGGCCGAGACGGAGCTCCGCGACGCGATCGAGACCTTCAAGCGCGGCTACCGGGGCGACGGCGCGTTCCCGCTCCTCCGGCTCGCCGACCTGCGCGTGCGCCAGGGCCGCTACGAGGAGGCGGAGCGACTGCTCGAGGGGGCGGAATGGCACCCGAGGGCACGCCGGTCCACGGCCGCGATCGCGCTTGGGCGCGGGGACCTCGGGTTGGCGGAGGAGCTCGCGGCCCTGTGCATGGAGGGCACCGACCCGGTCGATCCGGGCTGCGCTCCCGTCCTGGCGCTGCTCGCCGAGATCCAGCTCCGGCGCGACGGGCGGACGGCGGCCGAGGAGACGCTCTCGCGACTGCAGGCTCTCGCCGACGGAGCGCGCGACGAGCTGGTCACGGCGCTCCTGCAACTCACCGAGGGCCGGGTGGCCGCCGCGGCGGGCGACGAGCGAGCCGTCGCACGTCTGAGCACTGCGCTCGAGGCCCTATCGGCGCTCAACCTCCCGCTCGAGGCGGCCCGGGCGCGGCTGGAGCTGGCGCGGGCGCTCGCCCCTGGCTCGGCAGAGGCCGCGGCGGCGGAGGCCCGCCTGGCGCTGCGCGCCTTCGAGCGTCTGGGCGCGGCGCGGGACCTGGACGCCGCGGCGGCGCTGCTGCGCGAGCTGGGCGAGGACGGGCGAGCGCGGCGGCGGGCGCACGGCCCCCTGACGCCACGGGAGACGGAGGTGCTCGACCTGCTCGCATCCGGCCTGTCGAACGCGGACATCGCCGACAGGCTCGTGATCAGCCGGCGCACGGCGGAGCACCACGTGGCGAGCGTGCTGTCGAAGCTCGGTCTGCGGAGCCGCGCCGAGGCCGCCGCGTACGCGGTGCGGGCGTCCGAAGATACGTAGCCGGATGGGCATTCACACCGATGCGCGGCGCGCCTGCCCGGGCGATCCTCCCGGCACCCGAACCAGGAGGAACGGATGTCTTCCAGCGAAACGAACAAGGCCGCCGTGCGCGACTGCTTCGAGAACGCGTCGAAGGGCAACTTCGACGCGCTTCCATCGATCGTCACCGCGGACTACGTCGTGTACCCCGAGGAGGTCCGCGGGCCGGATGGGCTCGCGGAGATGGTCCAGGGCTACCGCAGCGCGCTCGCGGACCTGAGCGTGACCGTGGAGCACCAGTTCACCGAGGGCGACTACGTCGGGACGCGCTGCACGATCCGCGGCCGGCACGACGGCGAGCTGATGGGCGTGCCCCCGACCGGGCGCGACGTCGAGTTCATGTCGCTGACGATCAGCCGCTGCCGCGACGGCAAGATCGCGGAGGAGTGGGAGCTGATCGACGCCGTGGGCGTGATGCGCCAGATCGGAGCACTGCCGGAGCTGGCCGAGGCCTAGCTCGCTGCAAATTCGCGTTCATCGAAAAGGAGAATCGCGGGAGCGGCCGATGGCGCACGTGAGCCATGTCCCTCCGTGCCCTGATACGGCCCGCCCTGCCGACGGCCGCCCTGCTGCTGCTCGCGCTGCCCCCCGGCGCGAGCGCAGCCCCCTATGCCTCGCGCTCGCTCAGCATCGGCTCGCACGGCCGGGATGTGAAGCGCCTGCAGGCCTATCTCGGCTCGGCGGGCCACCGGGTGGCCCGGGACGGCGACTTCGGACCGCGGACCCTGCGCGCCCTCCGGGCGACCGAGCGCGAGCTCGAGCTGCGCGCCGACGGCGTGGCGACCACGCGCGAGCAGCGTGCGATCAAGCTCGCGGTCCGGGTGGCCGGCACGGGCGGCGCGGCCTACACACCGCCGCCCCCGCCGGAGCAGGTGGTGGCCGGCGAGGACGGCAGGGTCAACGACGACGGGTTCGCGGTGCCGCCGAGATCGGCGCCGAAGGTCGTGAAGGAAGTGGTGGCGGCCGGCAACGAGATCGCCAAGACGCCCTACAAGTGGGGCGGCGGCCACCCGCGCTGGAACGACACCGGCTACGACTGCTCGGGGTCCGTCTCCTTCGCCCTGCACGGCGCGGGGCTGCTCGACAGCCCGCTGGTCTCAGGCGACTTCGCGCGCTGGGGCGACCGCGGCGAGGGCAACTGGATCACCATCTACGCCAACGCCGACCACGTCTACATGGTCGTGGCCGGCATGCGCTTCGACACGAGCGCCCGCTCGCGCACCGGCTCCCGCTGGACGATGGAGCAGCGCCCGTCGGAAGGCTTCGCCCCCACCCACCCGGACGGGCTCTGAGGCCCTGAACGTAGTCGCCGCCGGCTGGGGCCGGCTGCTGGGCGGGCGGCAGGTTGAACGACGGGTCGGCCGAGTCCCGCACCGTCTCGGGCGGCACCGTCTCCGTGTCGTTCCGGTAGCCCTCGAGCTGGGTCCCAGGATCGCCCTGGATAGTGTCCGGGCGGGTGTATGTGAGGAACGGGAGCGTCACGGCGCCGCCGACCACGTTGACGGTGTCGAACAGCGGCGTGTGCACCCACCAGTCCTCGTTCGCGGCCGTGACCCGGACCGCGATCCGGTGCCCGGCCGGGAACTTCCAGTCCGCCGACCAGAGGTCGAGCGTCTTCTCGCCGCTCGAGCGGACCAGGAAGCCCTGGCGCGTGACGAGTGGGCCGATGCCGAGCTCGTCGAGGTCGTAGACGTCCACCACGAGGTTGGCGTTCGGGCGCGTCGTCGCCACGTCCACGATGGCCTTGCCGGAGCCGGCGAGGTGGGTGTCGTGCTGCAGCCGCGGCGAGATCGTCCACACGCCCGAGGCGTCGTCACCCGTGGAAGAGCCGCTGCCGTCGTCCTCGTAGCTGCCGGCACGCAGGCTCGTCGTGTAGTTCACGGCATCCGCCGGCGGCCACTGGTCCTCGGCGCGCCACTTGCCGTCGTTCGTCTGGACCGCGAACTGCGGGTCGGTGACGCTCGGCGTCTCGCCCTTCAGGAAGCGGTCGTAGAAGCGCATGACCTCGTCGAACCAACCCTGGCGGCCCATCAGCAGCCGGCCGTTCTCGTCGGTCTGGTTGCCACGCACGTGCTCCCACGGACCGAGCCACGCGCGCTCGAACCCCTGGTGGTTCTGCAGGTACTGCGCCGTGCCGTCGGCGACCGTGTTGTTCTCGGTCAGGCCCTGCGTCAGGAACAGCGGCACGCTCGAGTTCTTCGCCCCCGGGATCAGGTTCCGCTGGCGCCAGTAGTCCGAGTAGTGGTCATCGCTCCCGGCCTGGTCGTACCAGTTGAGCGCCGGGCAGCCCGGCCGCTGGTGATCGTCGAGCCCGCCTACGTTGTAGTTGGGGTCGTCGGTGGCCGGTCCGGGTGTCATGTCGATCAGGTCGTACAGCGCCGGGGTCAGCACCGAGTTGAGCCGCCGGATGCCGTCGCCGTAGAGGTAGCGGTACAGGTCGTAGACCGGCTCCTGCGAGACGACGGCCTCGAGCCCCTCCGGGTGATGGTTCGCGCCGATCAGGCCGGTCACGCCGTCATTACGACTTGCCGTACATGCCGACCTTGCCGGTCGACCACGGCTGCGACGCGGCCCACTTCACGGCGTTCACCACATCGGACTGCTCGCCGGGCCCCGCCCAGTCGAGGCAACCGCTCGAGCCGCCGAAGCCGCGCAGGTCCACCATCACGAAGGTGTAGCCCCGCTCCATCAGCTCGGCGCCCTCGACGAGGTCGTTGAAGCGGTCGGACGGCCCCGCCGGCCCGACGGGGTCGTATGAGGTGTCCTCGACCGGACCGGCCGGCCCGGTCTGGCCGGAGTGGTTGAAGTACGGGCCGATCGAGAGGATCACCGGCGTCTTGTCGGAGGCTGCCAGCCCCTTCGGGCGGAGGATGTCCGCGTGCAGCGTCACCCCGTCGGAGGACGGGAAGGTGGCCTCGCTCCAGTCGGCGCCCTCCGGCACGGGCGCGGCAGCTGCCGACGAGGGCAGCGCGGCGGCCAGGGCGAACAGGACGAACGGAACGGGTCGCGATCGCATGCCTCATGAAACGGTCGTCCAGCCCCGATCTTGCGCCCTCGCGGTCTGCCGGTTCCTGTGCGATGCTGGCCTGAATGCGGAGCGCATGGCCCTGCGCGCGCGTGCGGATGCGCCAACTTCTGGTGCTCGCAGTCGCGATTGCCCTGTTCGCCTGCGGCGCCACTGCCGCGGCGGGCCCGCGCGCGGACGCCGCGAAGGTCCTGAAGTGCGGCGGCAAGGAGGTCACGAAGAAGGGCACCAACAGGGCCAACCGCATGAACGGCACCCGGAAGGCCGACGTGATCGCCGGGCTCGGCGGCAAGGACACCATCAGGGGGCTGGGGCGGAACGACGTCGTCTGCGGCGGCGACGGCAACGACAAGCTGTACGGGAACGGCGGCCGCGACACGCTCATCGGCGGCAGGGGCAGGGACACCTGCCTGGGCGGGCCGGGCCGCGACAGGATCAGGTCCTGCGAGTTCGGCGACGGCGTGGTGAACCAGCCCGTGGCGGCGCCGCCCGTCGTGACGATGAGCTCCGGCAGCGCCGCCTGGACGGAGGGCGGCGGCCCGGTCGCGGTCGACTCCGGTGTCACGGTCACGGATCTCGACTCGCTCACGCTCGCCGGCGCAACCGTGCGGGCTACGAGCAACCACGTGCCGGGCGAGGACTCACTCGGGTTCACCAACCAGCTCGGCATCACCGGCACCTACGACTCCGGCACCGGTGTGCTCACGCTGACCGGCACCGCGTCGGTTGCGGACTACCAGACGGCGCTGCGCTCGGTGGCGTACGGGAACAGCTCGGACACGCCGTCGGTCGCCACGCGCACGCTCAGCGTCCAGGTGACCGATGCGTCCGCGCTGACGAGCAACACCGGCACGCGCGACATGACGCTGGCCGCGACGAACGACCCCCCCTCGCTCACGGGGTCGCCTGGACCGCTCGGATTCGCCGAGGGCGATCCGCCGCAGGTGATCGACCCCGCGGTGTCCGTCGCCGACCCTGACGACACCAGCCTGGAGGGCGCGACCGTGCGCATCTCCGGGTTCCAGCTGCTCCAGCACGACTCGCTCGAGTACACCGACCAGAACGGAATCACGGGCACGTACGACGTCGGCAACGGCGTGCTCACGCTGACCGGGACCGCTTCCGTGGCCGACTACCAGGCGGCGCTGCGCTCGGTCAAATTCGACACCGACGCCTCGGATGGGGCGTCGAGGGCGATCCAGTTCACGGTCAACGACGGCGACGCCGACAGCGCACCCGCCACCAAGGACGTCACGGTCGGCCCGCCGAACACGGCGCCCTTCGTGGACGCGACCGACAGCAACCTCGCCTACACGGAGAACGACCCGCCGACGGTGATCGATCCGGGCGTGACCCTGACCGATCCCGACTCCGGCCAGTCCAGCGCGCTCGTCGACATCACCGGCAACCAGGACCCGAACCAGGACGTGCTCGGCTTCACCGACCAGAACGGCATCAGCGGCAGCTTCGACCCGGCCACCGGTGAGCTCACGCTCACCGGCACCGCGTCCACGGCGGACTACCAGGCGGCGCTTCGCAGCGTGACCTACCAGAACACCAGCGACGTGCCGACCAGCTCGACGCGCACCGTGTCCTTCGAGACGACCGACACGCACGGGGCGCCGAGCAACGAGGACGCGCGCACCATCGACATGACGGCCGTGGACGACCCGCCGACGGCGGCGGACGACAGCGCCACCGTCCAGGAGGACGCATCCGCCACCAGCATCCCGGTGTTGACGAACGACACCGACCCGGACGGTGGCCCGCTGACGATCGCCTCGGCGACCGATCCCGCCAACGGCACGGTCGTTCTCACCGGCGGCTCGCCGGGTGCACACACGGGGCTCACCTATCAGCCGGACCCGGACTACTGCAACGACGCAGCGCTCGCCAGCGAGGACACGTTCGACTACACGCTCACCGGCGGCGACAGCGCGACGGTGTCGATGACCGTGACGTGCGTGAACAACGCGCCGGTCGCCGACGACGAGACGTTCGACGGGACGAACAGTGCCGTGGGGAACACGACGCTGGTGGTGGACGACCCGGACGATGGCGCTCCGACAGCGTTGCGTCCCAAGAAGAGCATCACGGGCGACATCCTCGCCGGCGACAGCGACCTCGACGGTCCCGGTCCGCTGACGATCACGCCGGGCACGTTCGCGACAAACGACGGCGGCACCGTGACGATCGAGTCCGACGGCGACTTCGTCTTCGAGCCGGCCGCCGGGACGAGCTGCACGGATACGAGCGACTTCTTCGACTACACCGTGTCGGACGGCGGCTCGCCCGAGCAGAGCGACACCGGCCGGGTGACCATCGCGATCGCCGGCTGTGTCTGGTACGTGAACAACAATGCTCCGGGCAACTCCGGGACCTCGGTCGCACCGTTCGACACGCTCGCCCAGGCGGAGACCGCATCCGGGGCTGGCCACACCATCTTCGTGTTCGACGGTGACAACACGAGCACGGGCTACGCGGCCGGGATCAACCTGAAGTCGGGCCAGCGCCTGCTCGGCGAGGCGGCGGCGCTCACCGTCGGCTCGGACACGCTCTACCCCGCGGACGCGTCCAAGAAGCCGACGATCACCGACAGCGGCGCCGACGTCGTCGACCTCGATGACGGCAACGAGGTGCGCGGGTTCAACATCGATCCGAGTGGCACGGGCGGCGGCCTAGCCGGCACGACCGGCGACACCGGCGGCGGCACGATCGACGAGGTCAACATCGTCGACACCGGCACAGCCGGAACGCAGCCCGGCCTGGAGCTCGACACGACGACGGGCACGTTCAACATCTCCAACTTCACGGTCAGTACGAACGGCGCCACCGGCGTCCGGCTCAACAACGCCGGCACCGTGAGCTTCGCCTCCACCGGCACCATCTCGATCACGACCGCCGGCGCCAGGGGCCTCGACGCCACCGGCACGAACATGGGCACGAGCACGCTCGACGCCATCACCATCACGGGCTCCGGCAACGGCGGCGTGAGCATGACGAACACAACAGGGTCTACGACGTTCGGCGACCTCGCGCTCACCACCACGAGTGGTCCCGCGGCCGCCTTCCTGCTGTCCAACGCCGGCACCGTCAGCGTTCCGGGAGCAGGCACCGCCAACCTCAGCGCGACCGGTGGCCCGGCGGTCGACGTGACGGGCACCAGCGGCGCGACGCTGGCCTTCGACGGCGTTGACTCGACGAACAGCGCGAATGACGGCATCAACCTCGACGGGCTCGGAGCCGGCACGTTCTCGGCCGCGAGCGGCGACATCGGTGGAGCCGCCGGGGTCGCCTTCGACCTCAACGGAGGCAGCGGCGACGTCACCTACCCGGGCAGCCTGGGGAACGGCACCGGCGCGACCGCGGAGATCACCGGCCGCAGCGGCGGCGCGGTCAGTCTCTCCGGCACCATCGCCGACACGAACGACGCCGGCGGCGGCATCACGGTCTCGAGCAACACCGGCGGATCCACAACGTTCAGTGCCGCGACGAAGACTCTGGACACGGGTGCAAGCGCGGCCGTGACGCTCAGCTCCAACAGCGGCCACACGATCATGCTGTCGGGCGGGGGGCTCGACGTCGACGCCAGCACCGGCGCCGGCCTGAGCGCTACGGGTGGCGGCACGCTGAACGTGGCGGGCACCGGCAACACGGTCGACACGAGCACCGGCACGGCGCTCAGTGTGCAGGACACCACGATCGGGGCGAGCGGCCTCACCTTCCAGCGCATCTCCGCCAACGGCGCCGCGAATGGGATCAATCTCAACAACACCGGCGCGACCGGCGGACTTACCGTCACGGGCGTCGGTAGCACGGCGCAGGGCGGCGACTTCTCAGGCGGGACGATTCAAGGCACGACCGGCCACGGCATCTCGCTAACGAATACGACCGGCCCGTCGTTCCGCAACATGAGGCTGCTCAACACGGGCGACAGCGGCGTCAACGGCTCACAGGTGAACGGATTCACGTTCATCGACGGCACCATCACCGGCGCGGGCGACGCGAGCGACGAGAACAGCATCACATTCGACGACAGCCTCACCGGCACGCCGAATCTCACGGGCGCCGTCACGATCACCAATAACGTGATCAGCCAGACGGAGGCCGAGGGCGTCGACATCGAGAACTGGGGCGGAACCATCAGCAACGCCAACATCTCAAGCAACGCGCTCTCGGATACCGGCGATGTCGCGACCCCCGGCAGCGCTGTGACGCTGATCGCGAACGGACTGCCGGCGTCCGCGGCCAGCATCACACGCGCAACGATCGCAAACAACACGATCACCGATTTCCGCGCCGGCGTCGGCGTGCAGGCGCGCGGCGGCAACACGAACGCCGGCGGGCCCGCCGGCAACGCGGGCACGCCTGGCAGCATGACCGACGTGATCGCCGTCACCGGAAATTCCATGAACGGCGGCAGCGGTGGGGTCGGTAATCAGCCGGATCGCTTCTTCACCGGCGGTGTCTCGGGCGTCGGGCAGGGCAACTTCAACGTGTCCAACAACGGCACGGCGGCAAACCGGGTGCGGAACATCGACTGCATCGCGATCGAGATGCAGGCTGACGCCCCGGCCACGCTGACCTCGACGATCCAGAACAACTTCATCAACGCGAACAGCGCGGTGGGCTGCGCCGGCATCGCCGCAGGCACCGACTCCCTTTCCGGCGTTGGCGCCGCCACCCACACGACGACGATCTCCGGGAACAACGTCATGGGTACCGACGGGCCCGGCATCTTCCCGATCGTCCGGAACTCGAGCAGCACGATGGTCGCCAAGGTGCTCAACAACACCGTGGCCGCCCCGATCACAACGACTGCGGCACGTGCGGGCATCCGCGTGGACTCCGGCTCCGCCAACGGCGACACCACGCTCTGCCTGGAGATCTCCGGAAACACCACGGCCGGCAGCACGAACTCAGGCACGAGCACCACCTCCCCCGGGATCAACTTGCGCAAGCAGGGCACCGATCCCAACATCAACAGCTTCAACATCGAGGGCATGGCGGCCACGAGCACTCCGGGTGTTGAGAACTACGTGAACTCCATCAACACGAGCACCTCCGGCACGTTCGGCGTCGGCGGCACGGCGCTGCTGTCGGCCACGTCCGGCTTCGGGAACTGCACCGCGCCGTAACCGCCGATGGCTGAGCCCTTTCTCTCCGAGATCCGCATCATGAGCTTCGTGTTCGCGCCCAAGGGGTGGGCGCTCTGCAACGGGCAGCTCCTGCCGATCAACCAGAACCAGGCGCTGTTCTCGCTGCTCGGAACGACCTACGGAGGCGATGGCCGCGTCAACTTCGCGCTCCCCGACCTCCGAAGCCGGACGCCGATCCACGTGGGCCACGGCCACACGCTGGGAGAGCGCGGCGGCGAGCAGGCGCACACGGTCTCGATGGCCGAGATGCCGGCGCACACCCACGTGGCCAGGGCGACGACCGCGCAGGCCGATCAGAACTCGAACAGCGCGGCGCCGAGCCGGATGCCGGCGCAGTCGAACTTCTCGTTTCTGTACGGGTCACCCAACAACCTGCAGCCGATGGCCACGAACGCCCTGGCGAACGTTGGCGGGTCGCAGGCGCACCTGAACATGCAGCCGTTCCTGACACTGAGCTTCTGCATCGCGCTGCAGGGGATCTTCCCGAGTCAGAACTGAGGCAGAAGGGTCGCCATGGCACAGCCCTATGTAGGAGAGATCAGGATGTTCGCGGGGAACTTCGCCCCGGCCGGATGGATGTTCTGCGAGGGCCAGCTGCTGCCCATCTCCGAGAACGAGACGCTGTTCCAGCTGATCGGCACCACCTATGGCGGCGACGGAGAGTCGACGTTCGCCCTGCCGGACCTGCGGGGACGGATTCCGATCCATCAGGGAAACGGCTTCACCCTCGCCGAGAACGGGGGCGTGGAAGACGTCACGCTCACCGTGCAGCAGATCCCCGTTCACACGCACCCGTTCCTGGGGACCGATGACCTGGCCACCACCAACTCGCCGGCGAACAACGTCTTCGCGAAGAGCAGCGGAGCGACGATCTTCCCCTACGGCACGGACCAGCCGCTCACGACGCTCCATCCCAACACGATCCCGCCGGCCGGAGGCAGCCAGCCGCACACGAACTTCCAGCCGTACCTCTGCATCGACTTCATCATCTCGCTCTTCGGGATCTTCCCGAGCATGACCTAGGAGCTCCGATGGCCGACCCATTCGTAGCCGAGATCCGGATTTTTCCCTTCAGCTTCGCTCCGACGGGGTGGGCGTTCTGCAACGGCCAGCTCCTGCCGATCTCCCAGAACACGGCGCTCTTCTCGCTGCTCGGAACGACCTACGGCGGCGACGGCAAGTCGACCTTCGCGCTGCCCGACCTCCAGGGACGCGCCGCCATGCATCCCGGTCAGGGGCCGGGCCTCTCCCTGCATGACCTCGGCGAGACGGGGGGAAGCGAAACGGTGACGTTGCTCCAGAGCGAGATCCCGGCGCACACGCACGCCGCGAACGCGTCACAGGGAGACGGAATCGAGCGCACACCGAAGGACCAGCTGCTCTCCACCGGGATCGGGATCTCGCAGTACCAGGCGCCGGGCGGGGTCACGAGCATGGCGGCGACCTCGGTGAACCCAGCGGGCGGTGACCAGCCCCACAACAACCTCCAGCCGTACCTGACGATGAACTTCAACATCGCGCTCCAGGGCGTCTTTCCGCCGCGCTCTTAGCGGCCGTGGCCACTGTCAGGCCCGCCACCGAGGCCGACCGCGACTTCCTGTTGTCGGTCTACGCGAGCACGCGCGAGGAGGAGCTGGCGCAGGTGGAGTGGGAGGAGGGCGCGCGCGAGGAGTTCCTCGAGCATCAGTTCAGCGCCCAGGACCA
>Ga0126306_10001195_pt1 | contig 13674 bp, 11 predicted proteins | sample Plot27_FD_92592 | JGI IMG/M metagenome (GOLD analysis project Ga0126306, IMG submission 92592) | Serpentine soil microbial communities from UC McLaughlin Reserve, CA, USA - Plot27 | ecosystem: Environmental > Terrestrial > Soil > Grasslands | place: USA: UC McLaughlin Reserve, Lake County...
GCCGTCGCGCCCTGAAGCGGTACGTCGATCACATGGAGGCGCTCATTCGCGCCATCCGGGAACGCTGAGCAGGAAATGCAGAAATCACGACATTCCGGCGCGCAGAGCGTCATCACTTCCTTCGCGGGACCGCACGTCGCCGTGATCATGGACGGCAACGGGCGGTGGGCGACGGCGCACGGGCTCTCGCGCTCCGCCGGCCACGAGGCAGGGCTGCGCACGGCGCGCGAGATCGTGGAAGCCGCCGTGCGCGAAGGCGTGGGCACACTGACGCTGTACGCCTTTTCGTCGGACAACTGGAAGCGCCCGACGCCCGAGGTGACGGCGCTCATGCGCCTGTTCCGGCGAGCCCTGCTCGGCGAGGCGAAGCGGTGCCTGGAGAACGGGGTGCGCCTGACCATCCTCGGCCGGCGGGACCGGCTGCCGTCGTCGCTGCGACACACGATCGACCAGGTGGAGTCGCTCACCGCATCAGGCGCGCGCATGCATCTGCGCGTGGCCGTCGACTACTCGGCGCGCGACGCGGTCCTGCGCGCCGCGGCGGCACTGCGCGGTGAGCACGTGTCGCGCGAGCAATTCTCGGAGCTCATCGCGCGGGTGGACCACGACCGGCTGCCGGTCGGCGAGGTGGATCTGCTGATCCGTACGGGGGGCGAGCAGCGGCTGAGCGATTTCCTGCTCTGGGAGTGTGCATACGCCGAGCTGCTCTTCGTCGGCAAGATGTGGCCCGAATACACGGCCGACGACCTCGGTGAGGCGCTGGCGGATTTCCGCAGTCGGAATCGCCGCTTCGGTCTCGCGCCAGAGCAGGTGGCCTCGTGAGGCGCGGGCGGGCGGCACCTCGGTAGGGCAGCAGCGAAATGCGGCGAATGTCGCCAGCTTCGCGGGCGCTACAGTAGCGGGCTTCACCGGCCGATACTTCTACGCGACACCTCACCGTCGCGTATCCCATGATCACAATCGCACGCGTGCTCCTCATCGACGACGGCGAGTCGAGCGTCTCCGTGCTGCAGAACGTCATCGAGTCCGCGGGACATGCGGTGCTCCGAACGGATAGCATCGACGAAACAGCGCGCCGACTGGGAGCTGGCGGCGCGGACATCGTGGTCTTGCCGTCGGCGCTCGTCCAGTCGCTCGACCGGCTCGTAGCGACGCAGTGTGGTAGCGCTCCAGCGACCTTCATCGTCGTCGCCGACGAGCCATCGCTCATCCTTGCACGCACGGCACTACGGGCCGGCGCCACGGAAGTGATCGACCGCGCGGCCGGTGAGAGCGCGTTGCTCGTCGCCATCGAGCGCGCGGCACGCGAGGGACAGCTGACGCGCGAGCTGGCGATGCTGCGCGCGCGGATCGGAGATGCGGCGCAGCGGTCACTCATCGGACGCTCCGCTGCAACCACATGCCTGCGGGAAGTCGTCGGACGAGCCGCCGCATCGCGCGCGCCGGTGCTCGTTGTCGGTGAAGTAGGAACGGGCAAGAGCGTCGTCGCGCGTCTGGTGCACGATCTGTCGGCTCGCGCGACGCGACCGCTCCTGACGATGCGTTGCGCGGGGGTGGACGCGGCCGCACTCGAGCGAGAGCTGTTCGGGTGCGCGGCATCGGAAGGCGGCAGAGGCGCGCGCGCCGGGTTGCTCGAGGAGGCACGTGGTGGAACGATCGTGCTCGACGACGCGCCGGCGCTGCCCAGCGCGTTGCGCGTCAGCCTTGCCCGCGCGAGCGCCTCGCGATCGGCACGCCGCGCGGGAGCGAGCGACTCATATCCCACCGATTTCCGACTGGTGCTCACGGCGCGCGTCACCTCCGGCGAGTCGGATTGTTTCGCGGTGGAGGATCTGCTGGCGCGATTCAATGCGCTGCTGATCGAGGTCCCGCCGCTTCGAGAGCGACGCAGCGACATCCCTCAGCTCGTGCAGCACTTCCGTCAGCGGCTCGCCGGGGAGCAGGGTCTCGAGTTGTCGCCGCTGGCCCCGGACGCGATGCTGCCCCTGCTCGGCGGAGAGTGGACGGGCAACGTCCGCGAGCTGGAGCACTGGGTCGAGCGCAGTGCGCTGGCGGCGCGACTGGAGCAAGGCTCCGGAGCCAGTGCGTTACGGGATGTCGATCTTGGTACATCCGAGGTCACGCTCGAGCAGCTCGAGCGAGCGTACATCCTGCACGTGCTCGCGCTCGAGTCGGGTCATCAGAGCCGCGCCGCGGTGCGCCTCGGCATCGACCGGCGAACGTTGTACCGGAAGCTGAAGCAGTATCGGGGCAAAGGCGCACCGGTGTCCTAGCGGCGAGCTCCAGTCACGGGACGTGATCGATCGCCCAGGTCCAGTAGATCGCGTCCTCCGGCGACATCCCCCCGCGTGGCGTGAGACGGGCGTCCGCGTAGCCGTACTGGCCGATGTCGAGCAGGTACTGCGCGCGGCTGACGAGCGTACCCCGGCACACGCGCTCCGTCTGCCCCGATGCGCGAAGCTCGGCCATGCGACGCGCGAGCTCGTCGAGCACCGTCGCGGGTAGTGACTGGATGTCGCTCGGATACACGAAGTGGAAGAAGATCAGATACGTGTAGAGCAGCGGCCAGTTCACGTCGAACCGCGCGAGCAGCCGGTCCCAGTCGAGGGTGGCGCCGCGCGTTCGCAGCATGTGCATGATATCGGCGCCATCGAAGCGCTCGCGCTCCATGACGAACGCCTTCTGCCAGAGCAGCTCCTCGCACGGCACGATCTTCACCGGCATTCCGATCACCTGGGTCTCGACGGCGTGATCGAACCACCCGTCGTCGACGGTGCAGATGCCGTTGCCTGAGCTGAACACCAGATCGACGTGATCCTCGTGTTGCCAGGCCTTGCCGAGCCAGTGTGGGAAGGTGAGCTCGGTCCGGTAGCCGGCCGCCTGAAGCGCGTCCATGGCGCGATCGAGGTCGCTGCGCCGGAGGAAGAGATCGAAATCCTTGGTATTGCGCACGATCCCCGTGTACTCGAGGAACGCGTGCGAGCCCCCGACCAGAAACGGCACCGCCGCGTCGTTGAGCACATGCAGCGTTCGGCGGTAGAAGGCGTTGGTGTCCGGTGCGGACTCGTCGAGCGTGGACTGGCCGGCCATTCGGATTCGTGGGTCGAAGAAGTAGCCGCCGCCTGTGCAAGACCGGGGCTAACGGTCGAGCCGCAATGCACGCCGGTGGCCCGAATCTCTCAGTAGAGGTCGACGACCCAACGACCCGAACCATATGCCGACGCGCGACATCATCCGAATCGCCGCCGTGAGCGACGTGCACTACGGCAAACAGTCCCAGGGGACGCTCCAGCCCCTTTTCAACCAGATCGCCGAGCACGCGGACATCCTCGTGCTCCCCGGCGATCTGACCGACTACGGACTCGCCGAGGAGGTTCGCGTGCTCGCGCGCGACCTCTCCGCCGCGGTGAAGATCCCGATCATCGCGGTGTTGGGCAATCACGACTTCGAGTCGGACCAATCGGACGAGATCACGCGGATCCTGACCGAAGCGGGCGTGCACGTGCTCGACGGCGACTCGGTGGAAGTGCTCGGCGTTGGATTCGCCGGCGTGAAGGGATTCGCCGGCGGATTCGGGCGCGGCACGCTCGGGCCATGGGGCGAGCGCGCAATCAAGCAGTTCGTGCAGGAATCGGTGAACGAGGCATTGAAGCTCGAGTCGGCGCTCGCCCGGCTAAAGACGCCGCACCGGATCGCGATCCTGCACTACTCGCCCATCCAGGGCACCGTGGAAGGGGAGCCCGTGGAGATCTTCCCCTGGCTGGGCTCGAGCCGACTCGAGGAGCCACTGACCCGGTACCAGGTGAGCGCCGTCGTGCACGGGCATGCGCACAAGGGGTCGCCCGAAGGGCGCACGACGACGGGCATTCCCGTGTACAACGTGTCGTTGCCGCTGCTGCGTGCGCGCTATCCCGATCAGCCCGCGTTCCGGATCATCGAGGTGCCGCGGGAGATCGCCGCCGCGGGTACGAACGAGGATGGTCGCGCACATGGTCGGCGCGTGGGCGATCGCGTGCCTCCAGCCAGCCGCGTCGCGGACGCGCCGAGCGTTTGACGCGATCAGCTGGGTAGCTCGACGGTCGCCGCGAAGCGATCGAGCCGTTCGCCGATGCGACGGATATCCTCTTCCAGCTCGCGCGTGCGCCGGCGCTTGGCGAGCGCAGAAACGGCATCCTTGATCCGCTCCGTGGGAAGCGCGTAGTCGATCGCGACCTTCACGCAGGTGGCGCCGCCTCGTTCGGGCACGAAACGGAGCGTGCACGACATGCGCACCAGGGATTCCGGCGTGCTCTGCCACGCAATGACGCGGTTGGTGACGAATTTGGTCGTGACCGCATCCCACTCGAGCGCCTGATGACCCCTCGAGCGCGCGCTCCAGTGCGAACGCCCGTCGCCAAAGTCCTGCACCTCGCGCAGTGCGCGGATGAAGGTCGGGAAGTTCTCGAAGTTGCTGCAGAAGCGGAACACGAGCGGCACCGGATGCGGCACCACCAGCGACAGTCGCAGGTGCGCGTCACGGCGGCGGCCGCCGGCTCGCCGAAGCGCCTCTCCGACCGCTCCCCCCGCCGCGACGCCGACGAGTGCCAGCCCGGCCAGTGTGACGAGCGTGCCGACCACTGGCCGGCGTGGCCGTCCGCCGACGAGGGCGCCGCCAGCGGCGCCCAGCAGCAACGATGGGATGGGTGTCGGAGCGTGGAGGACGGATTGCATGGCTTCGGGACGAGGCAAGGCGGGTGCCCGCGATGCTGGAGGTCCGCTAGCGCCGCTCGGCTAGAGCCGCTCGGCGGCACTCCGCACGCGCTTCAGTGCGTCGCTGGGGCTGTCCCCGATTGCCGCCAGGTGTCCCATCTTGCGGCCGGCGCGCGCGCCGTGCTTCCCGTAAAGGAAGAGTCGCGTACCCGGTACCTCGAGCGCGGCGGAGAAGTCGGGAACGCGTTCGTCGAGCCAGAGATCACCGAACAGATTCACGATCGCCGCGGGCCGCGTCGGCTCCGGAGCACCGAGGGGCAGATCGCACACGGCACGCACGAGCTGCTCGAACTGACTCGTTGGGCAAGCCAGCTCCGACGCGTGATACGAGTTGTGCGGCCGCGGCGCGAGCTCGTTGACGAGCAGTCGCCCATCGCGCACGAGAAACATCTCGACAGCGAGAATTCCTTCGAGCGCGAACCGCTCGGCGATGCCGCACGCGAGGTCGCGTGCATCGCGCGCCACCTCGGGCGCAAGCTCCCCCGGGAGCACGCTCCACGCGAGGACCTGGCGCTCGTGATGATTCACCGCTGGGGGATACACGACGATCTCACCCGAAGCGCGACGCGCGACCATGACCGAGAGCTCCAGCTCCAGCTCGAGCGCCTGCTCCGCCACGGCGGGGCGGCCGCCGAGGGTGCGCCACGCCGCGTTCGCATCGGCACCGTCGAAGCGAAGTTGACTGCGGCCATCGTAGCCCCCCTCGCAGGCTTTCACGAAGAGTGCGGGCCCGATCTCACGCGCCGCCGCCTCGAGCGCCTGCGCCGTGTCGACGTGGGCGTGGGCACCAACGGGAAATCCATTGTCGGCGAGCCAACGCTTCTGGCGACCGCGGTGCTGGACGACCCGCAGCAGGTCCGCGCCGGGACGCACGGGGGCAACCTCGAGCGCGGCCGCGAGCGCCGCCGGCGCGATCTGCTCGATCTCGATCGTCACGACATCCGACGCGCGGGCGAGCTCGCGGGCGCCATCGGCGTCGTCGAACTTGGCGACGACGACCCGATCGACGACAGGTCGGGCCGAGCAATCGGCATCGGGGTCGAGCACCTGCACACGATAGCCGAGCGAGCGTGCAGCGAGCGCGGTCATCCGCCCGAGCTGGCCTCCGCCGAGGATGCCGATCGTGGCGGGTGGGAGGATCGCCGCCATCACGTCGAGGGGCTGAGGTCCATATCGGCGAGCACGTCACGCGTGCGGGCGGCGCGCCAGGCTCGCAACCGCTCGCGCACCTCCGGGTGTCGCTGGCCGACGATCGACGCAGCGAGCAGCGCAGCGTTCGCGGCGCCGGGCTCTCCGATGGCGAGCGTCCCTACGGGAACTCCTTTCGGCATCTGGACGATGGAGAGCAGCGCGTCGATTCCGTTGAGCGCCGTCGCGGGGATGGGAACGCCAAGCACGGGAAGGATCGTCTTCGCGGAGACCATGCCGGGAAGGTGCGCGGCGCCGCCGGCTGCGGCGACGATCACCTCGAGGCCACGAGCTTCGGCGCTCTCCGCGTACTCGAACATCCAGTCGGGCGTCCGATGCGCGGAGACCACACGCACTTCGTGCGGGACCTCGAGCTCGGCGAGCAGATCGGCCGCGTGCGACATGATGCGCAGGTCGCTGCGGCTGCCCATGATGACGCCGACGAGAGGGGAAGGGGGCATGGGGTCGCGTGTTCGCTGGTCGAGTGAACTGCCGCTAGTGTTCCGAGTACAACGAAGTATCAGCACCTTCGCTCCTACCGCATGCAAGGTAGCCCGGGCATGACACGATTCCCATTGCTCTCCGCGATACTCGCGGCGGCGGCCCTCGCAGGAGCGGGCTGCGCGCGTCCTGCGGCGGCGACCGCGCAGACGGTGCGTGCGGAAGCCCGTTCGACGACGCCCCTCGACGGGTCTCGTCAGATGGTGCTCGTCGTCACGCCGGCGTGGGACTCGACGACGGGGACTCTGCGGCGCTTCGCGCGTACGTCGGACCGCGCGCCGTGGCGCGAGGAGGGCAGTGCCGTCTCGATCGTCGTCGGGCGAACGGGCGTGGCCTGGGACGATTCGCAGGTCAGTCCATCCGCCGGTGAACCGGTGAAGCGCGAAGGCGACGGCCGCTCGCCCGCCGGCGCGTTCGCCCTCGACACGGCGTTCGGGTTCGACATCCGCCAGATCGTGCCGTGGGTCCGACTGCCTTATGTGCGTCTGCGGACGACCACGGAATGCGTCGACGACCCGCGTTCCGTGCACTACAACACGATCGTCGATCGGGACCGCGTGCCGCGGGTGGACTGGACGAGCTCCGAGAAGATGCGCGAGATCGAGCAGTACGCGTACGGGGTACACGTGGCGTACAACGCCCCGCCGGGTCCCTCGCGCGGCTCGTGCATCTTCCTGCACATCTGGGCCGGACCGCGCAGCGTCACGGCGGGCTGCACCGCGATGAGCGAGACCGCACTGAAGGAGCTGATGGGGTGGATCGACCCGCAACGCCGCCCGATGCTGGTGCAACTCCCCGCGAGCGCGGCGAAGCGGCTGCGCACAGAGTGGCGGCTGCCCTGATCTGGGCTCGTGCTCTCAGCCCGTGGGTCTCGCGGGCGTGGCGGCAGGTGCGAACGCGATACACACGGGCCGCGACACCTTCGCGCTCGCTCCATTCGGCGCGAGCGCTCCAGTCTGCGGGTCGATGGCGAAGGTGACGATGTTGTCCGACCGCTGATTCGCCGCGAGGAGCCATCGTCCGCTCGGATCGACGGCGAAGTTGCGCGGAGTGCTTCCCCCCGTGGGCGTGTTGGCGAGGTGCGTGAGCCGACCATCGCGTGCATCGACGGAGAAGACCGCGATGCTGTCGTGGCCACGGTTCGACGCGTAGACGAACCGTCCCGACGGATGCACGACGATCTCCGCGGTGCTGTTCGACGGCGGCGTTCCGAGCGGCACGGTCGGAACGGTCTGCCGCTGCACGAGCGTTCCCGCCTCGGCGTTCCAGGCGAACACGGCGACCGTGCTGGACAGCTCGGTGAGCACGTACGCGTAGGGTCCCGAAGGATGCAGCGCGAGATGCCTCGGCCCCGAACCCGGCTCGAGCCCGACGAAGGCAGGCCGATGCGGCGCGATGGCGCCCGTGCGGGCGTCATGCCGATACACGTACACGCGATCGTTGCCGAGGTCGCACGAGAGCAGCAGGCGATCATCCGATGCGAAATCCACCGAATGCGCATGAGCGGCCTCCTGTCGCTGCGCGTTCGGCCCCTTCCCGGTGTGCTGGTCGGCCGACGCGGCGCCGAGCCGCCCATCGCTGCCGACGGCGAAGGAGACCGTGCTCCCGCCGGTATAATTCGCCACGGCCACGCCGCGTCCATCGCGCGTGACCGCGAGATGGCACGGATCTGCCCCGCCTGACGAGACGCGATTCAGCGCCGTCAGCTTACCGTCCGCGCCGATCGCGTACGCAGCGACGCGACCGACCGGGACGCCACGCGCATCGCGCACGCCCACCTCAGACACGGCATACAGGAAGCGCCGGTCGCGAGAGACCGTCACCCACGACGGATTGTCCAGCTCCGCGGCAAGCCGCATCGCGTCGATCCGGCCGGTGCTGGTGTCGAAGCGCGCCGAATAGATGCCCTTGCTCCCGGCAGGGGTGCGCTCGGTGTACGTGCCGACGTAGAGGAGAAGCTCGCTCATGAAACGGTTCTGGCCTTGTTCGCGCGTTCGAAGGAGAGTGAGCGCGAAGCTATCGCGATGGTCGGCGACACGACAGGCGCACGAGCTCCCTGAACTTGCGACCAGAAGCGAAAAGAGCGCCTCGCCCGATGGGCGAGGCGCTCTTCCGAGCTCCCCAGGTAGGACTTGAACCTACGACCCTCCGATTAACAGTCGGATGCTCTGACCAACTGAGCTACTGGGGAATGGGCCATGATAACAGACCGCGAAATCTAGCCCCAGGCCGGATGAAGTCAACGGGGCAAGCCCAGCGAGGACAGACGGTTACGCTCGTGGCCGCGTCACGATGCGCGGGCCCGTCGTCGGTGCGGCGCCGTAGCGATGGCGGGCTTGCCCGCGTGCGACGCGCGGCGAAGACCCGACGCCATGTTCCAGTCGGGCAGCACCGTGCGCAGCCACTCACCAGTGTGCGAGCCGACGACAGCCGCGACTTCCTCGGGCCGGCCGGCGGCGATGATCTCGCCGCCCGCGTCACCCGCCTCCGGACCGAGGTCCACCACCCAGTCGGCGAGCTTGATCACGTCGAGGTTGTGCTCGATGAGCACCAGCGTGTGCCCGGCGTCGACCAAACGATCGAACACCTGCGCGAGCTTGCGGATGTCCTCGAGATGGAGGCCCGTCGTCGGCTCGTCCATGATGTACAGCTTGCGACCACTCTTCTTCGAGCCGAGCGCGAGCTCGCGGGCGATCTTGAGGCGCTGCGCCTCACCGCCGGACAGAGTCGTCGCCGGCTGGCCGAGACGGAGATAGCCGAGGCCGACCTGCTGCAACTGCCAGAGCGCCTGACCCAGCTTCTCCTCGTACGGGAAGAAGCGGATCGCTTCGTCGACGGTGAGCTCGAGGACGTCGGTGATGCTCTTGCCGAAGTATTTCACGTCGAGCACGTCGGGCTTGAAGCGCTTGCCGCCGCAATCGTCGCAGGGGACGAACACGTCGGCCATGAACACCATCTCGACCTCGAGATAACCGGCGCCCTCGCACGTCTCGCAGCGACCGCCAGCGACGTTGAAGCTGAAGGTGCCAGCGGTGTAGCCACGCTGCCGCGCCGTGGGCAGCGAGGCGAAGATGCGGCGCACCTCGTCGAAGGCTTTCACGTACGTGACCGGATTGGATCGGGGCGACTTGCCGATCGGGCTCTGGTCGACGAGCACCACGTCATCGAGCGCCTCGTAACCGCTGAGGGTGTCGTACGCCCCTACGCGCTCACCCAGGTGCTGCTTCGCCGAATGCTCGCCGGTGAGCTTCGTCTCGAGCGCCCGCATCAACACGTCGTGCACGAGCGTGCTCTTGCCGCTGCCCGACACGCCCGTGACCGCGGTGACGGCGCCGAGCGGCAGCCGGAGGTCGACACGTTTGAGGTTGTGCTCGCGCGCGCCGGTGAGCACGAGCCACTGGGGGCCGACGCGCCGACGCGTCTCCGGGATGGGAATCTCGCGCGCGCCAGTGACGTACTTGCCGGTGAGCGGACTCTCGGACACGCGCGACATCGGGCCAGCGAAGACGAGCTGCCCTCCCTTCTCGCCGCTCTGTGGGCCGAGCTCCACCATGTAGTCGGCGGCCTTGATCGCGTCGAGGTCATGCTCGACAACGAGCACCGTGTTGCCACCGTCGCGCAGGCGAAGGAGCAGCTTCAGCAGCCGGTCCATATCGCGCGAGTGCAGCCCGATCGACGGCTCGTCGAGCACGTAGAGCGTGTCGACGAGATGAGAGCCCAGCGAGTTGGCGAGGCCGATGCGCTGCGCTTCGCCGCCCGAGAGCGTGCGGGTCGCACGATTGAGCGACAGGTAGTTGAGGCCCACGTCGCAGAGGAAGCGGACGCGGTCCTGCGCCTCCTTGAGGATGTGCGCTGCGACCTGCCGCTCGAAGTCGGCAAGCTGCAGCTCGTCGAGCCAAGTAGTGAGGGCGCTGATCGGCAGGTCGCTCACTTCGGCGATGCTCCGCCCCGCGATCTTCACCTGCAGCGCTTCCTGCTGGAGCTTGGTGCCGTGGCAGGTCGGGCATTCCTGCGCCGTTTGATACTGCCGCAGGAAGACGCGGATGTACTGCTTGTAGCGCTTCTCCTCGAGGTCGCGCAGAAAGGGGAAGATCCCCTTGTAGCCGCGCACGCTCGCGTGCAGGAGCTTGTGGCGGTGCGCCGTACCGAGCTCGCGGAATGGCGTATCCATCGAGATGCCCTCGCGCTTCGCGTATTCGGCGAGCGTGCGACGCTTGTTCTCGTAGCGGGGCTTCGTCCATGGATCGATCGCGCCGTCGCGGAGCGATCGCTCGGGGTAGGGGACGATCAGCGTCTCGTCGTACTCGAGCACGGCGCCGAAGCCGTTGCACTGCGGACAGGCGCCGCGCGGCGAGTTGAACGAGAACAGCTGCGGCGTGGGCGCGGGCGCGGTGGTGCCATCGTTCGGACACTCGAACCGCTCGGTGAAGCGGAGACGCGTGACCGACGCACCGTCGAACGGCGATCGGATCGGGGCGGTGAAGAGGATCACGGCGTCGCCATCGCCTTCGCGAAAGGCCGTTGCGACGGCGTCGGCGAGACGACTTCGTGTCTCCTCCGCGACGACCAGTCGATCCACGACGACAAGCAGCTCCCGCGCGAAGGTGACGTCGACGTTGGCGACGAGCAATTCGTCGAGATGCCGCACGACGCCGTCCAGACTGACGCGGACGAACCCCTGGGCGCGGAGATTCTCGATCACCACCTCGTTGGTGACCTCGTCCGAGAGCTTCAGCGGAGCGGCGACGTAGAACCGCGTACCGGCCGGCAGCGCGAGCACGATGTCCGTGACCGACTGCACCGTATCCGGTTTGAGCTCGCGGCCACACTTCGGACACAGCGTGCGGCCGATGCGCGCCCAGAGGAGCCGGAGATAGTCGTAGATCTCCGTGGCGGTGCCGACCGTCGAGCGGGAGGTCTTGGTCGGGTTCTTCTGCTCGATCGCGACCGCCGGCGAGAGACCGTCGATGTGATCGACGGCTGGCTTCTCCATGCGCTCGAGGAACTGGCGCGCGTAGGCGGAGAGCGACTCGACGTAGCGCCGCTGGCCTTCGGCGTAGATCGTGTCGAAGGCGAGGGAGGACTTGCCCGAGCCGGAGGGCCCCGTGACGACCGTGAACGAGCGTCGAGGGATCTCGAGGTCGAAGCCTTTGAGGTTGTGCTGCCGCGCGCCGCGGACGACGATCCGGTCCTTCATGAGCGATGGAATCTAGCGGCGGGTGAACCGAATAAAAACCGGTAACCGGCATTCGCTCCACACCAGACGCCGACGAGCCCCGTTCCCGAGGTACCGGGAACGGGGCTCGTCGAAGACGTGCGCGTCGTCGTCGCGCCTAGATGGTCGTACGGTTGCGCGTCGTCAGACGATAGATCCACAGCAGCAGCATCGCGCCGACGACGGCGAGGACGATGCTCCACAGCGAGAAGCCATTCAGGCCGGAGCCGGTGATCGTGTTACCGATGAACCCACCGATGAACGCGCCGACGATACCGATCAGCATGGTGACGATGATGCCCCCCGGATCCTTACCCGGCATGAGGGCCTTGGCGATCGCCCCCGCGATCAGCCCGAGCACGATCCAAGCGAGGATACCCATATCACAGCCTCCAAAGGTGTAGGTGGACGACGCGACTCCCTATCGCAACCGTCGTACCACATATGGACGAGTATGGTGGTGTCCGCTGTGGCGGGCTGAAGCATTGATAGGACGATATGCGGGATTTGGTAGTGGATTTTGGACCAGTTGCGGAGGCGCACCAGCGTCCGTGATGAGCCATGCACCGTGAGCAGCAGTCGTTCGCTCCGCGCTTCGCGCACCTCGTTACTTTCCTCTCCCCATGGCTGCCACGCTCTCCCCGCACGCGAGCGACGAGGACGACGAAGGGCGCAAGGGCTACGATCGACGACTGGTGCGGCGACTGCTGGTCTACGTTCGCCCGTACCGAGCGCTCGTCGCCGGTGCTCTCGTTCTGCTCATGGCCGAAGGGCTGCTCCAGCTCGTCGGTCCGGTATTGACGCAGCAGGTGATCGACGTCGCGCTGCCGAAGCGCGACGCGGCGCTCGCCTGGCGCTCGGCGCTGCTGTTCGCCGGCTCGCTCGTGGCAGCGTTCGGGTGCTCCTACGGCGAGACCATGCTCACGACGCTGCTCGGGCAGCGTGTGATGCGCGACCTGCGGCAGCAGCTGTTCGAGCACGTGCAGCGCCTGTCGATCGGGTTCTACGATCGCACGCCGGTGGGACGCCTCGTCACGAGAGTGACGTCCGACGTGGAGTCGCTGAACGAGCTGTTCACGGCGGGGGTGGTCGCGGGATTGGGCGACCTGTTCACCCTGTTGGCGATCGCCGTGATGATGATCGTCACCGACTGGCGACTCGCCATCGCGTCGTTCGCCGTCATCCCGCTCGTCTATCTCACGTCGCATCTTTTCCAGCGCCGAGTGCGGATGGCGTACCGTGAGATCCGGGCGCGGCTCGCGCGGATCAACGCCTCGTTGCAGGAGCGGATCACCGGCATGCGAGTGGTCCAGCTGTTCGGCCGGGAGCACGACGAGGCGAGCCGGTTCGAGACGTTGAATCGTGGGCACCTCGATGCCCATCTCCGCTCGATCACGATCTATGCGCTGTACTTCCCGGCGATCGAATTCCTCACGTCGCTGGCGCTCGCGATCCTGCTCGTCGCCGGCGCGCAGCGCGTCGGCGTGAGCACCCTCACCGTCGGGGTCGTCGCGGCGTTCCTGCAGCTGCTGCGGCGCTTCTATCAGCCGCTGCAGGATCTCGCCGACAAGTTCAACACGCTGCAGCAGGCGATGGCCGCCTCCGAGCGGATCTTCCTGCTGCTCGATACCGCTCCCTCGGGCGCCCCCCCGGCGAAAGTGCTGCATCCGGGCGTGCCCGAGGCCGACGAACGGAAGGAAGGGGTGACGATCGCGTTCGAGAACGTCTGGTTCCACTACGGAGAGCCCGGTTCGACGCCGGAGTGGGTGCTGCGCGGGGTGAGCTTCACCGCACGGCCGGGAGAGACGGTCGCCCTCGTCGGCCACACCGGCGCGGGGAAGACGACGATCGTCAACCTGCTGCTGCGATTCTACGAGCCTCAGCGTGGGCGAATCACGGCCAACGGCGTTGACGTGCGCGACCTGCCGATCGACGAATGGCGGCGGCTGATCGGCTACGTGCAGCAGGACATCTTCCTGTTCGCGGCGGACGTCCGGTCAAACGTTCGGCTGGATGCGCCA
>Ga0126306_10001196_pt1 | contig 13666 bp, 13 predicted proteins | sample Plot27_FD_92592 | JGI IMG/M metagenome (GOLD analysis project Ga0126306, IMG submission 92592) | Serpentine soil microbial communities from UC McLaughlin Reserve, CA, USA - Plot27 | ecosystem: Environmental > Terrestrial > Soil > Grasslands | place: USA: UC McLaughlin Reserve, Lake County...
CGACGCCGAGGCGCTCCTGGCCGGTGCGCGGCGGCCGCTCTGCCTTGGGATCGGGGGCGGCGGGGACGTGGTGGGTGCGCTGGCCACCGCCGAGGCCTGCCGGCTCTACCACGGCGCCCGACCCGTGGTCGGCGGTGTGACCTGGGAGCGGCGACCGATCGACCCGGAGCCCGGTCCGCGCCGGGAGGACGAGATCGAGGGCGCCCGGGCGCTGGCCCCGGGGGTGCTGGCCGCCCGGCCGGACACGCGCGTGCGCTCGAGCGACGTGCGCTTCGCGGAGGCGCGCATGGCGGGACTGCTCGGCGAGGAGACCGTGCTGGTGGACGCCACGCGGGCGCCGGCTGCGATCGCAGCCGGCTTGAGGAGCGCCGCGGCCGATCTCGCCTGCGACCTGGTCGTGTTCGTGGACGTGGGCGGTGACGTCCTCGCCCACGGGGACGAGGCGGGCCTCGCGAGTCCGCTCTGCGACGCGGTGCTGCTCGCGGCCGCCGCCCATCTCGCCGAGTCCGAGGCGCTGCCCGTGCTGGGCGCCGTCTTCGGGATCGGCTGCGACGGCGAGCTGACCCCGGACGAGGTGCTCGAGCGTGTCGGCGAGGTTGCCGCGGCCGGTGGGCTCGCCGGCATCCGCGGGCTCACCGCCCCGGTCGTCGAGCGCCTCGACGCTGCGGTCGCCGCGGTACCCACCGAGGCGAGCGCGCAGGCGCTCCGGTGCTTCCGCGGCGAGACGGGGGACGTGACGATCCGCGGCGGCCGGCGCCACGTGCGGCTCTCCCCCGCGGGCGCGCTTACGGTCTACTTCGACGTCCTCGCGGCGCTGCGCTCGGCGGCACGGCTGGCCCTGGCCGTCCGCGACGCCGCGGACCTCGATTCGGCGAACGAGCTGCTGCGCGGGCTTGGCATCCGCAGCGAGCTCGACTACGAGCGCGAGATGGCCGGCGCTTTGTGAGCAGGTGCACACAACTCGGCGGGGATTTCGGAACCCTTGGTGGTGTGCTCAAACGCCTTCCAGACGGAGCCCCGATCCTCATCCGGCCGATCCGCCCCGATGACAAGTGGATGCTGGAGGACGGGCTGCGGCGCCTCTCGGACGAGTCGGTGCAGCGGCGTTTCCTCACACCCAAGCGCAGCTTCAGCCGGGCGGAGCTGCGATACCTCACAGAGGTGGACGGCCGCGATCATGTGGCACTGGTCGCCGAGTATCCCGGCGAGCCGGTCCGCCGCTTGATCGCGGTCGGCCGCTTCGTCCGCCCCTCCGAGGATCCCCAGGCCGCCGAGGCGGCGATCGTGGTCAGCGACGACTGGCAGCGGCGCGGCGTCGGGTCGGTCCTGGCCGAGCAGCTCGCCGAGGAGGCCCGCCACCTGGGCGTTCGGCGCTTCACGGCGACGATGGCGAGCGACAACGTGCCGGCCCACAAGCTGATGCACAGGCTCACGCAGCGGCTCGAGGAGCACCACGCCGGCCACGGCGTGTCCGAGCTGGTGCTCGACCTCGCGGCCTAGGAGACCAGCTTGGGGCTCACGCCCCGGGCCCCCGCTCGCCGACGGCGCCGCAGCCGATGGCCGCAACCGCGGCGATCAGCAGGGCAGCTACGGCGAGCCAACGCATGTTGCCGAGCCTAACAGAGAAAGTTGCGAAGCTCCAACTTTCGCTTTGATTCCCTATTAACTTCGGCTAGCCGACCGTCCAGGTGTCTCCAGAGTGGAGGAGCTGCTCGAGCTCCGGGGCTCCCACCTTCGCTCGCGCCTCGTCCAGCGACACGGACAGCTCGGCGCCGTACACCGGCCGCTCCACGGCGCGGAACACCCCGATCGGGGTCGGGCCGGTGGGCCTCGCCGCGAGGTGGGCCAGCTCGAAGGCGAGGCTTGGCTCCTGGCGCGCCGCGTCGTGCACGAGCAGCGCCTCCTCGCCGACATCGTCCACGTCCACGAACTCCAGCCGCCCGTCGGCGGCACGCATCACTCCGCGCTCGCCGTCGGCTCCGAAGCGGACCGGGCGGCCGTGCTCCAGGCGGATCTGGTTCAGCTCCTTCTGGCCCTTGGCCCGCACGGCGTCGAAGGCGCCGTCGTTGAAGACGTTGCAGTTCTGGTAGATCTCGACGAAGGCCGAGCCCTCGTGTGCGGCCGCGGCGCGCAGCACCTCCGCCACGTGCTTCTTGTCGGTGTCCACGGTCCGGGCCACGAAGGTGGCCTCAGCGCCGAGCGCCAGCGACACCGGGTTGAACGGATGGTCCTGCGACCCGAACGGAGTGGACTTGGTGACCTTGCCCTCCTCGCTCGTCGGGGAGTACTGGCCCTTGGTCAGACCGTAGATCTGGTTGTTGAAGAGCAGGACCTTGACCGGCACGTTGCGGCGCAGCGCATGGATCAGGTGGTTGCCGCCGATGGAGAGTGCGTCGCCATCGCCGCTCACGACCCAGACCGAGAGATCCGGACGCGAGGTGGCCACGCCGGTGGCGAGGGCCGGCGCGCGTCCGTGGATGCCGTGCATCCCGTAGGTGTCCATGTAGTAGACGAAGCGGCCCGCGCAGCCGATGCCGGTGACGAACACGATCTTCTCGGGCGGGATGCCGAGCTCCGGCATGAACGACTGAACCGAGGCGAGAACGGCGTAGTCGCCGCAGCCGGGGCACCAGCGCGTCTCCTGGTCGGATGAGAAGTCCGCCTTGGTCAGGGGTAGCTCGACGGGTCCGTCGCTGACCGCCTGCTCGCCGGGCTGGCCGAATCCGAGCTCAGCGTCGGCCTTGGCCCCGTCGCCCGCGCCGTTCACACGCTCGCTCACGAGTGGCTCCCGTTCCCGGAGGTGAGGCGCGCAAGCACCTGCTCCATGACGTCGCGCGTGAAAATCGGAAGGCCGTCCACCTTGGTGTAGCTCTCCACGTCCGCCAGGTACTCGGCACGCAGCAGCCGCGAGAGCTGGCCCATGTTCATCTCGGGAACGAGCACGCGCTCGTACGAGCCCAGCACCGCCTCGAGGTTCCCCGGCAGCGGATTGAGGTGCCGCAGATGGGCGGTGGCCAGCTTGAGGCCATGCTCGCGCCGCAGCCGCCGCGCCGCGCCCTCGATCGCGCCGTAGCTCGAGCCCCAGCCAAGCACGAGCAGCGTGGCGTCGCCGTCCGGATCGTCGACCTGCACGTCCGGGACCTCCACGCGCTGGATGCGCTCGGCGCGCAGACGGGTCATGTGCTCATGGTTCTCCGGCTGGTAGGAGATGTTGCCGGTCACGTCCTCCTTCTCGAGCCCGCCGATCCGGTGGCGCAGCCCCGGTGTGCCAGGTAGGGCCCAGGGCCGCGCGAGCTTCTCGTCGCGCAGGTATGGCATGAAGCGGTCGTCCTGGTTCGGCTCGGTTGCGAAGCTGGGATCGATCTCGGGCAGCGACTCGACGTCCGGGAGCAGCCAGGGCTCCGACGAGTTCGCGAGGAAGGTGTCGGTCAGCAGGATCACCGGGGTCCGGTGGGTCACGGCGATCCGTGCCGCCTCGATCCCCGCCTGGAAGCAGTCGGCGGGCGTGCAGGCCGCGATCACCGGGAGCGGCGACTCGCCGTGCCGCCCGTAGAGTGCCATCAGCAGGTCGGCAGCCTCGGTCTTCGTGGGCATGCCCGTGGAAGGCCCGGCGCGCTGGATGTCCACCACCACGAGCGGCAGCTCCATCGCCACTGCCAGCCCGATCGTCTCGGCCTTCAGGTCCATCCCGGGGCCGCTCGTGGCGGTCACGGCGAGCCGTCCGGAGAACGCGGCCCCGAGCGCCATGTTGGCCGCGGCAATCTCGTCCTCGGCCTGGATCGTGTGGACCCCGAAGCGGCGATGGCGCGAGAGCGCATGCAGTAGCTCGGAGGCCGGGGTGATCGGGTAGCTCGCGAGGAACAGCCCGAGCCCGGAGCGCACGCTCGCAGCGATCAGGCCGTAGGCGAGCGCCTGCGTGCCGTTCACGTTGCGGTAGGTGCCGGGCGGAGCCGGCGCCGGCTCGACCTCGTAGTGCACGGCGATCAGCTCGGCCGTCTCGCCGAAGTTGTAGCCGGCCCGGAAGGCGGCGAGGTTGGCGTCGCGCACCGCCGGCTTGTCCTCGAACTTCTTCTCGATCCAGCTCGTGCTCGGCTCGGTCGGCCGCCCGTACATCCAGGAGACGAGCCCGAGCGCGAAGAGGTTCTTCGAGCGCGCGGCGTCGCGCGAGGTGATCCCCTCGATGCCCTCCGTGGCGCGCACGGTCATCGAGGTCATCGGCACGCGGAAGAGCTGGTACTCGTCGAGCGAGTCGTCCTCAAGCGGGTTCGACTCGTAGCCCGCCTTGCGCAGGTTGTGGTCGGTGAAGCCGTCCTCGTTCACGATCACCGTGCCGCCATTCTCGACGGCGCCCAGCTGGGTGATCAGGGCGGCGGGGTTCATCGCCACCAGGACGTTGGGATGGTCCCCGGGCGTGAGGATGTCGCGCGAGGCGAAGTGGATCTGGAAGGCGGATACGCCATGCGGGGTGCCCGCCGGCGCACGGATCTCAGCCGGGAAGTCTGGGAGCGTGGCGAGGTCGTTGCCAACGACCGCTGTGGCGTCGGTGAAGCGGCTCCCCGTCAGCTGCATCCCGTCGCCCGAGTCGCCGGCGAAGCGCACGACGACGCGGTCCCTTTTCTCGAGAGTCTTCTCTTCCATGTATCCGGCAGGACTGCGCCGGATCTACGAGTGTAGCCGCCACATCAGCCGGGCCAGCACCGCTCAGCGGCGACGAATCGGCGGGGGCTTCCAGCGGCCCGCCAGCACGCTTCGGCGCGGCTCGTAGATGCGCAGCGCCAGGCGGAAGGCGCCAGGCGGCGCGGGGAGCCAGTTCGCGCGTGCGGGGCCGCTCGGCGGGTGGTGCTGGATGTGGATGGTGAGCGACCCGTCGGGCCCCCTCCGCAGGCCGGGCGTGCGATCGCCGATCGCGTACCGGTCGATCTGGTTGGGCACGAGGTAGCGGTCGCGGCCGTACATCGTGAGCGACCAGAAGGCGTCCGCCGGCGGCAGCTGGCCGCGCGGGAAGCGGACCGTGTACCGGTGCCGGCCGGCCAGCGGTCGCCCCTCTCGGTCGGCGACCGCGAGCGGGTAGACGGTCTCGGGCCTCGTGTTGGCGCCGAGCGCCGCCGATGCGATCACCGCCCGGCCGAGGTAGTTGCGTCCGTAGTCGCCGACATACGGGCCCGGCAGGAGCCAGCCGTCGTTGCGCCGCGCCCCGTACCGGTTCGCACGGCGCTCGGCGCGCCGCACCAGCCTCGCGCCCTCGGCCGCCGCCGCCCTGAGCGTCCTCCCTTCGTCGCCGCCGCTCACCGTGCCGATCCCCTCGCGGGCGAATGCCCTGAGAGCGCAGCGGTCCGCGCGCGGGGCCGGATCGCTCCGGAGGACCTCGGCCAGCTTCGCGAAGTAGTCGAGGCCGGTGGGGAGCGGGACCGGCGGGCTATCGGGAAAGGCTGGGAGCACGAGCGGCGCCTGGCGCTGGCCGGCGGTCCACGGGGGGAGCGCGGTGATGTGGTAGCCGGCCATCAGCTCGGCCACGGCCGGGAGGTCGGCGGCGCCCCGCACGAGGGTCCGGCCGAGCGCCCACACGAGGTTGGTGGGGCTCTGGATCCGTCGCACGCCGCTCGGGAGCGGACCGCTGTAGCCCGGTGGGACGATCGCGTACGAGCCGGCCCGCGTGCCCGTCGTGCGCCGCCCGACGTAGGCGAAGGTGTTCGAGTAGGCATCCAGCAGCTGGATGACGTAGTAGCGCCCGCGCGTGTCCGGCACGTCGAGCACCTGCGGGCCGCCCGAGAGCTGAAGACGCCCCACGGTGTACGTGGTGTCGTTGTTCGGGAGGACCACGGTGCGCACCGACGGGTCCACCAGCGCGGCGATGCTGACCAGCTGGTCTTCGGGGAAGCGCTGCACGGTCTGGCTCACGGCCACGGGCGCCCGGCCGTAGACGTACGCCGCCACCCCGGCCGCGAACAACCTCCGCGCGCGCCCCGCGAAGCGGCGCTCGGTCCGCGCCAGCTCGGCGGCGAAGAAGCCGCGCAGGTCCTCGGAAGCGGTGCCTAGGGCGCACGGGGGGACGCTCGGCCGGGGCGCCCCAGCCGCGGCGTCTCCGGCCGCGGGCAGCGTCACGAGGAGGAGGGCGACGAGCGCGAGAAGCACTCGGGGGCGGGGCCGGATTCGCACGGCACCGCACCCTACCGGTGACGCCGCGCGTTCCGACAGGCTCGGTTAGGATGCCGCGCCCCCGGCCGGCGATGTCCGGCCGGGCACCTATGAACGTCTCCGTACCCAAGGAAACGGCCAGCGGCGAGCGGCGCGTGGCCCTCGTGCCGGAGGTGGTGGAACGCCTCGGCAAGCGTGGTGTCGAGGTCACCATCGAGGCGGGCGCCGGCGCCGGGGCGCACCAGCCCGACGCCGCCTACGAGCAGGCCGGCGCCACGGTCGGGGGCGGTCTCTCCGGCCAGGTCGTGGCAAAGGTGGCAGGGCCGTCGGCGGAGGAGATCGGCCGGCTCGAGCGCGGCTCGGTGCTGATCGGCTTCCTGCAGCCGCTCACGGCAGCGGACACCGTGAGGGCGCTCGCCGAGGCGGGGGTCACGAGCTTCGCCATGGAGGCGATCCCGCGCATCACGCGCGCCCAGTCGATGGACGCGCTCTCCTCACAGGCCACCGTCGGGGGCTACCGGGCGGCGCTGATCGCGGCCCAGGAGCTGCCGCGCTTCTTCCCGATGCTGACCACGGCCGCCGGCACGGTTCGCCCGGCCAAGGTGCTGGTCCTCGGGGCCGGCGTGGCCGGCCTGCAGGCGATCGCCACCACCCGCCGGCTCGGCGCCGTGGTCCAGGCCTTCGACGTTCGCTCGGCCGTGAAGGAGCAGATCGAGTCGCTCGGCGCCCGCTTCCTCGAGCTCGACATGGGTCTCGAGGACGCCGAGGCCGCCGGGGGCTATGCGCGTCAGCTCACCGAGGAGGAGCAGCAGCGCCAGCGCGAGCTGCTCGCCGAGGAGATCGGGAAGATGGACGCGGTCATCTCGACCGCCGCGGTGCCGGGACGGCGCGCCCCCCTGCTCGTGACCGAGCAGGCCGTGAGGAACATGAGCCCCGGCTCGATCGTGGTGGACCTGGCCGCCGAGACCGGCGGCAACTGCGAGCTGACCGAGCCCGGCGAGACCGTGGTCAAGGAGGACGTCACGATCGCCGGTCCGCTGAACCTCGCCTCCACGATGCCCGATCACGCGTCCTCGCTCTACGCGCGCAATGTCCAGGCGCTGCTCGAGCTGATGGTCGGCGAGGAGGACCAGCTGAACCTCGACTTCGAGGACGAGATCATCAAGGGGGCCTGCATCACCCACGAGGGCGAGATCGTGCACGAGGGCGCGCGCCAGGGGGCGGCGGCGTAGTGGACCTCCTCACCGAGCTGACCATCCTGGTGCTCGCGGCGTTCGTGGGCTTCGAGGTGATCTCGAAGGTCCCGAACACGCTTCACACGCCGCTGATGTCCGCCACCAACGCGATCCACGGGATCGTGCTGCTGGGCGGGCTGCTCCTGATCGGCGAGGCCGGCGGGTTCCTCAACGAGCTGCTGCTCGTGATCGCGATCGCCTTCGGCACGATCAACGTCGTCGGCGGCTTCCTCGTAACGGACCGGATGCTCGAGATGTTCAAGAGACGCGACTGATGTACACGGCGTCCTTCCTCCAGGACCCGGACTTCATCCGGGTCCTCTACATCGGCGCCTTCATCTGCTTCATCCTCGGTCTGCGTCTGCTGAACCATCCGCGCACCGCCAGGCGTGGCAACATCGTCGCGGCCGTGGGCATGGCGATCGCCGTGACCGCGACGCTGCTGATCGAATCGGTCGGCGACTACGGCCTGATCGTGCTCGGAGTGGCGATCGGCACGGCGGTCGGCGTGCCGGCGGCGCGCGGCGTGAAGATGACCGCGATGCCGCAGATGGTGGCGCTGTTCAACGGCGTCGGCGGCGGCGCGGTGGCGCTGATCTCGTTCGTGGAGTACCGGGAGTCGCTCGACATCGCCGGCGCCAACCCCGAGCTCGAGCAGCTGATCCCGATCCTGTTCGCGGCAATCGTCGGCTCGGTCTCCTTCTGGGGCTCGAACATCGCCTTCGGCAAGCTGCAGGAGATCCTGCCGGGACGCCCGATCCAGCTCCCGGGCCAGCTGTTCCTCAACGCCGCGTTGCTCGCGGTCATCCTGGGATGCGCCGTGGCAATCGCGGCCGGCACCGAGTCGGAGCTGCTCTTCCTCGCGATCCTGGTCGCGGCGGCGGTGCTCGGCAACATGTTCGTGCTGCCGATCGGCGGGGCGGACATGCCGGTCGTGATCTCCCTGCTGAATGCCTTCACCGGCCTCTCGGCCGCGGCGGCAGGCCTGGCGCTCGACAACGTCGCGCTGATCGTGGCCGGGATGCTCGTGGGCGCCTCCGGCTCGATCCTCACGATGCTGATGGCCGAGGCCATGAACCGCTCGATCCCGAATATCTTCGCGGGCGGCTTCGGCGGAGTCACCGTGACCGCCGGCGCGAGCGCGGACGGCGACGAGCGACCGGTGCGATCCACCGATGCCGCGGACGTGGCGATCCAGCTGGCGTACGCGTCGAAGGTGGTCGTGGCGCCCGGCTACGGGATGGCGGTCGCGCAGGCCCAGCACACTGTGCGCGAGCTCGCCGACGAGCTCGAGAAGCGCGGCGTGCGGGTGGACTACGCGATCCACCCGGTGGCCGGTCGCATGCCGGGCCACATGAACGTGCTGCTCGCCGAGGCCGACGTGCCCTACGACCATCTCAAGGAGATGGACGAGATCAACCCCGAGTTTCCCCAGACCGACGTGGCGCTCGTGATCGGCGCGAACGACGTGACCAACCCGGCCGCGCGCGAGAACGAGGGCTCGCCGATCTACGGGATGCCGATCCTCGACGTCGACAAGGCCGGCCAGGTGATCGTCCTGAAGCGGTCCATGAACACCGGCTTCGCCGGCATCGACAACCCGCTCTTCTACAAGGACAACACGGCGCTGCTGTTCGGGGACGCGAAGGAGTCGGTGGCCGCCGTGCTGGCGGAGGTCAAGGCGCTGTAGTGCGCACCCCTACGTAGTTTCGCCCGCGGCCTCGGTGCCGAGCGCCACGTGCGCGCGGCTGTCGGCGTTACGGATCAGAACCAGGGTCAAGACCAGGCCCAGCAGCGCAATGCCGGCGCCCGCGAGGAACGCGGACTGGAACCCCTCCGTGAGCGCGTTGTGGAGCTCGGCCGGGTTGCCGCCGGCACTCGCCACGAGGTCGTCGGTGCGGGAGTTCGCGACCGTGGCCAGCACCGCGAGGCCGAGCGCCCCTCCCACCTGCTGGGAGGTATTGATCAGGCCGCTTGCGAGCCCCGACTCGTGCGGCTCGACGCCCGAGACCGCTGCGATCGTGCTGGTTACGAACGCAAGGCCGAGGCCGATGGCGGCGAGCAGCGAGGGGCCCAGGATGTCGCCCAGGTAGCTGCCATCGACGGACACCTGGCCGAACCAGATCAGGCCGGCCGCGATGAAGGCCATCCCCGCCGCGAGCACCGGCTTGAAGCCGACCGTCGTCACGAGCTGCGAGGCCACGCCGGCGGTGAGGATGATCGTGATCGCGAGCGGCAGGTAGGAGAGGCCCGCCTTGATCGCGCTGTAGTCGAGCACCTGCTGCATGTAGAGCGAGATGAAGAAGAACATCGAGAACAGCGACGCGCCGATCAGGATGCCGACGACGTTCGCCCCGGTCAGCGTGCGCATCCGGAAGATCCGGAACGGCACCACCGGGGCGGCCGAGCGAAGCTCGATCACCACGAACACCACGATCAGGGCAGCGGCGACGGCGAGCAGGCCAATCGTCTGCGCCGAGCCCCAGCCCGCGTCCGTCGCGTCGACCAGCGCGTAGACGAGGATCGAGAGGGCAGCGGTCACCGTGACGGCGCCTGCCACGTCGAACGAGCGGGTCTCGGACTCCGAGCGACTTTCCGCAACGAGCCTCGGGGTGATCAGCGCGGCGATGACCCCGATCGGCACGTTCACCCACAGCACCCACTCCCAGCCGAGGGTGTCGGTGAGCACGCCACCCAGCAGCACCCCGGCTGCGCCCCCCGAGCCGGCCACGGCGCCCCACACGCCCAGCGCCTTGTTGCGCTCCGCGCCGTCGCGGAACGTGGTGGTCACGATCGAGAGCGCCGCGGGCGAGACGATCGCCGCGCCGAGGCCCTGCACGGCGCGGGCTCCGATCAGCATCGCCTCCGACTCGGCGAAGCCGCCCGCGAGCGAGGCGAGGGCGAACAGGACCAGGCCGAAGATGAACACGCGCCGGCGGCCGAGCAGGTCGGCCATGCGGCCACCGAGGAGCAGGAAGCCGCCGAACGTGAGCACGTAGGCGTTCACGACCCACGAGAGGTTCTCCTGGGAGAAGTCGAGCGCCTCGCCAATCGACGGCAGCGCGACGTTGACGATGGCGGCGTCCAGCACCACCACGAACTGCGCCACGCAGAGCAGGCCCAGCGCCAGCCACCTACGTTCCCTGAAGTCTCGAGCCTCGGTCATGGTGCGTTCCTCATGGGCAGCGACGATACCCAACCGGCTCCGCGTTCAGGACGAGCGCAGCTCGCTCACCCAGGTCCGCAGCAGCTCGAGCACTCCCTCGGTGGGCACGAACGGGTCGGCGATCTCGCGCGTTCCGTCCAGCGCGACGGCGGCGACCGGCTCAGTGCCGTACTGGGCGATCAGCGCGGGGCCGGCGAGCGGCTTCGCGCTGTCCAGCTGGGCGAGGCGCCACAGAGCCGTGGCGTCCGAGTCGTTGCTCTGGCGGATCGTGATCGGGGTGGTCAGCGTCAGGCTCTGCATGGCTGCTCCTTTCGAGTTAGGACCAGTCTGGAGCTGAGGCCCGGCAGCCACATCGGAGGGATGGCGCGACTTTCACGCCCGAACCCCTTACTTCGCTGAGGGCACCCCTTACCCGCTCAGAGCAGGCTTTCCTGGCCCGCCGCGGTGCGCGAACGCCGCCGTGGGATGCCCGCCGCCTCGGCCAGCGCGGCCTCCACGTCGGCGAGGATCGCGCGCTCGGATCGCGAGGCGACGACCGGCTCCCCTAGACCGTCCACATGCACGTAGGTACGCCGCCCGTCACGTCGATCGGGCCCCTCGAGCGGGACGAGCGCATAGACACGGTCGGCTCGCACGAACTTGCCATAGCCGAGGGGGATCATGCGGGGGTCGCGCTTTGGCATGTGCTGGATGTGACGATAGAGGCATCGGCGGCGGTTTCGCCGGGTAGCGGCCTCCTATGAGCGAGGAGAGCAGGACGGACGCCGGGCGCGACCGCGAACGGGCGAAGGAGGAAATCAAGCGACTCGAGGAGGACCCGCCGGAGCGCCTCGAGGATTGGCCCGACGGCGCCGCCAAGTACGAGACCTTCGGCGGCCCGGAGGGTGAGCACGGCTATCACGAGGGGCCCGAGAGCAAGCTCGGCCCGGATTCGGTCCGCCACCACGAGGACGGGTCCGTGACCGTCGGCAACGAGACGGCCGAGGACCCCGACGACTACAAGGACGAGCCGATCCCGGGCGGGCCCACGGACCCGGAGCCGCGGAGCTAGGGGCTGCCGGCCGGCTCGCGCTCGCGCGCCGCCTCGCCGCCGGGGCCCACCGGCGCCGACGCGGTCTGCACGCCGCGGGCCTGCACGTCCTGGTCGAAGCGCCGGTCGGCTTCGGCGGCGCGGTCGAAGGAGGCTCTGTCGATCAGCGGCGCCAGCGCCGTTCGGAGCACCAGCAGAGCTCTCGCCCAACCGGGCACCACGATCCAGCGGCGACGCTGCTCCATCCCCTCGACGACCGCCTTGCCGACCCTCGAGACCGAGTACGTGCGCCCGATCGGGCCGGACACGTCCCGCATGTCCCCGAGCGTGGGGTGCGCGTCGGCTCCGCGCACCATGTCGGTGTCGATGAACGCGAAGTAGGCCACCCCCACGTCCACGCCAAGGTGCTTGACCTCGACCCGCAGGGAGTCGGCGAAGGCCTCCGCGCCGGCCTTGCTAGCCGCGTAGGCGGACATCCCGGGGCCGTGAACGGCGGCGGCGAGCGACGCCACGACCAGCACGTACCCCTGCCGCTCGATCACGTGCGGGAGGCAGCTCCGGACGGTGCGCCAGACGCCCATCAGGTTCACCTCGAGCGTGCGCTCGAAGGCGCGCGGGTCGACCGAGCGGGTCATGCCCGCGGGCGCGATCCCGGCGTTGGCCATCACCACGTCGATGCCGCCGAAGCGCTCCACCGTGCCCTCCACCGCGCGCTCGAGCGCGTCCCAGTCGGTCACGTCGCACTCGAACAAGGCTGCCCTCACGCCGCATTGCTCGGCCACCCGGGCAAGCTCGTCCGGCTCGAGCCCCACGAGTGCCACGTTCGCGCCCCGGGCCGCCGCCCGCCGGGCACTCTCGGCGCCGATGCCACGCGCGGCACCGGTCACGAGCACGGTCCTGCCGCGCAGATCCCAGATCACGAGCGCACCCTACCCGAGCTCGGGAACCAGCCGGCGGTAGGCCGCGAACGCCGGCTTCGGGTGGTAGTCCGACTCGAGCAGTCCGAAGTGCTGGAACAGGACCGGCGAGGCGGTGTCGGCGTCACGCAGGTTGAACCACCGGTAGTCGCTCACGTTGAACGTGCCGCGATAGTCGTGCACGGCGCGCACCATGCGCTCGAGCCGCCCGGCCTGCTCCGCCTCGCTTCGGAGCGGCGCCTGGGTCGGCCAGCCGTTCTCCTCGACCTTGATCGGTGCGCGCGGGGGGATGCCGGGCACCCGCGCGAAGCAGCGCAGCGAATGGAGAGCGCTCACCATCGCGTCCCGCTCGCCGCCGATCGGAAGCGCCGCCGGGAAGACGGTGCCCGGGTAGGCGTCGAGGCCGATCCAGTCCACTGCGCGGGCGAAGCGCCGGCCGCCGTGGTCGCGCAGCGCCGACCAGAATCGCTCCTCCGTGGCAGGGTCGAGGCGCCAGAACCAGTTGAACCCCACCTTCAGGTGCGCCAGCCGGCGCCGGCGCACCTCCTGCCGCGCCGCGATCACGCCGTGCACGAGCGCCTCGGGGGCGCGCGCGTAGGCGCCGTCCGAGGAGTCCGGCGAGAAGGTGAGGTTCACCTCGTTTGCGATCTGCAGCGCGATCACCCGCCTGATGCGCCCGAAGCGCCTCACCACCTCGCGAACGTGGGCGCGCCACGCGGCCAGGTCGCCCTCCTGACGGGAATCCGGGTGGTAGCGCACCTGGAGCTCAATCAGGTAGCCGCGCCGCGCGAAGCGCCGCGCCAGCGCGAGGTAGCGGCGGAAGCCCGCCTCCCGGTCCGACCAGAAGAAACGGTTCAGTCGAAGGGCGAACGGACGGCCGGGAGCGCGCAGTCCGGCGAGCGCTGCGTGCGTACGCTCGGGCCGCTCGGGCACGGCCGGCGCGGGGGCGCCGCCGGCCTGACCGGCCTGGACGAGGGGGCCGATGCCGAAGCGGAGGGGTTTCGCACCCCGCTCTCGGTCGACGTCTGTGGCGCTCAGCTCCTGCGTGCATGGCTGCGCCAGCGCCGCCGAGGGGGCAAGTAAGGCCAGGAGGACTGCTACGTACGCGGCTCGCACGGGCGGGAACGGTACCCGGGTTAGTAGCCTCAGGAGCGTGGCCGAGGACCTCTCACCGCGGCAGGTC
>Ga0126306_10001197_pt1 | contig 13666 bp, 16 predicted proteins | sample Plot27_FD_92592 | JGI IMG/M metagenome (GOLD analysis project Ga0126306, IMG submission 92592) | Serpentine soil microbial communities from UC McLaughlin Reserve, CA, USA - Plot27 | ecosystem: Environmental > Terrestrial > Soil > Grasslands | place: USA: UC McLaughlin Reserve, Lake County...
CGAGCAGGCGGGTGTCGGCCATCCCGATGCCGCTCTGCTCGGGGTAGGTCTCGGCGTCGAGGCAGATCCACTCGCCGGCGGGAAGCCGATGAAGATGCACGCTGAGGTCGACGTTGATGAATAGGTAGCGCCGCCAGTCCAGGGTGACGCTCACCCCGTTGCCGGAATCGGCCGCGACCAGCACGCGCTGCAGCGGGGTCGGTTCCTCACCAGGTAGCAGGGGGACACCCATCCGCAGCCAGACGGTCGCCGGCCCGAGCTTGGTGAAGGAGCCCCGGGCGAAGCGGTGCTCCACTACCGAGTGGTAGCCGGTCTCGAAACCGACGTTCGGGAACTTCTCCGGCGTCGCTTCGTCGGGTCCCGGCGGCCGATCCTCGCTTCGTGCCGGGAGCTCGAAGCTGACCCGATCGGCGCGCAGGCGCCAGCCCTGGGCGCGGACCAGGGGCTCGCCGTCCTCGTCTGCCAGTGTCGCCGCGACCAGCTCCACGCGCCGGCCCGGCCGGACGAGCTCGGCCTGGACCCGTAGCCGTCCGATCGGGACCGAGCGCAGGATCTCGTAGGTGACCCGCCCCACCTGCGCGGGCGGCCCCTCGCCGCCGCCCATCCTGCCCTCTCCGAGGCGCTCGATCTCGCGGCCGATCAGGGCCGCGGGCGGGCCCGCGTGCTGGGCACCGGGGTCCCACGGGCCCTGGGTCAGCTCGGTGGCGACGTAGACGTCACCGTCGGGCTCGTAGAAGGATTCGGGCACCCGCGGCATCCTAGGTTCGGGTAACGCGGGAAGCGTTCGCTGGACTATGGAATGACCGGGATAACCTGGTCGGTACCCATTACGGAAGCGAGGTAGGACTTGGAGAAGGTCAAGAAGAGCGAGCAGGAGTGGCGCCAGGAGCTCACCCCCGAGCAGTACGAGGTGGTGCGCAACAAGGGCACGGAGGCGCCGTTCACGAGCGAGCTCAACGATGTCAAGGACCCGGGCAAGTTCGTTTGCGTGGCCTGCGGGCAGCCGCTGTTCGATTCCGGGAACAAGTTCGACTCCGGCACCGGCTGGCCGAGCTTCGACCGGCCGATGGGCGACGAGGCCGTCGAGACCGAGTCGGACAACAGCCTGCTGATGCGCCGCACCGAGGTTCTCTGTTCGCGCTGTGACGCGCACCTCGGGCACGTCTTCGACGACGGCCCGGCCGAGACCACTGGCCAGCGCTACTGCATCAACGGCTGCGCACTCGAGTTCACGCGAGAGGACGAGAGCTAGACGGTGGGCGCCTCGCGGCGCCCCCTCGCATCAAACCTTGCCGCCGGCGCCCAGGTAACTGAAGCGCACGGCCAGCGCCACCGCCTCGGTCCGCGTGTCGACCTCCATGCGGGCGATCGCGTTGCGGACGTGGGTGTGGACGGTGGCGGGGCTGAGTGAGAGCCGGTCGGCGATCTGCTTGACGCGCAGGCCCTCCGCGAGCAGCTCGAGAATCTCGCGCTCGCGGGGGGTCAGCTCGAGCAGCTTCTCGACCTCTCCCGCACCCTGGCCGAGCTCGGTGCCGACGAAGGTGCCGCCGCCCGCGACGACCTCGATCGCTCGGGCGATGTCCTCGCTCGGGGCCGATTTGAGGACGTAGCCGGAGGCCCCGGCGCGGAGCGCCAGCGTGAGCAGGTCAGGCTGGGCGTGGGCGGTGAAGATGATCACCCGCGTCTCGGGGCGGGCCTTGAGGATGTCCTTGGTCGCGTCGATGCCGTCCTTGCCTGGCAGCTCCACGTCGACGATGCAGACGTCCGGCTCGAGCTCGCGGACCTTGTCGACGACCTCCTCGCCGGTCTCCGCCTCACCGACGATCTCGACGCCCTCGACCTCGGCCATTCGGGCCTTGATCGCCTCGCGGACGATCTCGTGGTCGTCGCAGAGGACTACTCGCTTGGGGGTGGAGGCGGGAGTCATCTATGTGGGAATCCGCTCTGGAGCGCCGAATTCCTGCAAAGTGGACGGAAGATCCACGGTCCCATCCTCCCTCTGTCCGTTCTCCAGCAGCGCGATGAGGGTTCGACCCACAGCCACTGCAGTTCCGTTCAGCGTGTGCACGGGTTCCGGGGATTCTCCTTGCGCGGGACGGTACCGGGCCGACAGGCGTCTTGCCTGGTAGTCGGTCGTGTTCGAGCAGCTTGTCACCTCCCGGTAGCGCTCCTGGCTCGGGATCCAGGCCTCGCAATCGAACTTGCGGGCTGCCGGCGCGCCCAGGTCGCCGACGGCGACGTCGACCACGCGATAGGGGATCTCGAGCGCATCGAGGATGCGCTCCTGGATCGCGAGCAGGCGCTCGTGCTCCTCCGTCGAGTCGCTCGGCTCGACGAAGCTGAACATCTCGACCTTGTCGAACTGGTGGACGCGGAAGATGCCGCGGGTGTCGCGGCCGGCCGCCCCGGCCTCCCGCCGAAAGCAGGTCGAGAAGCCGGCGTAGCGCTTGGGGAGCTCACTCGCCTCCATGATCTGGTCGGCGTGCAGCGACGCCAGGGAGACCTCCGAGGTCCCGACCAGGAAGAGCTCGTCCCGCGGGACCTCATAGATCATTTCCCGCTCACCGGGGAACATCCCGGTGCCGAACAGCGCCTGCTCACGGACCAGCACGGGCGGGATCGTGGGTCTGAAGCCCTCGTCCCGGACCAGCTCCATCGCGAACCGAACGAGTGCCAGCTCGACCATGACCAGGTCGCCCAGCAGGTAGGCGAAGCGGGAGCCTGAGGCGTTCGCCGCCGCCTCCATCTCGATCCAGCCGTGGCGCTGGCCCAGCTCGAGGTGGTCGAGGGGATCGAAGCCGAACTGGGGGCGCTCACCCACCTCGCGCAGGCTGACGTTGTCCTCCTCGGTCTCGCCGTCGGGAGCCTCTGGCTCCGGCAGATTGGGCAAGGAGACGAGGAGCGCCTCGCGGCGCTGGTCGAGCTCGTCGAGCTGCGGCTCGAGCTCCCGCAGCTCGGACTTCAGTGCGCTCGAGCGGTCCCGCAGCTCGGCGAACTCCGGCTCGCCCGCCTTGCCGGCCTTGGCGGCCTCCTCGATCTGCGCCGAGAGCTTGTTCTGCTCGGCCCTGATCCCGTCGATCCGCGTGTTGAGTTCGCGCCGGCGCTCGTCCACCGAGATCAGCTCGTCGAGCTGCTCGGCGGCGCCCCGCCGCGCCAGCGCGGAGCGGACCGCGTCGGGCTCGCTTCGAATCTGCTTCAGGTCGAGCGTGGCTCGGTCCCCCGAGCTAGGGCGCGGAGCTGGAGCTGGTGGTCGTCTGGGCGGGGCCGGCCTCCTCTGGGACGTCCTGGCCCGCGTACTTCGCGACGAAGGCGGCGACCTTCTGCGCGTCGGCGCCCACCACGATGTTCTGGGGCATGATCGCGCCGGAGAAGCCCCCGTTCCGGATCGCGTAGATCACATCCGCCATGGTCTCCTTGCGCTGGTCGAGGTCCGGGCCCTGCACCCGCTCTGAGCGGTTGGCGCTGCCCTCCGTCCCTGCGGGGGTGAGCGTGTGACAGCCGGAGCAGCGCTCGGCGAAGATCTGGGCGCCCTCGTGGGTCGGGTCGTCGCTGGACACCTTGACCCCCTGGGTGCCACAACCGGTGGCGGCCGCGACCGCGGCAACAGCGATCAGTAGGAGAGCCCCTCGCACGCGGCGGGATCATATGCGAGTAGTTCGAGGCCAGATTCGCCGTAGCCGCCGTGCGCGTAGGTTTCAGAGATGGCCGCCGACGGGGTGAGCCCGGAGGAATTTCGCAGGGCGCTGCGCGCCTACGCCACCGGCGTGACCGTGGTCACCGCCGTCGGGGCGGAGGGGCCGTCGGGCGCAACGGCCAACGCCGTCACCTCGCTCTCGCTCGACCCTCCGATGATGCTCGCCTGCCTCGACCGCGGCTCGCGGACGCTCACCTCGGTGCGGGCCCAAGGGCGCTTCGGGGTCAACGTGCTCGCGGCCGGCCAGGCCGACTTGGCGCACCGCTTCTCGGCAAAGGACCCTGCGCCCGAGAAGTGGACCGGGGTCGAGTGGACCGAAGGCCAGGGGCTACCCCGGCTGGACGGCGCCCTGGTCTGGGTCGCCTGCGAGCTCCGTGATCTGATCGACGGCGGAGACCACCTGATCCTGACCGGAAACGTGATCGAGGCGGAGGCGCGCGACGGCCAGCCGCTTCTCTTCCACCGTGGGGATTACCGGGACCTGCTGTCTGAGTCCTAGTGACCGGTCGCCGGCTTGGGGGCAGGCTCCGCAGGCCGCCTGCGTCGCCGCCGTGGCCCGACCCCTCTCACCGAACGCGCCAGCTTGCGGATCAGGATCACCGGAACGGCGACCAAGCCGGCCAGCAGGCCGATGGCGAGCAGCGGCACCGCGAGCGGCAGCAAGGCGACGATGGTGAGGATGAGGATGGGCAACGCGAGCGGGGCGAGTGCCACCGTGAGGATCCCCCCGCCGACCGTCCACTTCCAGACCTCGTCGGCGGCCTCGGCGCGAGCGCCAGCGCTTTCGCTTTCCATGACGGCTCCTTTCGTCTTTCGTACTAGGAAGACGAGATGGACCGGGTGTTTGTGACGGGACAACGCCAGATCCCTAGGTGAGAGCGCGGAAGAGGGCGTTCACGGCCCGGCGGCTGCCGTCGATCGCGATGTCGCCGGCCTCCACAGCCTTCCCCAGCGGTTTTCCGCCGAAGACGACGCCGGCGATGGCGTTCGGGTCGGCGATCATCGTCGCGTCGGGACTCTCAGCCTCACCCCGAGCGGCTTGGAACTCCCCCTCTTTCACTGAGATCTTGAAAGGGATCTCGCCGAGGCGCAGCTCGTAGGTAGCCTCCAGCCCGTCGGCCCTCGCCGGATCCAAGGTGCTCTTCAGGGCCAGCACCAGCGAGTCCGGGCCCATCTCGGCGCCGCGTGGAAACGAGGGAGACCGGTTCGCCCAGCTCCCCAGAGCCAGCACCGCCGGCTCGAGGTCGCGGCCCCACTCGGTGAGTTCGTAGACCTGCACGGCCGCCGGGGGCGCGAGCTTGCGCCTCCGGACGATGCCCGACTCCCCGAGCTCCCGCAGGCGCTGCCCGAGAACGTTCGGGCTGATGTCGGGGATGCCGCTGCGCAGATCGGTGAAGCGCTTTGGGCCGAGCAGGAGTTCCCTGACAACGAGCAGTGTCCATCGCTGCCCCAGGAGCTCCGACGCGTGGGCGATACCGCATCCATCGAGTTGTGTCCGCGTGCGAGCCATGGGCCGAAGTTTATCGTGTGATAGTCCTGAAGTACATCTTGCTAGTTGTCTTTTAGGACTTTATGATACGGTCCAGAGGCGATAGAGCACGCCCGTCGCATGGAAAGGAGCACGTGAGATGGACTTGCCGAAGGTGGTCTCGGCCGAGGAGTGGAAAGCAGCCAACGACCAGATCCTCGCCAGGGAGAAGGAGATGAGCAAGGAGAGCGACGCCCTCGCCGCGGAGCGGCGTCGCCAGCCGATCATGCGGGTCGAGAAGGAGTACGAGTTCGACGGCCCGAACGGAAAGGCGACCCTGCTCGACCTGTTTGAGGGCCGCCGGCAGCTGTTCGTCTACAACTTCATGTTCGGGCCGAATCAGGAGGTCGGCTGCGACGGCTGCTCGATGGTCGTCGACCAGCTCACCCATCCGGCCCATCTCCACGCACGGGACACGAGCTTCGCCCTCGCCTCGCGGGCTCCGTTCGAGAAGCTCGAGCGCTACCGCAAGCGGATGGGATGGGAGGTCCCCTGGTACTCGTGGGGCGGCGGGACGTTCGGCGTCGACCTCGGCCTCTCACCGCCGGAGCCCAAGGTCGGCGAGTACCAGGACGGCGAGATGTTCGGCCTGAACGCGTTCTTCCGCGACGGTGACGACACCTACCGGACCTACTTCACGAGCTGGCGCGGGGTCGAGGTCATGGGCCCGGTCTGGACCTATCTCGATCGGTCTCTCCTCGGACGGCAGGAGACCTGGGAGGACTCGCCCGAGGGCTGGCCGCAGACCCCGCCATACGACTGGTGGCGCCGGCACGACGAATACGAGGAGGGCTGAGATGAGCGATCGGGACGGATTCCAGCCGGGCGTGCCGTGCTGGGTCGAGACCTGGCACGACGACCCGGAACCCGCAATCCGCTTCTACAGCGGCGTCCTCGGCTGGGAGGCCGAGAACACGCTGCCTCCCGACGCCGGCGGGACCTTCCATATCTGCCGGCTGCGCGGCCGGGACGCCGCCGCGATCGGCTCGCCGATCCCCGATGGGGCGCCGCCCACCCCGGTCTGGACGACCTTCATCCTGGTGGGGAGCGCGGAGGAGACCGCCGCAAAGGTGAGGGACGCCGGCGGCAGCGTGATCGTCGAGCCTTTCGAGAGCCTGGAGGGCGGCCGCCTGACCATCGCGGCCGACCCGGGCGGCGGCACGTTCGCTGCCTGGGAACAGGCGGAGCACAAAGGAGCCCAGGTCGTGAACGAGCCCGGCGCGTACTCGATGAGCGCTCTCCAGACGCCCGACCCCGAAGGAGCGAAGGCCTTCTACCGCGAGCTGTTCGGCTGGGAGGCCGAGCCGTTCGGCCCCGAGGAGGCCGGGATGAGTATCTGGCTCCTCCCGGGGTACGTCGGCGGCACGCCGCAGCAGCCGGTGCCGCGGGACAACGTCGCGGTCATGATCCCCGGCGCCGAAGACCCCGCCCGGTGGAGCGTCGACTTCTGGGTCTTCGATGCTGACGAGGCCGCGGCCGTGGCGAGTGAGCTAGGGGGCAGCATCATCACGCCGCCCTCCGACGTGCCCGGCGTCCCCGGGATGAGACAGGCCGTCATCGCCGATCCGGGGGGCGCCGTCCTCTCGATCACCCAGCCTCCCGGGGTCCCCTAGAACGCCGAGCTCGTCCCGGCCGCCCGCAGCGCCAGGAAGAAGATCACCAGGCAGGCGGTGGCCATGATGCCGGTGTCGCGGCGGAGGATGGCCATGGCGATCTGCGTCTGGCGCTCCGGCGGCAGCGCGTGGATGTCGAGCTCGCCGAGCTCCTGGGAGGCCGAGCCGAGACGGATCACCTCGGCGAGGAGGGAGACGACCAGCGGCAGCACGCCGTAGAGGATGTGGAGCTCATCGCCGGGGTGGCCGGTGAAGACGAGCAGGAGGCCGAGGAAGGCCTGCAGGATCACGGTCGCCTGCGCGATCCGGAGCGAGTACCAGAACCCGGCCGAGGGCTTCCGCTCGAGCCAGGAGTAGCCGCCCCAGACCCCGGCGACCAGGTTGGCGGCGATCAGGCCGATCCCGACGACGAGATGGACTTCAACCACGGGCGCGGGAGCTTAGGGCCCCGGGGAGGGCATCAAAGCCGCCAAAAAGGGTCGGGATTTGGCTTGCTGATGCGGAAAAGCACTATGTAACACCTTGCTACAAAGTCGGGGGTGCGGTGGTATAAGACGAAAGGATCGTGCTTCAGAGCTATCTCCCCGTTCTCGTGTTCGCCGGCCTAGGGATCGTTGTGGGAGGCGCGTTCGCACTGCTCAACGGGGTGATCGGTCCGCGGCGTCCGAACCCGATCAAGACGCAGCCCTACGAGTGCGGGCTTCCCTCCCACATCACCCGCACCTTCCGCTTCGGCGTGAGCTTCTACATGATCGCGATGCTCTTCATCCTCTTCGACATCGAGGTCGTCTTCCTCTACCCGGTCGGCGTCCTCGTGCATACGACCAAGAGCGTCTTCGTCCTGGTGGAGATCCTCGTCTTCGTCGTGCTGTTGCTCGTCGCCCTGGTCTTCGTCTGGCGTCGAGGGGCGCTCGATTGGAAGTAGAGCGGGAGAGCCTCCGAGCCCGACAGCTACGCGCCCGCGATCTCTTGCGCGGGGACCTGGAGGGCAAGGACCTCGAGCAGTACGTCGAGGAGAGCGTTCTCACCACCACACTCGAGAACGCGCTCAACTGGGGACGGGCGAATGCGCTCTTCCCCCTCACCTTCGGCCTCGCCTGCTGCGGCATCGAGATGATGTCGATGGTCACCTCGCGCTACGACATCGCGCGCTTCGGTGCCGAGGCGTTCCGCGCTTCGCCCCGCCAGGCGGACATGATCATCCTCTCGGGCCGCGTCTCGATCAAGATGGCCCCGGTCGTCCGCCGCGTCTACGACCAGATGCTCGAGCCCAAGTGGGTGATCGCGATGGGCGCCTGCTCCTCCTCCGGCGGCATGTTCGCCAACTACGCCGTCGTGCAGGGCGCCGACAAGTTCATGCCGGTCGACGTTCACATCCCCGGCTGCCCGCCCCGCCCGGAGGCGCTCCTGCACGGCTTCAACAAGCTGCAGCGGCTGGTCCGCGGGCAGCCCGACCTCGGCTGGCGCCAGCGCTACAACGCCGTCGGCACCGAGGAGTGGGCCCGCTTCGAGACCGGTGAGCCGACGTCCGAGGCGATCGAGCGGGCCGCCAAGGCGGTGGAGGATGCCTGACGCTCCCGGCCTGGAGCTGATCGCCCAGGGAATCGAGGAGGGCCGCCAGGGCATCGTCATCGAGACCTCGGTCGAGCACGGCCGCGCCACGCTGGTCGTCAATCCGGAGGGTTTGCTGCACGCCCTGAGCTGGCTGCGCGATCAACCCGATCAGGCCTACCGCTTTCTCTCCAGCGTGCACGCCGCGGACTACCTGCCTGCCACGCCGCGCTTCGCCGTCCACTACGAGCTGCTCTGCCGAGAGCGGGTCGAGCGCATCAACGTCAAGGCGCTGCTCGAGGACCCGGCGGCGGGGAACGGCGCCACCGGTGCGCCCGGAAGCGAAGCTGAGGACGCGCCGGTTGATGCTGGTCTTCCCGAGATCGACTCCTGCGTCGCTCTCTATCCGACGGCCGAGTTCCAGGAGCGGGAGGCCTACGACTTCTTCGGCATCGTCTTCAAGGGGCACCCGGATCTGCGCCGGATCCTGATGCCCGAGGACTACGTCGGCTGGCCGCAGCGCCGGGACTACCCGATGGGCGGTGAGCCCGTGCTCTTCACTCACAACGAGATCGAAGCCCCGAGGTGGTTCGAGTGACGCCCGACGACCTGCTCAGGGACGAGGCGGACATCACCGAGCGCGGGTACTCCCGCCTCGGGGAGGACCCCTCCTCGCCGCTGGTGGACGCGGCGGAGCTGGCCGGCCAGGGGCCCGTCGGACCCGGCCTCGAGCCCGAGCAGGAGATCCTCACGATCAACATGGGTCCCCACCACCCAGCCACGCACGGGGTGCTGCGGCTGATCGTGACCCTCCAGGGCGAGCGGGTCCTCGACCTGAAGCCGGTGATGGGCTACGTCCACACCGGCATCGAGAAGAACTGCGAGGACAAGAGCTACTGGAAGGTCATCCCGTTCGTCGAGCGGATGGACTACCTCGCCTACTTCTTTAACGCGGAGGCCTTCTGCGGCTGCGTCGAGCGCCTCGTGGGACTCGAGATCCCGCGTCGGGCCCAGTACCTCCGCGTCATCCACATGGAGCTCAACCGGATCCACTCTCACCTGGTCGGGCTCGGCACCACCGCGCTCGACCTCGGCGCGATCTCGATGTTCTGGTACTGCTTCCGCGAGCGCGATCGGATCCTGGACCTGTTCGAGATGTCCGGCGGGCAGCGGATGCACACCCGTTACATCCAGGTCGGCGGCGTCTTCGAGGACATCCCCGTCGGCTTCGAGGAGAAGTTGCGCGAGTTCTGCGCGGTGATGCCCGCGCGGATCGATCAGTACGAGGCGCTGCTGGATCGCAACGAGATCTTCCTCCGCCGCACCAAGGACGTGGGGATCGTCTCTCGCGAGCGCCTGCTCGAGCTCGGAGTCACCGGGCCGCTCCTGCGCGCGGCCGGAGAGCCCTGGGACCTGCGGAAGACGCCGGGCTACCTCTCCTACGGCGACTACGACTTCAAGATCCCCGTTGGAACGGTCGGCGACGGCTACGACCGCTACCGCGTTCGGATCGCCGAGATGCGCGAGTCGGTGCGGATCATCGAGCAGGCGATCGACGGTCTCCCAGAGGGGCCCTGGATCGCGGACGACCGGAAGTACGTGCTGCCGCCGAGGGACGAGCTCTCCACCTCGATGGAGGCCCTGATCCACCACTTCAAGCTGGTCACCGAGGGCTTCCGGGTGCCGCCTGGCGAGCTCTATTACCCGGTCGAAGGACCGCGCGGGGAGCTCGGCTGCTTCGTGGTCGCCGATGGCTCCTCCAAGCCGGCGCGAGTCCATTTCCGCGATGCGGGGTTCGTCAACCTGCAGGCGTTCCGTGACATGTGCGTGGGCGGACTGATCGCCGACCTGATCCAGAACCTCGGGATGCTCGACCCGAACCTCGGGGGGATCGACCGGTGAGCCCGCTGATCCCTAAAGGCAAGCGTCCCTGGACCACCGACCCCGGCCACATCCACGACGCGCCCCACCCGCCGCCGATGCCCGACGAGCCAGAATCAACCGCCGGCTCCTCGGCTTCGCCTCCGGGGCCGGCGGCTGAGTCCCTGGAGCCAATCGAGGTACGCCAGGCCGTCGAGGAGGAGCGCGAACCTCACGGCGACCCGGCCCCGGTTCCGGATCCCTCCGAGGTCGAGGTGCCCAAGGAGCTGGCGGACGAGATCCGCCGCGCGATGAAGCGTTACCCGCGGAAGCGATCGGCGGTGATGCCGGCGCTCTGGGCCGTCCAGCGCCGCTACGGCTGGTGCACACCGAAGGGCATCCGCCAAGCGGCGGCGGTGATGGGCGTGACGCCGGGCTACCTGCAGGCGGTGGCGAGCTATTACGACCTCTTCCGGCTCGAGCCCGAGGGCGAACACCAAGTGCTCGTCTGCACCAACATCAGCTGCTGGCTGCGGGGTGCCGACGTGCTCCTCGAATCCTTCTGCGAGGCAGCCGGCATCGATGGTCCCGGCTCTTCACAGGACGGCAAGCTCTTCATAAGGGGCTTCGAGTGCCTGGGGGCCTGCGACCTGGCCCCGATGGCCTCGATCGACGAGCGCTACTACGGCCCGCTCACCGAGGAGGACGCGAGGGCCGCCGCCGAGCAGCTGCGCTCGGGCAGGGAAGTGCTCCCTGACAAGCGCCTCGAGGACCGTCCCGCGGCGGGCGGGCCCGACGCGAAGGAGGTGAAGGGCTGATGGCATCGCAGGAAACCCGCCTGCTCTTCCGCAACATCGACGAGCCGGGGCTGGCCTCGATCGAGGCCTACCGCAAGCTCGGCGGTTACCGCTCGATCGAGAAGGCGTTCAAGCAGATGACCCCGGAGGAGGTGCTCGAGGAGCTCGAGGACTCCGGGCTTCGGGGGCGTGGCGGGGCCGGCTTCGCGATGGGCAAGAAGGCGTCGTTCCTGCCTCGCGGCGACATGGACAAGTACCTCTGCTGCAACGCCGACGAGTCAGAGCCCGGTGCGTTCAAGGACCGCGAGCTGATCCAGAAGAATCCGCACCAGCTGATCGAGGGCCTGATCATCGCCGCCCGCGCTGCCGGGGCGAATCGCTGCTTCATCTACATCCGCGGCGAGTACGACCTGCAGGGCGACATCCTCGACCGGGCGGTGGATGAGGCCTATGAGGCGGGCTTCCTCGGCGAGGACGTGCTCGGCACCGGGGAGCAGGTCGAGCTGGTGGTGCACCGCGGCGCCGGCGCCTATATCTGCGGCGAGGAGACCGCGCTCCTGGACTCGCTGGAGGGCAAGCGCGGCAACCCGCGCCTCAAGCCTCCCTTCCCCGCGGTGCAGGGGCTCTACGACGGACCGACGCTGATCAACAACGTCGAGACGCTCTCCAACGTCCCGCACATCGTCTCCTCGGGCGCCGACTGGTTCAAGAGCCTCGGCACCGAGCAGTCGCCGGGCACCAAGGTCACGTCCGTCTCCGGCGACGTGAAGAGACCGGGCAACTACGAGGTCGAGCTCGGCATCCCCACAAGGGTCCTGATCGAGGACCTCGCCGGCGGACCCCGTGACGGCCGCCGGATCAAGGGCATCTTCCCGGGCGGCTCCTCCTCGCCGGTGCTGACACCCGAGGAGGCGCTGGACCGGCCCTACAGCTTCGAGGCGATGGCCGACGCCGGCTCGATGCTCGGTTCCGGCTCGATCATCGTCTTCGACGACACCACGAGCGTCGTCAAGCTGGCGCTGCGAACGGCGCGGTTCTACCACCACGAGTCCTGCGGCAAGTGCACCCCATGTCGCGAGGGCACCAACTGGACCGTGAAGATGCTCGAGCGGATGATCCGCGGCCAGGCGACGCCGATCGACCTGGAGACGGTCGCCTCGGTGCAGACGAACATCATCGGCAACTGCCTCTGCGTGCTCGGCGACTCGATGGCGATGCCGGTGGGGTCGATGGTGCAGAAGTTCCGGGACGAGTTCATGGACGCGATCGAGCGAGGCGTCCCCGGCGCGAGCCTCGGAGCGCCCAGCGGCGACCCCGCGATCGCGCCGGCCGGGCAGCAGCCGATGCCGGCGAGGGCGGGAGCGGTGGCGTGACCCGCCAGATCCGCAACGCCGTCAGCCTGGTGGTCGACGGCCGGGAGGTGACGGCGCCCGAGGGGACGATGCTCGTCGACGCCGCCAAGCAGGGCGACGTCGAGATTCCGGTCTTCTGCTACGAGCCGAAGCTCGGCCAGCCCGTCGGCGCCTGCCGGATGTGCCTGGTCGAGATCGAGGGGATGCCGAAGCTGCAGACGGCGTGCTCGACACCGGTGCGCGACGGCATGGTCGTCTACACGCAGACCGAGCGCGTGACGGAGGCACAGAACGCGGTCGTCGAATTCCTGCTCGTCAACCACCCGCTCGACTGCCCGGTCTGCGACAAGGGCGGGGAGTGCCCGCTGCAGGACATCGCGCTGGGCTGGGGCCCCGGCAAGAGCCGCTTCACCGACCCCAAGCGCCACTTCCAGAAGCCGCTCGAGCTCTCACCCCTGATCGCGATCGACCGCGAGCGCTGCATCCTCTGCTACCGCTGCGTCCGCTTCAGCCAGGAGGTGGCCGAGGACGAGCAGCTGCAGCTGCTCGAGCGCGGTGACAAGACCTTCGTCGGCACCTTCGACGAGCGGCCCTACATCGCCCCCTTCCACGGCAACATCATCGAGCTCTGTCCCGTCGGGGCGCTGACCTCCTACACCTACCGCTTCCGTGCCCGGCCCTGGGACATCGAGCAGGCGGGTTCGGTCTGCACCCTGTGCCCCAGCCAGTGCAACGTCGGCTTCACCGTCCGCGACGAGCGGGTGCTGCGGGTGAACGCGCGCGACAACGCCGAGGTCGACGACGGCTGGCTCTGCGACAAGGGCCGCTTCGCCTTCCAGATGTTCAACTCGGCGGAACGGATCACCAGGCCGATGGTCCGGGCCGGGGACGGAAGCCTCAGTCCGATCTCCTGGGAGGAGGCGGTCAAGAGAGTCGCGGACGCCTTCCAGAGCGCCGGTGAGCGCGCCGCTGCCCTAGTCGGCGGCGGCACCTCGAACGAGGAGGGCTGGCTCGCGCAGCGCATCGTCCGGGCTGGCGGCTCGTCGAACGTCGACTGCTCGGCCAACCCGGTGGACGCCCGCCTGCTCGGCGAGGTCTCCCGCCCCGACCACGGCTCGCGGATGGCGGATCTCGATCACGCCGACGCGATCCTGGTGGTGGGAGTCGATCCGCTGCACGAGATGCCGATCCTCGACCTGCGGATCCGCAAGGCGGTCCGGCGCAGCCGCGCGACGCTGATGGTGGCCTCCGAGCGGCCCACCGCGCTCGAC
>Ga0126306_10001199_pt1 | contig 13663 bp, 13 predicted proteins | sample Plot27_FD_92592 | JGI IMG/M metagenome (GOLD analysis project Ga0126306, IMG submission 92592) | Serpentine soil microbial communities from UC McLaughlin Reserve, CA, USA - Plot27 | ecosystem: Environmental > Terrestrial > Soil > Grasslands | place: USA: UC McLaughlin Reserve, Lake County...
GATCTCGGGCGCGGCCGTCGCACACCGGGACCTCACGCTCGAGTCCGAGGACGGCACGCGCTTCGCCGCTTTCGCCGCCTTTCCTGAAGGCGACGGCGCCACCGGCGTCGTGATTCTGCCGGACGTCCGCGGGCTCTACCGCTTCTACGAGGCGCTCGCCCTGCGCTTCGCGGAGCGCGGCTGCCACGCCGTCGCGATCGACTACTTCGGTCGCACGGCGGGCGTCGGCAAGCGCGACGAGGACTTCCCCTTCCGGGAGCACACGGTCCAGACGACGCCTGACACCGTCCAGCAGGATATGGCCGCCGCCGTCGCGTTTCTGCGCTCGCCTGACGGCGGCTCGTGCACCGCCGTCTTCACGGTCGGCTTCTGCTTCGGCGGCCGCCACTCGTGGCTCGCGGCCGCCTCGGGCCACGGGCTCTCCGGTGCAGTCGGCTTCTGCGGAGGCCCTGGTCCATTTGCCGACGGTTCGCCTGGAGCGACGCAACGCGCGCGCGAGTTCGCGGCACCGATCCTGGGCCTGATGGGCGGCGCGGACCAGGCGATCACGGCCGAGGACGTCGCCGCGTTCGAGGCGGCGCTGCAGGAAGCCGGTGTCGAGCACGAGCTCGTCACCTACGAGGGCGCGCCGCACAGCTTCTTCGACCGCAAGCAGGAGGAGTTCGCCGAGGCGTCCGAGGACGCGTGGCGACGGGTGCTTGAGTTCGTGGAGCGCCACCGGTGAGCACCGACATCGCAGTCGAGCGGCGCATCGAGCGGCCACGTGAGGAGGTGGCCGCCTACGCCTCCGACTGGCGGAACGACGAGGAGTGGATCGGCGCGCTCGACGAGGTCCGGCTCGTCCAGGAGGAGCCGTTGCAGGTCGCGCGCGTGGCCGGGTTCCTCGGCAAGCGGATCGAGTACGTCAACGAGGTCGTCGAGCACGAGCCGGGCCGGCGGCTCGTGATGCGCTCGGTCAAGGCCCCGTTCCCGATGACGGTCACGTACGAGTTCGAGGACGCCGAGGACGGCGGCTCCCTGATGCGGATCCGGACGCAGGGAGACGCCTCGGGCTTCTACCGGGTTGCCGGCCCGCTCCTTGCGCGCGCCGTCAAGCGGGGGCTGGAGCGCGACCTCGCGACGCTGAAGGAACGGCTCGAGGCGGGACCTCGGGCGGCAGCGCCCGCGTAGTCCTCGCGTGAACAGACGCGAGCTCCTTCACGGCGCGGCCGCCGCCGGGCTGCTGCTGGCAACGGCACCGGACGCGCTCGCCCGCCGTTTCGGCGGGACGCCGATTGCCCTCGTCACGGCGGACACCGAAGGGCACGTGGCCGTCGTCGGCCTGGGTGAGGGACGGGTCGTGCAGCGGATTTCGACGCCGGCAGGCCCGCGGAGCATCCAGACGGTCGGACGGACGGCGCGTCGTCGCCCACACCGACGGCGGAGCAATCACGCTGATCGACGGCCCGGAGCTCCGGATCCGCCGCATCCTGCGTGGATTCGGCGCGCCGCGGTACACGGCCGCGAGCCGTGACGGGCGGATGGCGTACGTCACGGATTCCGCTCGCGGAGAGGTCGCCGTCCTCGATCTCGTCTGCGACCGGGTCGTGCACCGGACGGACGTGGGCGGCCCGGCCCGGCACGTGACGGCGTTCGGCGACACGTTGTGGACCGCGCTCGGGACGAAAGCGGAGCGCATCGCGGTACTCGACGTCTCGGCGCCGATGCGGCCCCGCCTGACCGGCCACGTCGAGCCGCCATTCCTGGCGCACGACGTCGGCTTCACGCCGCGAGGTGCGCGCGTGTGGGTGAGCTCCGGCGACCGTGGCCGGGTCGCCGTGTACGAGGCGGGCTCTCGCCGGCGGCTCTTCTCGCTCGCGGCGGACGCGCCGCCGCAGCACGTGACGTTCCTCGCCGGCCGCGCCTACGTGACGAGCGGCGTCGACGCGACCATGCGGGTCCACGCCCTCGACGGACGCGTCCTCCGGATACGCGCGATTCCGCAGGGCGCGTACAACGTCCAGGAGGGCTGGGGCCTGGTGGTGACACCCTCGCTCTCGCAGGGGACGCTTTGCGTCGTCGACGCGGGAGGCGCGATGCGGAACCGGCTTCGCGTGGCGCCGTCGTCGCACGACGCCTGTCTTGTGTTGGCTCGCTGACGCGGGCCGCTCTACGATCACAACGTGGACGAGCAGCCGCTCTCGGCCCGCGAGTTCGGTGCTGCCTTCAAGGGCTTTCTCGAGCAGGCGGTGACGGCGGGTCCCGAGGAGGAGCCGCCGTTCGTCGTCCGCATCCGGGAGCACCTCGGCGCCGAGCCGAGCGCGCTGTCAGTCGTCAGTCAGGACTTCGAGTCGACCGACCATGCCAACGTCCAGGTCGCCCTCGATGCCCTTCTCGACGGTGACGGCGGAAGCACCGAGATCCTGGGCTTCGCGTCCGCCCATGCCGGCTACATGCCGGTGACGCTCGCGTCGCTGCTCGCGCCCCGAGGCGGCGGGCTCATGGCAGGCCCGAGTATGGATCTCGGCCCGGTCCAGTACGTCGACGTCGACGTCGGGCCCGGGGGCACGCTGACCTGCCTTCAGTCGGGCCTCATGCTCGCGCGACGGGATTCGGGGCCGCTGGTGGTCCTCGTCGCGACCGGAGCGGAGTACGGCCCGCGCGCCGGCAGGGTCGGCGTGGAAGCGCTCGCGCCCGCGCGCGAGGACGCCGAACGTTTCCTGGCAGACCTCCGCGGCGAGATCCGGCGGCGCAACGTCTTCCGGGGACGCGTGATCTCGCTCGAGGGCCGTCAGTTCGGCCCTCCCAAGGTGCGCTTCCACGAGCTGCCCGGGATCGAGCGTGACCAGATCGTCCTTCCGGGCGGCGTGCTCGAGCGCGTGGAGCGGCACACCGTCGGCTTCACACGACATGCGGAGCGGCTTCGCGCCGCCGCTCGGCACCTGCGCCGCGGGCTGCTCTTCCACGGCCCGCCGGGAACAGGGAAGACCCTGACGGCGATGTACGTGGTCGCGTGCATGCCCGAACGGACAACGATTCTGTTGACCGGTCCGGCGCTCGGCCTCGTGGAGCAGTCGGTCAAGCTCGCCCGGATGCTCGAGCCGTCGCTCGTCGTCCTCGAAGACGTCGACCTGGTCGCCGAGGAGCGAACCGAACAGTCGACCGGGACGAACGCCGTCCTCTTCGAGCTGCTGAATCAGATGGACGGGCTCGCAGAAGACGCGGACGTCATTTTCCTCCTGACCACGAACAGGCCCGATCTGCTCGAGCCCGCGCTGGCGTCCCGGCCCGGCCGCATCGACCAGGCGATCGAGATCCCGCTCCCCGACGCAGCCTGCCGGCGCCGCTTGCTCGATCTCTACGCCCGCGGGCTGGCGGTCGATGCCGACCTCGACCGACTCGTCGAGCGGACGCAAGGGGCAAGCGGTGCGTTCATTCGCGAGCTGCTGCGCAAGGCAGCGCTCTTCGCGGCCGACGAGAGCGACGAGCTCGTGGTTCGTGACCAGCAGCTCGACGAGGCGCTGCACGACCTCGTTGTCGAGGGCGGCAAGCTCACAGAGAGCCTGCTCGGCGGGCCGCAGCGATGAGACTCGCTCGCCAAGGCGCGTCGGCGCGCATGAAGCGCGGCCCGAAGACAGCCAGAGAGCCGCGCGGGGCCTACATCCTGGATGCCTCGAGGGGCCTCCACCGGACCCTGAGCGGGACCTGTCCGAAACGGTCAGTACCGTCCGTGCGATGCGCCTCATCGTCGCCCGCTGCGAGGTCGTCTACTCCGGCCGCCTGAACGCCGTCCTGCCGGAGTCGACGCGGCTGCTGATGCTGAAGTCGGACGGCTCGGTGCTCGTGCATGCCGACAGCGGTGGCTACAAGCCGTTGAACTGGATGACTCCCCCGACGGTGATCGAGGAAGGCGAGGGCGCGATCGTCGTCCGTAAGCGGGCCGGCAAGACCGAGGACAGGCTCGAGATCCGGATCTCCGCCGTGCTCAGCGAGGCCGAGCACGAGATGGGGGAGGCGGCGGCGCTCGAGAAGGACGGGGTCGAGGACCACCTCCAGGCGGAGCTCGCGGCCCGGCCCGACGTGATCGAGGAGGGGCTGACGCTCGTCCGGCGCGAGTGGCCGACCGACGTCGGGCCCGTCGACCTGATGTGCCGGGACGAAGACGATGGCTGGGTGGCCGTCGAGGTCAAGCGGGTGGCCACGCTCGACGCGGTCGAGCAGCTCTGCCGCTACCTCGATTGCATCCGCGTCGATCCCGCGCGCGCGGAGTGCCGCGGCATCCTCGCGGCGCAAAGCTTCAAGCCGCAGGCGTGCGTGCTGGCCGAGTCGCGCGGGATCGCCTGCGTCGAGGTCGATCTCGCACTCCTGCGCGGCGAACGCGAGCCCGACCTCACGCTGTTCGCGTAAGGGGTCCTTGCCCGATTGAGTCGCCGGCCCGACCGACCTAGTATCGAAGGCGCCCGCGAAGGACGCACTCGCCTAGCGCTACGAGAGGGAGAACCGGTGTCCGGCAGCGAAAGAGAAGGCGTGACGCAACTCCATGCGGTCAGCAGGCACGGCACCCAGACCGTGAGGTGCCGCGAGTGTGGGGCGGCCTATCCGAAACCGACGAACGGAAGCACGACCGCCCGCAACCCCGGCTGCCCGAATTGCGGCTACGTCGGCTGGCTGGAAGTCGACGTAACGGTGCGGATCGGACGCGGCGGGGACGTCGCGACGACGAGCATCGTCGGCTAGGGCCTCTAGGCCTGGAAGCGGGCGCGCGCGTCGGCGAGCGCCCGCTCGATTGCGCCCGGACCGGGCGCGGAGCGGGGCGGGCCGTTCGTGGCCGGCACGAACGTCCCGTCCCGCACTGCCCTCGCCACCTGCTCGTGGGCGTCGCGGAAGGGAGTCCCGTCTCGGACGAGCGCCTCGGCCGCGTCGGTCGCGCGCAGCAGTGGGTCGGCGCAGGCCTCGGCGAGTGCGTCCTGGTCGAGCTCGAGCCCGGCGAGGAGGACGCGAAGGGCGGCTAGCGCACCGCGTGTGTCGCGGCGGGCGGCGAAGACCGGCGTCTTGTCCTCCTGCAGGTCGCGGTTGTAGGCGAGCGGGAGGCCTTTGACGACCGCGAGCAGCCCGGTCAGTCGGCCGAGCGCGGTGCCGGCCTTCCCCCGCACGAGTTCGGCGACGTCGGGGTTCAGCTTCTGCGGCATCAGCGACGAGCCCGTCGCGGCCGCTTCAGGCAGGCGCGCGAAGCCGAACTCGCTCGAGACCCAGAGCGTGACCTCCTCGCCGATCCGGGAGAGGTGGCCGAACAGCACGGCGCACGCGTAGAGGTAGTCGAGTGCGAAGTCGCGGTCGGCGACGGCGTCGAGCGAGTTGGCCAGCACCGGCCCGGGCGGCGGCGGCAGCTCCAACGTCGATCCTGCGAGCGCGGCCGCGCCGAGCGGCGAGGGGCGCGCCGCGTCGGCTGCGAAGCGGAACCGCGCGCGGTCGCGGTCGAGCATCTCGACCCAGGCGAGCAGGTGATGGCCGACGGTGACCGGCTGCGCGCGCTGGAGGTGGGTGTAGCCCGGCAGCGGAGTCGTCGCGTCCCGTTCCGCGCGGTCGATCAAGACGCGGGCCAGACCCTCGATCCCGTCGACCGCCTCGGCGCACGCCTCGGCGACGTAGAGGCGCAGCGCGGCGGCGACCTGGTCGTTCCGCGACCGCCCGGCCTGGAGCTTGCGGCCGATGTCGCCGAGGCTTTGCTCGATCAGCGTGTGGACGTCCTCGAAGCCCGGTTCGTACTCGAGGCTCGGGAGCACCCGTTCCGCCTCGGCGAGCTCCTCGGCGTCGAGCAGGCCGGCCGCGTGGAGCCGGCGCGCATGGACGAGCGTCGCCTCGCAGTCGTAGGGGAGGAGCTCGGCGTCGTCCGCCGCGAGGAAGCGCTCGACCTCGTGCGCGACCTCGCCTCCGACCCGGCCGGCCCAGAGCGTCATGTCGTCACCGGCGCTCGCTGGAGTCGCGCGAGCAGCTCGGTCTCGAGCGAGGCGAGGCGGATGAAGCCCTCTGCGGCCTCGTGCGGGAACGTCTCGCCGGTTCCGTACGAGGCGAGCTCGTGCGAGTACAGCGCCTGCTCGGAGCGCCGCCCGATGACGACCCCGGACCCGGCCTGCAGCGAAAGCCGCACCTCGCCGGTCACGCGCGCCTGCGTGGCCGTGAAGAAGGCGTCGTAGGCCTCGCGGACAGGGTGGAACCACAGGCCCTCGTAGACCAGATTCGTCCACCGCGGCTCCAGCTCGCGCTTCGCCCGCAGCTCGCCCTTCGTCAGGACGAGCTCCTCGAGCGCGCGGTGCGCCTCGATCAGCGTCAGCGCGGCCGGCGCCTCGTAGAGCTCGCGGCTCTTGATCCCGACAGCCCGATTCTCGACCATGTCGATCCGGCCGATCCCGTAGGGGCCGGCCGCCGTGTTGAGCGCGTCGACGAGCTCGTGCAGCGGGAGCTCGTCGCCGTCGAGCGCGACGGGGAGGCCGGCCTCGAACGCGACCACGACCTCGGTCGGCGCCGGCGCGTCGGACGGCGACGCCGTCAGCAGGAACGCGTCCTCGGGCGGCGCCTGCCAGGGATCCTCGAGCACCCCGGCCTCGATCGCGCGCCCGAAGAGGTTGTCGTCGATCGAGTACGGTTTCTCGGCAGTCGCCTCGACGGGAATCCCGCGCGCCAGCGCGTAGCCGATCTCCTCGTCTCGCGTCCAGATCCGGTCGCGGAGGGGCGCGATCACGCGCACGCCGGGGTACTTCGCCTTGAACGCCAGCTCGAAGCGCAGCTGGTCGTTGCCCTTCCCCGTGCAGCCGTGGACGACCGCCTCGGCGCCGAGCTCGACGGCTATGTCGGCTACGGCCTCGGCGATCACCGGGCGCGAGAGCGCCGAGACGAGCGGGTAGCGCCCCTCGTAGAGCGCGTTCGCCAGCAGCGCCTTCGCCACCTGGTCGCCCGCGAACGGCTCTCTCCGGTCGAGCACGACGACGTCGTCGGCGCCCGCCAGCTGGCCGCGCTCGACGGCTGTCTCGAACTCGGCCTCCTGGCCGACGTCGACCAGCACGGCTACGACCTCGTCGAAGCTGTAGTCCTCCTTGAGCCACGCGATCGCGCAGCTGGTGTCGAGCCCGCCCGAGTAGGCGAGGACGGCGGTTCCGCTCATGTTGCTCCTTCGAGTTGATGGGACAGCTGCGTCGCGAGCTCGGCGCCCGTGATGCCCTCGCGGGCCGCGACGAAGATCGTGTTCTCGCCGGCGATCGTCCCGGCGACGTCGGCGAGCTGGGCGCGGTCGATCGCCTCGGCGAGCGGACTGGCGAAGCCCGCCGGCGTCTGGACGATCACGAGGTTCGCGGAGGGCGTGACGGCGAGGGCCCAGCGGCGCAGGTCGGACGCCAGCTCGTTGAGCCGGTCGAGGTCCTCGGCGCCGGGCAGCGCATACACGAGCCGGCCGCCGGCGTTGCGCACCTTGACGAGACCGAGCTGTGCGATGTCGCGGGAGACGGTGGTCTGGACGACGTCGATGCCGGTCTGGCGGAGCGCGTCTGCGAGCTCGGCCTGCGTCGACAGCTCGCGCTCGCGCACGAGCCGCATGATCGCTCCCTGGCGCTCGAACTTGTCCATCAGGCGAGCACCTCGCCGAGGACGGCCAGCGCCTGCTCCACCTCCGCCGCCCCGATCGTGAGCGGCGGCGTCAGGCGAAGCACCTGCTCGCCGGCCGAGCACACGAGGAGGCCGCGTTCCCTGCAGTCGTCGACGACGTCCGCGGCCGGGCGGTCGACGTCCGCGCCGATCAGCAGGCCGCGCCCGCGGACCTCCGTGACGCCGGAGAGCCCGCGGAGCCCGTCGGCGAGCAGGTCTCCCGTCAGCCGGACCGCCGTGAGGAGGTCGGCGTCGATCGCGTCGCAGACAGCGACCGCCGCCGCGCTCGCGACCGGGTTGCCGCCGAACGTCGAGCCGTGGTCGCCCGGCTCGAACGCGCCGGCCCGGTCCTCGGCGACGAGAAGCGCTCCGATCGGGAGGCCGTTGGCGAGCCCTTTCGCGAGCGTGACCGCATCCGGGGCGACGCCGAGCTGCTCGAAGCAGAAGAACGTCCCCGTCCGTCCGACGCCCGTCTGCACCTCGTCGAGCACGAGGAGCGCGCCGAGCTCGTCCGCCAGCTCCCGCGCCGAGGCGACGAACGCCGGCTCGAGGGGGCGGATCCCGCCCTCTCCCTGGACGGGCTCGAGCAGAATGCAGCCGGTGGCGCCGCCGACCGCGGCGGCGAGCGAGTCGGTGTCGTTCGGATCCGCGAAGCGCACTCCCGGGACGACCGGCTCGAACGCCTGACGCTTCGCCGCCTGCCCGGTCGCGGCCAACGCGCCGAACGTCCGGCCGTGGAACGAGCCCTCGAGCGCGACGACGCCGGGCTTGCCGGTCGCCTTCCGCGCGTACTTGAGCGCCGCTTCGATCGTCTCGGCGCCGGAGTTGCAGAAGAACGCCTGGGCGCCGCCGAACCGGTCGGAGAGCCGCTCGGCGAGTCGGGTCATGGGCTCCGTCCAGTAGAGGTTCGAGGCGTGCCAGAGGCGCGTCAGCTGAGCCTGCGCCGCTTCCAGCGGGGCGGGGTGGAGGTGTCCGAGACCGACGACCGCGATCCCCGCGACGAAGTCGAGGTAGCGCCTGCCCTCGGCATCGACGAGCCACGCGCCCTCCCCGGAGACGAAGGTCGCGTCCTGTCTCAGGTAGGTCGGCAGCACGGCGGCGCCCGTCACGGTCACGGTCATGCGAGGACCGCCGTCTCGCCGATCTCGGCGTGCACGCCCAGCCTCGCGGCCGTCACGGCGGCGCGGAGCTTCGGGACGATTCCGCCTTCGAGCTCGCCGGCCGCGAGCAGGAGGTCGGCGTCCACCGCCTGGATCTCGGGCACGACGGCGCCCTCCCGTAGGAGGCCGGGAACGTCGGTGACGAAGAGCAGTCGCTCGGCGCCGAGCCCGACGGCGAGCGCGGCCGCCGCCTCATCGGCGTTGACGTTGAGCGGGCCGGCCGCGAGCGGTGCGACGACCGGGATGCGCCCGGCGTCGAACGCCTCCTCGACCGCGCGCGGACTGCTCGGCAGCGGGTCCCCGACGAACCCGAGCTCCGGGATCCGCGTCGCCTCGAGCCCAATCTCGTCGCCGATCAGGCCGACGGCGCGCTCTCCGAGCGCAGCACAGAGGGAGCGGTTCACCTCGAGGAGCGAAGACCGGACGATCTCCAGCCCGGCCGGCGTCGTCACGCGGCGCCCGCCGACGAACCGGACGGGAACATGGTGGCACTGCATCTCGGCCGTGATCTGAGGCCCCGCGCCATGGACGACGCAGACCTCGGCGTGCGCCGCGAGGGCGTGGATCGTCGCGGCGGCGTCCGCCATCACCGCTCCACCGCACTTGACGACCAGGCGGCTCATGATCGGTAGTCCGCGTTGATGGACACGTACTCGTGCGAGAGGTCGGTGGTCAGGTACGTCGCGTGGCCGATCCCCAGGCCGAGCTCGAGCTCGATCAGGCAGCGCCCGTCGTCGAGCACCGGCTCGGCCGCGCGCGGGCTGCCGCCTGCGAACACCGCCACGCCGTTCAGCGTGAGCGTCGTGCGCTCGGGGTCGAGCCGGGCGTAGCCGCCGTTGTACGTGGCCGAGCCCGCGGCGGCCAGGATTCGACCCCAGTTGGCGTCCCGTCCGTGCAGTGCGGTTTTCACGAGCGGCGAGGTGGCGATCCGGCCCGCGATCGCCTTGGCCTCCGCCGTGCTGGCGGCGCCCGTCACAGCGACCTGCGCGAGGAGGGTGGCGCCCTCGCCGTCGGCGACGATCTGTGCGGCCAGCTCGCGGCACACCTCGCGAAGAGCGGCCTCGAAAGCGGGATCGTCCCGGACGACGCCGGAGGTGCCGTTGGCGAGCAGGACAACCGTGTCGTTCGTCGAGCATTCGCCGTCGACCGAGATCGCGTTGAAGCTCTCGGCGACCGCGGGAGCCAGGAGCTCCGACGCCTCGCCCGGCTCGAGCGGGTAGTCGGTCGTGACGACCGCCAGCATCGTCGCCAGGTTGGGGTGGATCATCCCGGAGCCCTTGGCGATCCCCCCGATCGCGAAGCCCGGGCCTTGCGCGAGCGCCTGCTTCGGCCGCGTGTCCGTCGTCATGATCGCTTCCGCCGCGGCCGCGCCGCCTTCGCCCGAGAGCGCATTCGCGGCGTCCTCCAGACCCGGGAGCACGCGAGCGAGCGGCAGCGGCGAGCCGATCACGCCCGTCGAGAGGACGAGCACCTCTTCCGCGTCGAGGTCCATGAGCCGGGCGGCCTCGGCGGCCGTAGCGCGCGCGTCCAGCTCGCCGCGCATCCCCGTGGCGGCGTTCGCGACCCCCGAGTTGGCGACCACCGCCTGCGGTTGCGCGAGCGCGAGGTGCTCCTTCGAGACGACGACCGGGGCCGCCTGCACGCGGTTGACCGTGAACATCGCGGCGCCGGTCGCCGGGGCGAGCGAGCGAACGAGAGCGAGGTCCGGCTTCGCCTTGCGGATACCGCAGTGGACGCCGCTCGCCACGAAACCGCGCGGAGCCGTGACGCTCATACGAGAACCCCGGTGAGGCGCAGCCCGGCGGCCTCGTCCAGCCCGAGCGCGAGGTTGGCGTTCTGGATCGCCTGGCCGGCCGCGCCCTTGCCGAGGTTGTCGAGCGAGCAGACGACGATCGCGCGGCCGGTCGCAGTGTCCTCGAAGAGGCCGACCTCGGCGGCGTCGGTGCCCTGGACGCGGGCGAGCTCGGGCACGACGCCCTCGGGGAGCACACGTACGGCCGCGGCCGCCGCGTACGCGTCCTCGAGCCGGTCGCGGAGGTCGTCCTCGACGGCCTGGGCGTAGCACGTCACGAGCAGGCCGCGGCGAATGGGAAGGAGGTGCGGCACGAAGCAGACCGGAAAGCCGAGCCCCTGCGCAATCTCCGGCGCGTGCTGGTGCGTGCCGACGCGGTAGGGGGTCAGGTTCTCGAGCACGAACCCGGCGTGCGAGCTCGCCTTCAGTCCGCGGCCGGCCCCCGAGACGCCGGACTTCGCGTCCACGACCACGCCGGCCGGCTCGATCGCGTCCGCGATCGGTGCGAGCGCCAGCAGGGTGGCCGTGGCGTAGCAGCCCGGGTTCGCGATCAGCGGCCCCGCCGGTGGCCACAACTCGGGGAGCGCGTAGCTCCAGGCGCCGAGCTCGCTCGGCCGCGGGTGCTCGAACCCGTACCAGTCCGCGTACGCGCGGCCGTCCGGAAGGCGGTGCCCCCCCGAGAGGTCGACCACCACGGCGTCGGCAGGCGGGTCGAGGAGCGCCGACTCCTCGGCGCCGAGACAGGAGAGCACGAGGTCGACGCCGCTCTCGAGAGCCTCGGCGTTCGGGATGAAGCGCGGAAGGTGGCCGTTCAGGCGCACGTCCAGCGCGGACGCGGGGTGGCCGGCCAACGAGTCGGAGCCGAGCGCTACCAGCTCGAGGTGGGGGTGTGCGAGCACGCGGTCGAGCGTCTCCTGGCCGGCGTAGCCGGCGGTTCCGAGGATGGCGGTGCGCATCGTTGCGTATTATGCATAATCCAGCAGATCATGCAGACCCGAATCGCGCATCTCGTTCTGGAGGACGGCACCGTCTTCACCGGTCGCGCCGTCGGCGCGCAGGGGATCGCGGCCGGCGAGGCCTGCTTCACCACGGCCATGGCCGGCTACGAGGAGGCCGTCACGGATCCGAGCTACGTGGCGCAGGTGCTCTGCTTCAGCTACCCGCTCGTCGGCAACTACGGGATCGACGCGTCGCGCTTCGAGTCGGAGCGGGTCCAGTGCGAGGGGGCGGTCGTCCGCCGCGCGAGGCCTGCGTTCGCCGCCTGGCTCACCGAGCAGGGCGTCGTCGCCCTCGAGGAGGTCGACACGCGTGCGCTCGTGCGCCGGATCTGCGACGGCGGCGTCCTGCGCTGCGCGCTCGGCGAGGCCGACCCGGCCGAGCTCCACGCCCGGGCGCTCGCCGAGCCGCCGATCGACGGCCGCCCGCTCGACCGCCTAGTCGGCACACGCGAGCCGTACGCCGTGGGTGCCGGCCCGCGCGTGACCATCCTCGACCTCGGCTGCAAGCGCTCGATTCCCGAACGGCTGGCCGCCTGCGGACTCGAGGCGCTCGTCGTGCCTCGCGACTGGGACGCCGGTGAGGTGCTCGAGACCGGGCCGGACGCCGTGCTCGTCGCGAACGGCCCCGGTGACCCCGCGGTCCTGACCGAACAGATCGAGACGATCAGAGACCTGCTCGGCCGCGTGCCGCTGTTCGGCATCTGCCTGGGGCACCAGCTGCTCGGCCTCGCGCTCGGCCTCGAGACCTTCAAGCTCCCGTTCGGCCACCGTGGCGCCAACCACCCCGTTCAGGACGTGCGCAGCGGCCGAGTCCTCGTGACCGCGCAGAACCACGGCTTCGCGGTCGCCGCGGGAGACGGCGCCGAGGTGAGCCACGTCTCGCTGAACGACGGCACCGTCGAGGGCCTCGCCGGAGAGGACTTCGCGACCGTGCAGTTCCACCCCGAGGCGGCGCCGGGGCCGCTGGACGCCCTACCCTTCTTCGACCGAATCGCCGAGACGTGCCGAAGCGCACCGATCTTCGCTCGCTCCTGATCCTCGGCTCCGGGCCGATCCGGATCGGCCAGGCGTGCGAGTTCGACTACTCGGGCGCTCAGGCGTGCCGCGTGCTCCGGCGCGAGGGCTACCGCGTCGTGCTCGTGAACTCGAACCCCGCGACGATCATGACTGACCCCGAGTGGGCCGACGCGACCTACATCGAGCCCCTCGACGCGGAGACGGTCGCGGAGGTGATCGAGCGCGAGCGGCCGGACGGGCTCCTGCCGACGCTCGGCGGCCAAACGGCTCTCAACCTGGCCGTCGAGCTGCACGAGGCGGGCGTGCTCGACCGCCACGGCGTCGAGTTGCTCGGCGCGAGCGTCGAGGCGATCCGGCGCGCCGAGGACCGGCTGGCGTTCCGTGCCGTGGCCGAGGCCGCGGGCCTTCCCGTTGCGGAGAGCTGCGTGGTCACCTCGGTCGATGAGCTCGGCGGCGCTTCGGTGCCCGCGATCATCCGGCCCGCGTTCACGCTCGGCGGGACCGGCGGCGGCCTCGCGCGCACGCGTGAGGAGCTGGAGTCCTCGGTACGGCGCGGTCTGGCCGCGAGCCCGATCGGCCAGGTGATCGTCGAGCGCTCGCTCGAGGGTTGGCAGGAGCACGAGCTCGAGGTCATGGCCGACGCGGCCGGCAACTGCGTGGTCGTCTGCACGATCGAGAACCTCGACCCGATGGGCGTCCATACGGGCGACTCGTGGACCGTCGCGCCGCAGCAGACGCTGCCGGACGCCGAACTCCAGCGCCTACGCGAGGCGGCGTTCGCGTGCGCCCGCGCCGTCGGCGTGGCGACGGGCGGCGCCAACGTCCAGTTCGCGTACGAGCCGACGACACGCGAGCTCGCCCTGATCGAGATGAACCCGCGTGTCTCGCGCTCGTCGGCCCTGGCCTCGAAGGCGACGGGCTTTCCGATCGCCAAGCTCGCCGCGCTGCTCGCGCTCGGGTACACGCTCGACGAGCTGCCGAACGACATCACGGGCAAGACGACCGCCGCCTTCGAGCCGGCGCTCGACTACGTGGCCGTGAAGGCGCCGCGCTTCGACTTCGAGAAGTTTCCCGACGCGAAC
>Ga0126306_10001200_pt1 | contig 13663 bp, 16 predicted proteins | sample Plot27_FD_92592 | JGI IMG/M metagenome (GOLD analysis project Ga0126306, IMG submission 92592) | Serpentine soil microbial communities from UC McLaughlin Reserve, CA, USA - Plot27 | ecosystem: Environmental > Terrestrial > Soil > Grasslands | place: USA: UC McLaughlin Reserve, Lake County...
CCCGGGACCTCGATCGGCGCGCAGAACGCCCGCGGGCTCTTCTTCGGCCGCTGTTCGATGTCGAGCTCGACGTTCTCCTGTGAGCGCAGGTCGATGCCGAGATCCGTGAGGGTGACCTCGAGCGCCGGAATCATCTTCGTGGCCGGGAAGGCCTCGTCCCACCCCGGCGCCCGAAAGACGCGCGTGACGTCCCAGCGCTCTGCCTCGGCGAGACCAACGCACGCTCGAGCACGGAAGAGCCGATCAGCCGTCTCTTCGTACAGCTGCTCTGTCGAGTCGAGCACGGCACGACACTGTTCGGCGAGCTCGTCGAGCCGGAAGCCGAAGCGGCGGTAGAGGTCGAGGTAGGTGTCTGAGCCGAGCTGCGGCACCGCCTCGTTCACCCTCCGAACGGCGTCGGCGAGGACCGGGTTGATGTGCTCGTCGGTGAGGCGGTTCCTGGCCTCCTCCAAGCGCCGGCGCCGGCCGCGGTCCTCGGCGTTCGCCATCGTCGGCCGGATCATTCGGTAGGGGATCGTCTCGTCGTCGACCGTCGCCTCGAGCTCGGCCTCGAGCGCCGCGGTCTTCTCGCTGTGCTCGCGGGTCAGCTCGGCGAGGAAGTTCTCGGAGGCGAAACGCCAGAGCTCGGCCACGCCGCGGTCGCCGTTCGTCGCAGCGCCGAGCGCCTGTGCCTGCTCGAGGGTCGAAAGCTCCGGATAGCGATCGTAGATCGGCTTGAGGTCGAGGGTGTCCTTGCGCCCGGCGTAGTGCAGGTAGTACTCCTCGTCGAGCTCCGCGATGAACCGGTCGATGCGGTCGCGGTAGCTGTCGAGCTCGCGGGTGGACGGGGTCGCGCTGGCCAAAGGTCGTCGTAGGATAGTTCGGTGAGCCGCCGGGCAATGTCATCACGGCAACATCTGGCGACGCACTAGTGCGCGAGATCACCCTCCGGAGTGAGCGCCGCACGCAGCTGATCGAGATCACGGCCGACGTCGAGCGGGCGCTCCAGGGAGCCGATGGGACTGCGGCCCTCATCTTCGTACCCCACACGACGGCCGGCGTGACGATCAACGAGAATGCCGATCCGGCGGTGGCGCGTGATTTCGAGCGGGCGCTCGAGCGCATCGTCGGCGACGACTGGGGCTGGCAGCACGTCGAGGCCGGCGAGGAGAACGCCCCTTCACACATCCGGTCAGGGCTGATGAGCCCGCAGGTAGTCGTCCCCCTCGACGGTGGGCGGCTCGCGCTCGGCACCTGGCAGGGGATCTTCTTCTGTGAGTTCGACGGGCCGCGCACGCGCAAGGTCCTCGTGACATTGCTTCGATGATCGAGGTCGACCGGCTCACGAAGCGCTACGGCAAGACCGTCGCCGTCGACGATCTGAGCTTTAACGTCACACCCGGCCGTATCACCGGCTTCCTCGGGCCGAACGGGGCGGGCAAGACGACGACGCTGAAGGCGGTTCTCGCCCTCATCCACCCGACCTCCGGTACGACCAGGGTGCTCGGAACGCATTACCGCGAGCTCGACGACCCGGCACGCAAGGTGGGCGCGGTCCTCGAGACCTCGCGCTACCACCCGGGCCGTTCCGGCCGCAACCACCTCCGCGTGTTGGCGGCCCAGGCCGGGATTCCACGGCAGCGCGTCGAAGAAGTACTCGACCTCGTCGCGATGAAGGAACCCGCGAAGCGCCGGGTAGGTGGGTACTCCCTCGGAATGCGGCAGCGCCTTGGGCTCGCAGCGGCTCTGCTCGGCGAGCCGCAGCTCCTGATCCTCGACGAGCCTGCGAACGGACTCGACCCGGCCGGGATTCGCTGGCTGCGCGACCTCCTTCGCTCCGTGGCCCACGAAGGCCGGACGATCCTGGTCTCGAGTCACGTTCTCGCAGAGATCGAGCAGATCGCCGACGAGGTCGTGATCATTCACCGCGGCAAGTTCGTCGCGCAATCGACCACCGCGGAGCTGGCGGCGCGGGCAGCGGCCGGCGTCCGGGTTAGAAGTCCCGAGGCCGACCGTCTTCGCGAGCTGCTCTTCGGCCAGGGGATGAGTGCGATCGTGTTGGAAGACGGAGCGCTGGGCGTCACCGACGGAACGCCGGAGCGGGTCGGCGAGCTGGCTGCCGCCAACAACATCGTGCTCCACGAGCTGGTTGCTGAAAGGGCCACGCTCGAGGAAGCGTTCCTGGAGCTCACGGCGGGTGAGACGACCGAGTGAGGCTGCTCTACTCGGAGCTGCTGAAGATCCGAACTGCGCCGCGGACGACACTGGGCCTCGTATTCGGCCTGCTTCTGCTGACCGGGCTCGGAAGCGCGTCGACCGCGTACGACGCGGAATCCTCACCGTTCGCGCCCCAGACGGCTTCGTCGGATGTCATCAGGGTCATCTCGATCGCGCCTGTCTTCACGCTCCTTCTCGGGATCCTGGTCGTCACCTGGGAATACCGGCACGGGACGATCACCCAGACATTCCTCGCAGCGCCGCGGCGTGAGCGGGTAATCGGTGCGAAGGACGCCGTCTCGTTCGTCGGCGGCGCCGTCCTTGCCCTCGTCGCTCTCGCGGTGGCGCTCCTGGTTGCGAGCTTCTGGATCTCCCTCGACCTCGAGCGCGGGCAGTGGGAGCTCGCAGGCCGGATGGTGTTCGCCGCGGCTGTCTGGGGCGTCTTGGGTGCGGGTCTCGGGGCGCTGATGCAATCCCAGGTTGGGGCGATCGTGACCGCGTTCGTCTGGTTCCTCGTCGCGGAGCCGCTGCTAGGGCTCACGATCGAGGCGCTGACGGACGCGGCGATCAGCGACTACTTCCCCGGCAGCGTGATCGACCGCCTGCAGGGCTCGACGACCGAGACGATCGAAACCGGACCGGGAGGAATCCCGACCGAGTCCGAATATGCCTACGGCTTGTGGGCGGCCGCGTTGCTCGCCGCGGGGTATGCCGCGGTCTTCGCTGTTCTGGGCCTTGTCTCCGCCCTGCAACGCGACGTCCCGTAGCCTGAGGGCTTGGCCGCCCCCGTCACCCGTGACCAGGAGCTCGAGCTCTCCGTCGAGTCGCTGGCGTTCGGCGGCAACGGCGTCTCGCGGCTGAACGGGTTTGTCGTCTTCGTACGGCGCGGGTTGCCCGGCGATCGGGTTCGGGCGCGCGTGACGAAGGTTCAACGCCGCCACGCCGAGGCACTCGCCGTCGAGGTGCTCGAGCCCAGCCCGCTGCGGGTCGAGGCGCCCTGCGCGCACTACCCGGCCTGCGGCGGGTGCCGTTTCCAGGATCTCGCTTACGAGGCACAGCTCGAGTCGAAGGCCGATCAGGTTCGGGACGCACTCGTCCGAATCGGCGGCATCGCCGAGCCGCCGCTCGAGGAGATCGTCCGCGCGGAGTCGGTCTTCAACTACCGCAACAAGCTCGAGTACTCGTTCACAGCGACGCCGGCCGGACCGTCGCTCGGCTTCCACCGCGCAGGACGGTGGGACGAGGTGCTGGACATCGAGCGCTGCTGGCTCACCACCGACCTCGGGAACGCTGTTAGGCACGCGGTTCGGGACTGGGCGCGCGAGGCCGGACTGGCGGCGTACGACCAGGCGCAGGGAACGGGCTACCTACGTCACCTCGTCTACCGCGAGGGCCGCAACACGGGCCAGGTGCTCGTTCAGCTCGTCACCGCGCCGGGCGAGCTCCAGGACGCGGACGGATTCGTGGCGGCGCTTCGTCGCTTTCCCGAGATGCGCTCGATCCATCACGCCGTGAACGAGAGGCCGGCCGAGGTCACGAATCTGCCGACGAGGCTGCTCTGGGGCGAGGAGGCGATCGAGGAGGAGCTCGGCGGCCTCCGGTTCCGCATCCGGCCGACGGCCTTCCTCCAGACGAACACGGCCATGGCGGAACGCCTGTACGAGCTCGCCGTCGAATACGCGGCGCTCGGCGGCGAGGAGACGGTCTGGGATCTCTACTGCGGGACCGGCTCGATCGGTCTGTCGATGGCTCGCAACGCGCTCACCGTGTGGGGCGTCGACATCTCCGAGGAGTCGGTGGCCTGCGCGCTGGAGAACGCCGACCTGAACGGAATCGCGAACGCCGCGTTCTACGCCGGTGACGTCGGGCAGGCGATCGAGGAGCTGACGGAACGGTCAGGCGCGCCGGACGTCGTCGTCGTCGATCCGCCGCGTGCCGGTCTCTCCAACAAGGCTCTGCGGCGCCTCGGCCGCATCGAGGCGCCTCGGATCGTCTACGTCTCCTGCAACCCGACCACGCTGGCCGGAAACGTCAAACAGCTGAAGGCCGACTGGGGCTACGAGCTACATCGTGTCCGACCGGTCGACATGTTCCCCCACACGCCGCACGTCGAGACGGTCGCGCTGCTCGAGCGCTAAAAACATGGACAAACCCGACGAAAGCTGCCGGCTGCGTAAGGAGAAGCGAAGCGCGGCGTAAGACCTTTGTAAAAGGCGTTGTTTTTCTCTGCAATCGGGGATTTCTTTGGTCATGAACACACCGAACAGCATGCGAACAAGAGTGGCACTCGCGATTGCAGGCGTCCTGGCGCTCGCACCGCTGGGCGCCGCGACTGCCGCCGACCGCGCCGTAACGATCGCGAGTACGGGCTTCGTCCCGAAGGAGGTGACCGTTGTGGCCGGTGATTCCGTCACGTGGCGGAACACCGACACGAAGGTGCACCAGGTGAACTTCGAGAAGGCACCGTGCAATCTGATCATCCAGCCGGCCGCGAGCGCGTCGTGCACGTTCCGCGCGGGCGGGAAGTTCAGCTACCGCGACGCGACCCAGCCGGGAGGCGCCTTCCGCGGGACGGTCACGGTCACGGGGCCGAAGACGTCCGTCACGCTGTCGGCCTCGCGCCGGATTGCGCCGTTCGCCGGGCCGGTGACGCTCACCGGGGTGATCTCGAGCCAGCAGGCCGGCGAAACGGTGACGGCCTTCGCGCAGGAGTGCGGCAAGACCACTTTCACGCGGCTTGCCGGCGTAACCACGACCGCCGGGGGCAACTGGACTTTTCTCGTAAAGCCGACGATCAACACCGTCTACCGGGCGCGCTGGCGTACGACCGACAGCCCGACTATCACTGTGAACGTACGGCCGGCGATCCGCCTGAGCCGTGTCGGCACACGCTTTACCGTGCGACTCACCGCGGCGCAGGCATTCACCGGCAAGGTCGTCCTCTTCCAGCGCTACCGCGCGGCGGTCAGGCGCTGGGTGACGCTCAAGCGGGTGGCCCTTGGGGCCGCCAGGACACCGACCGCAGGAACCGTCGTCACATCCGCGAGCTTCCGAAACCGCGTGCGGCGAGGATGGCGGCTGCGCGTCTTCTTGCCTCAGCCGCAGGCAGGAACGTGCTACGCGGCCGGGCCGAGCAACACGCTCCGCATTCGCTGAGACGTCTCGTCTATAGAGGGCCCGCGCTCCGCGGGCCCTCTCTCTGCCTGCGCCAGCGCTGAAACTCGCGCCAGAGCAGGTCCGCGTTCGGGATCAGGAACGCGAACGCCAGGCCGGGCAGCGCCGGCAGTCCGGCCACGTCCCAGGTCACCGCCAGCCACATCGTCGCGCCCAGCGACAGCGTCAGCGCGACCCACGTCCAGCCGACGCGGAGGTTCCAGCGCGCTGCCGCGGCGAGAAACAATGCGAAGAAGAGCAGGTCGGGGAGGCCGAGGTTGGCCGAAGTCTCGCTGCCCGGCGAGGGAAACGCGAACGAGAAGACGTCGAAGATCTGCGGCTGCTCCTCGACGATGTGGCGCGTCGGCCCCTGCCAGACGGAGAAGGAGTCGACGATTGGGATGACGCACGCAACGAGTGCGACCCAGAGGACGCTCTCGAAGAAACCGAGGAACCAGAAGGCGAACGTGGTCATCAGCGCGAGCTTCGAGAAGTTCGCGAGCCCTTCCAGGTCCGCGGCCTGAAGGCCGACGGTCAAAGCGAGAAGGATGAGGGCGGCGAGCCAGAGGCCGTTCGCCCGGCGGAGTGGAAGCGCAAGCCAGATGAGCGCGAACACGGCCGGTATTAGACAGAGGCCGAGGAATGCGATCTCCCACGACCTCGAGAGGTCGACGAGCCGATCCGTGAACGCGTAGTACGCGCCGAGAGCGGCCGCGAGCGCCGCAAACGCCGCGACGCGCCGCGGATCTAGTAGGGCGGGAGCTCGGCCCACCATGGACCGAGCGCCTTCAGCGCCTGCCAAAAGCGTGTCTTCGCTGCCTGCTCGTCGAGCGAGGCGTCGATGTCGGGGACGTAGAGAGCCTGCACAGTCGGGGTCCACTGCTGGAGCTCACCCTCGGTGGCCTCCAGCTCCGCGGCCAGGGGGAAATCGAGTCCGTTCAGGAAGGAGACGGAGTCTTCGCCCATGACCACGATGAGCTTCGGCTGCACGATGTGCAGCTCGCGGGCCAGCCAGGCAGCGGCCTGCTCCTCGTCGCCGCCGTCGAACTTGAAGCAGTTTGTGCCGTAGACGGCCATGGGATCGACGTGCAGGCGCTGAAGCGACTTGAGGATCGCCTGGCCGGCGCGGCCGAAGAAGGCCACTCCCTCCTGGATCTCCGAGTGCTGCGGTCGAAATTTGAGCAGGAGGATGTCCGCCAGCGGATGACCCGACCCGAGGGCGGGGACGCGGCCCTCCTCGGACCGGGTGATCTCGTCACCGAGCTCGTTGATCTCGGTGATCGCCTTCTGGAGGTAACGCTCTTGGATTTCGTCGGTCGGCACTGGCAACGGCGGCATGGTTCAGGTTCTCCCCTAGCGCACCCTTTCCTTGACCTGCGCCGACCATTTCAGCGCCTGGAGGTAGGCGAGCGAACGTGGCCGACGCAGCACCTCGGCGCTCCGGAGACTGACGAGAAACTCCTCCGGGTCGTTGAACGCCCGCATGCGCACGCCACCGCTGCCGAGCCCTTGGAGCACATGCGCGTCGGACCCCGCGCCCATCGTCAGGTTGTACTTGCGGGCAAAGCGCTCCGCCTCGTCGTTGTACTGCTCAAACAGCAACCGGGCGTTGTAGACCTCGAAGACGTCGATGTCGGCCAGGTGCCTGTGCAGCGTTGCCGCGTCGGGAATCGCATGCATCCGGTCGAACGGATGGGGGAGATAGACGAGTCCGCCCTGCTCGCGGATCGCGACGATCGTCTTTTCGAACGAGAGTGCCCGTGGAATCTCCTCGTCGAGGAAGAGCCCGATCACCTCGCCCTGGCCGGCCGTCTTGATCTCCTCGCCGGGGATGACTGTCAGCATTCGGTCGCGGCCGAGCTCGACGGCCTCGAGCGCGCCGCCGAACGCGTTGTGGTCGGTGACCGCGATCGCTCCCAGCCCATGTCGTTCGGCCTGGTCGAGCAGCTCGGCCGGCTCGACGAGGCAATCATGGGACCATGAGGTGTGCGTGTGAAGGTCACAGAGGATCCATGGCCGGTTCGACAGCGGGTCGGCTGATCTGGGCTTTCCGCGTCGCCGCTCCGCCAGCCGCCCGTAGAGCTCGTGCAAAACACCGCCGAGCTCGGTGAAGCTCTGACCTTCCGCGTGCCGCCGCGACTCGGCCTGTGCGCCGGCTCGGAGCTCGTCGTTCTCGGCTAGCCGGGCGAGGGCGGCCGCCGCGAGGGCCGGCTGCTCGCGCACGCCGGGAGGCGAGGCGATCGCGGCGCCTGCGGCCTGCGCCTCGAGCTCCAGGCGAGGGAGACCGGCGAGTCCGGGCACGAAGATCGCGGCCTCGTTGAGCAGCGGAGCGCGGAGCGTGCCCGAAAGCGCGGTCCGAACGTGGACTCGTTTTCTGAGCGACGGCGTGATCGAAGGTCGCCCCGACAGCGGCTTCGTGCGGAGCAGGATGAGCTCCCAGTCGGGCAGTTCTTTGAGAACTGAAAGCACGGCTCGGGTCAGCGGCCGCTCGCCTGTGCGCCACTCGCAGACGACGAGTCGGCGCTTCGTCTCCGGGCTGAAGAGCTCTGTGTCGACGCCGAGCGGTACCGAGCGGTACTCGCCCGGGAACCGCATCCCGGCCGCCTCCGCCGCAAGCGCGGACGTAGCGAGCAGCGCGTCGATCCGCCCGAGTAGACGCTTGCGCTGAGCGCGGCCCGGGGGATACCCGAGGCGGTCCGGCGAGAGGAACGTCGCCACCGCGAGCGAGCGGGCCTCGCGCAACGCGAGATACGACAGGCTCGGCAAGCCCGGCTCGAACCCGTGGACGACGTCGTACTCGCCCCGAGCGAGCGCGAGCGCGAGGTTCGCCCGCACGCCCACAGGCAGACCGATCCTGCTTCGGCGCGAGATTGGGACGGCCGGTCCGAGCGCGATGACCTCTCGCCTGTCGCCCTCCTGAAGAGCCCGCCGCCCGGCGAGCAGGTCGGAGGCACGATTCGACGGCGCGAGCACGCTCACCTCGTGTCCGAGGTCGCGCAGCGCCCCAGCCGCGCCCGCCACGTGCTCGTTGACGTCATGAGGCTGCGACCAGGAGAACGGCGTGACGAGGCAGATACGGAGCGTCACGGATCCCGAGTCTAGCCCGGTTGCCGTACTGTTGATTAGTGCGTCATCCGTCAAGAATTGGGCGATTGATTCGGTGGTCAAATATGCTTTACATAGGATCTTGCGCGGAAGAATTCGGTCGTGTATGCGGTCCTGGTTTCTGAGCCAAGAAATTCTCGAACGACTCAGAAGCCCGAAGACGTGTCTGGCTAGGCCCTCTTCTCCCGAGCAGACTACGGACGGGGGGCCGGCGCCGCACCGGCCCTCCCTTATCTCCTGGCGCGTGCCGGCGTGCGCGCGTGCTGCTTGATGAAGCGCTCCACAGCCTCGCGGGCCTCGGCGTCGGGGATCTGTTTCGGCGGCGACTTCATCAGATAGGCGCTCGGCGCCTCCAGCGCCCCGGAGATGCCGTTGTTCAATGCCAGCTTCGCCAGCCTCACCGCGTCGATGACGATGCCCGCCGAGTTCGGTGAGTCCCACACCTCGAGCTTCAGCTCGAGATTGAGCGGCACGTTCCCGAAGGTGGTCCCCTCCATACGGATGTACGCCCACTTGCGGTCGGTCAACCACGGCACATAGTCGGAGGGTCCGACGTGGACGTTCTCGGCGCCCAGGTCGTAGTCGAGCACCGAGGTGACTGCGTTCGTTTTCGAGATCTTCTTCGACTCGAGCCGATCCCGCTCGAGCATGTTGAGGAAGTCGGAGTTGCCGCCGACGTTGAGCTGCATCGTCCGGTCGAGACGGACGCCCCGGTCGCGGAAGATCTGAGTCAGCGCGCGGTGCGTGATCGTCGCGCCGACCTGGGACTTGATGTCGTCGCCGATGATCGGCAGCCCACGCTCCTCGAACTGCTTCTGGAAGTAGCCACCCTTGGCGATGAAGACCGGCATGCAGTTCACCATCGCGCAGCCGGCGTTCAGGATTTGCTCGGCGTACCACTTGGTCGCCTCCTCCGAGCCGACGGGAAGGAAGCTGACGACGACGTCGGTGCCGGTCTCCTGGAGGATGCGAACTACGTCGTCGGTGTCTCCGGGAGCCTTCTCGACGACCTCGGCGAGGTACTTGCCGATCCCGTCGTGCGTCATCCCGCGCAAGACCTTGACGCCGGTCTTAGGTACGTCGGCGAACTTGTAGGTGTCATTTGGCCGTGCCCAGATTGCGTCCGAGAGGTCCTTGCCGACCTTGTCGGCCGTGACGTCGAACGCGGCGGTGAACTCGATGTCGCGGACGTGATAGCCCCCGAGATTGACGTGCATGAGGCCGGGGACGAACTCGTCCTCCGGTGCGTCTTTGTAGTACTCGACGCCCTGCACGAGGGAGTTCGCGCAGTTCCCGACGCCGATGATCGCGACGCGGACGCGGTCTTCACTGCGGGCTGAGCTTCCGTTTCTGGATGGCATGCGTTCCTTTCTCCTGCTGGGGACGACGGCCCCGAGCCGCTCGCCCAAGATCTCGACGATCAAGTCGTTCGTGCTGCGGCCGCGCTCGGCAGCCCTGGTCTCGAGCTTCTCCTTGAGCGCCGCCGGCATGCGCAGCAAAACGTCGCCTTTGCCCTTCGGCGGAGCGCCCTTGCGGCCGCTGGGTTCGAAAGGCACGGCGAAGCGCGACGCCAGGATCCCGACGGCGACATCGTTGAGACTGCTGCCGGCGCGCGTGACTTCGGCGGCCAGTTGCACTTTCAGTTCGCCCGGGACCCGGACGAGAACGTCTCTTCTGCTAGCACTCAAGTGCTAGCAAGCGTACCTCAATACTGCTTCAGCTGTCGCCGGACGTGGTTAATGCGCTGGAGGACGGTCAGCCACGCCGTGACGTTGAGCAGATAGACCGCCCAGGGTAGGAGTCCCCACGGCGCGAGGAACAGACCGCTGACGATCACGATCACACGCTCCGCCCGACTCCCGAGGCCGACATCGCCCTTCAGCGTCAGCGCCTCAGCCCGGGCGCGCGTGTAGCTGACCAGAAACGATCCGGCCAGTGCGGCAAAGGTGGCGCCGAGCGCAATCTCGTTTCCGTCGCGCGCGAAGACGAGGCCGATGGCGCTGAGCATGACTGCCTCTCCCAGGCGGTCCGTCGTCGAGTCGAGGAAGGCGCCGAACGGCGTCCCCTTGCCGCTTTGCCGCGCGAGCGCTCCGTCGAGGATGTCCAGCAGCGATCCCGCCCAGAAGAGGGTCGCCCCGGTCCAGAACCAGAGCATCTCGTTGCGGTCCTCGAAGTAGACGGCGACAGCGCCGGCGGCGCAGAGCGAGAGCCCCAATGCCGTGAGCGCATCGGGAGTGATCCGCGTGCGTGCGAGCCCGACGATCGAGCGGGCGGCAAGGCGCCGGACGCCCGTGGTGTAGCCCGCCTTGACTCGGGCCGCGCCTTCGCGACCCACTACGTCGTGCGGACGAGCGCCCGCTTCACCGTCGGGCCGTGGATCACCGCGGCGGCGACGAGCACGACGGCGATGCCGGCGGCGATGTCGAGCCAGAAATGGTTGGCCGTCGCCATGACTGCAAACCACACCCACGCCGGCCAGATCAGCCAGAGCGCCTTCAGCCAGCTGCGACGGACGAGGATCGCCAGCGTCACGCCGACGATCAGCGCGTCGGCGGCGTGCAGGCTCGGCATCGCCGCGTACGGGTTGGAGGCGAGCTCGACGAGGGTCGAGCCGTGGTTTGCGGTCCCGACGGCCGCGAGCGTGTCCACAAAGCCGAGCTCGGGGAAGTAACGCGGTGGGGCGGTCGGCAGCAGCACGTAGCCGACCAACCCGATGACGTTGGCGAGCATCAACAGGTTGCGGAAGCGGATGAAGTGGTTGTAGTGGCGGAAGTAGACCCAGAGCAGTGCCAGCCCCACGACGGCGAACTGCGACAGCCAGTAGGTCCACGACGTCAGGAGGCCGAGCAGGTGAAACGACTCGGTCCAGCTCTGCAGCGAGAGCTCCCACAGTCCCGTCGCATGCCGCTCGAAGTCGATGACGCCGCGCGCGTTCTCGAACGCGACCGACGGGCTCCGATCAGCGATTCCCCGCACGACCTGATAGGCGAGCACGAACCCGAACCAGATGAGAATCTGGCGGAAGAGATCGAACCAGCCGCGCGGCAGGATGCGGCGTTCGGCGGCGGCGACCGAAGTCATGCGCTGATTCTAAGCAGGCGCCCGGAGGCTGGGTATAGAGGCTCCAACATGATGACGCTTCGTCGCCAGGGCGCCGTCCAGCGCCGCCCGGCGGCACAAGGCTCACGTGTTGGAGCCTCTTAGCCGCCGATCTGCGACATCGACCGCGATGCGCGGACGAAGCCCGGATCGTTGATCTTGTGCTTGAGCTCCTTGTGACGGACGGCGAAGCGGATGAGGTCCGCAAGCTCGTCGTCGGTCGCGCCTTCGCGCAACGGTGTCTTCAGATCCCACTCACGCCGGGAGAAAAGACAGGTGCGAAGCTGCCCGTCGGCCGTCAGGCGGATCCGGTCGCACGACGAGCAGAACGGCTCCGAGACCGGGCTGACGAAACCGACCTCCCCGGCGCCGTCGGCGAATCGGAAGCGGCGCGCGGTCGACGACGCCTTGGCCGGGATCTCTACGAGCGGCCAGCGTTCCTCGATGAGCGCGCGAATCTCCGCACCGGTGAGCACGTCGTCGCCGTCCCACCGCTCCTCGGCGTCGAGCGGCATGAATTCGATGAAGCGCACGACATACGGCTTCCGCCGGGCGAGCTCCGCGAGAGCGGGCACTTCTTCCTCCGTGAAGCCGCGGATCGCGACGCAGTTCACCTTGATCGGCCGCAGCTCGCTGTAGGACTCGGCAACCTCGAGCCCGGCCAGCACGCGGTCGAGCGCGTCCCGCCGGGTGATCTCCGCGAAGCGGACGTGCGAGAGCGAGTCGAGCGAAACGTTCAGACGCCTGAGCCCTGCGTCGACGAGCGGCCCCGCGAACCGGTCGAGGAGCACGCCGTTCGTGGTCAGGGAGAGATCGGCGACGCCCTCGATCCCGGCGAGCATCGAAACGAGCTTCGGCAGCTCGCGCCGGGCGAGTGGTTCGCCACCGGTGAGCCGCACCTCGTCGACCCCCATGGACGCGAGCACGCGGACAACTCGCGCGAGCTCCTCGAAGCTAAGGAGCTCCTCTCGTCCCAGCCACTCCAGTCCCTCTGCGGGCATGCAGTAGCGGCAACGGAAGTTGCACTTGTCCGTCACCGAGACGCGGACGCTTTTGATCTCGCGGCCCCAGCTGTCGACGAGCGGCTGCATGTTCCGAAGCGTACCCCGAGGTTTGCCCGTTGACTGGTCGCGAAACACTGCTCCCACAGACTCTCTCGAAAGGAAGACGCATGTCTGATTGGCAGCAAGAAGGTACGGAAGGCACGGAGCAAGAAGGCGGCCAGCAGGAAGGCGGCCAGGGAACTCAGCAAGAGGACGGTCAGGGCGGCCAGGAAGGCGGCCAGGGCGGTCAGGAAGGCGGAGGCGGTTCGGAGGAAATGCCGGGCGGCCCGACGAGTTAGCCAGGAAGAGGGGGCGCCGGGCTTCCGGCGTCCCCTCGTTTCCCGGGAAACGGAGATCGAGCGATGAGCGATGAACAAGAGCTTCGGGACGACACACCGCCCAAGCCGGACGACGAGACCTGGCAGATGGGCGACCCGCCCGAGGAAGGCAAGGAGGGCGAGCAACAGGATTCTGGTTTCGAGGAAAGAGGTGGCCAGAGTGGCTGAGACCGAGACCCCGCGCGAAGACGAGTCGACGCCGGAGCAGGACGAGCCCGACGAGTCCGCCGACCTCGACTGGAACGAGAACGAGCCGAGTCCACACCAGGGCGAAGAAGGACAGGAGGGCGAGGCATGAGCGAGCAAGAAGAACGCCGCGATGATCCGCTGCCCGATCCCGACCAGGAAGACGTCGAGATCGACACCGACATCGAGCGTCCGGCCGAGCCGGATCTGAGCCCCGGAAGGCTCGAGCCCGGCGCGCCGGAGTCCCGGCCCGTCGATCCGCGCATCGGGCCGCCCATGATCGGCTGACCTCCTAGACTCGCCGCGTGGCGACCGCCGCGCTGATCCTCGTCACGGCGGTCTGGGGCGTCACGTTCGTCCAGGTCAAGGACGCCGTCGAGCTGTATCCGCTCTTCGCGTTCCTGGCCGTCCGCTACGCGATCGCCTCCGCGGCGCTCGTGCCGCCCGCGGCTCGGCGCCTCCGCGCCCTTGGGCGTCAAGGGCTGCTCGCTGGGGGAGTGCTCGGCGTCCTGATCGCGCTCGGGATCGGGCTGCAGACGGCGG
>Ga0126306_10001201_pt1 | contig 13661 bp, 10 predicted proteins | sample Plot27_FD_92592 | JGI IMG/M metagenome (GOLD analysis project Ga0126306, IMG submission 92592) | Serpentine soil microbial communities from UC McLaughlin Reserve, CA, USA - Plot27 | ecosystem: Environmental > Terrestrial > Soil > Grasslands | place: USA: UC McLaughlin Reserve, Lake County...
CCGGTCGGGATGGGGTTCACGCTGGCTGTGCATTGAGATCGCTCCTTCACGCAAAGGGGGCGGGGCCCGCTGGTGCGGTAGGGCGCCCCGGGGCGGCGGGACCGGCCGGGGCGGCGGGACCGGGCGGGGCTGTGGGGTCCGCCCGGGCGGTGGGGGTCGACGGTGCGCCGAAGGCGCGGCCGAGGAGGGTGGCGACCTCGCCGGCGAGCTGGTCGAAGGGGCGGCCGGCCTGCTGGAGGGGGCCGCCCAGCCAGAGGGCGGCCAGGCCGTGCACGGTCGACCAGGCCAGATAGGCGACGATCTCGGGGTCGGCGCCCGGGGCGCCTCCCTCGGCCTGGACCTCGCGGACCCCACCCAGCAGCAGGGCGAAGGTGGCGTCGCCGGCCGCGACCAGGGCCGGGTCGTCCCGGTGCAGCAGGTCGCGCTGCCACATCACCGCGAAGTGGGCCGGATGGGCGAGGGCGAAGCCGGCGTAGGCCCGCCCGGCCGCGCCGAACCGCCGGGCCGCGGTGGCATCCGGTCCGGCCCGCCGGACGGCGTCCTCGATGGCCGCGGCCAGCAGCTCGAAGCCCTCGGTGGCGATGGCCGTGAACAGCGCCGCCTTGTCCGGGAAGTGGTTGGCCGGAGCGGCATGGGAGACCCCCAACCGCCGGGCCAGCGAGCGCAGGCTCACCGCCGACGGCCCCTCGGCCGCGATCAGCGCCAGCGCCTCCTCCAGCAGGTCCCGGCGCAGGTCGCCGCCGTAGTAGGTTGGGTTGACCCTCACCGTCCCCTCCCCCGTAGGTTGACACCGTCAATCTACGGCTTCAGATTGGCAGTGTCAACCTGGAGACGAACCCGGGCCCGGCGGCGGCGGGATGTCGGGGGCAGCCGGTAGGGTCTCCTGAAGCGAGAGCGAGGGCTGAAGGGAGACACCGTTGTCCTTCCCGTCCACCACGTCCATCTCGATCCCGGACCTCCGCGACGACTTCGACGGGCGCGTGACCGCGCCCGAGGATGCCGGCTACGACCAGGCCCGCAGGCTGTTCTACGGCAAGTTCGACCGCCGGCCGGCGGCGATCGTCCGCCCCACCGGCGCCGGCGAGGTCGCCCGGGTGGTCGGCCTGGCCCGGGAGACCGGACTGCCCCTGGCGGTGCGCAGCGGCGGCCACAGCCTGGCCGGCCACAGCGTCGCCGAGGGCGGGATCGTGCTCGACCTGTCGGAGATGACCGCCCTCGAGCTCGACCTGGAGCGGCGGACCGCCTGGGCCCAGACCGGCCTCACCGCCGGCGCCTACACGGCCACGGTGGGCGCCCAGGGGCTGGCCACCGGGTTCGGCGACACCGGCTCGGTCGGGATCGGCGGCCTGACCCTCGGCGGCGGGGTCGGCTTCCTGGTCCGCAAGCACGGGCTGACCATCGACAACCTGCTCGCCGCCGAGCTGGTCACCGCCGACGGCCGGGTCCTGGAGGTCGACGACGAGCGCCATCCGGACCTGTTCTGGGCCATCCGCGGCGGCGGCGGCAACTTCGGGGTCGCCACCCGTTTCCAGTACCGGCTGCACGAGCTGCCCTCGATCGTCGGCGGCATGCTGATCCTGCCGGGCAGCGCCGAGGTGATCGAGGGCCTCGTGGCCGCGGCCGAGGCTGCGCCCGAGGCGCTGTCGGCCATCGCCAACATCATGGTCGCCCCGCCGATGCCGTTCCTGCCGCCCCAGGCCCACGGCAAGCTGATCGTGATGGCCCTGCTGGCCTATGCCGGCGACGGCGAGGCCGGGGAGCGGGCCGTGGCCCCGTTCCGGGCCCTGGCCGAGCCGCTGGCCGACATGGTCCAGCCGATGTCCTACGCCGGGCTGTTCGAGCCGGCCGAGGATATGGAGGTGGTCGAGGAGTCGGCCCGCACGATGTTCCTGGACGCCGTCGACCGGGCCACCGCCGAGACGATCGTGGAGCACCTGCAGGCCTCGACGGCGATGATGGCCGTGGCCCAGCTGCGAGTGCTGGGCGGGGCCATGGCCCGGGTGCCGATGGAGGCGACCGCCTTCGCCCACCGCCAGCGGCGGATCATGGCCGGGGTCGGCTCCGTCTACGAGCTGGCCCAGGACCGGCCGGCCCAGGAGGCCTGGGCCGACGGCTTCGCCGCCGCCCTGCGCCAGGGCGACCCCGGGGTATACGTCAACTTCCTCGGCGACGAGGGGCCCGAGCGGGTCCGCGAGGCCTATCCGGAGCCCACCTGGGACCGGCTGGCCGAGATCAAGCGCCGCTACGACCCGGACAACCTGTTCCGGCTGAACCAGAACATCCCGCCAGCCGCCTGACCGCCCGCCGCGCGCTTGCGGAATGTGATGACAACGAAGACTTGACACGGAACCCGTAAGCGTTCGCAATGTGCCCCAAGGAGGGCGCAGATGGGCGCGCGGGCAGCAGGTGGCGTCTCCGAGCTGAACCCGCTGGCGGAGGTCCGGCAGGCCCGCATGGCCGGGATCGTCTGGGAGGAGGGCTTCGCCCGGGTCACCGACCTGGCCGACCGCTTCGGGGTGTCCGCGGTCACGGTCCGGGCCGACCTGACGGCGCTGGAGGCGCGGGCCCGCGTGCGCCGGGTGCGCGGCGGGGCCGTCCCCCCCTCGGGGCTGCTGGGCGAGCGGCCCTTCGAGTCCTCGCAGCTGGAGGCGCCCGAGCAGAAGTCCAGCATCGGCGCACACGCCGCCGGCACCATCGCCGCCGGCGACACGGTGATCCTGGACGTGGGCACGACCACCGCCGCCATCGCCCGGGCGCTGGTCCTCCGGGCCGAGCTGCGCGACGTCGCCGTGGTCACCAACGGGCTCAACATCGCCCTGGAGCTGGAGCGGGCCGCGCCACGGATCAGCGTGGTGGTCACCGGTGGCACCCTCCGCCCCCTCCAGCACTCGCTGGTCAACCCCCTCGGCACGGTCCTGCTGGAGCGCCTGCACGCCTCGGTGGCCTTCGTCGGCTGCAACGGCGTCGACCCCGAGGTCGGTATCACCAACGTCAACCTGCCCGAGGCGGAGGTCAAGCGGGCCATGTTGCTGGCCGCCAGGCGCCGCGTGATCGTCGCTGACGGCTCCAAGATCGGAGAGGTCGAGCTGGCCAAGGTCTGTGACATCGAGGAGGTGAGCCTGCTGATCACCGACCCCACCGCCGACCCCGAGGTGCTTACCGAGATCGCCGCCGCCGGCTGCCAGGTGGAGCTCGCCGGCTAGTCACCGCCTACCCAAGGAGGCGCCCATGTCCCGCCCCCGGACGGAGTCCGAGTACCTCGCCAGCCTGCTCCCGCCGTCGGTGGCGGCCGCCGGCATCAGCCGGCGCGGGTTCCTCAAGGGAACCCTGGGCACCGGCGCCGCCCTGTCCCTGTCCAGCCTGCTCGCGGCCTGCGGTGGTGGCGACGACGGCGGCGGCGGGGGCAGCGCCTCCCAGGAGGTGACCTTCGGATCCAACCAGTCCGACGAGGTGCCCAAGAAGGCCTACGCCGACATGCTGGCCGCCTCGGGACTGACCGTGAAGGTCAACACCGTCGAGCACGAGACCTTCCAGGAGAACATCAACAACTACCTCCAGGGCAACCCGGACGACGTGTTCACCTGGTTCGCCGGCTACCGGATGCGCTTCTTCGCCGCCCAGGGCCTGGCCGGCGACATCAGCGACGTGTGGTCCGGCATGAGCGGGATGAGCGAGGCGATGAAGGCCGCCTCCACCGGTGAGGACGGCAAGCAGTACTTCGTGCCCCTGACCACCTACCCGTGGGGGCTCTTCTACCGCAAGTCGGTCTGGCAGGAGAAAGGCTACCAGGAGCCCAAGACCCTCGACGAGCTGGTCGCCCTGGCCAAGCAGATGCAGGGCGACGGGCTGATCCCGATCGCCTTCGCCGACAAGGACGGCTGGCCGGCGATGGGCACCTTCGACCAGCTGAACCTGCGCATCAACGGCTACCAGTTCCACATCGACCTGATGGCCGGCAAGCAGGCCTGGGACTCGCCCCAGGTCAAGAAGGTGTTCGACACCTGGCGGGAGCTGCTGCCCTACCACCAGGAGGACGCGCTGGGGCGCGAGTGGCAGGGGGCGGCCCTGGCCCTGCAGAAGAAGGAGGCGGGGATGTACCTGCTCGGCATGTTCGTGGGCGAGCAGTTCCCCGAGAAGGACCGGGAGGACCTCGACTTCTTCACCTTCCCCGAGATCGACCCGGCCATCGGCACCGGCGCCATCGAGGCCCCCATCGACGGCGTCATGATGCGGGCCGATCCCAAGAACGAGGAGGGCGCCAAGCAGCTCCTCAAGTTCACCGGCACGGCCGAGGCCGAGAACGTCCTCCTCAAGGCCAACAACACCGTCATCGGGTCCAGCACCGAGGCCGACACCAGCAACTACACCACCTTGCAGCAGAAGGCGGTTGAGTTCATCGGCTCGGCCGAGTCGATCGCCCAGTTCCTCGACCGCGACACCCGGCCGGACTTCGCCTCCACGGTGATGATCCCCGGCCTCCAGACCTTCATCAAGAACCCCAACGACGTCGACGGGCTGACCAAGAGCCTGGAGAGCCAGAAGAAGTCGATCTTCACCTCCTGACACCGGGGGAGGCGCGATGAGCGACCTGCCGACCGTCCCCGTCGCCTCCAAGGCGCCGACACGCCGGCGCGGCCGCCGTGTCCAGGCGACCGGCACCGACCGGATCTTCCTGGCGCTCATGGTGATCATCCCCACCGCGCTGGTGGTGGGGCTGGTGTGGCTGCCCGCGGTCGCCACCGTGGTGCTGTCGTTCGCCAGCTGGACCGGCGTGGGCAGCCTGGACACCATCAAGTGGATCGGGACCCAGAACTACGTCGACGTCTTCACCATCTACCCGCCGTTCAAGCCGGCGCTCACCCACAACGTCATCTGGCTGGTGTTCCTGTTCGTGATCCCCACCTGCCTGGGCATCTTCCTGGCCGTGCTGCTGGACCGGGAGCTACGGGCCACCCGCTTCTACCAGACCGCGTTCTTCCTGCCGGTGGTGCTGTCGCTGGCCCTGATCGGGTTCATCTGGCAGCTCATCTACTCGCGCGACCAGGGGCTCCTGAACGCCGTGCTCAACACCCAGATCGACTGGTACGGCGACTCCAGGTGGAACCTGTGGGCGGTGCTGATCGCCGCCGGCTGGAAGCACGCCGGCTACATCATGCTGCTGTACCTGGCCGGCCTGAAGGGCGTCGACCCCTCCCTGCGGGAGGCCGCGGCGGTGGACGGGGCCAGCCCGGTCAGGACGTTCTTCTCGGTCGTGCTCCCGGTGATGAGACCCATCAACATCATCATCATCGTGGTGACGGTGATCGAGGCGCTGCGGGCCTTCGACATCGTCTGGGTCATCAACAAGGGCACCAACGGCCTGGAGCTGATCTCGACGCTGGTCACCGCCAACGTCGTCGGCGAGGCGAGCCGGATCGGCTTCGGCTCGGCCCTGGCCACCATCATGCTGGTCATCTCGCTGGTGTTCATCACCATCTTCCTGTCGACCGTGATGCGGGGGGAGCGGCGATGACCAGCACCACCGTCACCCCCAGGGCCGCCACCGGGACGGCCGCCAGAGCCAGGCACCGGCGCCTCTCGCCGGGCCGGATCCTGCTCAACGTGTTCCTGACCGCGACCGCCCTGGCCTGGCTGTTCCCGGTGCTGTGGGCGGTGTACAACTCCTTCCGCGACTACGACTACACCTCCGAGCACGGCTATGTCTCCCTCGGCGGGTTCACCCTCCAGAACTACATCCACGCCTGGGAGCAGGGCGAGTTCACCCGGCACTTCCTCAACTCGCTGTACATCACCGTGCCCGCCGTCCTGATCACCCTGTTCATCGCCTCATGCGTGGCCTTCGTGGTGGCCCGCTTCAGCTTCCGGTTCAACCTGGTCCTGCTGGGGGTCTTCACCGCCGCGAACCTGCTGCCCCAGCAGGCGTTGCTGATCCCGCTGTTCCGGCTCTACCGCGAGATCCCGCTGCCGCTGTGGATGAGCGACTCGGGGCAGCTGCTGGACAGCTACTGGGGGCTGATCCTGATCAACACCGCCTTCCAGACCGGCTTCTGCACCTTCGTGCTCAGCAACTACATGAAGGCCCTGCCGCACGAGATGTTCGAGGCGGCCCGGGTCGACGGGGCCGGCGTCCCCACCCAGTTCTTCCGCATCACCCTGCCGTTGTGCCGGCCGGCCCTGGCCGCCCTGGCCACCCTCCAGGTGACCTGGATCTACAACGAGTTCTACTGGGCCACGGTGCTGATGCAGTCGGGCGACAAGTTCCCCATCACCAGCTCCCTCACCAACCTGCGCGGCCAGTTCTTCATCGATTACAACCTGCTCTCGGCCGGCTCGGTGGTGATCGCCATCCCCGTCCTGATCATCTTCTTCCTGCTCCAGAAGCAGTTCGTGGCCGGCCTGACCCTGGGCTCGACCAAGGGGTGATCGCCATCCACCTGCGGGCCGGCGGGGTGTCGCTGGTCCTCGACGCCCGGGGCGGGGTCGGGGAGCCGCTGCCGGTGCTGCTCCACTGGGGGCCGGACCTGGGCGGGGCGGTCGACGAGGCCGCCCTGGCCGAGGCGCTGGTGCCGGCGGCGGCCCACTCGGCCGTGGACCGGCCGGTGCCGCGGCGGCTGCTGCCGATGCCGGCCGACGGCTGGCGGCTGCGCCCCGGGCTGGCCGGGGCCCGCCCCGACGGCGGCGGCTGGTCGCCGCGGTTCCTGGTCCGCTCCCTGGAGACGGACGCGGAGGGGACCTGCGCCGTGCTCGAGGCCGCCGACGCCGAGGCCGGGCTGGCCCTGGTCACCCGGCTGCGCCTCCATCCCTCGGGGGTCCTGGAGGCGACCCACACCCTCCGCAACGAGGGCGCCGCCCCGTACCTGCTGTCGCAGCTGGCCGTCACCCTGCCCCTGCCGGCCCGGGCGGTCGAGGTGCTCGACCTGACCGGCCGCTGGTGCCGCGAGCGCATCCCCCAGCGCCACCCCCTGCCCCACGGCGCCTGGGCCCGCGAGGGCCGCCACGGCCGCACCGGCCACGACGCCACCCTGGTGCTGGCCGTCGGCACCCCCGGGTTCGGCTTCCGCGGCGGCGAGGTCTGGGGGCTGCACCTGGCCTGGAGCGGCGACGCGGTCCACTGGGCGGAGCGCAACCCCGACGGCCACGCCGGCATGGGCGCGGCCGAGCTGCTCGGCCCCTCCGAGGTGGCCCTCGGCCCCGGCGAGGAGTACGCGACCCCGCCGCTGCTGGCCGTCTACAGCGGCGAGGGCCTGGACGGCCTCAGCGCCGCCTACCACCGCTACACCCGCGAGCGGCCCTCGCACCCGCGCTCGCCCCGGCCGGTGGTCCTCAACACCTGGGAGGCCGTCTACTTCGACCACCGCCTGGACCGGCTGGCCACCCTCGCCGAGGTGGCGGCCCGCCTGGGCGTGGAGCGGTTCGTGCTCGATGACGGCTGGTTCGGCAACCGCCGCAACGACCGCGCCGGCCTGGGCGACTGGCAGGTCGCCCCCGACGTCTGGCCCGACGGCCTCAACCCGCTGATCGACCACGTCCGCAAGCTGGGCATGGAGTTCGGGCTGTGGGTCGAGCCGGAGATGGTCAACCCCGACTCCGACCTGTTCCGGGCCCACCCCGACTGGGTGCTGTCGGGGGCCGGCCGGCCCGGGCGGCTGCCCGAGGCCTGGCGCCACCAGCAGGTCCTCGACCTGGCCAACCCCGACTGCTACGCCTGGATCCGCGACCGGCTGGACGCCCTGCTGGCCGACCACGACATCGCCTTCCTCAAGTGGGACCACAACCGCGACCTGATCGAGGCCGGCCACGGCGGCCGGCCGGGGGTGCGGGCCCAGACCCTGGCCGTCTACCGGCTGCTGGACGAGCTGCGCCAACGCCACCCGGGGGTGGAGATCGAGAGCTGCGCGTCGGGCGGGGGCCGGGTCGACCTGGGGATCCTGGCCCGGACCGACCGGGTCTGGGCCAGCGACACCAACGACGCCCTGGAGCGCCAGCACATCCAGCGCTGGACCCAGCTGCTGCTGCCGCCCGAGCTGGTCGGCACCCACGTGGGCCCGCCGCGCTCGCACACCACCAGCCGCGTCCACGGCCTCCCCTTCCGGGTGGCCACGGCCCTGTTCGGGCACTTCGGCATCGAGTGGGACATCGCCTCGGCCTCGCCGCAGGAGCAGGCCGGGCTGGCCGAGGCGATCGCCTTCTACAAGCGCATGCGGCCGCTGCTGCACGGCGGCCATGTGGTCCGGGCCGACCACCCGAACCCGGCCGCCTACCTGCACGGGGTGGTGGCCGCCGACCGCGCCGAGGCCCTGTTCGCCTACGCGCAGCTGACCGCCTCGGCCTTCGAGACGCCCGGGCTGGCCCGGTTCCCCGGGCTGGACGGCGAGCGCGCCTACCGGGTCGAGGTCGTCCGGGTCGCGGGCGAGCCCGAGACCAAGCACGCGGTCGCCCCCCGCTGGTACGACGCCGGCCAGGTCACCCTGGGTGGCCGGGCGCTGGCCGAGGTCGGGCTGCCCCTGCCGGTGCTCCGGCCCGAGCAGGCCCTGCTGCTGCACCTCACCTCGGCATGAGCGCGGGAGCGGCTCCGACGGGACCGGGCGGCGGCGGGAAGCGGCTGGGCCTGGGCGCCGGGGCCCTCCCCCCTCGGGCCTGGCCGGCCTCGGACGCCCGGACGCTCGACCTCTCGGGGAGCTGGCACTTCCGGCTGTCGCCGCGGGCCGACGGCGACACCGGCTTCGCCGACCCCGGCTTCGACGACCGCGGCTGGGACCAGCTGCCGGTGCCGTCGCACTGGCAGCTCCACGGGTACGGCGCCCCCGCCTACACCAACGTCGCCTACCCGTTCCCGGTCGACCCGCCCCATGTGCCCAGCGAGAACCCGACCGGCGACTACCGGCTGCGGTTCCGGCTGCCGGCCGGCTGGGAGGCCGAGCGGACCGTGCTGCGGTTCGAGGGGGTCGACTCCTGGTGCCATGTGTGGCTCAACGGCGCGGAGCTGGGCCACTCCGGCGGCAGCCGCCTGCCGGTCGAGTTCGACGCCAGCGCCGCCCTCGCCCCCGCTGGCCAGGACAACCTGCTGGCCGTCCGCGTGCCCCAGTGGTCGGCCGGCAGCTACCTCGAGGACCAGGACATGTGGTGGCTGTCGGGCATCTTCCGCGAGGTCCGGCTGCTGGCCCGCCCGGCCGGGGCGATCGACGACTGGCTCGTCCACGCCGACTACGACCACCAGACGGGCGCCGGCAGCCTGCGGGTCGAGGCCAGCGTCCCCGCCCGCGTCACCGTGCCCGAGCTGGGCGTGGACGTGGCCGCGGGGGAGACGGTCCGGCTGCCGGCGGTCGAGCCCTGGTCGGCCGAGTCGCCGCGGCTGTACGACGGCCAGCTGGCCTCGGCCGGCGAGCGGGTGGCCCTGCGGATCGGCTTCCGCACCGTGGCCGTGACCGACGGGCTGCTGACCGTCAACGGCCGCCGGGTGCTGCTGCGCGGGGCCAACCGCCACGAGTTCCATCCCGACCGGGGCCGGGCCGTCGACGAGCAGACGATGCTGGCCGACGTCCTGTTGATGAAGCGCCACAACCTCAACGCCGTCCGGACCAGCCACTACCCGCCGCACCCGCGGTTCCTGGAGCTGTGCGACCAATACGGGCTCTACGTGATCGACGAGTGCGACCTCGAGACCCACGGCTTCGAGCTGATCGGCTGGCGACACAACCCGGCCGACGACCCCCGCTGGGAGGATGCCCTGGTCGACCGGATGGCGCGCATGGTCGAGCGGGACAAGAACCGGCCCAGCGTGATCCTGTGGTCGCTCGGCAACGAGAGCGGCGTCGGCCGCAACCTGGCCGCCATGGCCGCCTGGGCCCGCCGCCGCGACCCGTCGCGGCCGCTGCACTACGAGGGCGACCGCTCCAGCCCGGACGTCGACGTCTACAGCCGCATGTACCCGACCCACGCCGAGGTCGATCGGATCGGCCGCGGCCAGGAGCCGCCGCTGGACGACCCGGAGCTGGACGCCCGCCGCCGGGCCATGCCGCTGATCCTGTGCGAGTACGCCCACGCCATGGGCAACGGCCCCGGCGGCCTCTGGGAGTACCAGGAGCTGTTCGAGCGCCACCCCCGCTGCCAGGGCGGGTTCGTCTGGGAGTGGATCGACCACGGCCTCCGCGCCCACACCCCCGACGGCCGCGGGTACTTCGCCTACGGCGGCGACTTCGGCGAGCCCCTCCACGACGGCAACTTCGTCGCCGACGGCCTGCTGTTCCCCGACCGCACCCCGTCCCCGGGCCTGCGCGAGCTCAAGAAGGTGGTCGAGCCCGTCCGCATCACCGCCGATCCCGCCGGCGGCATCCGCATCGCCAACCTCCACGACTTCCGCGACCTGTCGCATCTGAGGTTCTCCTGGGCCCTGGAGGCCGAGGGGGTCGGGGTCGCCTCCGGCTCGTTGGAGGTCCCGTCCGTCGGCCCCGGCGAGCAGGCGACCGTTCCCCTCCCGCCCCTGCCGCCCACCGACGGCGAATCCTGGCTGACCGTCCAGGCCCTCCTGGCGACCGACCACCCTTGGGCTCCCGCCGGCCACGAGGTCGCCTGGGGCCAGCTCCCCATCACCCCCGCCTCAGGGCCCTGGATCGGGGTCGCACCGGACCAACCCCAGCCGGTTCCGGTTCCCCCAACCCCGGGCGCGCCGGAACCTCACCGGCTGATCCCGGGGCCCCCGAACCGGGAGGGTAGCCCAACGACGGGAAGCGGGTCGGCGGTTGTCCACAGCCCCTCGCCGGGTCCGGGTGGGCGGGCCTCCGGCCCCCTGACGCTGGGACCGGGAGTGTTCGACCCGACGACCGGGCGACTCCTGCGCCTCGGCGACCTACCGGTCGAGGGGCCGAGGCTCGACCTGTGGCGGGCCCCGACCGACAACGACCACGGCCTCCACGGGGAGGAGGCGCTGGAGCCGCTGTGGCGGCGGGTCGGGCTGCATCGGCTGCGGCACCGCGTCGACCAGGTGTCCGTGGAGGGCGAGGAGCTGGTGGCGCGCGGCCGGGTCGCGCCGGCGGCCACCGACCTCGGGGTGGCGACGACCTACCGGTGGTCGGCGGTGTCGGGGGGACTGCGGCTGGAGGTGGAGGTGGTCCCGGAGGGGGACTGGCCGTGCCCGCTGCCGCGGCTGGGGCTGCGCATGGCCGTGCCGGCCGGGCTGTCGCGGGTCGAGTGGTTCGGGCGCGGGCCCGGGGAGGCCTACGCCGACACCGGACGGGCGGCCCGGGTCGGGCGCTTCGCGGCCACCGTGGAGGAGCTGCAGGTGCCGTACCTCCGCCCCCAGGAGAACGGCAACCGCCGCGACGTCCGCTGGGCGACCATCGGCGACGGGCACGGCAATGTCATCCGGCTCGAGGGCGAGCCGACCTTCGACCTGACCGTGCGGCCCTGGACCAGCGAGCACCTCGACCAGGCCCGCCACCCGACCGACCTGCGCCCGGACGGCCGCGTCTGGGTCAACCTCGACCACGCCCAGCAGGGCATCGGCTCGGCCTCGTGCGGCCCGGGGGTCCTTCCGGCCTACCGGCTCGACCCGGCCCCGGCGACCTTCGCCGTCCGGGTGCTCCCGCGGTCCGCCTGACCCGGCGTAAGGTGTCCGGAGATGGCTGGGATGTCCGCATGGTCGAGGCTGCGGCGGATCCCCGCGCCAGTGGTGGACGTGGGGTTGGCCCTGGCCCTGGCCGTGGCTGTGTGCGCCGCCATCGACGTGGCGGACGGCCCGGGCACCGCCGGACGCACCCCCGGCGCGTACACCCTGGGGCTGACCGTCGCCGCCCTGGTGCTGTTCCGGCGGCGCTGGCCCCTCCCCGTGCTGCTCGTCTCGGCGGCCGCCATCCAGCTGTACACCCTGACCAACTATCCCGGCATCTTCCCCGCGGTGCCGCTGTCGGTGGCGGTGGCCACCGCCTGGGTCGCCGGCTACCGGCGCTGGACCCTGGCGATCGTCATCTGGTTCGTGCTGGCGCCGCTCGCCTACCTCCTGCGCCAGTGGTTGGAGGGCGACGAGCCGCTGGCGCCGCTGCTGAGCGGGACCATGCAGAGCGCGGCCATGCTCGCCGCCGTGCTGCTGTTCGCCGAGGCGGTGCGCGGCCGCCGGCTGCTCCAGGCCGAGCAGCAGCGGTCCGAGCAGCTGCTGCTCAACGTGCTCCCGGCCCCGATCGCGGACCGGCTCAAGCAGGGCGAGGAGGTGATCGCCGACCGCTTCCCCGAGGTCACGGTGCTCTTCGCCGACCTGGTCGACTTCACCCGGCGCAGCCAGGAGACCACCCCGGACCGGATCGTGCGGCTCCTGGACGACCTGTTCACCGCCATCGACCGCCTCGCCGAGCGCCACGGCCTGGAGAAGATCAAGACCATCGGCGACGCCTACATGGTGGTCGGCGGGCTGCCCAACCCGCGCCCCGACCACGCCGAGGCGGTGGCCGAGATGGCCCTGGCCCTGCGTGAGGAGGTCCCTCGCCACCTCGACCCGGACGGCCAGCCGCTGGCCGTCCGCATCGGCATCGACACCGGCCCGGTGGTGGCCGGGGTGATCGGCCGCCGCAAGTTCAGCTACGACCTGTGGGGCGACACCGTGAACACGGCCAGCCGCATGGAGTCCATCGGGGTGCCCGGCTGCATCCAGGTCACCGACCGCGCCTACCGGCGGCTGCGGGACTGCTACCGGTTCGAGTGCCGCGGCCCGGTCCAGGTCAAGGGCAAGGGGCGGCTGGTCACCTGGTTCCTGGTGGCCAGGGACCCTCAGCCGCGCTGAGGCTCCGGTCGGGAGCCGACCGAGAACTCGGTGCCGAAGGGGTCGGTGATGGTGGCCAGCCGGCCGTAGACGAAGTCCTCCGGGGTGCCGGGCTTGCCGCCGGCCTTGGCCGCCCGCTCGACCGCGGCGTCGGTGTCGGCCACCTCGAACAGGGTCGACCAGCCCGACGACGGCGCCCCGGCGACGCCCATGATCCCGCCGATCTCGTGGCCGTCGGGGCGGCGCAGGAAGGTGAAGTCGAAGTCGGGCAGGTCGGGGTTGCCGTCGAGGGTGAAGTCGAACACCGACGCGTAGAACGCCCGGGCGGGCTCGGGGTCGGGGGTGATCAGGTCGTTGCGCAGCAGGGCCCCGGGCTCGTTGACGACCTCGCAGCCGACGTGGGCGCGGCCCTGCCAGAGGCCGAACTGGGCCCCCACCGGGTCCTTGGCGATGGCCATGCGGCCCTGGTCGAGGACGTCCATCGGGGCCATCACCAGGGTGCCGCCGACGTCGACGACGCGGCGGGCGGTGGCGTCGCAGTCGCCGGTGGCCAGGTACATGTTCCACCAGAACTCGGTGGCGTCGGGGTCGGGTTCTGGACCAGGGCGGCGACCCGCCGGCCGCCCAGCAGGCACTGGGTGTAGCCGCCCGACTCCGGCGGGCCGACCTCGAACTCCCACCCGAACAGTGCCCCGTAGAACGCCATCGCCCGCTCCAGGTCGGGAATGCCGAGGTCGATCCAGGTCGGGGTGCCGTCGGGCGGGTTCTCGGTGACGAAGCTCACAGCGCGCTCCTCGCGTTCCGGTCGTTGGCCGGGGTCGCTCAACCCCCGTTGGCCAGTGGTCGATCAGACCACCATGAGTACGCCTGGAGTCTCCCATCCTTCCCCGACGACGGCCGAGGACTTCCGCCG
>Ga0126306_10001202_pt1 | contig 13658 bp, 14 predicted proteins | sample Plot27_FD_92592 | JGI IMG/M metagenome (GOLD analysis project Ga0126306, IMG submission 92592) | Serpentine soil microbial communities from UC McLaughlin Reserve, CA, USA - Plot27 | ecosystem: Environmental > Terrestrial > Soil > Grasslands | place: USA: UC McLaughlin Reserve, Lake County...
ACCGGGCACGGGTGCCCGAAGGTGATCAGCGTGGCGTGGATGCGGTGCTTGAGCATCGAGCGGTGCTTGACCAGGTGCAACCGAAAGCGCGCCTGCTCGCGCTCGGCGCGCACCCGCCGGTCGGGCAGCCAGATCGCCGGAACCAGGTCGCGGTGCGAGAGCACGGCCAGGACTTGGGCGTCGATGCGGTCGGTCTTGCAGGCGAGCGGCGCGAGCCCCTTGACCTTCTGCGCGTCGGCGACCAGGCCCTCCCAACCGAGCTCCTCGAGGGTGTCGCGCACGAACCGCGCGCCGGTCATCGACTCGATCACCCCGCGCACCCGGCCTTGCGGTCCGACACGCTCGACGAGGTGGCGCAGCCCGTCAGCGTCAGGCGGCGCCGCCAGGCGCCCGACGACGTCGCCCTCGTCGCCGATCAGGCAGACGTCCAGGCGCCTGCGGCTGAGATCCAATCCAGCGTGCAACATGAGCATGGGCCTCCTCGACCTCGCTCTCCGATGACACGCCGAGCGTCCCACCGGGGAGGCCCTCCTTCATGGCAGTCCGAAGCGGCTGGTGCGGGTCCATGTCCTTCGGGACGGCCCAGCGCCCGAGGGTCGCCTTCGACGGCGTGACGCCGCTCGGGAATTCCTAGCCGCGCGGCCAGAGGTTCGGTCGTCGGGCTAGGAAGCGGGTCCCGAGCGCGGCGCCGACACGGGCCCGGAGACGACGGCGCGCCAAACCGGTCCACACCACCGCGATTCCGACGACCGTCGGCGGCGGCTGGCCCTATTCAGAGGGAGCGAAGAGCTCGAAGAACGGCGAGAAGGTGCCGAGCAGGCCCAGTGCGAGCAGCACCAGCGTGATCATCCATACCGCGCGCAGGTTGACTTCGCGGCGGCGCAGCGCGGCGTGTAGCCCCGCCCAGCTGACGACGAACGCGACGACGGCCCAGATCGTCTTGCCCGCCAGTGGACCGACGCGGTCGCTATAGGCCAGTGAATCCTTGAAGCTCTCGCTCGCCTCCGCCCAGACCACGAGAATGGCGAGCACCAGCGCTCCGATGCCCGTGGCGAGCAGGACGGCGGCGATGGGGCCGTCAGGTCGGCCGCGAGCGTCAGCCGCGGCGGTCGCCGGTACGGTGTCGGCGGGCGTGGCGGCTGGGCGGACGGGTTCGGACACGTGCGATGCTCGATGGCTCAGGTGACAGGGGCCTTCTTGGTGATCAGCGCGCCGAGCACCCCGGCGATCGCGGCGACGGCGAACGCGGCGACAAACAGCGTCATCGCCATCCGCCGCGCCGGCTGGTGGCGGATCAGATCGCGCCCATAGTAGGCGGCGACAACAAACGCCGCGGTGGCCAGCATCGGCGCGATCCACGCCACGTGCTCCTTCCACTCCATCGCGAACTCATGCCAGTCCTTCGTATCCGGATCGGCCAGCAACCGCGACCGCGGGCTCTCCGGGACGTCCTCCCGATACCACGGGTAGACGACCCAGGTACCAACGATCACCGTCAGCCAGGTCAGCGCCGCCATCACGCCGGTCCCGAGCACCATCCGACGACTTCGCTCGGCGATTCCGGCCTCCGTCAGGTATTCGGCCCGCAAGCTGTAAAAGCCGGCCAACCCCCGGTGAACGCGACCAGGAACGCGCCGCCCAGCACGATCCCGTGGATCAGGGCCCAGAACTCTCGACTGGTCAACTCCATCCGGCAACCCTCGGCCGCAACGCAACGGACGCCCAACAGCTTCCAACCTCGAGCGCACTCCGTCAAGCCTCAGCGGGAAGAGGCGCGGGCGCTGTGGCTGTGCTCGCGCGCCTACCTGCTCACGCACGGCCGGATCACGCTCGAGAGCCCGAGCGACCACCTGACCCGGCAGCGTCGCGCCGTGGATTGCGATGGCGCGCATACGGTGCTGGAGGGCGTGTGCGACGCGCCCCCATCCGCCGGGGCGGTCCCCCCGCCCGACAACCCGCCGGTAACGCGCCCCCGCACCGGCCGCCAAGCCCACCACGCACGCCCACACACCCAGGGCCAGCATCGGCGGCGCCCCGAGCTACGCCACCTCATCCGGCCCCGAGGAGAGCTGCGCGACACTAGAGTTCCTCCATCATGGGTGAGTCCCCCGGGCCCGTGGCCCGGCGCTACCACGAGCACACGAAGCACACGCCTGAGAGCGTTCGCAAGCGCGCGGGCAGTGTCGACTGGGTAACCGCCGGTACCCACCCCTTCAAGTACTGCCGTGGCGTCGAGCCGCTGGCGCTCCCCTCCGAGCTCCCGGAGTACGGCGCGCCGGCGCTCGAGGCGCTGGGCGGTGACCAGAAGTCGGCCAGCCGCCCGCTGGGGGTGCCCGAGCTCGGCCGCCTGCTGCGCTGGGGGGCCGGCGTGCTGCGCACGCGGCACCTCGCGCCTGGCGACGTATACCACTTCCGAACCTACCGAGCGCGGGTGGGCTCTACCCGCTCGAGATCTACGCTGCCTGCGCCGGAGGTACCGGGCTTGGCCGCCGGCCTCTACCACTTCCATCCGCTGGAGCTCAACCTCCGCCGGCTGCGAGTGGATGACGTGCGGGCCCTGCTGGCAGAGGCGGCCGGCGCCCCGAACTGGCGCAAGCGGGTGTCGTGCTCGTCGTGAGCGGGATCCTCTGGCGCAGCGCGTGGAAATACGGGGCGCGCGCCTATCGCCGCCTCGAGTGGGATGCCGGGACCTGCTCGCCAACATGCTGGCGCTGGCGAGCGCCGCCGAACGCGAGCCGCGGCTGCTGACCGGCTTCGTGGACGAGCAGGTCAGCCGGCTCGTCGGCGTCGACGGGGCGCACGAGGCCCCGCTCCCCCTGCTGGCGCTGGGGCACTCGGTGAAGGCGGGCGCGGCCGCGGCGCTCGAGCCGCCGTCGTCGGCGCCGGGTCCCCTCCGCCGCGGCAGCCCTCGCTCGCGGAGCCGATCGGGCTGCACCGGGCGTCGAAGTTGGGCAGCGCCGAAGAGGTGCGTGCCTGGCGCGCCGCGCCGGAGGCCGAAGCCTCGATCGGGAACGGCCCCGGCGCCCCGCAGCCCGACTCGCCCGGGCGATCCCCTCGAGAAGGTGATTTGGCGCCGCGGCTCAGCGCGCGCCTTCTCGTTGGGCGCGATCACCACCGGCGAGCTGGGCGCCATCCTCGCCCGTGCAGCGAGGCGAATCCCGGCCGATGTCCCCGCCCTCACGGAGATCCGGCTCGTGGCGAATGCGGTCGAGGGGCTCGAGCGCGGTGCCTACCGCTTCGCGAACGGACGCTTCGAGCTGCTCGGCCCCGGCGACTTCCGGCGGGCGGCCGGGTATCTGTGCCTCGAGCAGGCACTCGGTGCCCGAGCGGCCGTCACCAACTTCCTGCTGACGGATCCTTGCGCGCGTGCTCGAGCAGCTCGGCGACCGAGGCTACCGCGCGGTCCAGCTCGAGGCGGGGCTGCGCGCGGGGCGCATCTACCTGGCGGCGTACGCGCACTGCTTGGGCGCCACCGGCCTGACCTTCTACGACGAGGACGTGAGCACCTTCCTGGCCCACGGGCTGAGCCCGATGCTCAGCGTCGCGGTCGGCATCGATCCCCTCGGCGCCGATCTCAGCCGCTGCCGCAAGGCTCACGCCGGACGGGCGTGACAGGCTCGTTGCCCTGGCCCGCTTCACGCTCCGCGCGGCAGTGGCGCGCCTCGAGCGGCTCACGACGTGGCTTGACTGCGGGTGCGCCTGAGCCGGCCGGCAGCTTCGTCGAACCGCCTCGCGTCCGGCAAATCACGGTTGCCGCGGTCGATGCCCCCTAATAGAATCCGGCAAGCGAGACCGGGCGGCTTCTCAGCGATCCCCACGCGAGGACGGTCGTCGCCGCCGGACCCGACATGTCGGGAGTAAAGGAAGTGTTGCTATGGCAACCGTAGAGCTAGACCCTCGAGTGCGGGAGTTCACCGCCAAGGACCACCCGCTGCTCATTGGAGGCCAGTGGGTGCCTGCCGCATCGGGGAAGACGTTCGAGACCTACGACCCGGCCACCGGCGAGGTGCTCGCCCACGTCGCCGAGGGCGACAAGGAGGACATCGACCGCGCGGTCAAGGCCGCTCGGCAGGCGTTCGACGAGGGCCCGTGGTCGAAGCTGAAGCCGTCCGAGCGCGGGCGGCTCGTCCATCGAATCGGCGAGCTGGTCATGGAGCACGCCGATGAGCTCGCGGCGCTCGAGACGCTGGACAACGGCAAGCCGTTCGCGGTCGCCAGGGCGGCTGACGTGCCGCTGTCCGCCGACATGTTCTGGTACATGGCGGGCTGGTCGACGAAGCTCCACGGCCGCACGATGGAGCCGACGGTCCCCTACAAGCCCGGCAGCGAGTGGCACTGCTACACGCTCCGCGAGCCGGTCGGGGTATGCGGGCAGATCATCCCGTGGAACTTTCCGCTGCTGATGGCGGCGTGGAAGCTCGCCCCCGCGCTCGCGTGCGGCAACACGGTGGTGCTGAAGCCCGCCGAGCAGACGCCGTTGTCGGCGCTCAAGCTCGGTGAGCTGATCCTCGAGGCTGGCATCCCCGCGGGCGTCGTCAACATCGTGCCGGGCTTCGGCGAGACGGCCGGCGCGCCGCTCGCCGCGCACCCCGACGTCGACAAGGTGGCGTTCACCGGCTCGACGGAGGTCGGCAGGCTGATCGCCAAGGCGGCGACCGGCAACCTGAAGAAGGTGTCGCTCGAGCTGGGCGGCAAGTCGCCGAACATCGTGTTGGCGGACGCCGACATGGAGGCGGCGGTTCCGGGCTCGGCGATGGCGACGCTGTTCAACCACGGCCAGTGCTGCATCGCCGGCACGAGGCTGTTCGTGGAGAAGAGCGCATTCGACGCCGTCGTTTCCGGCGTCGCGGACTACGCGAAGAGCCTCAAGGTCGGCCCGGGCATCGAGGAAGGCACCGAGATGGGGCCGCTCGTCTCCCAGGAGCAGTTCGAGAAGGTCTCCGGGTACCTCGAGGCGGGCAAGCAGGAGGGCGCCCGCGCCCTGGTGGGCGGCCATGCGATGGACCGGCCCGGCTACTTCGTCGAGCCGACGGTACTAGTCGACACGACGCCGGACATGAAGGTCCAGCGCGAGGAGATCTTCGGCCCGGTGCTCACCGCGAGGCCGTTCGACGACCTCGAGTCGTTGGCCCGGGAGGCCAACGACACCCCTTACGGGCTCGGCGCCGGCGTGTGGACCAAGGACGTCTCCAAGCTCCACAAGCTAGCGAAGCTGCTCAAGGCCGGGACGATCTACTGCAACACCTATAACGTCTACGACGCAGCGCTGCCGTTCGGCGGCTACAAGCAGTCGGGCTGGGGCCGCGAGATGGGCGAGGAGGTCCTCGAGGCCTACACCGAGATCAAGTCGGTCATCGTCGAGCTCTGACGTCGCTGGCGAGGGGGCCTGCCGTGAGGCGGGCCCCCGGGAGAGCGAGGCGGGCGGTGCGGACCTGGGTGCATCGCCGCACGGCGGTAGGCGCCCGAACACGGAACCCGCCCGAACACGGAACCCGCCGGCGGAGCCCGCACGCTGGCCCGACATGGAGCGGCGCGGCGGCTCACGGGTTGCAGGGGCGACCGGGCCGCGAGCTCGCAGCTCAGGGGCAGCGCCCGCGGAGCCTCAACGACGGCGTCGAGGACGAAGTCAACCACCCACTGCGCGCCCGCGACCTGCGGCTCGCTCCGACGACAGTCGACCTGCGCGCTGCCCTCCAGCTACGAGTGTCGCCGCTGTCGGTCGATGAAGAGCAGCCCGGCGCGCGGGCAGCAGGTCGGCGACGACCGTTGCCAGCGGTCATTGGAAGCCTGCTGGAGATGGGCCACGAGCTGTTGGATAATGACCGGGAGACGAAGGCCGTCTGCAGTCGGTGTGACGCCTGCGTGCGGCTCGGACGCCTGGCGTACCGGAAGGAGAGGTCACGATGAAGGCCGCTGTCGTTCACGACTTCGCGAAGCCGCTGAGCATCGAGGATGTGCCCACGCCCGAGCCCGAGGTGGGGCAGGTGCTGGTGAGGATCGAGGCCTCAGGGCTCTGCCATACCGACATCCACGCCGCCCACGGGGACTGGCCGGTTAAGCCCAACCTGCCGCTGATCCCCGGCCACGAGGGCGTCGGCATCGTCGAGGCGCTCGGGCCGGGCGCCGACGATGAGATCAAGGAGGGGGACCGGGTGGCGATCCCGTGGCTCGGCTACGCGTGCGGGCACTGCCGCTACTGCAACGCGGGCTGGGAGACGCTGTGTGAGACCCAGTCCAACACGGGCTACTTCATGGACGGTGCCTACGCGCAGTACACCGCGGGCTTCGCCCGCCACGTGGTCAAGGTCCCCGAGGGCGTCGACCCATTCGAGGCGGCGCCGCTGACCTGCGCGGGGGTGACCACCTACAAGGCGGTGAAGGTCTCCGAGGTGCGGCCGGCGCAGCTGTGCGCGGTGTTCGGCGTCGGCGGCCTCGGGCACATGGCAGTGCAGTACGCCAGGATCCAGGGCGCCACCGTGGTGGCGGTCGACCTGCACGACGACAAGCTCGACATGGCCAAGGAGCTGGGCGCCGACTATGTCGTCAACGCCGCCGAGCAGGACCCGGTCGAGGAGATCAAGAAGCTCGGCGGCGCCGACGCCGCGATCGCGCTCGCGGTGGCGCCGAAGGCCTTCGAGCAGGCATACGGCTCGCTGGCCCGGGGCGGCACGCTCGTGTTCGTCGCCCTGCCTGCGGACAACTACGTCCAGCTGCCGATCTTCGAGACGGTGCTCAACGGCATCACGATCAAGGGCTCGATCGTCGGCACCCACCAAGATGTCGAGGACGTCTTCAAGCTGCACGCGCTCGGCCGCACGCGCGTGCTCTACGAGAAGCGCCCGCTCGAGCAGGTCAACGAGGCCTTCGAGGAAGTCGAGCACGCACGCAACAAGGCCCCGCGGGTGGTCCTCCAACCCTGAAGACGCCGTGGTGGAGGAGCAGCCGGCGGCGGTCGAGGCGCGGGTGGCGGCCCACGCCGCGGGCGGCGTCGGCCGCCGAGGCCGCCACCGGAGCCGGCTCGCCCGCTGCGCCTCCTCACCGCCGCCTGCCGACTCGCGACCTGGGGCTCATTGTCACGTTCGAGGGGACCTCGCGCGCATGCTGGTGGGTCGCCGCCCTCGCGGGCTTCGTTCGCCGCGGACCTGTTCCTGATCGCCGCCGCGGCGGGCACGCGTCATTTCAACAGTTCGCGTGCCGCACGCGTGTAGGCGGCCGTTACATCGCGGATGAACGCGGCCTGGGCGTTGGCCAGCTCCGTGATCCAGTCGATCTGGCCCGCCTGACCCACCTTCTCCTCGAAGTCCGCCAAGCGGTTGAGCGTGGACTCGTAGCTGTCCAGGTAGGTCAGGCCCGCCTTGCGGCCCTGCTCGATGATGCGTTCGTTCAGGTCGCGGATCCGCTTCGCCGCCTCCTCGAAGTTCTGGGTTGCGCTCTGGGCGGCATCGCTTGCGGGCGTGCGCTTGGGCTGGGCCATCGATCGCTCCTCTCGGGGTCCGAGGCGGGAATCGCCGCCGGCCGTTCCTCGCCATCGAGCCCCACCCCGGGTTAGGTACACCATTGTGAATCACCGGCAGTGCACGCTTGCTGTTCTTGCCGGTCGGCCGGACCCGGACTTTACGCCGACCCGCGCCCCCGTGGAGCCGTGCCGCCCGCCGGCCGCATCGTTGGCCCGTGCGCACCCCACCGAGCCACGAGGCCCACAGACGGGCAGCCCGCTCGCCGCGTCCGTCGCCGCGCTCACCGGGCGACGTGCGCGCCGCGCACGTCGCCGGCAAGGCAAGCTCCGGCCGCTCGCGGTAGATCGCGCCGTGGCGATCGCAACGCCGGCGGCTCGCGGGCAAGGTCGCCGAGCCGTGCGCCGGAGCTCGGTGCCGTGCGCAAAGCGCTGGGCGGTGCCTGACCCCCCCGCACGGAGCGGGCAGGGAAGCGCCGGCCGACCGAGAATGGAATCGGTCGATGACGCTGCGCCCGCCGCCACCGCTGCGCCGGCTGGCGCGATCCGTCCGGCTACTCCGCCGGCGGTGCGCGCTGGCCGCTCGCTTCGCCGTCATCGGCTGGCGACTGGGCGGAGCAGGCGACCGACGCCTGACGCGCCGCGACCTGCTCGCGGGCGCCCCGCGGATCATCGGAACGATCGCGCGACGGCCAACGCCCCCGCGTGGCTCTTCGCCGTCCGGAAGAACTCGAGGCCCGCTCCCGGGCCCTTCAGAGACGACATGACGACGATCGCCGCCGCCGCGTCGTTGACCCCGAGCGCTGCCGGCCGTCGTCGTCCCGTCGTCCTTGCCTGGAAGGCGGGGCGAAGCTTGGCGAGCGCCTCAACGGTCGTGCCCGGGCGCGGGTGCTCGTCGCTTCCCACGACGCGAGTCCCGCGCTTCTCGGCCACCGCGATCGGCACGATCTCGTCCTTCGAACGCCCCTCCCGGATCGCGCCCTCGGCGTCCCACTGGTTGTTCGCGGCGAACTCGTCCTGCTCCTCGCGGCTGATGCCGTAAGTAGGCCGGGTGCTGCTGGCTCGAGAGCTCCTACTCGGCGTAGTTCGTCAGGTGCGCCGACACCACAATCGGGCAGGGCGGGCTGCGCGCCACGACGCGATCGATTGCGCAGCGGTCGATGGTGGGGTCGCGAGCTTCGGGCGCTACGCCCGCAGAACCGTCGATCGACCGCGCGCAGCTGCGGCGCCACGCGTTCACCGAGTAGGCTGCTGCTAACTCCGAGATCCCGGGAGGAAGGGTGCTATGGCGGTAACACGTCCCATCAGCGCCGAGGAGCTCGAGCAGGAACTCGAGCGGCTGGAAGCAATTGAGCGCTTCGACCCGCCGGGGGCCTTCCGCAAGCAGGCCCTTCTCGCCGATCCTAGCGTCTATGAGGAGGCCGAGCGCGATCCGCTGGCCTGGTGGGAGCGCCAGGCGGAGGAGCTTCATTGGTTCGAGCGCTGGAATCGGGTGCTCGACGACTCGAACCCGCCGTTCTTCAAGTGGTTCACGGGGGGCAAGATCAACGCCTCCTACAACTGTCTGGACCGCCATGTCGAGGCCGGCCTCGGCGACCGGGTGGCGCTTCACTGGCGGGGCGAGGGGGGCGAGGAGCGCGACGTCACCTACGCCCAGCTCCTGCGCGACGTCCAGCGCTTCGCCAACGCGCTGAAGGCGCGTGGGATCCGCCAGGGGGACGTCGTCGGCATCTTCCTGCCCATGATCCCCGAGGTCGCCGTGGCGATGCTCGCCTGCGCGCGCATCGGGGCCGTCCACAACGTCGTATTCGGCGGCTTCGCGGTCGAGGCGGTGCGCGAGCGCATGGAGGTCTCCGAGGCCAAGGCGCTCGTCACAGTGGACGGCGCCCGGCGCAAGGGCAGGACGGCGCCGATCAAGTCCCAGGTGGACGAAGCGATGAGCGACCTCGAGTCCATCCAGACGACCTTCGTCGTGGCCAGCACGGGCGCGCACTGCGAGATGCGAGATGGACGCGACGCCTGGTTCCACGAGGCGCTCGAGCAGGCCGACGCCGAATGCCCGGCCGAGCCGCTGGACGCCGAGCACCCGCTCTTCATCCTGTACTCGTCAGGATCGACCGCCAAGCCGAAGGGAATCCAGCACACCACCGGGGGCTACCTGACCGGCGTCGCCTGCACGACGAAGTACGTCTTCGACCTCAAGCCCGACACCGACGTCTACTGGTGCACCGCCGATGTCGGCTGGATCACCGGCCACTCGTACATCGTCTACGGGCCACTGATGAACGGCGTCACGAGCGTGATGTTCGAGGGCGCGCCGGACTACCCGCACAAGGGGATCTGGTGGGAGCTCGTGCAGCGCCACAGCATCACGGTGCTCTACACGGCCCCGACGGCGATCCGCACCTTCATGAAGTGGGGCCTGGAGGAGCCCGCGAAGTACGAGCTCTCGTCATTGCGGCTTTTGGGCACCGTCGGCGAGCCGATCAACCCCAAGGCCTGGCTCTGGTACCACGTGGTGATCGGCGGGCAGCGCTGCCCGATCGTCGACACCTGGTGGCAGACGGAGACCGGGCAGATCATGATCACCCCGCTGCCTGGCATCACCGCGACAAAGCCGGGGTCTGCGACGGTGCCATTCCCCGGGATCTCCGCGGCCGTGCTCGACGAGGACGGCAACCCGGTGCAAGAAGGCCAGGGCTACCTCACGCTCACCCGGCCATGGCCTGCGATGCTGCGCACTCTGTTCCACGACGACGAGCGCTACGTCGAGACCTACTTCTCGCGCTTCGGGGCTCAGACGTATCTCGTGGGCGACGCAGCGCGCCGGGACAAGGACGGCCACCTGTGGATCATCGGGCGCATCGACGACGTCGTGAACGTCTCGGGCCACCGGCTGTCAACCGCCGAGGTGGAGTCAGCGATCGTCTCCCACGGCAAGGTCGCAGAGGCGGCAGTGATCGGGCAATACGACGAGCAGACCGGTCAGGCAATCTGTGCCTTCGTCACGCTCGAGGGCAGGTACGAGGGCGACGAGCGGCTGGAGCAGGAGCTCCGCGAGCACGTCGCCACGCGGATCGGCAAGCTGGCGCGGCCGAAGCGGATCATCTGGACGGGCGAGCTGCCCAAGACGCGCTCCGGGAAGATCATGCGCCGGCTGCTGCGCGACGTCGCGGAGGGCCGCGAGCTGGGCGACGTCACGACGCTGCGCGACCCCAGCGTCGTGCACGAGCTCGAGGCGAAGGTCCAGGACGAGGAGGAGCAGCTGGAGTCCTCCGAGGTCTCCTGAGAGTCGGGGCGAGGGGCTGCGACGGTGCCCGGCGAGTCGCCGCGTGGGCGACGAACGGCTGCGCGCGTCAGCCCGTCGGCTCGCGCGCGGTCGCCTCGAAGAACCGCCAGATCGCTTCGGTCGCGTCGGGCCCTCGCGCGTCGGTGTAGGGGCCACCGGGCGCGCCGCCGGACCATGCGTGTCCGAGTCCGTCGACCTTTAGGAGCTCGTGGATCAGCGTGCCGCGGCGGTCCGTCCATCGCGTCCGCGTGTAGGTGTGGCCGCCGTTGACGTGGCCCCGCGAGGTGGCCGAGGGTCGCGCGAAATCGAGATCGCAGGTCTCGGGCGCCGCGAGGCGGTTGGCGGTCATTGACTGCTGGAGCACCTGGTCTGCGTTGACCGGAGCGACGATGGGGTCGGCGCTGCCGTGGACGACGATGCTCGGGACGGGGCGGGCGAGGCAGCCCATCGCGCCGTGGGCGGCGCGGCCCTGCCCGGTGGGGTCCTCGCCGCCGCGCGCCATCGCGTCGAAGGCGGCGCCCAGGCTGGTGGCGGAGCGGTACGCGAGCCCCGAGTGAACCGCGACCGCGGCGAACAGGTCCGGGTAGGTGGCGGCCAGGATCGCGGCCATGGCGCCGCCCGCGGATAGGCCGGCCACGAAGACGCGGCGGGTGTCGATCGTCCAGTGCGATGTTGTCCCGAGGAGCTCGCGGATGATCGCGACGATCCACGCCGGCTCGCCCGCGCCGCGCGCCTGGTGCTTGGGCAGGAACCAGTTCCAGCAGTCCTGCGGGTTGTCGCCGCGGTCCTGCTGGGGATAGACGGCGACGAAGCCGAAGCGGTCGGCCGCCTTGTTCATCCGCGTCGCGGCGGCGAAGCTCGCCGCGTCCTGCGCGCAGCCATGCAGCATGCAGACGAGCGGGACGGTGGTCTGCGGCTCCACGCCGGCCGGCGGGTGGACCAGTGCGCGCCGGGTCCGCCCGGCGACCGTGAAGGTCCGCTCATCCGACGTGCCGGGTTTTCTGGCAACTCGAGCGGGGCTGAGGCATCTGGGAAGCCTCTGGGCCGGGCGCGGCGCGGCATGGAAGGGTGCGCGGAGACCGGTCGGCAGCTCGCCCGGGGCACCACCGGCCCGCTCGATCACGGCGCGATTGGACGCGTACAGCTCGCGCCAGTCGATGGGACCCATTTTGCGTACTATATCAATGGCGCGCTTGGCAAAGCGATCACTCGCGAGGCCTCGCCGGGACGAAGCTCCGGTACACGCTTAGCAGTGCGGTCCGCTGCGGCTCGCTGAGCTCCGGGTCGCGCAGGATCGCGGCCTCGGTCTCCCGCAGGCGCGCCTCGCCGTCGCCTTCAGCGCGCTCAAGCATGCCCGCGCGGGTGAGCAGCGACCCGAGCGGCACGCCGAGCGCGGACGCGATCGCCCTCAACACGCTCAAGGAGGGCTCGTGCAGGCCCCGCTCGAGCTGGCTCAGGTACGCGTTCGAGACCTTGGTCCGCTCGGACAGCTCCCTGAGCGACAGGCTGGCCGCCATGCGCTGCGCCCGCAGCAAGGCGCCGAGCACCTCGAGCTGAGCTCTCCACGGATCCTCGCTCACCTCCAACATCTTCGCTCAGCCGAGCGTGTTCAATCGCGACGTAGCGTCTGCTCGCAGCCACCGGCTGAATGAGCGCGGTCGGGTCGTGACCAGGCCGGTCTGGTCCGTTCAGATTCGACGTGGCCGTGTGGTGTCGGGCGCCATTTCATGTGTCGTGCGGCCCGGCCCTCGGGCGCGGCAGCGCCGACCTCGCCGCGGAGCACCTCGATGATCGACCTCGTCGCGGCGCCCGAGCCCGACTCGAGGCATGGACGGGTCGGGTGCCGAGCGGTACAACAACGACGTAGTCAAACCGAGCGATGCATCGATGGCTGAGACGACCGGCGACGCCGAGCACGTGATGGCGAACATCCGCGAGCTCAACGAGCAGATGCTTCAGGCTGCGCCGTTCGGCGGGCCTCGAGTTCCCGCAACGCCTACGAGCGGACGCTGCGGACGTTCACCGATGAAGGCCCAGGCGAACTTCACGCGCGACGTCGTCAGCGCGGTCAGTGAGGTCTCGCGCAGCAGGTTGAAGAAGTTACGGCCAAGCTCCGGCCGCTAACCGAGGAGGACTCGATGTCCAACGCCGTTTTTTCCGCCGTCGACGCGCAGCTGCGCGCCGGATTCAAGCTCGAGGGCCGCACGGCGCTCGTGACGGGCGGTAGCCGCGGCATCGGCGCCGCCATCAGCCGCAGCCTCGCCTCTCAGGGCGCCACCGTCGCCGCCGGCTACTCGTCGCATCGCGAGCGGGCAGAGCAGTTCGTCGAGGAGATGACGCGGGGCGGTGCGCATGCGAGCGTGCACCAGGGCAACGTCGGCGACCCCGAGGATTGCGAGCGCGTCATCCGCGAGGTCATCGATCAGCACGGCGCCCTGGACATCCTGGTGAACAACGCCGGCATCACCCAGGACCGCACGGTGTTGAAGATGTCCGTGGACGACTGGCACAAGGTCTTACGCGTCAACCTCTCGGGCGCCTTCTACATGTCCAAGCCGGCGCTCGAGCACATGATCGAGCGAGGCACGGGGCGCATCATCAACATCTCGTCGATCATCGGCCAGATGGGGAACATCGGTCAGGCCAACTACGCGGCTTCCAAGTCGGGACTGTTCGGGCTGACGATGACCATGGCGAGGGAGGCCGCGTTCGCGTTGGAGCGGGCGGGCAAGCTCGATGACCAGAGCATCGGCCTGACCGTCAACGCCGTCGCCCCGGGGTTCGTCGAGACCGAGATGCTCGAGGCCGTGCCAGAGAAGGTGCTCGACAAGATCAGGGCGCAGATCCCGCTGCGCCGTCTCGGCCGCCCGGAGGAGGTCGCGCGCGTGGTGCACTTCCTGGCCGCCGACGCCTCGT
>Ga0126306_10001203_pt1 | contig 13646 bp, 10 predicted proteins | sample Plot27_FD_92592 | JGI IMG/M metagenome (GOLD analysis project Ga0126306, IMG submission 92592) | Serpentine soil microbial communities from UC McLaughlin Reserve, CA, USA - Plot27 | ecosystem: Environmental > Terrestrial > Soil > Grasslands | place: USA: UC McLaughlin Reserve, Lake County...
AGATCTCGCGCAACGGCGCGCAGGGCTCGTTCTTCCAGCGGCCGTTCGACCTGGCGGTCGAGGCGGATGGAAGCCTCGTGGTCGCGGACATGGGCGAGCCGTGCACAGCGCAGATGGAGCCGTGTCCGCACGACGGGAGGGTGATCCGAGTGGATCCGCTCACCGGTCGGCAGGTGCTCGTGTCGAGCGGGGGCGAGCTCGTGGACACCGCCGGCATCGCGGTGGCCCCGAACGGCGCTCTCTACGTGGTCGACAACCTCGCCGCCGACGACGATGGCGGGGTGCTCCGGATCGACCCGGGCACCGGGGCGCAGACGATGATCTCGCGCGGGGGCGGTCTCCTCGAGCCGCACTTCGACCTGCCGTTCGGCGTCGCGTTCGACCGGGACGGCAGCCTGCTGGTCACGAATCGGGGGGCGCCCGGGTCGAGCTGCCTGAACATCGGGTCGGTGATCCGCGTGGATCCCACGACCGGCGCCCGCTCGGCGGTGGCGAGCGGCGTTCTGCTGCTGAGCCTCCCGTTCGGCTTGGTGGTCGACCCGCAGGGGCGGATCGTGTTCTCGAACGAATGCGGCGACCACGCCCTCGTGCGGATCACCTCCCTGCTCCCGCTGATCCTGGACGGATTGACGAGCCCCTCGCCCGGGGTGCTCACAATCGCCGAGCGCATCGCGCTGACCCCCGGAGGGGGCTTCCTCGTCACCGACTTCGGCCCCACCCCGGGGGACGGCGGCATCGTTGCCGTGCCCGCAGACGGCGGCACGCCGACCCTGTTGCGCACGGACCCGCTGTTCAACCACCCGCTCGGTATCGCGGCGGTGGTGAACCACCCGCCCGCGGCCGCTCTCACGGTGGACCCCGGCGTGGTGGCCGCCGGGCGGCCTGTGCGCCTCGACGGGTCCGGCTCCCGCGATCCGGACGGGCATCGCCTGGTCTACGAGTGGGACCTGGACGGCGACGGCACCTTCGAGGCCGGCTCGGGCTCGAACCCCACGGCCACGCGCAGCTTCACGGTGGACGGGATCGCCACCGTTCGGGTTCGCGTGAACGATCCCCACGGCGGCCGTGCGGTGGCGGAGGCGCTCGCCACCGTGGACGGCAGCATGCCCGTTATCACGGGCGCGCGCACAGGGGCGAAGGTGCTCGGCGTGGGCCGGCGCCCGCGCACGCGGCGGCGCCCGCCGCGGGCCACGACACTGCGCTTCGGGCTTTCCGAGGAGGCCACGGTCACCGTGACCCTGGAACGAGCCCGGTCCGGGCGCCGCCGGAATGGCGCCTGCCGTCCCCGCGCAAAGCGTGGCCGCCGCTGTCTCATCTGGTCGCGCGCCCGGCGGACGACTCGCGTCGCGCAGGCGGGTCGGAACGCCATCCCGGTGCGCGCCAAGGGACTCAGCCCAGGGCGCTTCCGCCTCGTGCTCCAGGCCGTGGACCGCGTCGGCAACACGTCGACGCGGCGCACGCTTCCGCTCCGGGTCGTGCGGTTCCGCGACTGACCGAAACCTCGGGCGAGAGCGTCACGGCCGTGCCTTATCGTGGGTGTGGCAGATGGGCACGGCAACCCGCATGACCGTCGAGGAGTACTACGCCGCCTCGGTCGAGGGCGATCACACCCAGCTCGTCGAGGGTGAGATCGTGGTCAGCGAGCCGAAGCCGATCCATGCGGTCCTTCAGGGACTCCTCTTCGTCGCCCTGCACGGCTGGACCGAGGCGGCCGAGGGCCGAGGCCAGGCGATCCTCACCACCAATGTCACGCTGGACCGTACAACGTCTACGCGCCCGATCTGCTCTGGTTCGCCGAGGAACACCGCCCGAGCGATCTCAACATGTATCTGGAGCGGGTGCCGGACCTGTGCGTCGAGATCCGCTCGCCCGGCACGTGGCGGTACGACCTCGGGGCGAAGAGGAGCGGCTACGAGCGCGCTCGCCTGCCGGAGCTCTGGCTTGTGGACGATGCATCCGAGACGTTGATCGCCTTCCGGCGCTCGAGGCCCGGCGAACCGATCTTCGATATCGCACTCGAGCTCACGCGTGACGAGACCCTCATCTCGCCCCAGCTGCCCGGCTTCGCGCTCCCGCTCGACGAGCTGTTTCGCCGCTGAGTGGCAGGCCGGCGGCGCAGGGAGCGGCTCTCCGCCGCCGAGGCACGCCGGGTGGCGATTGCGGCCCAGGGGTTCGCGGACGGGCGGCCGAACCGACCCGACGGCCGGGCGCTGCGGCGGGTGCTGAAGCACGTCGGCCTGCTCCAGATCGATTCGGTCAACGTGCTCGCCCGCGGGCACTACCTGACGCTCTTCGGCCGGCTCGGCCCGTACTCGCTGGACCTCGTGGACCGGGCCACCTGGTACGCGCCCCGGCGCCTGTTCGAGTACTGGGGCCACGAGGCGTCCCTGCTGCCGGTGGCCAGCCAACCGCTGTTTCGCTGGCGCATGAAGCGAGCCCACGACGACGCCTGGGGCGGCATGCGGAGCGTGGCGAAGGACCGTCCGGAGCTCGTGAAGCGGGTGGTCGAGGAGGTTGCCGAACGCGGGCCCATCGCCGCGAGCCAGGTGGAGGACGAACGCCCACGCCGTGCAGAGCCGTGGTGGAACTGGTCGGACACAAAGCGGGCGTTCGAGTACCTGTTCTGGTCGGGCGAGATCACCTCGGCCCGGCGGCGCAACTTCGAGCGCCTCTACGACCTGCCGGAGCGAGTGCTCCCGCGCGACGTGGTGGGCGCTCCCACGCCCGCGGCGGACGAGGCCCAGCGCGAGCTGCTGCGCATCGCGGCCCGCTCACTCGGCGTGGCCGCCGAGCGCGACCTGCGCGACTACTTCCGCCTGCCCACCGCCGAGACGCGCGAGCGAGTGGCGGAGCTGGTCGAGGCCGGCGAGCTCCTCCCAGTGGAGGTGGAGGGATGGCGCCTGCCCGCCTACCTCTCGCCCACCGCCCGCGTGCCCCGGAGCGTGGACGCCGGCGCCCTGGTGGGCCCATTCGACTCGCTGCTGTGGGAGCGCTCGCGCGTGCAGCGACTGTTCGGCTTCCGCTACCGGATCGAGATCTACGTGCCGGCGCCGAAGCGCGTGCACGGGTACTACGTGCTCCCCCTGCTGCTCGGCGACCGGCTGGTGGCGCGCGTGGACCTGAAGGCCGACAGGGCCGCCGGCGAGCTGGATGTCCGGGCGGCGCACGCCGAGCCGGACGCGCCGCCGGAGACGGCCGCGGCGCTGGCCAATGAGCTACGCCTGATGGCCGGGTGGCTCGGGTTGGAGCGAGTGCGGGTCAGGCGCCGGGGCGACCTCGCCCGCTCGCTCAGAAATGCACTCCTCTCATGAGGTACGCCATCGCCACGGCCTCCGTCGACATCTCCTGATCCCCAGCTTTCTCCGCCGCGGGCAGCGGCTTCCCGTCCTTGCGCTCGCCCTTCGCCGCCTTCGAGTCCGGGAACAGGTTGTAGGCGGTGTTGAGGACGATGTCCATCGTCTTCGGCGAGACCGCGTAGAGCACCTCGCCGAAGGTGCCGAGCCGCGAGGCCACGCGCTTCGGCTTGTCGATCATCGCGTCGGCGAGCATCTGGGCTGCCTCGTCCGGCGAGAGCGTCGGGAAGGCCTTGTACATGTCGGTCGGCGCGATCATCGGCGTGCGCACCAGCGGCATGTAGACCGTCGTGAACTTGACGTTGTCGGCCACGCACTCGGGCGCCGCGCAGCGCGAGAAGGCGTCGAGCGCAGCCTTCGACGCCACGTAGGCGGAGAAGCGCGGCGTGTTCGTCTGCACGCCGATCGAGGACACGTTGATGATGTGGCCCGACTTGCGCTCGCGCATGCCAGGCAGGAAGGCCATGATCAGCTTGAGCGCGCCGAAGTAGTTCAGCTGCATCGTGCGCTCGTAGTCGTGGAAGCGGTCGTACGAGCGCGCCACCGAGCGCCGGATCGAGCGGCCGGCGTTGTTGATCAGGATGTCGACGCCGCCGTGCTCCTCGAGCACCTCCTGGGCGAGCCGCTCGATGTCGTCGAGATCGGACAGGTCGGCCGGGTGCACGTGGGCGGTTCCGCCGGCCTCCTCGACCTGCTTGGCCACCTCCTCGAGCTTCTCGCGCGTACGCGATACGAGCAGCACCTCGCCGCCGGCCTCGCCGATCTTGAGAGCCGTCTCGAGCCCGATGCCGCTGGAGGCGCCCGTGATCAGGATCTTCTTGCCCTGGATCGAGCTGGCCAGCGAGCGCTCGCGGAAGAGGTCCGGGTCGAGGTTGCGCTCCCAGTAGTCCCACAGCCGCGGCGCGTAGGTGGAAAGGGGCGGCACCGCGATGCCCGTGCCGGTGAGCGCACGCTGAGCGTCGCGCGCGTCGAACTTGCAGCGGAAGTCGCGGTTCTCCGCCGCCGCCGGTGGGATGCCGAGGTCGTGGTAGAGCTGGTGGCGGATCCGCTTGACCGTCGGCAGCGCCATGACCCCCGCCCGCACGGGCTGGGGGATCGCGTTCGTCATGTGGGGGTCGATCCGCATCGCGAACTGCGGCGCGTGCGCGGCCTGGGCGAACTCGTTGAGCGCCTCGCCGACCTTCATCGGCTCGGGGCTGACGAGGTGGAACGTGTTGCTCGGCAGCTCCTCGTCCGGCAGGTGGGCGATGTGATCCATCGCACGGGCCACGAAGTCCACCGGCACGAGGTTGGTCTCGCCGCCCTGTGGACCGGCCAATGGCGCCCACTCCGGCAGCGCGTGGCGGAGCTTCTGTAGCAGCTTGAAGTAGTAGTAGGGGCCGTCGATCTTGTCCATCTCGCCGGTCTCCGAGTGACCGACCACGATCCCCGGCCTGAAGACGAGCGTCCTCGCCTGCACGCCCTCGCGCACGAGCCGCTCGGACTCGTACTTCGTGCGGTGGTAGGCGTGGGGCAGGGTCTGCCCCTCGTCGAACATGTCCTCCTGGAAGACGCCCTTGTACTGGCCCGCGACGGCGATCGAACTCGTGTGGTGGAAGCGTCCCAGCTGCAGCGAGTTGGCGAACTCGACGACGTGCCCCGTGCCCTCGATGTTCGCGCGCTCCATGGCGTCCTCGTCGGCTGCCATGTCGTAGACGGCGGCGAGGTGGAAGAAGTGATCGATGGGCTCCGAGAAGCCTGCGATGCCGAGCGCCGGCTTGGACAGGTCGCCCGTCACGGGCAGGATGCGTCCCTCCGGCGCGCCGAGCCGCTGGACGAGCGCATCGACCTTGCCGCGCGACCCCTCGCGGACCAGCACGTGGATGGTGCCCTCGCGCTTCAAGAGCTCGGCGACGAGATGCCTGCCGATGAAGCCGGTGGCCCCGGTGACGAAGTAGTTCAACGCGCTCCCTCCGCTTGGCCGCAAGCACCCGGCGTGGCCGGGTGCGCGCGGATGCAGTACTTGGCCGCGATACTACCCCCGCGATTGACTCGTCACCCGCAGCGCGCAAAGATGGGGCGCGAGCTTGTAGAGACCGGATAGGCGCCGCTTCGCCGCAAGCACCCGGCTCGGCCGGGTGCGCGCGGACAGGTTTGCGCCACCGGCCTACGGTGCGGGCCGTGACGCCCGCAGCAACGGCGGAGTGGTCCTTCCACTCCGCCGTTGCAGCCTGAGGGTCACAATCATGGGCAAGTGGCCGACGAGACCCTCACCCTGAAGCAAGCCGCCGAGCGCGTCGGCGTTTCGCCATCCACGCTCAAGCGCTGGGCCGAGAGCGGCGTGATCCCCGAGGTCGACGGCCGGGGCGAGTGGACCGAGGCCGCCGTGGCGCATGCCCGCATCGTGGCCCGGCTGCGCGAGCGCGGGCACCGCCTCGAGCAGATCCGCGAGGCCGGGAGGGAGGGCCGGCTCGCCTACGGCTACATCGAATCGATCTTCCCCGACGCGCACGAGTCGCGCACGCTCAGGGACGCCTCGTCCGAGACCGGACTCGAGGCCGCGCTGATCGAGCGGTTCTGGGCGAGCCTCGGGCTGCCGCGGTCGACACTCGAGACGCTCACCGACGAGGACCTCGAGGCGCTCCGCTACGTCGCGTCCGTGCTGGCGGCGGGCTTCCCGCTCGTGGCCTTCCTCCAGCTCTGCCGGGTGTACGGGCAGGCGCTGTCGCAGATCGCGGACGCCGAGGTGCGCCTCTTCCACCTCTACGTGCACGAGCCGCTCATGCGCGAGGGGGTGCCGGGCCTGCAGATGGCCGAGGAGATGGAGAGTCTCGCCCGCGACCTGCTGCCGATCGCCTCGCCGCTGATGGACTACGTGCACCGCCGGTTCCTGCAGCACTTCGTCGCGCAGGACGTGGTCGGGCACATGGAGGGCGAGCTCGACGAGGAGGAGGTGGACCTCGGCCGGATCCGGGTGGCCGTCGCGTTCGCCGATCTCGCCGGCTACACGCGCTTCACCGAGGAGGAGGGGGAGGAGGAGGCGCTCTCGTCGGTGGAGCGCTTCGTCGAGGGCGTCACGAACACGCTCCCCGAGGACGCCCGCGTGGTGAAGACGATCGGAGACGAGGTCATGGTGGTCGGAAACGACATCGAGGCGATGGTGGACTGGGCCGTCGGCTTCGTGGGCCTGTTCGAGGAGCGCCCGGAGCCGCGCATCGGCATCCACTGGGGCACGGCGCTCTATCGGGACGGCGATTACTTCGGCCGCGAGGTGAACCTGGCCTCGCGTGTGGTGGCGCGGGCCCGGGGCGGCGAGGTGCTGGTGAGCGACTCGGTGGTTGAGGCCGTGAGCGGCGTCTCCCACCTGAGCTTCGAGCCGATCGGCCAGGTGAAGCTGAAGGGCTTCGACGAGCCGCGCCAGCTCTGCCGTGCGATCCCGAAGGAGCCGTGAGCGACCGGGCCCTCGAGGCGGCGCTCGAGAGCGCTCTCGTCCGGCCCGGCGGGCCACTGCTGGTGCTGCTGTCGGGCGGGGGCGACTCGGTCTGCCTGCTCGACGTGTCCCTGCGGCTGGGGGCCGAGGTCTCGGCGCTGCACGTGAACTACGGCCTGCGGCCGGGCGCAGAGGAGGACGAGGGGTTCGTGCGAGCGCTGTGCGAGCAGCTCTCCGTCCCGCTGACGGTCGAGCGAGTCTCCCTGGCAGAGGACGGCGGCAACCTCCAGGAGCGCGCCCGCGACGCCCGCTACGGGCTCGCCGAGCGGCTGGCGGAGGGCGACTACGCGGCCGCCCACACCGCCTCCGACCAGGCCGAGACGGTGCTGTACCGGCTGGCCGTCTCGCCCGGCTCGCGTTCCCTTCACGGGATGCCGCCCCGGCGGGGCCGCCTCGTCCGCCCGCTGCTCGCCGTAACGCGCGCGGAGGTGCGCGACTATCTCCGCGAGCGCGGGCTGACCTGGCGAGAGGACCCCTCGAACGCGGATCGCCGCTTCGCCCGCGTGCGCGTGCGCCATGAGCTGCTGGACGCGCTGCGCTCGATCGGGCCCGCGGCGGAGCGGACGGTCGCCGAGACTGCCCGCCAGCTGCGCGAGGAGGCGGAGGTCCTGGACGCCGCGGTGTCGGACGCCCTGGAGGAGCTGGGCGCCGGCCCCGCGGTATCGCTCGCTGCGCTGCGCGAGCACCCCCCGGCGGTCCAGCGCCTCGTGCTCCGCCGGCTCGCCGGTGACCGGCCCGTTCCGAAGGAGGTCCTCGAGCTGGGGGCACGCGGCTCGAAGTCGCTCGATCTCGGCGACGGCCTGCGGGCCGTCGCGGAGTACGGCACCCTGCGATTCACACGGGTGGGCGAGCCCGCGGCTCCCGATCCGGTCACGCTGCCGATCCCGGGGCATGCGCGCTTCGGCGACTGGGAGGTGGAGGCGTCACTTGGGGCGCCCGGCGACGTATCCGTCGCGGGAGCCGCGCTTGGCCCGTCGGCGACGGTGCGCAGCTGGCGCGAGGGCGACCGCCTGCGCCCGCTGGGGCTGGGGGGCACCAAGTCGCTCCAGGACCTCTTCACCGATCGCAAGGTGCCACGCGCCCTGCGCCACACCCTGCCCGTCGTCGAGGCGGGCGGCGAGATCGTCTGGGTGGCCGGCGTGGCCCTCGATGAGCGCTTCGCGACGGGCGAGGACGAGCCGGGCGCCGTGACCCTCAGCGCCCGCTCGCTTCGCGTGGGTTGATCGCGAGGCGAGATCGCGAAGTTCGCCCGCGCGAGTTGGAGCGCCTTGTCGCGGAAGCACAACCTTCGTAGAAGGGCGCCCATTGTTGTCCTCGTCCTGGGCTTGGCGGTTGCCGTCGACCGGATTGGGCTACGGTTGAGAAGGCGGGACTCAGGCAGTTGCCGTACGAGGTGGTCGGTGCGTCCGAGGTGTGCTGTCCGGGCGGCCTCGAGGAGAGGACGGGCGCCAAGGTGGTGGGGACCATCGTCAACCCCGAGAGTCCGGTGCCGCCGAAGAGGGGCCGGGTCGAGATCCGGGTCAGCGGCTTCGACACCCGTCGAGTCGGGGCCGGACATGGAAGCAGCCCGAGCTCGCGGTTCGGGTGATCGAGCCGGCTCGCGAGCCGCGCCGCTAGGTGACTCCGGCCCCCACCGCGGGCTCGATGTTCTGGTTGAAGCGGAAGAAGTTGTCCGGGTCGTACTGCGCCTTGATCTGCGCGAGTCGGTCGTAGTTGTCGCCGAACGCCGCCCGGATGCGGTCCTGGCCCTCGTTCCCGAGGAAGTTGAGGTAGGTGCCGCCGGTGGCGAACGGCTTCAGCGCTGCCGAGATCCCGCGCCCCCAGACCAGGTGCCGTTCGTCGTCGGCCGCGTTCTCCCACAGGACGAACGGGTGGGACACCCAGGTGGCGTCACGCTGCGCCATCGGCGTGTCTCCGGGTGACACTCGTGCGACCTGGCCGCCCCACGGGAACATGATCGACTGGCACGCCGAGGGCACCGGCATCCCCTCGGATTGGGACGCGAACACGTCGATCGCCTCGTCGCTCAGCCCATCCAGGTAGTCCGCGGTCCAGTAGTTCCGCAGGCCGGGCGGGTCGTCGATCATGCGGTTGAACTCCGCGTAAGGCATCGGTCCCACGAGGTCGACAGCCGGTCCGATGTCACGGAACCGCCGGGCATACGGCTCACCGTCGTCGGGGTTCTCGCCAGCCCACAGGAACGCGGCTCCGCAGCAGAGCTGGCCCTGGAGCTCGGCGGGCACGAACTCCTCCGGCGGCCCGGTGAGGAACACCACCGCGAGCGCGAGCTCGTCGGGGCCGCTCTCGATGAGCTCTCGCACGACCTGAGTCACCTCACGCCCGCGCTCGCCGGGCCACAGCATCAGACCGGCCATCACGATCGGCCCAACCGGATGCAGCGCCAGCTCGAAGGCGGTGGCCACGCCGAAGTTCCCGCCGCCGCCGTGGAGTGCCCAGAAGAGGTCCTGGTTCTCGCCGTCGCTCGCGCGGACCCGCTCGCCCGCCGCGGTGACCAGCTCGACCGCGATCAGGTTGTCGCAGGCCAGGCCGTACATGCGCTCGAGCCAGCCGGACCCGCCGCCGAGCGTGAAGCCGGCCACCCCGGTCGTGGAGACACGCCCGCCCGTCGTGGCGAGCCCGTGCTCCTGGGTGGCCGCGTCGAGCTCGCCCCAGGTGACCCCCGCGCCACAGCGCACCTTCCTGTCGGCGGGATCGACCTCGATCGCCTTCATGTTGCGAACGTCCACGACCAGGCCATCGTCGACCGTGGACATGCCGGCCACGGAATGCCCGCCACTGCGCACGGCTGTGGGCATGCCGGTCTCGCGCCCGAAGCGGACCGCCGCCGCCACGTCGTCCGCGCTCGCACACTGCGCGATCACCGCGGGCCGTCTGTCGATCATCGCGTTGAACAGGGCCCGGGCCTCGTCGTACCCGGCATCGGAGGGGAGGATGACCTGTCCCTCGAAGCCGGCCTGCAAATCCTTGAGAGCCATGTGATGACCCTAACCGCCGCCGAGGCCCAAGTCGAGGGCGCTCAGGCGGTACCGAACACGCGGTCGCCGGCGTCGCCCAGACCGGGCCGGATGTAGGCGTTCTCGTCGAGCTCTCGGTCCACGGCCGCCGCCCAGACGGGCACCTCCGCATGCGCGGCCTCCACCGCGGCGAGCCCCTCGGGCGCCACCACCAGGCACACCAGCGCGAGCCGCCGCGCGCCCGCCGCCTTCAGCCGGTCGAGCGCGTGCACGGCGCTGCCGCCGGTGGCCAGCATCGGGTCGACCACGAACACGTGGGTGTCGGCCAGTCCCGGCGGGAGCCGCTCGTAGTAGTCGACCGGGCGGTGCTCCTGCTCGTCGCGGTACACCCCGACGTGGCCGACGCGGGCGCCCGGCAGCAGGCGCAGGAACCCGTCCACCATGCCAAGGCCCGCGCGCAGCACGGGGACGATCGCGATCTCGGTGGGCAGGCGGCTCCCGGTGGTGTGCTCGAGCGGCGTGTCGAGCTCCACCGGCGTGACCGGCAGGTCGCGCGCGGCCTCGACGGCGAGAATCGCCGAGGCCTCGAAGAGGGCCTGGCGGAACTCGCCGTGGCCGGTTGCGAGGTCGCGCATGACCGTGAGCCGGTCGGCGAGCACCGGGTGGTCGACCACGACGAGGCGCTGTGGCATGGCGCGACCATAACGCCAAGCCAGACCGCGCCCTACTCCACCTTGAGCGTCATCCGCATCCCTGGCGCGTGGATCGTGCAGACGATCTTGTAGGTCCCGCGGCGCGTCACCTTCTTCGAATACGTCCCCGAGGTCTTCGTGGGCGAATGGAATTTCACCGGTCCACGCTTGACGGTCACGTTGTGGGGATTGCGTCCCTCCCACTCCCACACGACCTTGTCGTTGCGCTTCACGGTCACGGTCCGAGGGGCGCCCTCGCGCACGAAGTAGTCGTCGTCGACCTCGACGGACTTGGTCTTCGATAGAGCGGGCGCCGCGGCAAGGACGACCCCGAGCATTCCAGCGAGCAGACCCAACACGAGCATTTTGCGCATAGCGACCTCCGATCGGGATTAAGGGCATACGCGCACGACAGCCAACCGGTTCGGAATCCGGATAGCCTCGACGCCGCCTTGGGCGCATCCTTGCGCAACATCGAGCTGAAGGCCCGCGACGCCGATCCACACCGGAGGCTGGAGCTGGCATTGGCGCTTGGCGCCGAGGATCGCGGCGAGATCGCGCAGCGCGACACGTACTTCGCCGGGGCCTGGGGCAGGCTGAAGCTGCGCGAGCAGGAGCCGGGCGGTAGCGAGCTGATCCAGTACAGCCGGGCGGACGAGGTCGACCCTCGACCGAGCGAGTACCGGGTGGTCCCCGTGCCCGACGCGGACGCCCTTCGGGCCGGTCTCGATGCCGCCCTCGGCACGCTCGTGGTGGTGGAGAAGCGCCGTCGCCTGCTGCTCTGGGAGGGCGTGCGCATCCACCTCGACGAGGTGGAGGGGCTCGGCAGCTTCGTCGAGCTCGAGGCGGTGGCGGCACCCGGGTCCGATCTCGGCGAGGAGCGGGCGAAGGTGGAGCGCCTGCGCGGCGAGCTGCACGTGGAGGAGCCGGCGCTCGTGGCGGGGAGCTACGCCGACCTGCTGCTCGACGGCCCGGAGCAGCTCCTGCGCGCGGCCGAGGCGGCGATGCTGAACGCCCATGCGCCGTACTCGGACTTCAAGGTGGGCGCCGCCTTGCGTACGCCCGACGGCGCCATCCACGCGGGAGCCAACGTGGAGAACGCGGCGTACCCGCAGGGCCAGTGCGCCGAGGCCTCGGCGATCGGCGCGCTCGTGGCGGCCGGCGGGCGCGAGATCTCGGCCGTGGCCGTGGTGGCGGAGCGGATGGAGATCTGCCCGCCGTGCGGGGGCTGCCGCCAGCGGCTCGCCGAGTTCGCCCGCCCGGAGACGCCCGTGTATCTCGGCCGGCCGAACGGGGAGCGCCGCACGATCGAGCTCGGCGAGCTGCTGCCTCTGTCGTTCGACCTGGAACCGCCCGGCCGGTGAGCTGGCGCGATGCCGCGGCCGTGCTGACCGAGCGGGCGGGGCTCCGCCCGCGCGTGGGCGTCGTGCTCGGCTCCGGGCTCGGGGCGGTCGCGGACGCCGTGGAGGATCCGGTCGCGGTCGGCTACGAGGACCTGCCGGGGTTTCCGAGGCCCGGGGTGGAGGGCCATGCGGGCCGGGCGGTCCTCGGACGGATCGGAGGCGTGCCGGTGGCTCTGCTTCAAGGCCGCGCCCACGTCTACGAGGGCGGCGACCTCGATCGCCTGCGCACGCCCGTGCGCGCGCTGCGGGCCGCGGGGGCCGAGGTGGTGATGCTCACCAACGCGGCCGGGTCCCTCCGGGAGGACGTCGGCCCCGGACGGCTGATGCTGATCTCCGACCAGATCAACCTGACCGGCACCAGCGTGCTGGCCGGTCCGAACGACGACGACCTCGGTCCGCGCTTTCCCAGCATGCGCGACGCCTACGACCCGGAGCTGCGCGCCGAGCTGCGGGCCGCGGCCAACGACCTCGGCATCGAGCTTGCCGAGGGGGTGTACCTCGCCGTGAGCGGGCCGAGCTTCGAGACGCCGGCCGAGATCAGGGCCTTCCGCACGCTTGGCGCTGACGCCGTGGGCATGTCCACCGTGCACGAGACGATCGTGGCGCGCCACTGTGGGCTGCGGGTGGCGGGCGTGTCTGCCATCAGCAACCTGGCCGAGGGAATGAGCGACCGTCCCCTGAGTCACGAGCAGACGCTCCGGGACGCCGCCCGCGCGGCGAAGGACCTGGCGCCGCTTGTGGTGCGGTTCGTCGAACGAATCGGGGGTGGATAGATGCACGTGCCGGAGCTGATCAGGCGCAAGCGGGAGGGTGGCGAGCTGAACGAGGAGGAGCTCGGCTACCTCGTGCAGGGGATCACCGACGGATCGGTCACCGACGCCCAGGTCGGGGCGCTTGCGATGGCGATCCTGCTGCGGGGGATGACGGCCTCCGAGCGGATCGCGTTCACCCGCCACAAGACGCGCTCGGGCGAGGTGCTCGACTGGTCCGACGCGCGGCTGCCGGGCCCGGCGCTCGACAAGCACTCCACCGGCGGCGTTGGCGACAAGGTGAGCCTGCTCCTCGCGCCGATCGTGGCGGCGTGCGGCGGCGCGGTGCCGATGATCTCGGGCCGCGGGCTCGGTCACACCGGCGGCACGCTCGACAAGCTCGACTCGATCCCGGGCTACGAGACCACCCCGGACCTCGATCGGTTCCGTGACGTCGTGGCTCGCACCGGTTGCGCGATCGTGGGCCAGACGGCCGAGCTGGCGCCCGCCGACCGGCGCCTGTATGCGATCCGCGACGCAACCGGCACGGTCGAGTCGCTTCCCCTGATCGTGGCGTCGATCCTCTCCAAGAAGCTGGCTGCAGGGCTCGACGCGCTCGTGATGGACGTGAAGGTGGGGTCCGGCGCCTTCCTCCCGGATCGAGCCGCCGCCGAGGAGCTGGCGCGAACGATCGTGGAGGTGGCCGAGGGCAACGGGCTGCGCTCGAGCGCCCTGCTCACGGACATGGACCGGGTACTTGGGCGCACGGCCGGAAACGCCGTGGAGGTGCGCGAGTCGATCGATCATCTGACGGGGGCCGCCCGCGACGAGCGCCTGCGCGAGGTCACGCTGGCGCTGAGCGCGGAACTGCTGGTGCTGGGCGGCGTCGAGCCCGACCAGGCCGCCGCTTGCAGCGCCGCCGAAAGCGCGCTCGGCGGTGGCGCCGCGGCCGCGCGCTTCGGCGCGATGGTGCGCGAGCTCGGCGGACCGGCCGACATCCTCGAG
>Ga0126306_10001204_pt1 | contig 13646 bp, 13 predicted proteins | sample Plot27_FD_92592 | JGI IMG/M metagenome (GOLD analysis project Ga0126306, IMG submission 92592) | Serpentine soil microbial communities from UC McLaughlin Reserve, CA, USA - Plot27 | ecosystem: Environmental > Terrestrial > Soil > Grasslands | place: USA: UC McLaughlin Reserve, Lake County...
AATGGGTGATGAATTAAAAAATGAGATTCTTGTTAGAAATGGTATAATTCAAGAAACTGATATCAAAAATAAAGTCTCTATACTTAATTGTCCTCGTTGTCAGTTAGTTAATGTTATTGAAAACAAATATTGTTCAAAATGTTCCTATCCATTAAAACCAGAAGCATATGATGAAATCAAGACAGCAGAAGATAAAGAATGAAGATATTGGAAGAAAATCAAAAACAAAAAGATGAACAAATACAAATTATTCAATCACAAATGAATGTATTAGTTGAAATAATTAGCAAGTTAGATGATGAAGAGGGAAAAAATAAGATAGCTAAGCAACTTATTGAAAATGGACTATTTACAAAATAGATTAAATAATATTTTTATAATTTAAAAAAATCTCTTTTACAAGTGAGAGAATGTAAATCTCATTCTCTTTCAACAAATTTGTACTTTTTTCAATATTTTTCAATATTTTATTCCTTGATACTTTTAATTCTCCTATATTGCCAAATTTTTCTTGAATTTCCTTCTCGAATTCTTCTTTATTCTTTTTTCTAAGGTCATATATCAATGCTAATTTGTGATTTAGGTTTTGTTTACCTAAGTATAATTTCATATATTCTATATCTGCATCAGATGGTTTCTTATCGTATACTAACCTTTGAAAAGATATATGAAAATCAAATATATGTAAAAACCAATACTGACTTAGTATCTCTTTCAATATCTCATTACTTATATCATATCTCGATTCTCCTCAATATATGTCTAATATATGCCGTATAATACTATTTATTCTTAACAATTCTATTGCTTCAACTACCTCTTCCTTTGAAAAAGGTAAATAATGAATGTAAGGTATATGTATTCGTGTTGGAAATTGTGCAAAAGGTTGTGGTTCTTTACCTTTCTTAACGAGTTCTAAATAATCTAAAAATTCTTCAATAGTAAAGCCAGGTAAAACAACATAATAATATTTAGAATGATTAGAAGAATTTCTAAATTCGCCAATTAGTATATTCTTATATGTTTTATAAGAATTGGTAACATCTGGGAAATCTTGTTTTATTTGTTCAAATTTTTCTCGATTCATTTGTTCCAGATTTTCAAATTTTATTTCAATTTTTTTTAAAAAATTTTTGAATTGTATTTCAGTGAGAATATTACTTCTTTTATAATACTCAAAAAATAGCAATAATTGATATAATACTCTATTTTTATTAAATGAAGATTGTATATCTAATATTCTAAGACTATAATCCTTCTTTCCTTTCGTGGTTAGAGAATATAAAGTCTGTGGTATTTTTTTATTAGTGTTGGGTATTTCTCTTTTTTTTATTATTCCTTTTTCTAAAAGAACTTTTTTATATTTATTATAGGTTGTCTTAGATATTTTCAAGTTTAGTTTTTGTATTAGAATATTATAAATTTTTGAATCATGAATTTCATCATTTTGTATTAGAATCTCTATTATTAAGGTTGGAATTTCCAGGTTATATATAAATATTTAGAGTACATGTACTATTTAAGCAGAAGTATTAATTTTGCAATCTTGTTAATTAATGATAAAGCTTCACAATAAGTCTAAATCTGCAGGAATCTCTATTCCAACAGATTTACTTTCGAAAATAGATAAAGATAGAGGAGATATTTCAAGAAGCCGTTACATAGTCAGGATAATTGAACAAGTATATTTCAAAAAAGGAGAGAGTAATTGAATACAAATAATATTTTGGTATCCTCACAATATTCGGATTTGGTCATAACAGAATGTCCAATAAATTGTGACACTTGTGAACAAATTTGGAAGAATGAAGTATTATGTATCAAAATTATATGCGAATGCAAAAAATGTAATCATAAAAAAAATATTGTATTGGATGAACCTTGCAAGCCTTCCAATACACATTGTAGGAATAATATACTCAATCTAACAGCAGAGGCTGATGACCAAATATGATTATCAATAACAGTAATTTAAATTCTATTAATGATTCTGCAGACTTCTGGTATTATCAAATAGGAGTTAATGTTATTAGTGCAGATACAAAAAATAAGAAAACATATGAAAATTGGTTACCATGGCAGGACAAGCCAATTTCTGAGAAAGAACATGAGCTACCAAAAAAGAATGGTGAGTATAACAAAGGAATAGCAATTATAACAGGCCCAATATGGCGAGGCCCATATAAGGGTAAATATCTGGTTGCTATTGACTTGGACAATAAAAAAGCAATAGAAGAATTTTGTAGAGATGGCTTGGAAGAGTTAAAACAAAAAACGCTTGTAGAACAAACATCAAATCCAGAAAAAATGCACATCTATTTTATTGTAGAAAGAGAGATTCCAAATAAAGCAAGCGATAAATGTAATACTGAGATTCTTAAAAAAATAAATGCAAATAAAATTCCTGTTTTAGAAGTCAAAAGTAATGGTAAAGGTATTATGTTCTGTGCTAATTCGCCTCATCAAAAGGATGGTAATTACCGTATTATCGGAACCTTGAAACCAGAAGTCTTTCCAGCTTCTATGATAGAAGAAAGAATTACTCTTGTATGCAAGAAATACAATATTCCCTACGGATTTTGTAACAATGGTAATAATATTAATTACAATTTTAATATTGGCCCTTCTATCGAGGAATTATTTACTCCTGGAACCAAAATACTGGAAGGTCACAATAGGCATTTAGGAATTTTGCGAGTCATGGATTCATTGCTTGTAAAAAATATGAAATTTTTGACTTTAGATGAAATTAAAGGACATGCTCAGCAACGAAATCTGGACCTTTGTGTTCCTCCCTTTGACGACAGAGATATGCAGAGGCAGTGGAAGCAAGGCTTTGAATTATGCTAACAGGAAAATCAGAGAACGAGAAGAGACAAAACAAAAACAAGAAGAAAGACTAAAAAACAATAATAATAGTAAAAATACTGGTAGCACTACTACCACCACCAACACACCAACAAAAGTCGAAAAGCAAGACCTTATTGAAGAAGCCACACGATTAGTAATATCTATACATAGATTTTTAACGATTGAAGAAAGTAAGGAAATTTTGTATTATGATGATAAGAGTGGTGTTTATGTTTCGGGAGGTGAGATTTTAATTGAAAAGGAATTAGACAAGACATTCGGTTTTAGACTTCGAACTTCCGATATTACAGAAATTAAAAATTGTGTAATGAGGAAGACTTATGTCAAAAAAGAAAAGTTTGATTCTAATTTAGATATAATTAATTTAAAGAATGGATTGTATAATTGGCGGACAAATGAATTCATGCCACATACCCCAGACTATTATTCCTTGAATCAGAAAAATATTGTATACAATCCAAAAGCAAGACCAAAACTATTTATCAAATTTTTGAAAGAAGTACTTTATTTACAGGATATTAGGACAGCAATAGAAATAATTGCATATAGCTTTATCAGAAAAAACTTATTTGAATACTATTTTATATTAATAGGTAGAGGCTCAAATGGAAAAGTGTCTTTCTAGGCATTTTGAGTAATTTACATGGTAAAAAAAATGTAAGTAATGTATCTTTAAAGTCGTTGGTTAAGGAGCGCTTTGCTCTAGTAGACTTGGTAAATAAGGACATTAACCTAGACACTGAACTTGCAAGTACTAGTATAAATGATATGTCAACTTTGAAGAAACTGACAGGTACACAACCATTAAGGGTAGAACAAAAAGGTCAACCAGCATATGACGTTGAAATATACGCTAAACAAATTTTCAATGCTAATGAGTTACCTACTACTTCAGACAACTCAGACTCACATTACAGAAGAGAAATAATCTTATCATTTCCTAACCAATTTGAAGGAGAGAATGAAGACCCCAATTTACTGAATAAGTTCATAACAAACAAGGAAGAAATATCGGGGATATTTAACTTGGTTGTCAATTCTATGAGGACCATTGTCAATAGAAATAAGATTCATGTACATGCTTCAACAATAAGCCAAAGACGAGCAAAGGCAAAGTTAATCCAGGACCCTATAGGAGCCTTTTTAGAGGAGGCTCTAGCCAAGGAACCAGCAAAAGACGATTATGAGACAAGCGAAGATATGCATGATGCATTTGAGCGATTTTGTCAACACCATACATTATTAGGTCCAGGTTTTGACAAGTTCAGCGAAGATACGAGGAATAAATATGGAGTGAATAAAGGAAGAAAAATGATAGATGGCAAAAAGAAGACAATATGGCAAGGATGCAAACTCGTAAAATGGAAGAATACAATTGATTCTTCACAAAAAACTCTGATGAATGAAGAATCTGAGAAAGAAAAGCAACCACTACAAAGAGAAGGCGGAGAAGAAAAAGCATCTAGAGAAGAGAAATATCGAAGGGAGCAGGAAGAGATTCGAAAATGGGGATAAAAAAGAATATCAACAATCAACATTATGAGCAGTTGACAAAGTGGACATACTGGACACCCCTTCATTCAGGAAAAAAATAAAAATAAAAATAAAAGCACAATTTTGAGCAAAATATATCCTTTTTTGATGAGGGAATGTCTAATGTTTTATTTGCAGATAGTGGACATAGGATATGTGTTAAATGTCCCCTAATTATATATAATAATTCAATTATTAGCATTTCTGAGTCATTTTCCTGCATAAAATTAGCATTAAAAATAAGACAAGACAAAACAATAAAAAATTTTTATCAGAATAAAGGTATGTCCGCTTTGTCCACTATGTCCAGTATTATTTTTACAGTTATAGAATATTCAGTTATACTATTAGATAACAATTATGAATATATTGAAAAATTTTCTTAATTATTACCAATTATAATAACTTGGTAAAGGTCCCAATGGAGGTAGATAATGATTTCTCATGTTATTTTGATTTAATGAATAATTATTTTTTGTTTGTTTCAGTTTTTCTATATCTGCCTCTAGATTTGAATGGATTTGATACAATTTAGTAGTTTCGTGAGCAACTTTAAGAACATTTTCGCAATCTTTTATCGATATTTCATTTCTTAACATAAAATAGTATATTTTAAATAAATAATCTAAATGCAATTCATTTTGAATGTATATGTTATAGAGTTTTTTCATATTATTTAAACGCAAAAATTCAGTCCAATATTTTCTAACTCTATGAAAATCTAGTCGGAGGTCTATACAGGTTTGAATGGTCGTCTTTCCATTACGAAATAAATCATAAGCTTGAATCCTTTTAGAAAGTTTTTTTGTTGTTTTTTGATTATTTTCTTCTCCTTTTTTAGTTTGTAACTTTCGTTCATATTTTCTTAATGTTGGTTTTATATCTCGCAGGGAGACTCTAGCGATATGAGCTATTTCTCTATATGTCTTTCCATCTTTCCTTAACTTTATTATTAGTTCCTGTTTTTCCCGTTGATTTAAAGAATTGGTGAATTCCAACAAGTAACAATTAAAAAAAGAACTATTTAAGTGGTAACATGTTACCAAGTAGTTTCGACTGTTATCATATACATTTGGTTATTCGTGAAAATTTTTACAAATAGGTACTACATATAAAAAATTATTTTTCAAGCAATATTACATGGCTAATTCTTTAAATGGAAATATCAAAACAAATATTATAAATTTGCCGAATTGAACTAAAATTTTATTCCTTAACAATAATGCTACAATTGTAGTTCCAATAAATGGTGCAGTAAGATAAAGCCATAAATCAAAATAGTAGCCAGACACAATAGCAGTGCCAACGAAAGAGCAGGATTCATAGAAGCACCAGAAACTTAGCCAAAACAAAAAGATATCTAAACCAACGATAGCACCAATTGCTATCCCTCCAAATTAGAAATACCATCAGAATAAGCAGATATTAAAATGGATATCCAAAACATCTAATAAAAGATTACAATTTCCTTGAAAAAATAAATTGTGATCAATTACCTAATAATAAAAGCTACACATAAGATAATAGTATATCTACAATAGAGCCTTTCTTTTTTCTAGAATTTGTTTAAAAGAATTTCAGACATGCTATAATGAGCTCCTAAAAAAGGAGTTAATAAAGATTATTATTTGTTATTTTATGTTATCAACTTATTGTCACTGTTACCATCTATTTTGAATAGCGAATAGAAAATATTAAGAAAAGATACTATAATAAGAGATTGTATTAGAATTTAGAAATTTCTATATTATAAATAACATATATTATTTGAATATCAAAAAATATAAGTTCCATTATTTTTGATGTTATTATTATAACATTTTTTAATCTATCTCAAATGAAAATAGTAAATTGATTCCAATCTTCTCATGGAACATAGAATTGAGAAATCAGTTTTAATACTAATTAATAGGTGAAGGGATAAAATCTTTATCGGAAAATACCCATTATGATTTAAAATTTTAAAACGCTGACTCCAATATAATTTCTTATTTCTAATAGAATATGATTTTCCCAAATCTTTAATAATCAGGAGTTAGTCTAACATTAAACTATAAAAACGATGATTTATTATTGGTCGAACCATTAGAACGCCCACTTTCATCCTATATTCATACACAATTTGTCACTGCTGATGAAAATTCTTCTGTTGCTGAAGCAGTTAAAGTATTGCAATCTAAAGATGTAGAAATAATTTTAGTAACAGCCAATGGAAAATATGTTGGAATAGTAACAGATAGTGATATTTTAGAAAAGGTTGTTATGCAAGGAGAGGATTCTGATTTAGTATTTCTAAAATCCATAATGACATCTCCAATAATAACATTACCTAGTTCATCTACTGTAAGACAAGCAATTAAAGTAATGCGTGCTCACAAAATAAAACATCTGCCTGTTACTGATAGTACAAATAATGATGATGAAGAAAAAAAAATTATTATTGGTACAGTAACACAACAATATCTTGCCGAAATAATTCGTATAGCAGTTGTTGAGAAAACCTTTAGAAGTTATAGGAAAATTATAAGAGAACATTACAAACCAATTTTGGCAAATGTAGCCATTATATTGCAATTTTCTGGCTTACTAATGGTTGTACCTGCATTACTAGGTACCGTATTAGGTGAATGGCAGTCTTCAATTGGGATTTACTTGGCATTTGTAGGAATGTCTTTAACAGGATATATAATGAATACATTAGGAGAAAAAAGCCCGCTCAATCTAAAACAATCATCTATTGTTGTTGTTTTAAGTTTTGTATTGTTAAGTCTATTTGGAAGTTTACCATATATGTATATCAATCCATTTTGGGAGGGAATTGATTCATTTTCTCTTTTTGCAAGTTCTTTCTTAGAAAGTACTTCAGGTTTTACAACTACCGGTCTTTCTACTATATTACATCCAGAAAATTTACCTGATAGTTTTTCATTTTATCGCTCCTACACAGAATGGGTAGGTGGATTAAGTTTTATTTATTTAGTTATGGCATTGTACTATCCAGAAACAAAATTAGCAGGAATGAAACAATTCTTGGGTAGTGGAATATTAAGATTTAAACAGCTACTTACTACTATTAGTATTATCTTTGTAGTATATGCATCAATTATGATTTTATTATTATATAGTTTTGGTCAAATAAATATATTAGATTCAATATCATTATCATTTACTACACTCACTACTGGTGGATTTGTACCTACTTCGACTGTTCTTAATTCAGAAAATTCTATTACGTTGATTATAATTATGGGTGGAATGATAATTGCGGCGCTACCTTTTTCATTTCATTTTGGTATTTTTAGTAAATATGTACACGCAATGAGAGAGATTAAGGAAATTGTGGTATTTATTATACTGCTGACTATAGGTATCTTTTTATTTATACTAATAGAACCTTCATTTTCAGAAAGTGATTGGCTTTCTTCTGTATTTCATGTAATTAGTGCTTCAACGACGGCAGGTTTTCAATTTCTTAATTTATCTAATTTATCTATTAATGGTAAAATATTGCTTATTGTTTTAATGCTCATAGGAGGACCAGCATTTTCGACAGCTGGAGGTATAAAAATAGCAAGACTAATGCTAATTTTTGAAAAAATCGTTAACAAACAAAAATTTGTATCAAACTTTAATGATAAAAACACTACTAATAATGTTCCACCTGTAATTTCAGCAACTGCAATCCAATTTCGTAAAAGAATTCAGCAAACTTTCAAATCATATTATGAAGCTAAAAAATTCGAGAAAAGTGTCAATAAACAAATTAAATCTTTAGTTCCTTTAGATAAGTACAAATATTATATTCTTTCAGATAAGGCATTTAAAGAGGCATTATTTGTTGTTGTTCTTTATATTTTATTTACAATTGTAACTGCATTATGCATCTATTATTTAGCTGAAAATAAAATTATTTTTGTCGATGCTGTATTTGAAGCAGCTACTACTATTTCCAATAATGGTTTATCTGTAGGAATAACAACTATAGATATGGATTCAATTTCTAAATTGATTCTATCCTTTAATATGATAATAGGAAGGTTTGAAATAATTGCTATATTATACATATTTATTTCAAAGCTTAGAAGATAAAAATCGTATTTGTAAATGGAATATTTAATTCAATAACCATTTATGTTTTGCATTACTAGAATAATATTTTTATTAGAATTAAAGAATACAAGCCAGGGTAAAAAATAGAGGATAGGGAATATCAATTTATCTAATATACATCAATTAATTAAATAACTAATTTTGATTTTTATTAATCCTAATCCTAACATTCATAGGTGAATCATTTACAAAAAGGATGTTGATTATAAATATAGATAAATTTCCATATTATTATTCTCTCAGACCAATCCGTATAGGGTGAAATCAATGGAAAAACATATTCTTTCGATTTTAATAGTAACTTTATTTGCTATTACAATTTTTATGGTTTCTCATTTTTTTGCATTAAATATTTCACCTTCTATTTTATTTTCGTCTATAGTTATGGTTTCCATTTATGTAATTATATCATTTGAAATCATCCATAGAACATCAATAGTAATCTTTGGAGCTTTAATTTTACTAATTGCAAGTTTGTTAGCAGGAAGTATTCAACCTAAGGAAACACTGCATTTTGTCATAGAAGTTATTGATTTCAATACAATAGGATTGCTTTTAGGTATGATGGTAATAGTTGCTATTTTAGGAGAAACAGGAGTATTTAATTGGGTTGGTGTTAAGGCTATCCGGTTATCTCGTGGTAATTTATGGAAATTAATGATAATTCTATGTGTCTTTACTGCAATTACCTCAATGTTTGTTGATAATGTAACTATTATTTTGCTTATGGTTCCTGTTACTTTGACTGTATTTAGAGCACTTAAAATTTCACCAATTCCTTTCATCCTAGGTCAAACTCTTTCATGTAATATAGGAGGAGCTGCTACTTTAATCGGAGACCCTACAAATATAATTATTGGCTCAGCAGCAAATATTGACTTTACTTCATTCTTCCTTTATATGGCACCTCCAATACTTGTAACTTTCGTCTTAGGAATGGTTTTACTGAAAATAATTTTTAGAAATGAATTAAAAACCATAGTAAATATTTCAGGAAAATTCAAAGATGTAGATGAAAAATCATTAATAAAAGATAAATCTTTACTTCAGAGTTGTATTATAGTTTTAGCGGGTGTAATTTTTTTATTTGTTATTCACGGAGCAATAGGAATAGAAGCCTCTGTTATTGCATTAGGAGGAGCATCTATTCTTTTAATTATTACTAGAACTCATGTAGAAAAAATTTTGCAGGAAGTTGATTGGGCAACTTTAATCTTTTTTGCTGGTCTTTTTATAGTAGTTGGTATTTTGGAAGAAGTTGGACTTATAGCATTACTGGGTAAAATTTTAATTGGAATAACAGGTGGAGAACCTTGGCTTACTTTTCATTCTGTAATTTGGATATCTGCTATTACTAGTGGATTTATAGAGAATATACCCTTCACTACAACAATGGTACCTATCATAGAGATATTAAATTCAAGTACTAGTATTAATTCTCTTTTTGGAAGTTTGAATATAAGTCCCCTGTGGTGGGCTTTAGCATTGGGAGCAGGTCTTGGTGGAAATGGTACTTGGATTGGCTCGAGTGCAGGAGTAGTGGCTGTAGGTATCTCCCTAAAATATGGACATAAAATAAGCTTTATCCGATGGTTCAAAATAGGATTTCCGTTTATGATTTTAACTGTTGCTCTTGGGTCTGTTATACTGATGTTAATTACGTGGTTATCTTTATAATTAATTCATAATATATGATTAGAAAGCTAGTACCGTATGAATTCTGACAGTCAAAGTTATAGACAATAAGTAACCTTATTTCATTAATTAGGTGTTAATCAGATTGTAAATAAAATTTAAGAGTGAAGTTAAATGTTATATGCTAAGATAGTTAAATATATCCAATTGAGCGCTGATACAAGTTATGATAAAATTAAACATTTAGTAGAAATCGAGGACGATATATTTGCAGTTTTTACTATCAATTCTGCAGGAGAGGCATACGGTTTGACTGTTGCTAAAAATATTGATTTTGAAACTAGTCTTGTTGAGAATATATATGCTAATTTTAACAAAATAGTTAAGCAAGATGATAAAATAGACATTCTTACCAATAGCAGTAGTGACATATTAGGTAGATTAAAATGGAAAGTTACCGAGTATGAAAAAATACGAATATTACAAATTGCCGACAAAAATAAAATTGTGGTTGTTCTGATAAAAAGTAAGACTACTTTGGATGAAACGGTAGATAACATACTTGGTTATTATTATGAAGAAGAGGAAGAAAACATACCGAAAAGTTTGTTTTGATATTATAGTTCTAGTCAATATTAGTCTTGGAACCAATTCCAATATTGAATTCCAAAATTGAATAATTAATTTTTATAACGTCATTAATTTTTATAACATTAATCATTATGGCAATAGGCACTGAATCATCCACAATATTTATTCATGTAATAATCTCACTTTCACTACTGCTATTTACTGCAAAAATATTTGCAGAACTTTTTCATCGCATTAAACTTCCAATAGTATTAGGAGAACTCTTAGCTGGAATTGTAATAGGCCCTTATGCATTAGGAGGATTGCCATTATTTAATGGAGAACCAGTAGTTATTCTTGATGAAACAATCAAATATATAGGAGAATTAGCTGCAATAGTTATTCTTTTTGTAGCCGGTTTAGAAATTACTCCAAGAGAGTTTTTACGAGGAGGGGCAAGTTCATTTACAATAGGTGCGCTCGGTGTAATCGTTCCCTTTTTCGTAGGGTATTTTATATTTTCTTTGTATGGATTAGAAGCACTTGAAACACTTTTAATTGCTACCGCATTGACCGCAACTAGTATAGCAATATCTATCCAAGTTTTGACATCTTTAGGAAAAATGCAAACTAAAGAAGCTCGACTAATTTTGGGTGCTGCCATAGTAGATGATATTTTAGCCATAGCAGTTTTATCAGTGGTTCTTACTATGGTACAAACAGGTAATACAACACCTGATATAATGGAAATTACTTTTCTAATTTTGAAGATTCTGGGATTATTTGTAGCATTATTGGTAGGTTCGATTGTTATTGTTCCAAGAATACTTCATAGAGAAAAATTATGGAAATCTCAAGGCAGTATAGAAGGAATTACTACTGCAATCTTTTTTGGAGGTGCTGGCATTGCTGCTATTGTCGGCCTTTCTCCTATAGTTGGTGCCTTTGCAATTGGAATGGCAGTTGCTAGTACTAGATTAATAAAACAAGTTGAAGAATATGTTCATAAATTACAAATTATTTTTGCTCCACTTTTTTTTGCTATAATTGGTGCACAAGTTGACTTAAGAGGGATTAATCTTGATGTGTTGTTAATAGCCGGGATACTTATTTTCATAGCTATAGTTACGAAGATGCTTGGTTGTGGATTACCTTCACTAATATTTCTTAAAGATAAGAGTAAGGCTATGAGAGTTGGAATAGGGATGGTATCTAGGGGAGAAGTCGGTTTAATTGTAGCAGGAGTTGGTGCAACCTCCGGGGTTATATCTGGAGATGTATATACTGCAATTATTGTTATGGTCGCAGTGACAACAATAATTACACCAATATGGCTTAAGAAAGCTTACTCAAAGGAATTAGTATAGATTTGATATAAATATATTCGAAACAAACTTTATATTTGATATCTTTAAACAAAAAGTATTGCATTTTATCAATCCCTGATAAAACGTGCTTTTCTATTATGTTACATTTAATGTTAATTCAAAATAATTAGCAATTCACTGATTCATTCATCATTTATTTTGCAATAACATTAATTGATAATTTGCAAATATAAAAAATAGGTTAAAGAAATGGGTAAGAAAAAAAAGGAAATTAAGATAATAAAAAATAATTCTAATAGGAAGATTATACTTTTGTTAGCTATAACATTCTAAACAATATAAAAGATAATGAATATGCAACAACAAATAATGAAAAGATAGAGAATAAACCTAATGAGAGAATTGAAAAAAAGATTCATACAAAGAAAGTAGACAACAAAGGCAGAAAGATTTTAGGTAAAAGTTTGCAAGGTCATTCTCCAATATATGAGTAGCAAATAATAGAATAGTATGTTCCTCAAATTAAATAAAAAATTGTAAAGCCCTACTATAGTAGATTCCATTTCCTATTGATATATCTTAAAAAAGTAGGCAAATAGCTCAAATCATCATAAAGTAGTTTCTAACTTTTGTCCTATAAACGCCTGAATAACCAAATAAAATTATTCTTCATTATAGCTTTAGTATAACGTGAAAAAATAATTTGTCAATACATGAACCATTTAGACGATATAATCTCTTTAGCTGTCTATAAATATGTGGATTTGATTGAATTAATTTTAAATATATAAGAATTTAAGTTCTGTAATTTGAGATATAAATATAGTTGTTGCTACAAAGGCTAAAACTATCCCTATTAATCTTTTCAGAGTTGTTGGGGAAAGACGATTTGTATATCTTGCTCCAAGAAATCCTCCAAGCATGGCAGAAGGTCCTAAAACAATTATGTAAAGAAAATTAACTTCATTGCTAATAACATGACTGATAAATCCTGAAATACCCATTACTGAAGAAATTAGCATATTGGTACCAACTGCTATTTTTGGTTCTGTTTTCAGAATCTTTATCATTGCTGGAAGTCTAATACTACCAAGGACAAGACCGACTAATCCACCAAGTATTCCGACTAAAAAGCCAATAATTGACTGAAGAAAAAGTTCATAATAAAAATTTTGATTTTTTGATTCCTGATTTAAATTCAATAACTGTTGAGTTGTTATCTTATCATTATTGTTCTTATTTTCTTTTAGTAAAATAAATGATTCATAAGATATAATTAATCCTACCAAGATTAATAAAAAATTTATAGGTACATTTTTGGTTAATGATGCACCATAAAAAGCACCTATAGCACCTGTTAATGCCATTATTATAAAAATTGTAAATGATATATTCTTATTTCTTATATGTTGGATTGCTGCTGTAATAGCACCTAAAGTACTCACTCCTATATTAGTTCCAATAGATTCAGTCACACTAAGACCAGTTGATAAAATGAAAGGTAATCTTATTACTCCAAGAACTAAGCCTACCAATTCACCAATAAAACTAATAATATAACCTATAGAGGAGAAAAATAAAATGTAAATAATAAAATCA
>Ga0126306_10001205_pt1 | contig 13635 bp, 14 predicted proteins | sample Plot27_FD_92592 | JGI IMG/M metagenome (GOLD analysis project Ga0126306, IMG submission 92592) | Serpentine soil microbial communities from UC McLaughlin Reserve, CA, USA - Plot27 | ecosystem: Environmental > Terrestrial > Soil > Grasslands | place: USA: UC McLaughlin Reserve, Lake County...
GTGGGTGACGGTGTTGAGCGTCCCGAGCACGCAGCCGAAGCAGTGGAAGAACGGCACGGGGATGCACACCCTATCTTCCGGCCCGAGCTCCATGCACTCCCCGATGTAGAAGGCGTTCTTGACGATGTTCGCGTGGGTGAGCTGCACGCCCTTCGGGAAGCCCGTAGTACCCGAGGTGTACTGCATGTTGATGACCTCGTCGGAGTCAAGAGAGTTCTGCCTCTCTTTAAGCTCTTCCGGCGAGACCTCCGCCGCGCGCGCGAGGAACTCGTCGAAGCCCGCGATCGGGAGCCCCCCGCGCGGGCCCTCGCCCATGAGAACGACGTGTCTCAGGTGCGGCAGCTCCGCCACCGAGAGCTCCCCGCCCGCGGCGCCCGCGAGCTCGGGGACGGCCTGCCCGAGTATCTCGACGAAGTCGGCGCCTTTCACGCCCCCCGTGAGAAAGAGGGCCGCGGAGTCGGACTGGTCGAGGACGTACTTCAGCTCGCTCGCGCGGTAGGCGGGGTTCACGGTGACGAGCACCGCGCCAACCTTGCCGGTGGCGAACTGCAGGATCACCCACTCCGGGACGTTCTGGCCCCAGACGGCGACGCGGTCGCCCTTCTCGAGGCCAAGCGCCATCAGCGCGCGGGCGCACTCCTCCACGACCTCCTTGAACTCCCGGTAGGTGTAGCGCAGGCCCCGGTCCGGGTAGACGAGGGCGTCGTCCTCAGGCCGACGCTCGGCCACCAGGTCCAGCAGCCCGCCAACGGTCAACCCTTCAACGTCCTCCGCGCGCATGATCTTCTCCCGAACTCATGGTCCCCACCACCGACCCGAGTGTAACAGTCGCGCCAATCGGCGCAAGCCGGCGCCCTAGCCGGCGAGATCCCGGCGCGCGGCGGAGGAGTCCGGCGGGACGAGCACCTTGAGGGCGTTGTGGGCGACGGAGAAGTCCTGCGGGGTACGCGTGACCACCTCGCCGTCTATGTTCACGGCGAGCTCCGGGTCGGTCTCGAGCCGCACCCGCTCGGTCCGGTATTGGGTCACGCTCTCGTTGCGGATAAAGTCCCCGCTCTTGAGGTAGCGGGCGACCCCGATCAGGTCCCGGTGCCGCCCGAGCTCTATGGCGTAGACGTCGAGGTTGCGGTCGTCTATGCTGGACTCCGGCGCGACGACCATGCCCCCGCCGTAGAAGCGCCCGTTTCCCACCGCTACCTGCAGGAGCCGCTCGTGCTCTACAGGCTCGTGGTCGCCGTCCGGGAACGTGAGCCTGGCCGAGAAGGGCTCGTGGCTCAAGAACGCCTTGATGGCAGCCGCCGGGTAGGCCAGGGGACCGACGCTCTTTTTCATCCAGGGCGAGAGTGCCCTCGTCGCCTCCACCCCGAGCCCCACGGAGGCCACGTTCACGAAGTAGTTGTCGCCAGCCAGGCCGAGGTCCACATCCACCATCTTGCCGGCGGCTATCGTCTGGCACGCTCCCTCGATGTCCGACGGGATGCCGAGCGTCCGCGCGAAGTCGTTGGCCGTCCCCAGAGGCAAGAGGCTGAGGACCACGTGGTGGTGGGCCAGGAAGTCCACCACCGAGCTCACCGAGCCGTCGCCGCCGCCCAGGATCAGGAGCCGGTATTCGGAGCCGTCATCGAGGACGTCGCGAACCGTCTCCGGGAGCCGTGCAGGATCGCGCACGGCGTAGGTCGGCCCCAACGTCACCCCCAGATCCTGCAATCGGTCGAGGGCCTGGAAGAAGGTCCGCTCCCCGGTACGCGAGCGGGTGTTGAAGATCAGGGCCGCCCGTCGCGCGTCGACGTCGTTCCGTATGCTACCCACGCACACTTTATACGCCCAAACGCCGTGCGGGTTTCGTCTCGAAGATAGCCGCAGGCCGAAATTGTAGGCTAGTAATAACGGAGGAGTAAGCCACGGAGCAGCCGCTTGTTTACTTCTGTTATTGACATGAACAAAAGTTACGTATATCGTGTTGCGATCAAAAGTACTTGACGGGGAAAGAGCGAGGTGACGGGAAGAGGGATGAGCTGGATCGCATACGCGATACTGATCCTCGCGGTCGCGTGGGCCTTGCAGATCGTGGGGACCTACTTTCAAATGCGCCATTACCGCGAGGTTCTGGGCGCGATCACGCGCGAGGGCGGCGAGGGGTTCGTGGGGGTCGGAAATGCCAAGGCCACGTTCGGCAAGGGGGTCATCCTGATGCTGGTCGCCGACGAGAACGACGTGGTCAAGAGGGCCTTGAGGATGCGCGGCATGACCATCTTCGCCAGGTTCAAGGAGGCCCCGGACCTCGTAGGAATGCGCCTCGACGAGTTGCGGGTCGGGGTTCGCGAGGAGCCATACGACAAGAGCACCATGCTTGCCGCCCGGCGGGCCGTCGAGCAGATAGACCGGATAAAGCAGGAGAAAGAGAGGACCACCGCGTGAGGTAGCTGTGTTGGAGTCGTTAACGGGTCGTTGGGGTTTAGGGATGGAGGAGAGTCTATGAAAGGAGTGTTTGTCGCGCTGCTCCAGGAAGAGCAGACCGCCGCGCCACAAGGGGGAGTACTCGGCGCGCTTGAGAGAGCCGGTGAGTGGTTCATCGGGTTGTTCCAGGCTGGCGGTGAGACGTTCGTCGGTTTCGTAACCGGGATCATACCCACCTTGATTGTGCTGCTGACCTTTTTCTACACGCTGACCAACCTGATCGGTGAGGAACGGATACACCGCGCGGCGCGGTTCGCTGCGGGCAACATTCTCACGCGGTATACGGTGTTGCCGGTTCTGGCGGTTTTCTTCCTGACCAACCCGATGGCCTACACCTTCGGGACGTTCCTGGACGAGAGGTACAAGCCGGCGTTCTACGACTCGGCGGTCTCCTTCGTGCATCCGCCGCTGGGGATCTTCCCGCATGTCAACCCGGCGGAGCTCTTCGTCTGGCTGGGCGTCGCGCGGGGCCTCCAGAACCTGAACCTCCCGCTCGGTCCGCTTGCGGTCAGGTACATCATCGCGGGCCTGATCGTGATCTTTATCCGGGGGATAGTGACGCAGTACATAACCTTCTTCCTGGCCCGGCGCCAGGGCGTGGAGCTGTAGGGGGGCCTGGAGATGCAAGAGAAGCCGTTCAGGGCCGTAAGGATCGAGCGGGGCGCCCAGGGATGGGGCGGGCCGCTCGTGATCCAACCCACGGCCGAGAAGGACAAGATAGTGGCGGTCACCGGCGGAAACATCCCCGAAGTGGCCAGGAGGATAGCCGAGCTGACCGGCGCGGAAGTCGTCGACGGTTTCCGGACGCCGCCACTAGAGAGCGAGATAGCCGCGGTGGTCGTGGACTGCGGCGGGACGGCGCGCGCCGGGGTCTACCCGCGCAAGCGCATCCCGACCATCAACCTCACCCCCGTGGGTCAGGCGGGACCGCTCGCCCAGTTCATCAAGGAGGACATCTACGTCTCCGGTGTGGGCCCAGACAACATCAGTCTCGCCGACGAGGGCGAGACGGCTACCGGGCAGGAAGGTGACGGCGACGACCGCTCCGGAATGGCGAGCCCGTTCGGGGGGGCGTCCGGACCCGGCGCGGGCGCAGCGGCCGCGGCCTCGACGCAGCAAGACATGGGCGGCGGATTCACGGGCTTCATCGCCCGTTTCGGGCGCGGCATGGGCGGCGTCGTCGGGATTTTGTTCCAGAGCGGTCGCCAGGCCATAGATACGGTCATCCGGAACGTCCTGCCGTTCATGGCCTTCGTGACCATGCTCATCGGCATCATCACCGCCACGGGCCTCGGCGACCTGATCGCCAACACCCTCGCGCCGCTGGCGAACAACCTGGTGGGGCTCCTGATCCTCTCCGTGATCGTGGGTCTGCCGTTCCTCTCGCCGGTCCTCGGTCCCGGCGCGGTGATCGCGCAGGTCATCGGGGTCCTCATAGGGGACCAGATCGGCCGCGGCGCCATAGACCCGCAGTACGCCCTGCCGGCGCTCTTCGCCTACAACGTGCAGGTCGGCTGCGACTTCGTACCCGTAGGGCTGGCGCTCGGGGAGGCCAAACCCAAGACCGTCGAGATCGGGGTCCCCGCGGTACTCTTTAGCCGCCAGATCACCGGCCCCATAGCGGTCATCATAGGCTGGCTGTTCAGCTTCGGGCTCTACGCGTAGGTGGCGCCTTGGACGAGCCGATCTACCTAACCGAAGTCACAGAGATCGGGCCCGAGGTCGCGGAGTTTCTGGAGGCGGGGCTCCTGATCCTGTTCGAAGCGGGAGCCCCGCCTGAGCTAGCGGAGATAGCCGTGCTGCACGAACCTGTCTCCGGGCCGCGGGAAGATCCACCCGCGGCCGGGGACGTCCTCGCCATCGGGTCGAGGGAGTTCCGCATAACGTCCGTCGGCTCGAAGGCCTGGCAAAACATCCAGGACCTCGGTCACGCCGTCTTTAAGTTCTCCGGCTCCGAGGAGGCCGAGTTGCCCGGAGAGATACACCTCGAACAGGGAGGCGCCGAGGAACTGGGCGAGATGATCCGGCCCGGCGCCCGGGTGGAGATTAAGGCCGGCGCCTAGAGAAGGCAGGAGAAAGGGAGCCGCTTGAGTCTTAGGAACAAACTGGAGGCCTTGGCGCGGGCGGGCACACCCATCCGGGTAGGGCTCGTCGGGGCCGGTCAGATGGGCCGCGGTTTCGTCGCGCAGGTCGCCGGGATACCCGGCATGGAGGTGGTGGCCGCCGCGGACGTGGACCTGGAGCGCGCCCTCACCGCCTTTAGGGAGGCGGGGCGCGAGCCCGTCGAGGGCCTGAACGGCAGCCCGGATAAGCCCGCCGTCACCGGGGATGCGCTGGAGCTCGCCCGTTCTGAAGCCGTGGACGTCGTCGTCGAGGCGACGGGCGTACCCGAGGTCGGCGCCCGGGTGGCCTACGAGGCCATCCACGGTGGCAAGCACGTCGTCATGCTCAACGTCGAGACCGACGTCGCGGTCGGCGCGGTCCTCGCGAAGATGGCCGAGAGCGCCGGGGTGGTCTACACCGGCTCCGCCGGCGACGAGCCGGGCGCCATCATGGAGCTCTACGACTTCGCCCGCTCTTTGGGCTTCGAGGTCGTGGTAGCCGGCAAGGGCAAGAACAACCCCCTCGACGTCTCGGCCACACCCGAGTTGGTCGCGGAGGAGGCGGAGCAGAAGCGGATGAACCCCAAGATGCTCGCCTCCTTCGTGGACGGCACCAAGACGATGGTCGAGATGGCCGCCGTCGCGAACGCGACCGGCTTCTCCCCCGACACGCCCGGCATGCACGGCCCGGAGGAGACCGTCCCGAGCCGGCTGGGAGAGGTCTTCGGCCTCAGGGAGGAAGGCGGCCTCCTCTCCAGCTACCACACCGTGGACTACGTGCGCGGGGTGGCCCCCGGCGTCTTCGTCGTCGTGCGCTCCGGGGAGGGTCCCGTGCGCGAGACGCTGCGCTACCTGGGTCAGGGTCCGGGACCCAACCACGTGTTCTTCAGGCCCTACCACCTCACGAGCCTCGAGACCCCCATCTCCGTGGCGCGCGCCGCCGTCTACGGCGAGCCGACCATAGTCTCCCTGCCGACGCCCACCGCCGAGGTCGTAGCCGTCGCGAAGCGAGACCTGGGAGCCGGGGAGAAGCTCGGTGGCATAGGCTCCGCCGACTACTACGGCCGCGTCTACCAGGTCTCCGACGCCGCCGGGATGCTTCCGCTGGGGCTCGCGTCGGGCGCCCGCACCACGCGGCCCGTCGCCAGGGGCGAGGTAATAAGCCGGGCGGGAGTGGACCTGGCCGAGGACAGCCTCGTGGTGGCCCTGCGGCAGCTGCAGGACGCGGCGGCGGTCGAGGGCTAGGCCGTGGCCGTCCGCTACCCGGTGGACTACAGGGGCCTCTCCGAGGAGGATCACCTTATCCTCAAGGTACTCCGCCTGTATTACGAGCACGACCTCACCCAGGCCGAGGTGGCCTCCCGCCTAGGCTTCTCGCGCCCGAAGGTCTCCAAGCTCATCGCCGAGGGCAAGGACCGGGGCCTGGTGAAGATAGAGATAGCCGAACCCGCCGGGGACTTCGCGCCGCTCGAGATAGCCCTGGAGGACCGCTACGGCCTCGAGGAGGTCCTCGTCGTCTCCACCAGCGAGGACCGGGACACGACGGAGCTCTCGGCGGGCAGGGCCGGGGCGGCGCTGCTCGCGCGCCTGTGCACCGCGAACACGGTTTTAGGCCTCTCGTGGGGCGTCTCGGTGCGCGGGCTGGCGGACGCGACGCCGCATCGGGCCTTCGGATGCAAGAGGGTGGTGCCCCTCGTCGGCGGCATGGGCAAGGCGCAGGCGCAGCTGCACTCGAACCAGGTCTGCGCGGACCTCGCGGAGAAGCTCGACGCCGAGAGTCTGCACCTGGCGGCGCCCGCCATCGCCCGGTCCTCCGGAAGCCGGGCCGAGCTGGCCGAGCTGCCCGGCATAGAGGACACCCTCGCCGAGGGAGCGGCCTGCGACGTCGCCGTCGTGGGCATCGGGGGGATACTCCCGAGCTCCACGATGGTGGAGGCGGGGTACTTCACCCTCGACGAGTTCCTGGGGCTCAGGGAGCGCGGCATCGTGGGCGACGTCTGCTGCCACTTCCTGGACGCCGGAGGGAACCCGCGCCACCCGGAGCTCTCCAAGAGGATCGTCGGCCTGACCCCGGGCGAGCTGCGAGCGATAGGCAGGACCATAGGCATCGCCGCCGGGGCAGAGAAGGCCCCCGGCGTCGCCGCCGTCATCAGGGGCGGCTTCGTCAAAGCGCTGGTCTGCGACCAGGAGTTGGCCCTGTCGTTGTTGGAAGTTTCGAGCCGGGAAGGAGCCCGAGTTGGAGAGAGTTAGAGAGCGCGCCGAGCTCCTGGAGAAGATGCTCCTGATCCGGGCCTTCGACGAGAAGGTGGATGAGCTCTACGCCGAAGGGGCGCTGCACGGCACGGCCCACTTCTACGTCGGGCAGGAGGCGGTCGCCGTGGGCGTGATCTCCGCCCTTCGAGAAGGGGACGTCATAACCGGCACCCACCGGGGCCACGGCCACGCTATCGCCTTCGGGTTGGACGTAGACCGGATGGCTGCGGAGCTCTTGGGCAAGGCCTCGGGTTACTGCCACGGCAAGGGCGGCAGCATGCACATCGCCGACGTGCACGCGGGCATGCTCGGCGCGAACGGCATCGTCGGCGGCAGCATGGGCATCGCCTGCGGGGCGGCCTGGGCCTTCAAGCAGCGCAAAGAGAGCAGGGTCGCCGTCTGTTTCTTCGGGGACGGGGCGGTCCAGGAGGGCATCTTCAACGAGGCGCTCAACATGGCCGCCATCTGGAAGCTGCCCGTCGTCTTCGTCTGCGAGAACAACCAGTACGCGATGTCCCTGAGCGTCAAGCGCGGCTTCGCCACCGAGCGCATCTCAGGTAGGGCGGCCGGCTACGGCATGCCGGGCAAGACGGTGGACGGCATGGAGCTCGACGAGGTACACGAGGCCGCCTCGGAGGCAGTCGAGCGCGCCCGCGGCGGCGAGGGACCGACGCTCATCGAGGCGGTCACCTACCGCTACCTCGGACACTCCAAGAGCGACGCCAACCTCTACCGGACGCGAGACGAGATCTCCGAGTGGCGGGAGCAGGACCCCATCGTCAGGTTCGCCGCCGCGCTCGAAGAGGAAGGCTTCCTCGAAGAGGGCGAGTGGCATGGCATGGAGCGAGCATCCAAGGAGAGGATCGAGAAGGCCTTCTCGAGGGCCGCACAGGAGCCTGAACCCGACCCCGAGTCGGCGCTGGAGGACGTTTATGCCTAGGGAGATCACCTACCGCGAGGCCGTCCGCGAGGCGATGGTCCAGGCCATGCGCGAGGACGAGGCGGTCTTCCTGATGGGCGAGGACGTCGGCGTCTACGGCGGGGCCTTCGGCGTGAGCCGCGGCATGGTCGAGGAGTTCGGCGAAGACCGGGTGGTGGACACGCCGCTCTCAGAGGCCGGTTTCGTCGGCCTGTGCACCGGCGCAGCCCTCGTGGGCATGCGCCCGATAGCCGAGATCCAGTTCTCTGACTTCATCACGCACTCGATGGACCAACTCGTGAACCAGGCCGCCAAGCTGCGCTACATGTTCGGCGGTGAGGGCCGGGTCCCGCTGGTGGTGCGCACCCCCGGCGGGGCCGGCACGGGCGCCGCCGCCCAGCACTCCCAATCTTTGGAGGCCTGGTTTATCCACGTACCGGGCCTCAAGGTGGTCATGCCCTCGACCCCGTACGATGCCAAGGGGCTCCTGCGCGCGGCACTCGACGACCCCAACCCGGTGATCTTCTACGAGCACAAGCTCCTCTACAACCGCAAGGGCGACGTCCCGGAGGAACCGTATCGCGTCCCACTCGGAGAAGCCATGGTCAGCCGCGAGGGCGAGGACGTCACGCTCGTGGCCGCCGGGCTCGTCCACCGCTACGCCCTGGAGGCGGCGGACGCCCTGGCCGGCGAGGGGATCGAGGCCGAGGTCGTCGATCTCAGGACCCTCTCCCCTATGGACCACGCCTCGGTGGCGCGCTCAGTGCAGAAGACCGGGAAGCTCGTGGTCGTCGAGGAGGACGTCAAGACCGCCGGCTGGGGGGCCGAGTTGGTGGCCCGCATCGTGGAGGGCGAGAGCTTCTACGCCCTCGACCGGGCCCCGGCCCGGGTGGCCGGCGCGGACGTCCCCATCCCGTACAACAAGAGCCTCGAGGCGTACGTCCGGCCCAGCCCGGAGAAGGTCGTCGAGGCGGTCCGCTCGCTGTTGGACGCCCGCGTCGGCGTCTACTCCGAGGTGTACTCCTAGATGGTGACCGAGCTCAAGGTTCCGACCCTCGGGATGGACATGGAGGAGGCCACCATCGTCCGCTGGCTCGTCGAGGAGGGCGCCGAGGTGAAAAAGGGGGACCCCGTCCTCGAGATAGACACGGACAAGACCTCCTTCGAGGTCGAGGCCCCCGCCGACGGCGCCATCCGCGCCCTGCGCGGCGATGAGGGCGAGACCCTGCCCGTCGGCGCCACGCTGGCCTACGTCACCGCCCCTGGGGAGGAGGTCCCCAAAGAGAGCTCTACAGCCGAAGGCGTCGAGGCCGAAGCAGAAGGGAAAGCCGCCGCCACGAGACAACGAGAGGGCACGCGGGATCGGCCCGTCCCCGCCTCCGCGGAGTCGGAGAACGGGCGGAGGGTTCGGGCGTCGCCGGCGGCGCGGCGGGTGGCGGCGGAGATGGGCGTATCCATCGAGAGCGTCTCCGGCTCGGGTCCGTACGGCAGGGTTTACCTCTCGGACGTCCTGGAGGTGAAGGCCGAGCCCGAGGCCCCAGCCGGGGCTACCGGGTCCGCGCCGATCGACGCGGCGAGCCGCGAGCCGCTCTCGCGCATAAGGCGCCTCGGCGCCGAACGCACGACCCGCAGCTTCTCCGAGGTGCCGCACTTCTACCTGACGCGGGACCTGGAGGCGGATCGCCTGGTGGAGCTGGTCGAGCGCCTCAGGGCCAGGATGGACCCCGCGCCCTCGGTGACGGAGCTACTGGTCCTGGCGATCGCCCGGACGCTAAGGGATCATCCGCGCCTCAACGGGCGCTACGCGGACGGCGAGCTCGAGGTACACGAGAGCGTCAACGTGGGGGTCGCCGTCGCCACGGACGAGGGGCTCGTGGTCCCCGTCATCGCCAAGGCGGACAGCCTGCCGCTGCGGGAGCTGGTCCCGAGGGCGAAGGATCTCGTGCGGCGCGCGCGAGAGCACGAACTCTCCCCCGAGGAGCTTTCGGGGGGCACCTTCACGCTAACCAACCTGGGGATGATGGGGATCGACTCCTTCGACGCCATCATCAACACGCCCGAGGCGGCCATCCTGGCCGTCGGGCGCGCCCGGACGGTGCCGGAGTGGCGAGACGGCGGGTGGGTCCCGCGGCGCGCCATCTCGGCTACACTGTCGGTGGACCACCGGGTCGCGGACGGGGCCGACGGGGCCCGGTTCTTGGCGGATCTGCAGTCCGTGCTCTCCGACTGGGAGCTCTTGCTGTGAAGGGGGCGACGCGTTGAAGGTCGAAAAGGACGCCATACTCACCTGCTCGACGTGCGGCGTCGAGGGCCCGCACGAGCTGCTGTACCTCTCCCAGCACCTGTGCGCCAGCCGGTGCGTCAACTGCGGCACGACCAGGGTCTACTCGGAGCGCATCTACTCCGAGTACGCCAGAGACCTCGCCGAGCGCACCACGCACCTTCCCGGGAGGGTGGCAGGGGACGTGTTCCGCCACCCGACGGAGATAGTGAAGTGGCCCTTCAAGGCGCTCCGCAAGCCCTTCGGCCTCCTGCGAGAGGTAAACCAGGTGACCGCCTTCGAGCAGAGCCGCAACCGGACCCCAACGCCCGGGCGCCTTATCCGCTAGAGAGGGCTACAGCTCCGAGACCAGCTTCTTGGCCCGCGGTATCGAGGGCGCGCTCATGCTCAGTTCCGTGACGCCAAGCTCCAGGAGACGCGGGATCAGGGCCGGGTCGGCCGCCGCCTCGCCGCACACCCCGACCCAGATGCCGCTCTCGCGGGCGGCCTCGCAGGTCATCCGTATGAGCTCCAGAACTGCCGGGTGGTCGGCGCTCTGCAGGTGCCTGAGCCTCTCGTTACCCCTGTCGGCGGCCAGAGCGTACTGGATCAGGTCGTTCGTTCCGACGGAGAAGAAAGAGACCTCGGGTGTCAGATCCCGGGCGCAGATCGCGGCGGCGGGCGTCTCTATCATCACCCCGACCTCTACCTCTCCCATCTGCGCGCCCTCGCTCTTTAGCTCCGCCTCGCACTCGGCCAGCACCGCCTTCGCGGCCCTAAGCTCCTCCACGTCCACGACCATGGGGAACATGACCCTGAGGTTGCCCAGGGAGCCTGCCCTGAGTATCGCCCTGAGCTGCGGCTTGAAGAGCGCTGGCGTGTCCAGGCTCATCCGGATGCCCCGCCAACCGAGGAAGGGATTATCCTCGGCGGCCTGATCTACACCCGGCAGGTCTTTGTCTCCGCCCACGTCGAGCGTCCTGATAACGACGGGCTTCTCCCCGAAAGCCCGCGCCACCGCCCCATACGCCTCGTACTGCTCGTCCTCGGAGGGCAACTCCGGCCGCTCCATGAACAGGAACTCGGTGCGGAAGAGCCCTACCCCCTCCGCCCCCCAAGCGAGCGCATCCTCTGCCTCAGACGCCGAGCCGAGGTTCGCTGCGACCTCGATGCGTCGCCCGTCCCGGGTCCGAGCCTCGACGTGCCTGTACTCGTCCAGCGCCGCGCTCTCGGCGGCCATCTCCTCGGCCCTCGACTCGAAAGCGGCGATCATGCCCGGGTCAGGGTCCGCGATGGCGTACCCCTCTCCCCCGTCCACCGCCACGGTCCTGGCGTCGAGAAGCCCGTCGAGCGCCGCGCCGACTCCCACCACGGCGGGGATGCCCATCGAGCGCGCCATGATCGAGACGTGAGAGGTCCTCGACCCCTCGGCCGTGACGAACGCCAGGGCTTTTCCCCTGGGGATGCGGGCCGTGTCCGAAGGGGCCAGGTTGCGGGCCACGACGACAGACGGCGTCTCGAGGGCCTCGAGCCCCTCCGCCGCGCGGCCCATCAGCTCGGCCGCTATCTGGCTTGCGACGTCGCGCACGTCGTCGGCCCGGGCAGCCATGTACTCGTCCTCCATCGCCGCGAAGACGCCGGCGTACTCCTCGCCGACCGCGAGCACCGCCGCCTCCGGGCTCTCCAGGTCCCGGACGCGCTCCTCGACCCCAGAGTTCAGCTCGGGGTCTTCGGCGAACTCGACGTGCGCCTCGAAGATGGCCGCCTCCTCCTCGCTCCCCGCCGCCCTGAGCCGCTCGGTCGTCTCCGAGAGCCTGGCCACCACGGCCTCGACCGCCCCCCGGAACCGCCCGAGCTCCTCCTCGACGGCACCCTCCGGGATCCGCTCCCGCTCGGGCTCCGGCTCCCCGCCGGCGTGGACGAAGACAGGCCCCACCGTCACGCCCTCGGAGGCCCCGACGCCGCTAACCTTCATGGTCTCTTTCACCTAATGCTCGTCCGCGGAGATCAGCTCCGCGAGGGCGTCCACTGCCTCCTGCGCGTCGTCGCCCTCGGCCCGGATCGTAATGATGTCGCCCTTCTTCGCGCCGAGCGTCATGATCTTGAGCGAGCTTTTCGCGTTCGCCTCGCGCTCTCCCTTTACCACCACGATATCCGACGAGAACTGCTTCGCCGCCTTGACGAACTGCGCCGCCGGACGGGCGTGCAGCCCCTCCTCAGGCCCGACCGTCGTCTCCCTCTCCGCCACGAACCGCTCCTCTCCCACCGCAAACCACCGCACAACGGGGCAAGAGCCCCCACCATTTTCAGTCTACCAGAGCGCGGTTACGAGCCGCCCCCTCACGGCCCGCAAAGAAGAATGAAGAGAGGCTTGCGCGGGGCGGTCTACGCCGCTTGCTCGACCGCCTCGACCTTGGGAGCGGAGCCCTCGACGAAGAACGACTCGGGATCGATAGGGAAAGCGACCTGGCATTCCGTGGCGGGGTTGTGCCGGCGTGCGATCTCCAGCGCCCGCTCGATGCTCTCGGCCTGCACCATCACCCTGAAACGCGCAGAGCCGCTACTCACCCGGACCGAGATCCGTACCATTCCCTACCTCCCTTCTGCGCTAGCGCGACGCCTACCTCCAAGCGCGTCGCCGTTGCTCTTACAGCCCGGCAATATAGATCACTTTTGTTACAGTTCGATAACAGATGGATAAACAACCGGCCACAGTCCTGCGGCGGAGAAGAGCAGCGGAGTGAGCACAACCGTCCCTCCGGTTTATCCGCGGGGGTTTACTCGGGGGCTGGTTTTCACTTCCCCTGTTTGCCGCGTGTTGCACGGTATTGCGCTGGCGGTAGTGTCAGAGTGGTGTCAGGAGACCGCGGATTACGCGTCGCCAATTCCTTTGCGCTGGATACGCGAGCTGGGATGGGGACTGGCCGCCCGCAACCGGGCGAGTGCACGCCCGACGGCTTCCGCGACCTGCGTTATGCCTGGCAGTAGTGTCCGTATTCATCTTAGGTGAAGCCCAGGAGGTTCGGACAGATGACCTCCGCCGTACGAAGGTTGTGAGATGGTTTGCAGTCCTTACTGCCGACGCTCAGAATAGCGGTGGCGAGCCAGGCCTGCAAAGAGACCCAGCGGGACGGCCACAAAGGCGGCTAGCGCGAAGAGCAGGCCGTAAGAACCGGCCTCTGCCAGCGGTGCCGCAGCCATGGCGGCTATCCCGCTTCCAGCAAACAGGGCGGCGGCGAAGAGCGAGATCACGGTGGCTCGCGCCTCCGGCACGACCTCGGTGGCCCAGGTCTGGAGTGTAGAGTGCATGAAGGCGAACCCCCCACCGATCAATATTGCCGCGGCGCTCACGCCTGCGAGCGACTGTCCCACGGCGCCCGAGGCGTAACCGAGCGCGAGCATGCCAGCACCGATCAGGATGAGGGCGCTCGCCCCGAGGCGGTTCGCGAGGAGCTTGACGGCCCGGGTCCAGCCGAGTACCGCCAGCCCGTAGAGCCCAACGGCGAGCCCGGCCACCGCGGGACTATAGCCGCCGCTCTCGAGTGAAGGAGCGAGGAAGGTGAGGCAGCCCAGTATCACCGCTCCTTCTACCAGCGCGATCCCGACCACCACCACGGCCCAGGGCCGACTGAGCACTCGCCCCA
>Ga0126306_10001206_pt1 | contig 13634 bp, 8 predicted proteins | sample Plot27_FD_92592 | JGI IMG/M metagenome (GOLD analysis project Ga0126306, IMG submission 92592) | Serpentine soil microbial communities from UC McLaughlin Reserve, CA, USA - Plot27 | ecosystem: Environmental > Terrestrial > Soil > Grasslands | place: USA: UC McLaughlin Reserve, Lake County...
CTCGTTTTGGCTGATGATCGGGCACATCGCGCTGATTACCCTCGGCTACGCCCAGCAGGTGAACAAGCCGATCCTGGACCAGCTCTGGACACTCGTGACCGACTACTCGGGGATGCTGCTCGCCACCGCAGCGGCCGTGCTGCTGATCATGGTCGTCGGGCTCTCCATCCGCGCGGCCCGCCGCAAGCTGCGGTACGAGTCGTGGCACCTCATCCACCTCTACGCCTACCTCGGCGTCGGCCTCGCGCTGCCGCACCAGATCTGGACCGGCGAGGACTTCATCCGCTCGTACGCCACCCAGACGTTCTGGGTGACGTACTACTGCGGCACGCTGGCCGCGGTGCTCGTGTTCCGGATCGGACTGCCGATCTGGCGCTCGCGCCGGCACCGGCTCACGGTCACCGGCGTCGTCGACGAGGCGCCCGGCGTGGTCTCCGTCCACATCGGCGGGCGCCGCCTCGATCGGCTGCCCGCTCGCGCCGGCCAGTTCTTCCTCTGGCGCTTCCTGGACGGCCCGGGCTGGTCGCGCGCCCACCCGTTCAGCCTCTCCGCCGCCCCGCGCACCGACCGGCTGCGGATCACCGTCAAGGACGTCGGCGACGGTAGCGCCCGGTTGACCCGGCTCCAGCCAGGGACGCGGGTGCTGATCGAGGGCCCGTTCGGCGCGATGACCGGCGCGTTCCGCAGGCGCCGCAAGGTGCTGCTGATGGCGGCCGGCGTCGGGATCACGGCGATCCGGGCGTTGCTGGAGGAGCTCGACTACCAGCCCGGCGAGGTGACCCTGATCTACCGGGTGAGCCGCTGGGACGAGGCGGTGTTCCGCGACGAGCTGGACGAGGTCGCACAGGAGCGCGGTGCCCGGGTGCTCTACGTCGAGGGCCCGCGCGGCCGCCGCAAGTCCTGCCTCTCCGCCGACTTCTCCCACGTGGAGGACCGCGACGCGCTGCGGCACCTGGTGCCGGACGTCGCCGACCACGACGCGTACCTGTGCGGCCCGCCGGCCTGGATGGACGCCGCCCGCACGGCGCTGCGCGAGGCCGGCGTGCCGGCCGACCGGATCCGTATCGAGGAGTTCGCGTGGTGATCGACCTCCTCGCCCGCGAACACCGCCCCGAAAGGACCTGACCCCATGCGTCGCATCACCTTCGCCATCGTCTCGACCATCGCCGCCGTCGTGCTGCTGTTCAGCTACCGCACGAGCCGCGGCCCGGCCGACGCTGTGGCCGTGGCGCCATCGCCGGGCGGGGCCCAGGCCGGCATCGTGGGCGGGGCGCCCAAGCCGTCGGCGTCCGCCTCCGGTCCGCCGATCACGTCGGTGCCGGACCAGAACGGCCAGCCGGACCAGAACGGCCAGCCGGACCAGAGCGGCCAGCCGGGCAGCGCCGAGCCGGTCACCGTCAACGGGGCGACCGCGCAGACCGAGCAGGGGCCGGTCCAGGTGCAGGTCGTCATTGACGGCGGCCGGATCGTCGACATCGCCGCGCTGCAGAAGCCCTCCGGCGACCAGCGCCACGACGAGATCAGCGCGTTCTCGCTGCCGAAGCTGCGGGAGCAGGCCCTCGCCGCGCAGAGCGCCGAGATCGACGGCGTCAGCGGCGCCACGGCGACCAGTGGCGGGTACCGGCAGTCGCTGCAGTCGGCCCTCGACGCGGCCAACTTCCGGTGACGGGTCCGGTGGCAGGGCGAGTGGTGGTGCCGGTGACCACCCGGCGGGCCTGGGTGGAGCAGATCATGGGGATGCCGATCAGCATCCACCTGCGTGGCTCCGCGCCGGAGTCGCGGCGGGAGGCGGCGGTGGCGGGCGTCTTCGCGGAGCTGCGCGAGGTGGACGCCATCTTCAGCACCTACCGCGAGGAGAGCGACGTCCGGCGGCTGGACCGGGGCGAGGTCACGGTCGAGGAGTGCGATCCGCAGGTCCGGGAGGTGCTCGACCTCTGCGCGCGGGCCTTGGACGCCACCGGCGGATACTTCGACGTCCGGCTCCCGGCGGCCGACGGCAGCCCGCACCTCGACCCGTCCGGCCTGGTCAAGGGATGGGCGGCCGAGCGGGCCGCGCGCCGGCTGTCCGGGTTGGCGGGTGACGACCACTACCTGAACGCTGGCGGCGACATCGCGCTGCGGTGCGCCAGCACTGCGGCGCCGCCGTGGCGGATCGGGCTGGAGGACCCGCACCGGCCGGGCGCGCTGCTCGGCGTGCTGCCGCTCGCGTCCGGCGGCATCGCCACCTCGGGGACGGCGCACCGCGGCGCGCACATCGTCGACCCGACCACCGGCCGGACGGCCGTTGGCCTGCGCGCGGTGACCGTCACCGGCCCGTCGCTGCTCTGGGCCGACGTGTACGCCACCGCCGCCTTCGCGCGCGGCAGGGACGGCCTCGAGTGGCTGGCCGGGCTCGACGGGTATCAGGCGCTGGCCGTCCTCGACGACGGCACGGTGCGGATGACCGACGGCATGCGGGAGGCGTTCCAGCCCATCCGGTAGCGGCGGGGGTCGGGCGGCGGCGGATGCGATGGCTAGCCCGCCCGACGCCGGCGGACCCGCAGCCGGGGTCGCCGGGACCTGATCGCCCGCCGCACACCGAGTTGCCGCCGCCGACCACGACCACGGGTTCATCCGTGCAGACCTGGGATTCGACCAGGGTCGCGGCGTAGCAGACGCTGGTCGGCTCGAACCGCTCCATGCCCGGCACGTCCAGCCGGCGGTACTTGGCGCCGGTCGCGATGACCGCCGCCCGCCTGCTGACCGAGTTGCCCTGCTCCAGCCGGATCACGTAGTAGCCGTCCTGCTGCTCCAGCGCGGCCGCCTTGGCCGGGATATCGATCTCGGCGCCGAACTTGTCCGCCCGCAGCACGGCGCGTTAGGCCAGCTCAGCTCCGGAGATTCCGGACGGGAAGCCGAGGTAGTTCTCGATCCGCGCCGACCTGCCGGGCCTGCCCACCGGCCGCAACCGCCTCCACCAGCACGGTGGCGAGGCCTTCGGACGCGCCGTAGACCGCCGCGGCCGGTCCAGCCGGCCCGCCGCCCACCAGACCAGGTCGCACGTAGTGGTGCGTGACTCCGCGCCCTCCGGACGGCTGAGAGCCGGCTGCCCGCCCTGCGCCGATCCATGTTTGAGTGCCCCATGAGCAGGTAATAGGGGTCATCCCCGAAGCGGTCGGGGTCGTGTCGCGGCGTGACCCCGGCCGGCGAACGATGTTCATCCGCAGCGATTTCGAGGCGGCCTGCCGTGGGGAGGGCAGGCCCCGCCCGGAGGCGCTCCATGCGCGGACGCGAGACAGAGTGGGCGGCGGTGCTCGACCTGTTGCGCGCTGCCGAGGAGGGCCGCGGCGGCACGCTGCTCATCGACGGTGAGCCCGGGACGGGCAAGAGCCGGCTGCTCGCCGAGGCGGCGGACACCGCGTCGGCATGGGGCTTCTCGATGGCCTGCGGGACCGCGGACGAGATGGGCCAGCTCGCGCCGCTGGCGCCGCTCTACGCCGCACTGGGGGAGTCACCGGCGCTGGTCAGCGGCGGCGCAGGCGACGGCACCGACGTCCTGCACCCGCGGGCGTGGCTGGTCGAGCGGCTCCGCCACCGGTTGGAGCAGCGGCTCGCCCGCGGCCCGGTGCTGGTCGTGGTCGACGATCTGCAGTGGGCCGATCCGGCGACACTGATGGCGCTGCGCACGCTGCACGGCCAGCTGGCCTCCCACCCGCTGGTGTGGATGCTGGCCCGCTGCACCGTCGGCGGGCACAACGACGCGGCCCGGCTGTTCAACCTGCTGGAGCAGGACGGCAGTGGGCGGGTCGAGATCGGACCGCTCCCCGACGATCAGGTGGCCGGGCTGATCACCGATGAGCTCGGCGCCGCGCCCGACCCGGCACTGCTCCGGCTCGCCGCTGGCGCCGGCGGCAACCAGGCCCTGCTGGTGGAGCTCCTCGCCGGCCTGCGCGACGAGGGCGCGTTGCGGTTCCGGGACGGGCGGGTCGGCGTGACATCGCCGAGGCTGCCGCGGCGGGTCCGCAGGATGGTCCGGCAGCGCCTCGACGCGCTCAGCCACCCCACCCGCCAACTGCTGGAGACGGCGGCCGTGCTGGGCCAGTCGTTCTCCCCGGACGACGTCGCCGAGCTGCTCGCCACGACGCCGGCCGCCCTGCTGCCCGCGCTGGACGAGGCGCTCGCCGCCGGCATCCTGGTCCCGACCGCGGAGGCCTTGACGTTCCGGCATGCGCTGGTGTGGCAGTTGGTGCTGGTCGCGCTGCCGCCGTCGATCCGCAAGGCGCTGCACCGGCAGATCGGCGAGGTGCTGCTCGGTCGCGGCGGCTCGGCGGTCCCGGCCGCCGCGCACCTCGTGCAGGGCGCCCGGCACGGTGACGCCCGCGCTCTCCGCGGGCTGGACCAGGCCGTCGAGGAGGTGCTCGCGTCCTCGCCGCAGACCGCCGCCGACCTCGCGGTGCGGAGCCTCGAGCTGACCGACCCCGCCGATCCGGACCGGTTCCGCCGCACGGTCCGCGCGATCGACGCCGCCACCGAGGCCGGCCGGCTCGACGAGGCCGAGCAGCTGGCCCGCTCGGCGCTGGACCAACCGGTCTCCGCGCTGGCCCATGCCCAGCTACGTTGCGCGCTCTCCGGAATCCGCTACCTGGGCGGTCAGGCCGCCGACGCGGTGACCGAGGCCGAGGCGGTGCTCGGCACGCCGGGGCTGCCGGGCACGCTCACCGACCGAGCCGAGCTGGCGCTGCTGCACGCTCTCGCCGGGCAGCACGACAACAACCGGGCGGCCGAGCGGGCCGAGTCGATCCTCGCCGCCTCCACCCGGCACGGCGACGCGGCGCTGGTCGGCGCCACCATGGTGCTCTCGGTGATCCGGTGGGACGCCGGCCGGCTGGAGGAGGGGCTGCGGCTCGCTCACGACGCGGTCCACCGGGCCAGCGGCGGCTCCACCGAGGCGCGCCGGACCCACCCGCGGCTGGCACTGGCCGCGATGCTGACCGACCAGCGCCGGCTCGACGAGGCGCAGGTCGTCATCCGGCAGGCACGGGCCGAGGTGGAGGCGCTCGGCCACGTCGCCTGGGCCGCCGGCCCTGCCGTGCTCGGGTCGCGGGTAGAGCTGATCGCCGGCCGCCTGGACGACGCGGTCACCGAGGCGGAGGTCGGGCTCGCCACCGCCGACGCGCTCGGCACGCACCTGTTCAGCTCGCTGGCGCAGTCGGTGCTCGGCGAAGTGGCGCTGCGCCGGGGCGACCTGCGGGCCGCCGCCCGGCACGTGGAGAGCCACGAGGCGCTGCTGTCGCACTACGCGGCGCCGTACGCGCAGGCGCGGTGCGCGGTGGTGGCCGGGCAGGTGGCCGAGGCCCGGGAGGACGCCCAGCGGGCGATGGAGCTGGTCGCGGACGTGTACGCGCAGCTACCGGCGCAGCGCTGGGCGCTGGTGGGCGAACCGACGACCGGCGCCTGGCTGGTCCGGGTCGCGCTGGGGGTCGGCGACCGGGCGCGCGCGGAGCAGGTGGCCGTCGCGGCCCAGGGGCTGGCGCGGGACAACCCCGGCTTCCCGACGGTCGCGTCGGCGGCGGCGCACGTGCGCGGCCTGCTCGACGCGGACGCCAGCGCGCTGGCCTTCGCCGCACGCGAGGGCGCCGACGGGTGGGCCCGGGCGTCGGCCGCCGAGGACCTCGGCGTGCTGCTCGCCGACCGCGACCGCGGCCGGGCGATCCGCAGCCTGGAGGCTGCGCTCACCGGGTACGCGGAGACCGGCGCGGTGCGTGACGTCGCGCGGGTGCGGCGCCGGCTGCGCCGGATGGGCGTCCGGCACCGTCACTGGGCGTATGCGAACCGGCCGGTCGCCGGCTGGGGGAGCCTCACCGACACCGAACGGGCGGTGGCGCTGCTGGTCACCCAGGGCTGGACGAACCGCCAGGTGGCGCAGCAGATGTTCGTGAGCGTGCACACGGTCGCGTTCCACGTGCGGCAGATCTTCCGCAAGCTCGACATCGGCTCTCGGGTGGAGCTGACCCGGCTCGCGGTGGAGGAGGGCCACCGGCCCGAGCGGTCCCGGGTCGCCCGGGAGGCGTAGATACCCAGCGTTATGCGACCGGGGCGAGCCGGAGGCAGGCCGGGCGGTGCGGTTCCACCGTGCGACGGTCGGGGAGGAGTTCACCGGTGTCCTCGAAGATGACTACTCCGTTGCAGAGCAGGCTCCACCCCTGCGCCGGGTAGGCGGCCACGAGGTGCGCGGCGTCATGATCGGGCGCGTCGGCGGGGGGACACTGGGGCTGGTGCGGGCACATCGGCGGGAACCTTCGATTCTTGCTACTGGTGGCGCTGACACTTGTGATGGTCGCCACAGGGCGCGCGTTCCGGAAGCCATTCCACTGAGAGTTAAGGAACCTCTAATCTCGCGCCCCTCAATTGTGACACCTGTTGCGAGAGCTGCCAGTCCGCCACCCGTTCGCTGTCACCGACCCGTTGCGTTGAGTGCCGCACCCACCGTTCGTGCGGCACGCCGTTCGAGCGTGATGAAGGCCACCTCCACACCCTGAACGGCCGTTCGGGCCCCTACCATCCGGACGCATGACCGTGCCGCCCGAGGAGCTCCGACTGGCCGCCGAGTTCCCGCCCGCGACTCGTGAAGCGTGGCGCGGACTGGCGCTCGGCGTGCTCCGCAAGGCAGGCACCCTGCCGGCGGACGCCGGTCCCGAGCTGGTCGAGGAGCGGCTGGCCACCACCACGTACGACGGCGTGTCGATCGCCGCGCTCTACGACCGGGCGGGCGAGCTGCCTGGCGCACCCGGCTTCGCCCCGTTCACCCGCGGCTCACGGCTCACCGGTGGCTGGGAGGTCCGCCAGCGCCACGGCCACCCGGATCCGAAGGTCGCGCGCGAGGCGGTCCTCGCCGACCTGGAGAACGGGGTCGGCTCACTCTGGCTCACGCTCGGCGACGCCGGGCTGCCGGTCGCGGCCCTGGGCGAGGTACTGAGCGACGTCTACCTCGACCTGGTGTCGGTCGTCCTCGACGCGGGCGCCCAGACCCCCGAGGCCGCCGACGCCTTCCTCAGCGATGCGTCGGTTCCCGCCGAGCAGCTAACCGGGAACCTCGGTGCCGACCCGATCGGCTGGCGCGCCCGCACCGGCCAGCCGGCAGCACTCGAGCCGGCGGCCGAGCTCGCCACCCGCTGCGCGCGGGGCTACCCCGGGCTGCGGGCGATCACGGTCGACGCGACCGTCTACCACGACGCCGGGGGCAGCGACGCCGAGGAGCTGGGGGCGTCCCTGGCGGCCGGCGTCGGGTACCTGCGCACCCTCACCGGCGCCGGTCTCCACGTCGACGCCGCGCTGGGTCAGCTCGAGTTCCGCTACGCCGCCACCGCCGACCAGTTCCTCACGATCGCCAAGCTGCGCGCCGCCCGCCGGCTCTGGTCCCGGGTCGCGCAAGAGTGCGGCATCACCGCCGGGCAGCGCCAGCACGCCGTCACGTCCGGGGCGATGATGACCGCCCGCGACCCGTGGGCGAACCTGCTCCGTACCACCCTCGCGTGCTTCGGCGCCGGGGTGGGCGGCGCTGACGCGGTCACCGTGCAGCCGTTCGACGCCAGTCTCGGCCTGCCGGACGACTTCGCCCGCCGGATCGCCCGCAACACCCAGTCGCTGCTGCTGGAGGAGGCCAACGTCGCCAGGGTGATCGACCCGGCCGGCGGCTCCTGGTACGTCGAGCAGCTCACCGAGCAACTCGCCCGCGCCGCCTGGGCCTGGTTCACCGAGATCGAGCGGGCCGGCGGGATCGTCGACGCCTTGGACTCGGGGCTGGTCGCCGACCGGCTGGCCGGCACCTGGGCGAAGCGCCGTGCCAACCTGGCGCACCGGCGGGACCCGCTCACCGGCGTCAGCGAGTTCCCGAACCTCGCCGAGCAGCCGCCGGTGCGCCCGCCGGCGCCCGCACCGCCCTCGGGCGGGCTCCCGCAGGTCCGGTACGCCGAGGCCTTCGAGGCGCTGCGGGACCGGGCAGACGCGCACGCGGCCGCCACCGGCGTCCGCCCGAAGGTCTTCCTCGCCACCCTCGGGCCGGTCGCCGCGCACACCGCCCGCGCCACGTACGCCGCGAACCTGTTCCAGGCCGGCGGCGTCGAGACGGTGCCGAGCGGCCCCGGCACCGACCCGGCCGAGCTGGCCGTCGCGTTCACGGCCAGCGGCGCCGCGGTGGCCTGCCTCTGTTCCAGCGACCGGGTCTACGCCGAGCACGCCGCGCCGGTGGCGACCGCGCTCGCCCGGGCTGGCGCGCGGACGGTCTGGCTGGCCGGGCGGCCGGCCGACCACTCCGCCGAGCACGACGGCGTCGACGGGTACCTCTACGCCGGCTGCGACGCGATCGCGGTCCTCGAGACAACGCTGCGTGAGCTGGGAGTGGCCTGATGACCGCAAGCCCGATCCCCGACTTCGCCGACCTCGAACTCGGGCCGCCGCCGGCCGGAGCCTCAGCGGAGCAGTGGCGCGACGCCGCCGGTGCGGCCGGCGCCGCCTGGGAGACGCCCGAGGGCATCGCGGTGCCGCCGCTCTACACCGCGGACGACCTCGCCGACGTGGACTTCCTCCGCACCTACCCGGGCATCGCGCCGTACCTGCGAGGCCCGTACCCGACCATGTACACGACGCAGCCGTGGACGGTCCGCCAGTATGCCGGCTTCTCCACCGCCGAGGAGTCGAACGCGTTCTACCGGCGCAACCTCGCCGCCGGCCAGAAGGGCCTCTCGGTCGCGTTCGACCTGCCCACCCACCGCGGCTACGACAGCGACCACCCCCGGGTGACCGGCGACGTCGGCATGGCCGGCGTGGCGATCGACTCGATCCTCGACATGCGGCAGCTCTTCGACGGCATCCCGCTGGAGAAGATGAGCGTCTCGATGACGATGAACGGCGCCGTCCTGCCGGTGCTGGCGCTCTACGTCGTGGCCGCGGAGGAGCAAGGGGTGGCGCCGGAGCAGCTCACCGGGACCATCCAGAACGACATCCTCAAGGAGTTCATGGTCCGCAACACCTATATCTATCCGCCCGAGCCGTCGATGCGGATCATCTCCGACATCTTCGCGTTCACCTCGCAGCGGATGCCGCGGTTCAACTCGATCTCGATCTCCGGCTACCACATCCAGGAGGCCGGGGCCACGGCCGACCTGGAGCTGGCGTACACCCTCGCCGACGGCGTCGAGTACCTGCGGGCCGGTCGCGAGGCAGGGCTGGACGTCGACGCGTTCGCGCCCCGGCTGTCCTTCTTCTGGGCGATCGGCATGAACTTCTTCATGGAGGTCGCCAAGCTGCGGGCCGGGCGGCTGCTCTGGGCGAAGCTGGTCAAGGAGTCCGGCGCCAGGAACCCGAAGTCGCTCAGCCTGCGGACGCACTGCCAGACCTCCGGCTGGTCGCTCACCGCGCAGGACGTCTACAACAACGTCATCCGGACGTGCGTCGAGGCAATGGCCGCCACCCAGGGCCACACCCAGTCGCTGCACACCAACGCCCTCGACGAGGCGCTGGCGCTGCCCACCGACTTCTCCGCCCGGATCGCGCGCAACACCCAGCTGGTGCTCCAGCAGGAGTCGGGCACCACCCGGGTGATCGACCCGTGGGGCGGCAGCGCCTATGTCGAGCGGCTCACCCACGACCTGGCGATGCGCGCCTGGGGCCACATCCAGGAGGTGGAGGCGGCCGGCGGGATGGCGCGCGCGATCGACGAGGGCATCCCGAAGCTGCGGATCGAGGAGGCTGCGGCGCGCACCCAGGCCAGGATCGACTCCGGCCGGCAGCCCGTGATCGGGGTGAACAAGTACCGCCTGGACGCCGACGAACCGATCGAGGTGCTCAAGGTCGACAACTCCGCGGTACGCGCCCGGCAACTGGAGAAGCTGCGGCGGCTGCGCGAGGAGCGGGACCCGGTCGCGGTGGAGGCCGCGCTGGCCGACCTCACCAAGGCCGCCGACGCCGCGATCAGCGGCTCGCGCGGCCCCGGCCTGGACCAGAACCTGCTGGCCCTGGCGATCGACGCGGTCCGGGCCGAGGCCACCGTCGGCGAGGTCTCCGACGCGCTGGAGAAGGTGTACGGCCGGCACGCCGGCGCGATCCGTACGATCTCCGGGGTGTACCGGGACGAGGCCGGCCCGGCCAGCAACATCGAGCAGACCCGCGCGGCGACCGAGGAGTTCGCGCGCGCCGAAGGACGCCGGCCGCGGATCCTGGTCGCGAAGATGGGCCAGGACGGCCACGACCGCGGCCAGAAGGTGATCGCCACCGCGTTCGCCGACCTCGGCTTCGATGTGGACGTAGGCCCGCTGTTCCAGACCCCGGCCGAGGTCGCCCGCCAGGCCGTCGAGGCGGACGTGCACATCGTCGGGGTTTCGTCGCTGGCCGCCGGGCACCTGACGCTGGTGCCGGCGCTGCGCGAGGAGCTGGCGGCGCTCGACCGGGGCGACATCCTGATCGTGGTCGGCGGCGTCATCCCGCCGCAGGACTTCGACGCGCTCCGCGCCGCCGGCGCCGCCGCGATCTTCCCGCCCGGCACGGTGATCGCCGACGCCGCGCTGGAGCTGCTCGCCGACCTGTCCGCCCGCCTGGGCCATTGAGCCGGTTGCCCGACGTCGACGAGTACGCGCGCGGGCTCCTGGCCGGCTCGCGGGCCTGGATCGCGCGCGCGATCACGCTTGTCGAGTCGACCCGGCCAGACCACCGGGAGCTGGCGCAGCGGCTGCTGGTCGCGCTCACCCCGCACGCCGGCGGGGCGCGCCGGGTCGGCGTCACCGGTGTGCCCGGCGTTGGCAAGTCCACCTTCATCGACGCGCTCGGCACCCACCTCACCGGCGCGGGGCACCGGGTCGCGGTGCTCGCGGTGGACCCGTCGTCCACCCGGACCGGCGGCAGCATCCTCGGCGACAAGACCCGGATGATCCGGCTGGCCAGCGACCCGGCGGCGTTCGTCCGCCCCTCCCCGACCGCCGGCACGCTTGGTGGCGTGGCGAAGGCGACCCGCGAGGCGATGGTCGTGGTGGAGGCGGCCGGATACGACGTGGTGCTGGTCGAGACGGTCGGCGTCGGCCAGTCCGAGACCACGGTCGCCGAGATGGTCGACTCGTTCCTGCTGCTGACACTGGCCAGGACCGGCGATCAGCTGCAGGGCATCAAGAAGGGCGTGCTGGAGCTGGCGGACGTGGTCGCGGTGAACAAGGCCGACGGCCCGCACGAGCCCGAGGCACGAAAGGCCGCCCGTGAACTGGCCGGCGCGCTGCGGCTGATGCGCGCCGCGGAGGCCGGTTGGGAGCCGCCCGTGCTCACCTGCAGCGGCCTCGACGGTTCCGGGCTGGACGCGGTCTGGAGCCACCTGGTGCGGCACCAGGACAGCCTCGCCGCGTCCGGCCAGCTCACCGCCCGGCGCAGCGGCCAGCAGGTCGGCTGGGTGTGGACGCTGGTCCGCGACCGGATCCTCGACGAGCTGCGCGACCATGACGACGTCCGGAAGGTGACCGCCGACGTGGAGCAAGCGGTGCTGGCCGGCACGCTCACTCCCGCCCTCGCCGCCGACCGGATCCTCGCCGCCTTCACTCGCTGACCGGTCTTTCAGGTGGCGTGACTCCGCGGTTCTGGGGTGTGTCGCGCCGGCGTGTCGCGCGCTAACCGCAGAGTCACGGAGGTGGCTCAGGCGTCCGCCGCGAGCGCGGTCACCCGGGCGTGCAGCCAGTCGAGAGCGTCCTCGCTCTCGGGCTTCATCAGCACGCTGCGCAGGATCCGCCCGTGCGACACGTCGGCCTCGACCTCATGACCGCGCGCCAGCAGCGCTTCCGCACTGACTGCGTACGTCGCCAGGAACACGGGATCGACCGGATCAGCCATCCCGCGCTCCATGATGGACGCCGACGCCGCATCCACTGCGGACAGTGTCGCCCGCGCCGGCAGGTAGGTGACGATGTCCAGTTCGGGGTGCTGGTACAGCGCCAACTCCGCCGAGTCGGCGAGCAACGTGGCCCACCGCAGCGCCGCCCGCCGCCCCGGCCGCAGCACCGCACCGAGCCCGTCCGGCGTCAGTGGCAGCAGCCGCAGCGTCAGCCAGAGCGCCGCGGCCGCCGCGCCGGCCCGGCTGCACTCCAGCGAGATCTCGCCGAGGTGCAGCTCGTCGGAGGTGAAGTACGTGTATGGCGAGTCGTGCCGGTAGAACCGCCCCACCGCCGGGTCCCGGAACAGCACCGCGCCGCACCCGTACGGCTGCAACCCGTGCTTGTGCGGATCCACTACGACCGAGTCGCACTCGGCGATCGCCCGCCACGGCGCCGACGCGACCCCGTCCGCGCTGTCATCGGCCAGCAGCGTGAAGAACCCGCCGTACGCAGCGTCCACGTGCAGCCGCACCCCGTACCGCTCCCGCAGCGCCAACGCCTCGTGGATCGGGTCGACGGCGCCGAGTCCGGTGGTCCCCGCGGTGAGCACGACCGTGCCGACCTGACCGCCGGCCAGCAGTTCCGCCAGCGCATCGAGGTCCATCCGCCCGGCGGCGTCCGTCGGCACCACGTGCCCGGCGACGCCGAGCAGGTGGCACATCCGGGCGTGGGTGTAGTGGCTGTCGGCGCTGTACGCGACGCCGAGCGACGGGTGGGTCTCCCGTGCGACGAACAGCGCTTCCAGGTTTGCGATCGTGCCGCTGGTGGTGAGGTGGCCGAGATGCTCGCGATACCCGAACATGCCGGCGAGGTCGGCGACCACCTCCTTCTCCATCGCGGCGGTCGCCGGACCCCCGTCCAGAGCGTGGTTGTTGGGGTTGATCTGGGCCGCGGCGAGCAGGCCGGCGAGCGCGGCGGGGTGCGGCGGCTTGAGCATCTGGCCGGCGTAGCGCGGGTGGAAGAACGGGTAGTTGTCCCGCAGCCGCTCGGACAGTTCCGCGAGCGCCGCGTCGAACCGCTCCTCGCTCACCTGCAGCGCTGGGTGCGCAGCCACGTCGCCGTACTCCGACGCCCACTTCTGGTGCGAGTCAACCGCCGAGCCGAGCCACCGCCGTAGGTCCACCGTCACCTCCCGCAGGGCAACCGTAGCCGGTCGCTTGCTGCGCGGGTGGAAGGGAGCGGGCGTTGCTTGTGTCCGGACATTGGACGGGCCCGTGGTGCCGATACTCGCGAGGAGTGTTGGCACCACGGGCCCGCAGGAGAGTGTTTACCCGATCACCGATGGTGACAGCAAGAGTCTTGTCGCTGTGAGTTTGGCGCCCAAACCTCCGCCCCGTCCTGACCTGCGGCTCTGCTGGCCGCCCACAACGGCCATGGGCTCGATCCCATCCCGAGAAGTGAGATACCCCGAGCCGCCCGACCCCCGGCCGTGCGCGCGGCCGCTGCCGCGTGACTCCGCGGTTATGGGGTGTGTCGCGCCGGCGTGTCGCGCGCTAACCGCGGAGTCACGTGGGCGGGCCGGCAAGCCCGGGCAGCGCCGCCCGGGAACTCGCCCGTTGACAAAGCAGCGCGATCCAGAGCAGTCTGCATGGGAGCGCTCCCATACCAGCCCGGCGGAATCGGCCGGCGGGTTGCGCGCGACACCGCCACAGCGTCCGGAAAGAGGGTTCGAGGATGAGCGTCCACCCCGGTGCGGTCAAACAGTGACTGAGATCCTCGGCCAGCCCGTGACCACCGACGTCGACCTGCCGC
>Ga0126306_10001207_pt1 | contig 13634 bp, 14 predicted proteins | sample Plot27_FD_92592 | JGI IMG/M metagenome (GOLD analysis project Ga0126306, IMG submission 92592) | Serpentine soil microbial communities from UC McLaughlin Reserve, CA, USA - Plot27 | ecosystem: Environmental > Terrestrial > Soil > Grasslands | place: USA: UC McLaughlin Reserve, Lake County...
CATAAATCTAGCCTTCTCCCCAGCTCTCTGACTCGCTGATGTCGCGCCTACCTACCACGTTCTTGGTCTTTAATTGCTTCCTACTCTCTGACGCTCTTCTCGTACCACATCGGTCCCATAGCAAGGAGGCGGTTGGGGCGAGGTATGCGCCGGAAGTTCTTGCGGGACAAGTACGCCAACACTGTGTTGCGCTTGAATCCCAACCGCCTTCCCAAAGCCGTTGCGTCCAAGACCTCGTAGTCATCGGGTACGTCTATCCGGCTAAGATCGGCCTCCCTAACCATACTACCATCATACATAAATTATAGACGTACCAAGAGAGTTTATCGATATTTTTTGATGAAACACATCTTCTCGGTGTGCGTAAGGAAGAGGGATGAAGAACCTTCGCGCCCGTGGTGTGCGGCTGGGGAGGACGTGTCTATTCTAGATACGCTTAGTGGCGGGGTGCCAAAAGTGCCAAAAGCCTCTCAAACACCCTTCTGGCACTTTTGGCACCACATCATCTTAGGGTTATCGAACTACACGATCAACTACCAACGACCAGCCACTCGATGGACTAGCGACGTAAGGACTGGAGCTCCGCGATAGAACCCCGGACCCCAAAACCTGCGACCGGTGAGGTACAGCGGACCTCTTCCCTTGCCGGGCGGTGCTTTGTGAGGAGTTCTTTACATGATGCGCAAGTCGATCATTCGCTACTTTGGTCTTGGTCGTAATGTGCAGACGGGCGAAAGGAGCGAGGAGCAGAACGCGAGGACATTCCCTGATACGGTGACAGCGTCGGGCTGTTGGTAGGGTAGGGCAATGCGTTACTGAGATGGAAGAGCGTCAGCCGAAATGTCCTACGTTAGCAATCCGCCGTACTGTGCGAAGTCGCAGCCACCGTGTGCGGTACGGCTGTACATTCCCAATCGCTATTAGGGCTCGTGTGGAAGACACGAAAATTCGGGACAGAGATCAGGCCTGGCAATGTCTTCTGCGATGCTAGTTGACGTCCAGTGCAAGGTGGCTTCGGAAGTGGCCATCGGAGCTCCGGCGATCTTGCAACTGGCCGGGGTGCGCCTGGCGCAAGCCCAGAAACTGCCGCACGAGCGGAATCGATGCGGCAGCGTAGGGATTTCTGCCGGCAGTGCCAAGGCACCAAGACACCGTCCTCACCTTACGGTGATGTCGTTGGCACACCACCAGTATCTTCACAGTCTACTCCCGACGGCTGCAGAACGTCATACACTACTTTGACACGCACGATGTTGAACCCGTTGTGCCAGTCATGCACTTGAGACGTGAGGCTGTTTGGTGCTAATCCCTCCGGTCGAGAGACCGTGAATCCCACGCTGCCCTGATTGACGGAAACCTGAGGAGTCTCGTAGCCACGAGCGGGCTGGATTTGACCGTCAATCTTATCCATCAGTAGGCCGCGGACGCCCTCCACTATGCAGCCTTCAGGCATACTCGGTTCACCAGGTGGGACCAAATGGTCGTAACGACCCCCATTGCCAAAGGTCGACCAGTCGGCGACGTAGGATGACCAGTAGAGCGTGCGCCGTTGAGGTTCGGGCACTTGTGGACCAATTTTGATCTGATGTGATGCAGTCAGGGACTTGTTATCCACAGTGTCACGGCTGGACACGTCGATTGTCATAGGTCCAGAATTCGGCGCCTGAACCGTTTTCGTCTGTCCTCTACCCTTACGGACTCCGTTGACTTTCCATCGATATATGAAGTGGTCAGGCGGCGCCGCTCCAGGCGGGACTACTGCGTCGGTCTCAGCTCTGAGCGTGACCGTTTCGCCCGGCTCCGCCTGATTGGGAGCTTCTATTACCACCTTCCTAGATGTGTGTTGCGTAGTTTGTGAGGTAAAACGAGGGCCATCCGAGTTTCCCGTCCAAAGGAGCAACAGATGGCCCTCCCCGAGCTTACCCCACAGTTGGCCCTCCTGGAAGAGGCTCTGACCGTGCTTTTCTGCCGAATAGATGACACTTACTATCGGCTCAACCCCAAAGGCCGCCACTACGAGACCCTAAAAGAGCTCTCGGATTCGGAGATCATAACCCTCGCCCTCCTTCAGCAGCTGCGGGGCATCGAGAGCCAGCGCTCTTTCCTGCGTGAGGCTGCCCGGTTCTTCTCTGATCTGTTCCCCGGAGTGGTGGGTCTTCACCCTTCCTCCTTCCATCGGAGGGTACGCAAGCTCAGGGGCTACTTTGAGCCCTTGCGGCGTGCCATCTTGTCCGAACTCGTAGGCGATCCGGAGACCCTGATCGTCGACTCTACGCTGCTTTCAGTTTTGCATCCTCGTGAGGTTGCTCAGTCTGGGGGTTGGGGAAGTGCTTCGGCGGGAGCGGCATAGGTAAGGTGGGGATCGTTCTCAGTCTACGGGGTGAAGTTGCACCTCATCTGCGCCACGAACCGAGTGCCCATCTCTTACGAGCTTACGCCCGCAAATACGGCGGACCTCTCCCTGGCCGAAGAGTTGCTCGCCGAGGCCGATCTCGGAGGCGAGGTGGCGAGGAAGCTGCTTGGTGACTTGGCCTACCGAAGCGGCGAACTCGAGGAGGAGTTGGCCGAATTGGGGATCGTGGTGGTTACCGACCAAGCCAGTGCGAGACGGCCGGGGTTCGCCAGCAGATCGAGATCGCCTTCTCGAGTCTCAAGCGGACCTTCGGGCTCGGGGAGACCTTGGCCACCACGCTTGTGGGATTGGCCACAAGGATCGCAGCCAAGATGACCGCCTACACCTACGCCTTTCTGATAAATAGAACGTTGGGACGTCCTCAAGGACGCATCAAGGAGCTTTGGGCATGAACCTAGCAACACAGATCTAGCACCACCAGTCGCACGATACGCATCGAGGATGCCAACGCCGACGATCGCTTGGACGCGTTTCTCGCTGTCGTCAGTAATGTTGTCCCTTGAGGACGCTAGCTTCAAGGCTGCCATTAATTGCTCCCGCGTCCAACCTTCCTTCTTCGCATACTGACTCGCAAGAGCGAGCAGACCTGCGTACGTGCCTGTAGCAGCAGAGCTCTGTCCAAAAGTTACAATTTCATCGACTTCATCGTCGCCCTTCATTCCGGATGCCGGCATGTTAGTCGTTGGCACAATAACCGATACAAAATCGACTGATGGCCCATAGGCCACTGGAGAACGTTCTCGAGGGCAGAATTTCCCGCTATCGTAAGTCTACCTCTACGTCGCGTATTTAAGGGCGAGATCTCCCGCCCTACCTGTTGGATCTTCTCTGGAGTAATACTCGACCGCGTCGAACTTGATGTATCGTCCGCCCAGATTCCTCAGGACTTTGCGTGTTTCACTTCGTACTCTCCTGCGCGAGCTTGAGGTCGATCGCGTGCTCGAGATTGTGCGCGAAATCCGGGGTAGGCTTGATCTCGTAGACGGCCGTTTGCGATTTGAATTCAAAGACCGTTACTCTGAAATCAGGAAAGACCTGCTGCCAGATCTCGCGATAGACAATCGACTTCATCTGGTGGAAGATTTCCTTCACGCGCATGGTCGCGTCGGTCAATCCCACGTGGCGACGTTCTACGAAAACCTGAACGCCGTCGAACTTTCTCCGCGAAATGAGTCCCTCGCGAAATCGCTTTAACTGATCGGAAAGCGATTCCAGATACTTTAGGTCGTCGTAGGCAATCTGGTACTCGTCCGGACCCCACTCTTTATTCATCTGTGCCTGGCGCAGCCGATCGAGAGCACGCGCCTTGCCTCTTTCCACATACTTCTGGTACTTCTCGTAGGCTCGCTTCAAGCCCACCTTATCCAACAATTTATCAATCGTCTGCGTCTCCTTAAACAATTCTTTGGCTCTGGTGCGTGCTTCCTCCACGCGGCCCAACTCGCCCGCGCTCTTCGTGGCCCTCGCCCGGGCTTCAAGGTTGTTTAGCAAGTCACTGAACACCGTGTTAGCTTGCTTCCCCGAATAACGAACCTCGTCAAACGCTTTGGCCTCATGTGTCAGGGAGTCTGTGAGCTCTTTCTCTACCTCTCGCCACTCCTTCTCCCCTTCGCGCCTAGCACGCTCCGCGGCCTCCCGCGCCTTAATGTCCTCTCTTTCACGCTTGGTCTGCCTTTCCCGTTCTGCCTTCTCACCGGCTGTCTCTTTCCCCCCTCCCTTACCCATGAGCACGATCCCAGGCGGTATCCGCGGGCCCCCGGCGGCAGCCGCCATTGTGCCCGCCGAGGTCTCGACTGGGGTGCCACCCGCAACGCCCGCCGTCGCGGTAGCCAATTGCGGCTTCGGACCAGAGGGACCTGCGGGCGGCAGTACCTTGGCAGTTACCTCCGCGGTCTTTGTAGCGGTGGCCACCAGGAGCAGTTCTCCGAGCTCCTCCAACAGCCCGCGCACAAGGTCCGCCGCCTCCGCGAGGTGCCGCTGAGAGAGTCGGTCCGGCTTGCCATCCTTGCCACGCTTGACGCGGTACAATGCTGCGCCGATCTCCAAGACCACTTTTGTGGCGTCGCCCACGAAGCGGATGTCGAAGAAGTATGCCGTGCCTTTGAGCATAGCAGCAAGCACTTCGCCGACCAGCTTCGGCGCCCAATGAGGCTGGATCCCGAGAAAGGTTATGAGCCCTTGAATACCGAGGAAAACTGCCAGTACGGGCACGTGCTCATGCAGAAGCTTCTCAATATTCTCCCACTTGGCCGGATTGTTTCTTATTTCCTCGAGCAGCAACAGCCCATTCTCGAAATAGCCTTTTGCGGCCGCCTTAATCATCTCAGGATGCGGAACCCCTCCAGCACGGTAGGCCTCGATGATCGAGAAGATCGGATCGTTGGGTGACACCTCAATCGGTAGTGGAGAGGTAGACTTGCTCTTATCGGCCCACCTGTAATGCTTCTCCCACATCGATCCCATGAAGGACTCAATGGGCACGCCAAACTCATTGTAGTACTTGATGCCGTTGCCCCGATGATACAAACCCCACCCTTCCGGCTTGTCCCGCAGGGCGAGTTGGTTGTCGCGCACGGTCGCGTTACCGAAGGTCCACTGCTCGACGAGCGCCTCCGCGAGCCGCTCAAAGACACCATAGTCCTGTGAGCGCGCGCTCTGGAATTCTCCCCACGCCTGGGTCGTGCGGGCCACGATCTCTCTCGCGTTGGGATCCTTAGCGACGTGGGCTTGGATATCCTCGTAACTGACCTGGGGACCCGGTTTGTCCGGGGCGTTGGCGAAGTGATTGAGGAGCTCCCATACGAAGGCGCGAAGCCGGGCATTAGTGCGTAAGGTTTCAGGATTGGCTTTCACCGGAAATTGATGACCCGCAGGCAGTCCCGGCGCTCTTTGTTGCATTTCTTGGACCTCATCGCGAGCCGCATCCGTCGCGGTGCCCCATACGACCTTGCACGGAACCTCCCTCTTCGGTTCATCGAACGCCCTTCGCACCTCGGCTGGAAACGATTCGAACCCAACAAATACGATCCTTATGTTTCCTACCTCGATCGCACCTTCCGGGCGCACGAGACAGCGGTAATCCCCGGCTGGCAATTGATCCTGGGTCGGGATGGCGTGCTTAAAGGGCTCACCCCAAGGCACGGTCTGCTTTGTACCCGAAGCCAGCGTGAACATGAAACTTTGCTCCGCCGGCCTCAGTTCGATGAGAGAAAAGGCGGGTACCGCGACGCCCCGACTCTCGACAGCGCGATCCGCCGTGCCTCGCGCAGCCTCCTGGCCGGCCGCTTCGGTTCCTTGGTTGCCTGCTGGCATTGCTGACATCAGTAACTAAGTCCTCTCGGCATGCTTCTTGGATCGCAAGTCTCCCGCGGGCACCGAGCTGTCAACATCCCCCGCCGCTTGTCGGGAGAACTCCTGGAAGAACCTCCCATCGCGAGGAATCTCTCGCAAAACTACGTCTTGGTAGGCGATGACATATCGGACGGCAGCGCCGGTGTCGATGTTGACCTCGAGAGATTTCGTCGCCTTGAGGAGGATGCCGTTGCCCAACTCGATCCTGATCCGCCCCGCGGAGCCGAGTTCGCCTACAAACCCTAAGTCGCGGGGCGTAGACCCGTCGAACGTCCGCAGCAGCATCCCGTCAGCCGCATAGGCCGCGAATGGATAGTAGCTCCGAAAGTAGATTCCCAGACCGTTGTAGCGCAGATCAATAATCAGCTTGTTGTTACGCACGTTGGGATTACCCCGCTTCCGCTGTTCGAGTAGCCGAACGGCCATGGTAGCGAACTCGAGCACGTCTTGGGAGCCGAGCCGCTGATATTCGTTCCAACTTTGGGTGAAGAGCGCCACATTCGCTTTGAACGTATGATTCTCGCGTGCTGCGCGCTGGATTTGCTCGACAGTTGGATCCTTTGCCGGCACGTCCCTCGGCCAGCGCTCGACCTTCTGGCACACGAGCACAAACATCTCGCGCAGTCCGTTGTCCTGAGCAAGCACTGATGAGTCGCCCTTCAACGGGTAGGCGTCGCAGACGCTTGCATCCGGACCAATATCGAGACCGACGATCACACTCCCCCGGCAGCGTGGATGGAATTCACGATGTTCCGGATGGCGCTGTCATCGAGCGGCACAAGCGTCAGTCTGTAGCCCGCACCCTGAAGCTCAAGTTGCTCCCCCACTAATGCGAGGTTATGCCAACCCTCGCGCACGTGCCGGAGCCCAGGGACATAGTGAATTTGAAACTGCGCGGGATCGCCGTCGGAAAGGTCGAGCTTTCCGACGGCACGCAGCTCCTTGGGTAGCACAGCCAGGTTTCCCCGCATGGCTCGCGGCGTCGCGCCGCGGGCATCTGTCCCGCGGTCGGCGGTCCCACGATACGTGCTGGATGTGTGGGCGACCATTCCGGCAACCGTATGGCGACCTTGCTGCTCTAGACAGCGCCGTCGATCCCGAAACCTTCCTTTTGGATGAGGTACCATGACAACTCGTTGCGAAGGTTTGCAGCGGCTAGCGGGGCTAGCCTTTGCAACTGCTCGAGTTCGGCCCGAGTCAGGATCTCAGCCCGTAGCTGAGCGACGTCGGCTAGAAACTTTTCAGGTTGCCCATCAGCGTGGCCCCACGCCTCGTCGACTTCCTGAGCAAACTTCTCGAGGAGATCAGGCTGATTCGCGAGGAAGCTACGGACGGTCTCAAGCCGAGCTATATCAGCATCCAGTAAGTTGGCCGCAGGGTCGTCTAACACAGCTAACGATTCGTCGGGCGTTCCTCCCAGGACCACTCCCAGGACCATCTTCTCCACGGGGTCATCAACCGTGACGAAGTCGTTCACATGCGCGTCGCGAGATTCCCCCGCCGATGCGTCGGTTTCTCCGGCCTCATCTTCGCCAGCCTGGGCAGCCTCTAGCACGTCTGGTTGTATGATCCGACCACCGGAGCCGGTGCCCTTGATCTCCGAGAGATCTATGCCAACCTTCTTCGCGTCGCGCCTAGCCGCGTCAGTGGCATCGATCTCGTCCTCGACTTCTACTCGCCTGTCAATTGCGGGTGAGACACCGAACATCCTCTCAAACCAACCTCTTGATCTGGACCGGTCGCTCGTGCCTCGCGTGGTCTCGCTTTCCACGGTTCCTCCAATCTGCTACTCCTCAGAGCCGTCGGGGAGAGCGATCGCGTCTTTGACGTCGTCTCGAGCGCCGACCAGGCTGACGCGCTCGATGTCTGGGTCACCCAGGAGACCCTTCTCCAGCAGCTTCTCGCGCCGGGTGTTGTCCAGGGCGCGGCGCCTCGTTTCCTCGTACTCCTTCCTGACGTCGAGGTATCGGTGCAGGAGCTTGAACTGTTCGAGCGCCGCCGAGCGGCTGACCTCAAGGTCCAGCACGACGTTGGCGGTGTCCAACGTCACCAGCCTCCCGCTCTCGCGCAACATCAAGAACCGGTGGTAGTGCTCACGGTACTGCGCTTTTTGTTCATCGTCGAGCTTGTCCCACGTCAGCGGCTGATTACTATCAGGCTCGGGCAGTTCGGGCATCGTGGCGCTCATCTCGCGCAGCAGGTCGTCCGTAAACACCCGAGCTTCGACGTTCTGCGGGGGCATCGGGTGCAGCATCTGCACCAGCCGCAGATGGGGATCTTCTAGGTCGCCCATGGCTCGGAGTTCGATGGCTAACGTGTCCTTATCCCCTGGCGCACCGTCCAACCAGATGCGTAATCCGAGTGCGTCCAGGCTGCCATCCTCCAGGACATTGACCTCGAACCATTCCGACTCGTCGCGCCCCTTATTCTCGATCAACCACTTCCCCGAATTTTTCCGGTACGTAAACGTGTAGTCGGCCGAAAAGCTACGCGGCGCGTAGGCCACGACCTGGCGACGCGACACCCCGGCATTATCAGAGGGCTTGACATCCACCGCGAACCGTTGGTATGCGGCGCGCAGGTAGGCAAGCGCGTGGTGCATGTTGGCGAGTTTCGGGTCGTCACGCAGTCGGTAGATTGCGCAGTTGAACAGGTAGTCGATTGGCCCGACCGGGTCGATCACCTCGCTCAGGGGCCGCGCACTTTCCGAAAGGGGCACGAACACCCCCTCAACCTCCAGGGGCAATGTGGGACCGGACGCAGCGGGTACGGGCGTGCGTGGCACGAAGAACCACATCGTGGGGACGCGCATGCGGCTGTAGCGCTGCATTCGCTGGTCGTAGTCCTCGCTCGCCCAGATCGCCCGCATATAGTGGAGGATGTTTCGGCGTATGTGCATCAACAGCCCATCCGCCTGATGCGAGCGCCGCTTCATGTCCATCGCCAAGCTGTTACGGCGCTCGTAATCCCGCTCGAAGAGCTGCGGCCCGGAGGCCAGTATGTCGGGCATGAGGCCACCAGTAAAGCCCTTGTAAGCATCGACGCCCTTGATACCGGCGTCGGCGGCACTCTTGAATACATCGCTATCCGCGAAGGCCAGGTCCTTGGGGTCTTGGCGGATGCTGGCGAGAACCGGCGCGAAGCTAGAATCCAGTAGCACTTCTGCGATGACATCGCCATGATCGCGCACCCACCCCTCATCGATATCTCCCCACTCCGGCAACACCTCGGGGACGAAGACGACCGAGTCCACCTCGCCGATCTCGGTGCTCACCCTGTAGTGCTGTTGCAGCTGGTGGTAGAGGTAAGTGACGGCGATCTCGTCGTTGGGGTTGGTGATCTCCGAGGACCGCATCTCCTCGAAGGTCTCTTCGCCCTCGGTGCTTACAGTGATCTTGGTGTCGCGCTTCATCCGGCTCGCCGTCTTCTGCATCGTTTCGTTAAGGTTGGAGTTGGTTTGTTTGCTTGATGAGCTGATGTCCTGAGAGATGCCCCCGGATACCTTTGCTTGGAAGAAACCGCCGATGCCGCCATTAACCTCGGCCTCGAGGTGGCGGTTCAGTTTCTCGGACGCCTCGGCGACCACCTCTGAGGTGTCTTTCGTGGTGGTGCCCGTCTCCGCCGTGGTCTCAAGCGCGAGTGCTTCCTCCGCCGTCCGCGCGACCTTGGTGCGCCGCACAACCTTTGTGCTGATCTTCTGGGACTCTTTCGGTCCGAGCGGGATGCTTTTCACGAGTTCTCCGCTGCGATTGCCGAGCAGGTGCCAAGTCTGCCGGTGTATGACCCGGAGCCCAAAGAGTACTTCGTCGGGCGAGAACGGGTCGAAGGGGTATTCACCCTCTGGGGCGGTGGGGTCAACTTGAGCGATGTTCTCGAAGGACTTCGTCGCGAAAACCTTGGTCAGCAACTCTTCCCAGTACTCCACGGTCAAGAGCTTGTCGAGGGCGTCGTCTTTGCCAGTAACTAAGAAATTTTTGGCTTCCTCAGTGGCAGTAGCTTGGAAGTACTGCTGGAGGGCTTCGCCGTAGAGCGCCTCGGGAGACATTTTCTTATCTTTTTTGATCTGCGACCGACTGTACCGCAGAAGATCGTTGAATGCGCGGATCGCACACACCCCGAACCACCAGGGGACGAGAAGATCCTGGCGAAGCGCAGCCTCGCGTATACCGAGTACCGGCGGGTTTGTGCCGAGCACGTTCGCGGCCTCCTGGCGCGCGAATTTGGCAAACAATGCGATTGCGTTCTCGGCTGCGTTCGTGAAGCGCTGGAATCGGGGATCGGACGGGATGCCCTGGGGCGGGACTAGATCTGACGTAAACCGGGGAACGAGCGGCTCGTCGGGATTTCGCAGCAAGGCGTACTCATCGAAGTCGTAGGAGACGTCGCTGGAACTCGCCTCGAACCGCGACTGCAGGCCGTCGGAGTCCTCGCCTTTGAGCATAGCCTCGACGCGCCCCAAGAACTCTTCGTCGGGCGAGTGGTCCTCCGCGCTGACGAGCGCGGACCCGTCCGTGGCGGCAAGGGCACTCGAGTCTGTCTCCTCAACCGCGCGCTTCACATCACCGACCCTGATGCGACCGTTTTTGCCTGTGCCCTTGATCTCCGAGAGATCTATGCCAACCTTCTTCGCGTCGCGCCTAGCCTCGTCAGTGGCCTTGACCTCGTCCTTGGCTTTTTCCGCCGTTCCCCCGTTCGCACGCATCGCCATCTCTGACGACGTCCACCGTCGCAAGAAGCTCTCTTTCGTCCGCAGCTGTGGAGGCGCAAACACCGTGGCGGGCGCCAACTCACCGCCATCCTCTGACTCTCTGAAGTCGAGGGGCAGAGAGCCGGAAATCGCATGCGGCGTGGACAGCCACGAAGGCGCTGCGGCGGGCAGAAGGTCGCGGCTAGGGGCCCGTTTATCCACCTCCTTTTCGGTGCTCTTTACTTCCTCGACCGCGCTGGTCACATCCTTGTTGGTGACGCGACCGCCGGAGCCTGTGTCCTCGATCTTCGAGAGATCTGGGCCCAACTCCTCGGCCTTGCGCCACGCCGCCTCGGAGGCTTCGTCTTCGCCGGCCGGTTCTTGTTCCCTCTGTGTGCTCGACTTCTTTCTATCCCCTGCCTCTGATAGGGTTTCTACTCGCCCGTCTTGGGCGTCGTCGGGTCGATGCGAATCTGTCGTCCCCTCGTCCTCTCCTCTATCGAAGACCCTTTCGTAGACGTCCTCCTCGACGGAGGAGGAGTGGCTCTTTACCTGAACCCCGGCCTCCTTGAGGCGCTTTATCACTTCTTTGCTCTTCAACGACTGCTCGCGGGCTATCTCATACACGCGTACGCTCTTGCCCATCTGTCTAACCCCCGAAGATCCCTCTACCATCGTCTCGTCACCTCTCACTTTATTCCAACGCCGCTTCCCCTTCGCTCCCTCGAATAGAGACCCGTAGCTTTCCTACCTCGCTCCTCAAATGGTGCTGCCGGCGACGCCCCAGGGTCTTGCTGTACCTGCACAGCACAACTATGCCCTTTCTAACGCCTCGATCCGAGATCCCAACTCATTCACCTCCGCCTTCAGTTCTTTGATCGCTTCTATCAGGAGGACGGTTAAACCAGAGTAGTCGACTGCCTTATAATCCTGGTCAGCGTAGGTGGTCACAAGCTCGGGTAAGACTTCCTCGACCTCTTGCGCGATGACACCGATACTCGACTGCCCGACGATGCCACTAGACACCTGCGGCGATTCGGCCCACTCAAACGCTACCCCGCGAATGGGTTCTAGCTTGTCGAGCACCCCGCCGCCGAGTTGTCGAATATTTGTCTTCGTACGCATGTCGGAACTCCACCAAAGGTTGGGTACAAGAATGCCGACCATGAATTGAATCCTCCCGGGAGTGTTGGGAGGATCATTGGCGAAGATCATCCATCTTTTACTGTCATCGCCAGATGATCTGATCCAGTGAAAACCATCGCCATCGAAAGTGCCTATGGAGGTTCGGCCACCACCGCCCAGATACAACTCACCTTGCACGTCTAGACGACCGCCGATGGCGGCATTGCCATTGGACTTAATACCACCTTGCACGCTTAGGTCGCCGTTGGGTGCGACAGAGAGTTTGTCCGCGCCCGACCAGAGACGTGCCACTCCATCGGAGGCATACCACACCCAGCGCTCGCCGTTTGCAGGAGTGTTCACAAAGTTTGCCGTCTGACGATTGCCAAAAGAGTAGCCTGCCCCACCACCACCAGTATGGATCTCCGAGGGCTCCACGTGGAGAGTCCGATCAGGTGTCCTTTGCCCAATGCCAATGCCGACTTTTCCTGGGATGGCAATGTCGCCGTTGGGTGCGACAGAGAGTTTGTCCGCGCCCGACCAGAGACGTGCCACTCCATTGGAGGCATACCACACCCAGCGCTCGCCACCACCCACAGTGGGAATCTGCGTAAACGGCGAGGGTTGCCCAGTCGCTGGGACCCGGCGGTTGCCAAAAGAGTAGCCTGCCCCACCTCCACCGCAATGTATCTCGCCCGCGTTCGCTGCTCCTTCCACGTGGAGTACGCGTTGAGGCTGGTTGGTACTGATGCCGACTCTGCCCTTCTCTTGAGGCGTGGCAGGGATGATACGCATGGCCTCCGACATACCAGCCGCCTTAACGGGCGCGTTTTCAGCATTTGTCTTGATGACAAGAGGTGCGTTGAACTGGGTACCCAGGTAGTCACTTCCATCTGCAGCGACGATATCGTTGCCGCCGAATTCCCATGGCACAGTCTTGCTCCTTTCTTAAGAGTGCTCTTCGCTAGGAACAGCACCGTTTTGCCCGGTGGGCCGCCCTTCCAGCAACTCTTCCAGTACCTGTACGGCTCCCTCTATTCGTAACAACGTGTCGCGGAGGTACGTCCGCCGTACTTCCACTTGTTGCAGCTCGGCTTGACCCGTCTCCAATTGTTTCTTCAAGGCATCAAGTCTAGCCCGTATTTCATCTTGCATAATTTGTTTCATTCATCGCGGGAAGAAAGCTGCCCACTTCACCTCGCATCCAACGTCGGCAATAGCAACATCGGGGTCATTCCGAACGTCTCCCTTACTTAAGTTCCTGTAGGTAAGTTCCTGTAGGACCACCGCTCATCACGAAACCTCCCAGTCCCCACTGGCTCAAGAACTATGCTCCCACGCCAGCAACCTAAAGAATGAAGGTAAGTTACAGAAATGTCAAGGACGGGCGAACTAAATTTGGTTAGAGCCTATTTGGTAAAGGTGAGGGTTGAACGCTTGGTGTGAGTTGAGTTCACCATCCCAACAGGTCGGCGAAGGCCAGGCGAGGACGGCCGAGCTGCTCGTTGAGCCAAATACAGAGGTTGTGCAGCGTAACCCTCGCTGCCTCAGTCCGCTCTCCGCAAGCTTCTGCCTCTGCTAACCACCTTCTCCCCAACTTCTGGCCACCCGACCCTCGACCACTATCGGCACATGTACCTCGTCCGTGCCGCTCATGACAGCGTCCATCCCTTCGATCATTGCCCCTTCTAACCAAGCCTTTGCGTCCGCTGCCTGGTGTGCGTCGCACTCGACCACCACCTCGTCGTGGCAGAAAGAACCGGTACGGCCTCTGGACGCTCGTCCCTACGCTCCCCCAGCAAGGCCAGCGCCAGCTGCAGGCCGTGGGCTGCAGTACCCTGGACCGGAGCGTTGAGGCGATCGGTCAGCCTCTTGACGTTCGTGCGCCGCCTGCCGGTATGCGCCCCAGTCTCGGCATCGCCACAGGTATCTTAACCGCGCCGGTCACTACGATGTCGTCGCACAAGGTTGAGTCTTTACACCCCTGCCGCTCCTACTCACCGCGCGCCCGACCCTCCTGCTTCGACTCCCACTCTCTGACGCTCTTCTCGTACCAGA
>Ga0126306_10001209_pt1 | contig 13629 bp, 13 predicted proteins | sample Plot27_FD_92592 | JGI IMG/M metagenome (GOLD analysis project Ga0126306, IMG submission 92592) | Serpentine soil microbial communities from UC McLaughlin Reserve, CA, USA - Plot27 | ecosystem: Environmental > Terrestrial > Soil > Grasslands | place: USA: UC McLaughlin Reserve, Lake County...
CCGACGACGCGGCTGCCGCGGCCGGCAGAGCGGGCGCCGGGGCGGGGGCGTCGGACGCGGGCGCCGGCGTGGACGGCTCGATCAGGGTGCTGGCCGCGGCCTCGCTGACCGACGCCTTCGACGACGTCGGCGCCGCCTTCGAGGCGGCCAATCCCGGCGCCGGCGTCGAGTTCGCCTACGGCGGGTCGTCCGACCTGCGGGAGCAGGTCGTCGCCGGCGCCCCGGCCGACGTGTTCGCCTCGGCCAACGCGTCGAACATGGCGGCCGTCGTCGACGCCGGCGCCGTCGCCGGCGAGCCCGAGAGCTTCGTCACCAACGCGCTCGAGATCGTGGTCCCCGCCGGCAACGCGGCCGGGGTGGAGGGACTCGAGGACTTCGCCGACGAGGGCCTGCTCATCGGCCTGTGCGCCGAGCAGGTCCCCTGCGGCGAGTTCGGGCGGGAGGTGCTGGCCAACGCCGGCGTGACCCCGGCGCCCGACACCGAGGAGCCCGACGTCCGCAGCCTGCTGGACCGGGTGGCGAGCGGCGAGCTCGACGCCGGGATCGTCTACGTCACCGATGTGCTGGCGGCGGGCGACTCCGTGGAAGGCATCGCTGTCCCCGACGACGTGAACGTGGTGGCGGAGTACCCGATCGCCGCGCTGACCGGGTCCGGCGAACCCGAGACGGCGCAGGCGTTCGTCGACTTCGTCCTGTCGGCGGAGGGCCAGGAGATCCTCGGGTCCTACGGCTTCGGCCCGCCGGGCCGCGAGTGACGGTCGTGGTGGGCCCCGGGTGAGCGGGCGAGAGCGGCACACGGGCTCGGCTGCCCGCGCCCGCCGCCGGCGCGCCGGGGGCGGGGAGCGGCCGCCGCTCGCCCTGGTGGCGCCGGCCGTGGTGGCGATCGCCTTCGTGGCCCTGCCGTTCGTCGCCCTGCTCCAGCGGGCGCCGTGGGGCGACCTGGGCGGCCTGCTGCGTGACCCCGTCGTCACCGACGCCCTCCGCCTGTCCCTGATCGGCGCCTGCGCCGCCACCGGGATCGCCGTCGTGCTGGGGGTCCCGCTGGCGTGGCTGCTCGCCCGCACGGAGTTCCCCGGACGAGCCGTGGTGCGGGCCCTCGTCACCCTGCCCATGGTCCTGCCGCCGGTGGTCGGCGGGGCCGCCCTGCTCTACGCCTTCGGCCGCCGCGGCCTCGTGGGCGGGCCGGCGTACGACGCCACGGGGCTCCTGCTCCCGTTCTCGACCTGGGGCGTCATCGTCGCCAACACCTTCGTGTCGATGCCGTTCCTGGTCATCACCGTCGAGGCGGGCCTGCGCAGCGTCGATCGCCGCTACGAGGACGCGGCCGCCACGCTCGGCGCCGGCCGGTGGACGACCCTGCGGCGGGTCACGCTGCCGCTCGTCACCCCGTCGCTCGCGGCGGGCGCGCTGCTGGCCTGGGCGCGTGCGCTGGGAGAATTCGGCGCCACGGTGACGTTCGCCGGCAACCTCCAGGGCCGGACGCAGACGATGCCGCTGGCGGTCTTCCTCGCCCGCGAGTCCGACCAGGGGGCGGCGATCGCCATCTCGCTGGTCCTCATCGCCGTGTCGCTGCTCGTGCTGGTCCCCCTGCGGGATCGCTGGCTGGGCTCGTGAGCGGCGGCGGACCCGGCGGGCCCGTGCTCGACGCCCACCTGGTGTTGGCGCTGGACCGGTTCACCCTGGACCTGCCCCTGCGCGTCAACGAGGGCGAGGTGGTGGCGCTGCTCGGGCCGAACGGGGCGGGCAAGACCACGGCGCTGCGGGCGGTGGCCGGCCTCCACCCGCTCGACGGGGGCCACGTCACGGTGGACGGCACGCCGCTCGACCGGCCGGACGGCGACACCTTCGGCCCGCCCGCCCGCCGCCCCGTCGGCCTCGTCTTCCAGGACCACCTGCTCTTCCCCCACCTCAGCGCCCTCGACAACGTGGCTTTCGGCCTCCGCGCCCGGGGAGCGCCCAAAGGGGAGGCGCGCCGCGCCGCCGCCGGCTGGCTCGAGCGCCTGGGCCTGGGTGGGCACGCCGGCGCCCGCCCGGCCACCCTGTCGGGCGGCCAGGCCCAGCGCGTCGCCCTCGCCCGGGCGCTGGCCACCGGCCCGCGGGTCCTCCTGCTGGACGAGCCGCTCGCCGCCCTCGACGCCCGCACGCGCATCGACGTCCGGGCCGAGCTGCGGCGCCACCTGGCCGACGTGCCCGGCGCCCGCCTGCTGGTCACCCACGACGCCCTCGACGCGGTCGCCCTGGCGGACCGCATCGTGGTGGTCGAGGACGGCCGCGTGTCCCAGGAGGGCACGCCGGCCGAGGTCGCCCGCCGCCCCCGCACGCCCTACGTCGCCGACCTGGTGGGTACCAACGTGATCGCGGCGTCCGCCGTCCCGGGCGGCCGGGACGCCACGACCGCCACCGGGGCCCGGCTGGCGCTGGGGGCGCCGGCACCCGCCGCCGCGCTCACGGTCGCCGTCCTCCCGGCCGACATGGCGCTGCACCCGACGCGACCTGACGCGGCGCCGCCCAACACCTGGCCGGCCACGGTGGTGGCGGTCGAGCCGGAGCGGGCCCGGGTGCGCGTCCGGCTGGACGGCCCGGTCCCGCTGGTCGCCGAGGTGACGCCGGCGGCCGCGGCCGAGCTGGCCCTGGCGCCGGGCGACGCCCTGTGGGTCAGCGTGGCGCCCGAGCGCCTCGACGCCTACCCGGCCTGAGCCGCCGCGCCAGGGCGGGGCCGCGCGTGGCCCGGCGGGGCGAGGCGGGCCGGGCCCATGACCCCGAGGGCGTCAGTCCCAGCCGACGCCCTCGCCTCGGTGCCGGCCGGCGTGGCCGGCGGGCAGCTCGCAGCGGGTCTGCCACCGGTAGAGGTCGTGGATGCCGAGCCCGTCGAGGTCGGCGACGGGCGCCCGGCTCGGGCACGGCTTCGCTCTCCGGGCCCGCAGCCAGCGGACCAGGCGCCTCACCGCCGACCGCAGGATGCCCCCGGTGCCGCCTGTGCTGCGCGCGCACAACGGCAAGACGCCGGGGCGCGTCGCACTGTGTCTGTTTCGCAATGGTGATCCCGCCGAGAAGGGGGCCGAAACCCTGCCCGCCGGCTCCCACCCACCGGAGGCCGCCTCGCCGGTGCGACCCCGGTGGGAGGGAGCCCCGTCCGCCGGCTCCTCTTGTAAACCGTCGCAGCTATTCGGGCGTTAGCGACGGTGCGTCAAGACCGCCGTGCGTAGCGCTCAGCCGGTGAGGCCGGTGGGGCAGGAGACGCCCGTACCGCCGATCCCGCAGTACCCGCGCGGGTTCTTGTGCAGGTACTGCTGGTGGTACTCCTCGGCGTACCACCACTTGGGCTCGTCGACGATCTCGGTCGTGATCTCGCCGTGACCGGCGCCTGCCAGCGCCTTCTGGTAGGCGTCGCGGCTCTCCTCGGCGGCGGCCCGCTGGTCCTCCGAGAACGTGTAGATCTCCGACCGGTACTGCGTGCCGACGTCGTTGCCCTGGCGCATGCCCTGCGTCGGGTCGTGCGCCTCCCAGAACACCTTGAGGAGCTGGTCGTAGGTGACGCGGGCCGGGTCGAACACCACGAGCACGGCCTCGGCGTGCCCGGTGAGGCCCGAGCACACCTCCTCGTAGGTCGGGTTGGGGGTGAGGCCCCCGACGTAGCCGGCGGCGGTGGAGTAGACGCCGTCTGTCTCCCAGAACTTCCGCTCGGCGCCCCAGAAGCAACCGAGGGCGAAGGCAGCGGTCTCGAGCCCCTCGGGGAACGGGCCCTCGAGCGGCGTGCCCAGCACGGCATGCCGGCTGGGGATCGCAAAAGTGGGGTGGTCGCGGCCCGGGAGCGCCTCGTCGACGGTCGGGAGCCGCAGGTTGTCGCGGCGGAAGAACATAGGTTCCCATGCTACCGGCCGGAGCCTCCGGGCCCTCGGGCCGCCAGCCATCCGACGAACGGCTGCCGGATCGCCTCGCCTTCGCTCGGCCAGCCAACGCGGTGGGACGCGGCCCGGCCCTCCGGTTCCTCGCCGCTGGCCACGGGGTACAAGCGTATGAACTCGTTCACGTACACGGAAGGACAACCGTGGCGAACACCTCACCCCGGCCGCCCCCGCCCGGCGGCGACCCGGCCCCGGCCGGTCCCTGGTCGACCGGCGCCGGGCAATGGGCGTCCGACAGCCGGCCGGCCGGCTACGCGCCGACGGGCCCCGTCGAGCGGCCCGGCCCGATCCAGACCGCGGTCATGCTCATGCGGCTCGGCGCCGTGCTCAGCGCCATCGGCGTGCTGGTGGCGTTCCTGCAGACGGACGCCATCCGCGACGCCATCCGCGAGGCCGACTCGGGCCTGACGGAGAGCGAAGTCGACAACGGCGTGACCGGCTACCTGGTCGTCGTCGTGGTGACCGGTCTCGTGGCGATCGGCCTCTGGCTGTGGATGGCCGCCGCCAACGGGGAGGGCAAGCGCTGGGCCCGCACCCTGGCGACCGTCCTCGGCGGCCTCAGCATCGTCTTCACCCTGCTGGGCTTCGCCCAGGACGGGGCGACCGCGCTGAGCGTCGCCCTCTCGCTGGTCAGCCTGGCCCTGGCCGCCGTCATCCTCTGGATGCTGTGGCGCCCGGAGTCCACCGCCTACTACGACCGGATGTCCGGCCCCCGCTGAGGAGGCTGCACCCGTCAGCCGAGGCCGGCCAGGCGCAGCATCGAGTCCGGCACTGCGTCCGGCCGGCCGGCGGCCACCAGCGCCGCCCGCTCGACGTTGACGACGTCGTGCTCGCGGTGGCTCCAGGCGTCCCACGGACCGGGGCCGAGGCGGTCGGGATCGCCGGCCGCCGCCACGCAGGCCCGCAGGTACGCCTGGAGCTCGCGCACCTCCTCCTCACCGCCGATCGGCCCGTGGCCGGGCACGACGATCGGGGCCAGCGCGACGAGCCGGTCGAGCTCGTCGGCCCAGCGGGCGGGCTCGCCCTGCCAGCACAGCGGCGTCGCGCCGAAGCTGCACATGGCCCCGGCGAAGAGCACCTCGCCCGCCGGCACGGCCACCACCAGGTTCTCGGCCATCTGGCCGCCGGTGGTCACGACGACGCAGGCGTCCGTCAGCTGGACGTCCGCCGCCACCACGTGGCTCACCGGCCGGGTGACGACCTCGTCGAACAGGCCGACCTGGTCGGGGTAGAGGGCGTCCCAGCTGGCGCGGTTGGGCTCCTGGTCGAGGTGGACGCTGGCCTGCCGGCTGCCGTAGATGGCCGGCAGCTTGAAGCGCCCGGTGCCCCCGGCGTGCTCTACACCGCTGCTGGTGAGGACGAGCCGGCGGATCGGCAGGCCGAACCCCTCGATCGCCTCGGCGAACGGCTCGTACTGGTCGGGCGTCGCCAGAGCGTCGATCACCGTGATGCCGTCGGCGTCGATCACGGCGCCGGCGTTGGCCCGCCCGCGTCCGCCCGGCAGCTGGAGCCAGGCGTACACGCCGGGGACGAGAAGGTCGAGCTGCATGCGCGGCGACGATACGGCGCGAGACCGCCTGCGCGCCCCTCGTCACCGCGGCCCCCCGCACATCGCGTACGCTGTCTGGCACGGAGCGAGGCGATCTCCGTATAAGCGCTGGTGGTGACGGCTATCGTCACAGGGCGCGAACACCATCGACCAAGGCGGGTCACATGCGGTGGGTAGTGCTCGAAGAAGTTGCTAGGCGGGCCAGGCGGCCCCACTCGGTGGGGAGGAGCGTCTGATGGCGCGACCGGCACCCGGCGCCGACCGGTCCGTGGCCGTGCTGGAGTTGCTGGCCGACCATCCGAAGGACCGCTTCACCCTCTCCGAGGTGGCGCGGCGGTGCGGACTGAACAAGGCCACGGCCCACGCCCTGCTGAGCGCGCTGACCGCGCACGGCATCCTGCTCCGCCACCCGGAGGAGAAGCGGTACTCCCTCGGCCCGCGCCTCGTCGCCATCGGCGACGCCGCGCTGAACGGCTACACCGCGATCGACTTCGCGCCGTCCGTGCTAGGGCGCCTGGCAGCCGAGACGGGGCTGCGCACCGCGGCGATCCGGCTCGAGGACGACACGATCTCGGTGATCGCCCGGGCCGGCGCGGGTGCCGACCTCGAGGCCCCGCTGCCCCGGCTGCCCCACATCCCACCCCTCGGCGCCCTGTTCATGGCCTGGTCCGACGAGCCCTCGACCGAGGCGTGGCTGGCCCGGGCGCCGGCCTCCGAAGTGGTGGGCCGCCTCCTCGAGGCGCTCCCCACGATCCGCCGGCTCGGCTTCGCGGTGACGCTGTGGTCCGAGGACTACCACCGGCTGTTCGCCTCGGGCGCCGACCGCCCCTCGCACGACGAGCTGCGGCTGCTGCTGGCCGAGGTGGGCCGCAAGGGGCCGCTCCCGGCCGAGGTCGACACCGCCACGTCCTACCGGGTGCACGACGTGGCGGCCCCCGTGTTCCGGGCCGACGGCCGGGTCGAGCTGGCCGTGGCCGCCGCCACGCCGCCGAGCCGTCGCGACGGCATCGAGATGTCGGGAGCCGAGGTGCTGGCCCTGGGCAAGCGGGTGATGGGCGCGGCGCAGGAGCTGACGTTCGCCGTCCACGGCCGGCGGCCCCCCACCGACGCCGCGGGGCTGTGAGCCCGGTTAGCGGTTCGTCAACGACTCTTTGGCCGGTCGCGAGGTCCCGCCCCTAGCGTCGAGGGCATGAGCGAGTACGCCGCCCCCCTGGCTGACATGCGATTCGTCCTCGAGAACGTGGTCGACCTCCCGGGGTTGGCCAAGCTCCCGAGCTTCGAGCACGCCGACCCCGAGCTGGTCTACGGGGCCCTCGAGGAGGCCGGGCGCTTCTTCGCCCAGCAGTTCGCCCCGCTCAACCGCATCGGCGACGAGCAGCACAGCCGCCGCAACGACGACGGGTCCGTCACGACGCCGGACGGCTTCAAGGAGGCCTACCGGCGCTACGTCGACGCCGGCTGGGGCGGCGTGCCGTTCCCGGCCGACTACGGCGGCGGCGGCTTTCCGTGGCTGGTCGGCGTCGTCATCCAGGAGATGATCACGTCCGCCAACATGGGCTTCTCGCTCTGCCCGCTGCTCACCCAGGGCGCCATCGAGGCCCTCATGCACTACGGCGACGAGGCCCAGAAGGAGACGTACCTCCCCAAGATGGTGACCGGCGAGTGGACCGGCACCATGAACCTCACCGAGCCCCAGGCCGGCTCGGACGTGGGGGCGCTCACCACCAAGGCCGTCCCGGCGGACGACGGCAGCTGGCGCATCACCGGCCAGAAGATCTTCATCACCTACGGCGAGCACGACCTGGCCGACAACATCATCCACCTGGTCCTCGCCCGGGTGCCCGGCGCACCGCCGGGGACCAAGGGCATCTCGCTGTTCATCGTCCCCAAGGTCCTCGTGAACGACGACGGGTCGCCGGGCGAGCGCAACCGGGTCGATTGCGTGTCGGTCGAGCGCAAGATGGGCATCAACGCCAGCCCCACCTGCGTGATGGCCTACGAGGACGCCGTCGGCTACATCATCGGCGAGCCCAACCTGGGCATGCGCTACATGTTCACGATGATGAACAACGCCCGCCTGTCGGTCGGGCTCGAGGGCCTGGCGCTGGGCGAGCGGGCCTACCAGCAGGCCGTCGCCTATGCCCACGAGCGCCGGCAGGGCCGGGCGCCCGGCGCCCCCGCTGGCGAGTCGTCGCCCATCGTCGACATGCCGGACGTGCGCCGGATGCTGCTGACCATGCGGTCCCAGATCGAGGCCCTCCGCTGCCTCGCCTACCTGAACGCCGAGTCCATCGACCTGGCGCGCCGCCACCCGGACGAGTCGGCCCGGGTGTGGCGTCAGGAGCTGGCCGACCTGCTCACCCCGCTCACCAAGGGCTGGGGCACCGACCTGGGCGTCGAGCTGACGTCGCTGGCGGTGCAGGTCCACGGCGGCATGGGCTACATCGAGGAGACCGGCGTCGCCCAGCACTACCGCGACGCCCGCATCGCCCCCATCTACGAGGGCACGAACGGCATCCAGGCCATGGACCTGATCGGGCGCAAGCTGCCGATGCGCGGCGGCGGCGTGATGAGGGACCTCCAGGCCGAGATCGGCCGCACGGTCGAGGAGCTGGGCAACGGCGGCGACGAGCTGGCACTGATCGGCGACCGGCTGGACGCCGGCCTGTCCGCTCTGCGCGACGCCACCGAATGGCTGCTCACCGACGGGCTGGCCAACCCGGTGGACGCCCTGGCCGGCGCCACGCCCTATCTGCGGATGTGCGGCGTCGTCGTGGGCGGGTGGCTGCTGGCCCGCTCGGCCCAGGCCGCCTCGCGGTTGCTGGCCGACGGGCAGGGCGACACCGACTTCCTGCGCCAGAAGCTGGTCACGACCCGCTTCTACGTCGACCAGGTGCTGCCGCAGGTCCACGGTCTGGTCCCCGCCGTGACGGCGGGCGCCGGCGACCTGACCGCGGCCAGCTTCTGAGCTAGCGGTTCGCCGGGTCGGCCGACTCCGCCAGGACGTCGGCCGACACGGCGGACCACAGCGGCGGCGCCCAGTCGCCGAACTCACGGTCGGTCAGCACGACGCAGGCCACGGCCGCGTCCGGGTCGACCCAGAGGAACGTCCCCGCGCCGCCGAAGTGGCCGAACGTGCGCGGTGACCCGCCCGGCGCGGTCCAGTGCGGCGCCTTCGCGTCCCTGAGCTCGAACCCCAGGCCCCACGGGTTGGGGTCGTAGCGCCCGAGCCCGGGGATGATCCCCGCCAGGCCGGCGAACTGCTCGGTCGTGGCCTCGGCGAGCGTTGGCGGGGCCACGAGCGTGGGCGCCAGCAGCTCGGCGGCGAACGCGGCCAGGTCGGTGACGCTCGACCATGCGCCGGCGCCCGGAGTGCCGCGGAGCTCGGTCGCGCCCATGCCGAGCGGTGCCAGCACCGCCTCCTCCAGGTAGGTGGCGACGTCGAGCCCGGACGCGGCGGCCAGCGCGGCGCCGAGGGCGTCGAAGCCGGCGTTGCTGTAGACCCGGCGGGACCCGGGCGGGGCGATCGGCTCGGTGCCCTCGAACGGCAGGCCCGAGGCGTGTGCCAGGAGATGGCGGACCGTGGAACCCGGCGGGCCGGCGGCGTCGTCGAGCGCCAGGGTCCCCTCCTCGACGGCGACCAGGCAGGCGTAGGCGACGAGCAGCTTGGTGACCGAGGCGATGCGGGTGACCCAGGCCGTGTCGCCGGCGGTGGAACGGGTGGCGCCGTCGGCCACGACGGCGCCGGCGGCGTGGTCGACCGGCCAGCCGGCCAGGGCGTCGAGCGCGGGCATCGCCGCCGACCCTACGGGGAACGCCGCGGCCGCCCGTCCCATCGCCGGTGATCGGTGCGGATGTCCGTGCCGGACGGGGCCGTCGCAGTCCGTAGCATCCGGGCCGTGCAAGACGCCGACGACGCCGAGCTCGTGGACACCGAGACCGCCGACGCGCTGGTCCGCCGCAACTTCGGGTTCATCGACCTGTGCGGGTTCACGGCGCTCACGGACGAGGAGGGGGTCGGCGAGGCCGTGGCCGCCCTGTCGACGTTCCGGGCCGTCGTGCGCGAGCGCGCCGGCTGGCGGGGCGTCCGGGTGGCCAAGTGGCTGGGTGACGGGGCGATGCTCGTGTCGACCGAGCCGCGCCCGCTGCTCGACGCCGTCGTCCGCATGGAGCTTGCCCTCGACGCCCGCGGCTGCGCGCTCCCGCTGCGGGCGGGCCTGGCTGCCGGCCGGGTCATCCTGTTCGAGGGCGACGACTACATCGGCCGGGCCGTGAACCTGGCCGCCCGCCTGTGCGACGAGGCGCAGGCCCACCAGCTCCTGGTCACCGCGTCGCTGTTCGACGCGGCCGGCGACGGCCTCCCCGGCGTCCGCCTCGGTCCCCAGCGGATGCGCGGCTTCACGCGTGCGGTCGAGGTCGTCGACTTCGGCGAGCACCGGCACCACCACCGCAGCCGCGGATAGCCACCCCGGCACGTCGACGCGGGCGTCGGTGTTGGGGATCGCCCTGGTCGCGGGAGTAGCCTGATCGCCAACCATGCGCACTCAGGAACAAAAGGCTCCGGAAGAGGGGCAGGCTCCGGACGAGGGGCCTGCGACCCCATCCGAGGGCCAGACGACGTTCTCGGCGCTGGGCGTGTCCCCCGATCTGGTGGACGTGCTCGAGAAGGCGGGAATGACGATCTCGTTCCCCGTCCAGCGCCTCTGTATCCCCGACGCCCTTGCCGGCCGCGATGTGTGCGGCAAGGCCAAGACCGGTTCCGGCAAGACCCTCGCCTTCGGCATCCCGCTGGCGGAACGGGTGGGCCGGGCCGAACCCCGCAAGCCCACCGGCCTCGTGCTGGTGCCGACCCGCGAGCTGGCCGTCCAGGTGGCCGAGGTCATCCGGCCCCTGCTCGCCGCCCGCGACCTGCGGCTCGTCGCCGTCTACGGCGGCGCCCAGATGGGCAAGCAGATCGCCGCCCTCGAGGCCGGCGCCGAGGTGGTCGTGGCCACGCCGGGCCGCCTCATCGACCTGATCGACCGCAAGCTCGCCGACCTGACCGCCGTCAGCCTCGTCGTCCTCGACGAGGCCGACCGGATGGCCGACATGGGCTTCATGCCCCAGGTCGAGTGGCTCCTGCGCCACACCGACGGCCGCCACCAGACGCTGCTGTTCTCGGCGACGCTCGACGGCGGCATCCAGGGCCTGGTCGACCGCTACCAGCGCGACCCCGTGTTCCACGAGGTGGGCTCGCCCGGTGCCAACGTCGAGCGGATGGCCCACCGCTTCCTGCTCGTTCACGAGATGGACCAGCCCAAGGTGGCCGCCGCCATCTCGCGCTCGGGCAGCCGCACGCTGGTGTTCGTGAACACCAAGCGGGCGGCCGACCGGGTGGCCCGAGCGCTCGTCGACGCCGGCGTCGACGCACGGGCGATCCACGGCGACCTCCGGCAGGATGCGCGCGAGCGTGCGCTCAAGCGGTTCACCGAGGGCAGCCTGGCTGTGCTCGTCGCCACCGACGTGGCGGCCCGGGGCCTCGACATCGACTCGCTCGACATCGTGATCCAGTACGACCCGCCGCCCGACCCCAAGACCTACCTGCACCGCTCTGGCCGCACCGCGCGGGCCGGGGCGGCCGGCCTGGCCGTCACGCTGTGCCGCTGGAACGAGGAGTTGGTGGTCCGCCGCCTCAAGCGGCGCCTCGGCATCGACCAGCCGATCGTCGAGATGTTCTCCAACGACCCGCGCCTCGCCGACCTCACCGCCTGGGACCCGGGCGAGGAGGGCGCGGCGTAGGACCGCCGTCCCGCCGGGCCGGCGGCCCGGCGGCCCTGCTCACAAGCGCTCGAAGGCCAGCGCCCACAGCAGGCCGGTGAGCGACAGGCCGTCCGTGACCTCGCCGTCGCGGATCGCCCGGCGGACCTGCTCGACGCTGCGCCACTCCACCCGCTCGCTCTCGCTCGGGTCGAGCGGGTCGCTCACGTAGGTGGCGCCGTCGGCCAGGAACACGTGGAACAGCTGATCGCTGCTGCCGTTGTTCGGCGCGTAGCTGCCGAGCGGCGTGAGCGGGCCGGCCCTCCAGCCGGTCTCCTCGAGCGTCTCGCGCTCGGCCGCCTCCTCGGGTGTCTCGCCGGGGTCGATGCGGCCCGCCGGCAGCTCCCACCCCCAGGTGTCTGTGATGAAGCGGTGCCGCCACAGCAGCAGCACGCCGCGCTGCGGGTCGCGCACGACCGTGCCCGCCGCCTTGTTGGGGAACCGGACGACGTGGTGGTCGAACCGCGGCCCGTCCGGGACCTCGACGTCGACCAGGACCAGCCGCATCCACTCGGAGTCGTACAGCTCGCGTTCGCCGTGGACGGTCCAGCGCATCGGGGAAGGCTACGCCGGGCCGGTCGGGGCGCCGTCCACTCGGGGCGCGCCGCCGTTCGCCGGAGCGGCCGCCATGTCGCACCACATCCGGACGTGCGGGCCGATGAGCGGCTCCTCGAACTCCTCGCCGACGGCGACGAAGCCGGCCCGCTCGTAGAAGCGCCGGGCCGGCGTGCGGACGTTGCACCAGACGACCTCGGCGCCGTGCGCCCGGGCGTGGTCGAGCGCCGCCCGCAGGACGCGGCCGCCGATGCCGGACGCCCTGTGCCCGGGCGCGGTGGCCATGCCCCGCAGGCGCCAGGCGGGACGCCCGGGCTGCCACCCGCACGGCTCCGGCGAGACGACTGCCGAGCCCACGACCGTGCCGGCCGCGTCGACGGCGGCGAACGTGGCGGTGTCGGGGTCGTCGTCGATGGCCATCCGGGCGGCGCCGGGTGGCTGGCCCGCGCGCAGCACCCGCTGGCGCAGCGGATACGTCGTCGCCGGGGCGACGCGGGCGACCGTGACGTCCTCGATCACGGCCGCGCACCGTAGCTGACCTGTGCTTCCATACGGAACACGGTTCGATATGGACGCTGTGTGGTCTGCCGTCTCGGGGTGTCACGGGGCGGGCGGCGCAGGGGGGCGCGGCCTGAACGCCATGGAGCGGTCACTATCTTCTCGCCCGTGACTCCCACCGCCCTGCGACGAGCGCAGGAGGTGGCGGCCGCAGGCGAGCGCCTGGCGGCGACCCACGGGGTCGACCTGCCCGACGACCTGCACCTGTGGGTCCTGGCGGGCGGGCGGCCCGCGACCGCCACCCCCGACGGCGCTCCACCGTCGCCCTACGCCCCGACCACCGTCGAGGCCGACCTCGCCGGCGCCCTCGAGGCGGCCACCAGCGCCAGCGCCCGCCGCCGGCGCGGCCTCCACGTCACCCCGCGCTGGCTGGCCGACCACCTGGTCGGCCTCGTCCTCGACTCCGAGCCACGCAGCCGGGCGGCGGCGCTGACCGAGCCGCCGGTGGTGTGCGACCCCGCGTGCGGCGGCGGGGCCTTCCTCCTGGCGGTGGCGCGAGCGCTGCACGCCCGGGGCGTGCCGCGGCGCCAGGTCGTCGAGGACCTCGTGTGGGGCGCGGACATCGACGCGGTGGGCCTGGCCGCGGCCGAGGCGGCGCTGGCGATCTGGTCGGGCGGGGCGGTCCCCCGGCCGGGGCACCTGGCGCTGGGCGACCCGCTGCGTGCCGGCGTCGACCTGTGGCCGGAGCGACCCGAGGTCGGCTTCGACCTGGTCGTCGGCAACCCGCCGTTCCAGAGCCAGCTCGGGCGGGCCACCACCAGGGCGCGGGCCGACCAGCTGCGGCTGCGAGCGCGGTTCGGCCCCGCCGTCCGGGCCTACACCGACACGGCGTGGCTGTTCCTCCTGCTCGGGTGCCAGCTGACCCGGCCCGGCGGGCGGGTCGTGATGGTCCAGCCGGACTCGCTGGCCGCCGCCCGCGACGCCGCCGCCGTGCGCGCCGCGGTCGACGCCCTCGCCGACCTCGAGGCCCTGTGGGTGGACGACCGGCAGGTGTTCGCGGCGGCCGTCCGGGTGTGCGCCCCTGTCCTGCACCGCCACGCCGAGGCGTCCGCCGCGGCCGAGCCCGTGGTCGAGGGGCGGTGGCACCACCTGCTGGCCGAGGCCACCGGCGTCCCGACGCTGCCGATCACCGCCGCCGGGCGCCTGGGCGACCACGCCGTCACGCTGGCCGGCTTCCGGGACGAGTACTACGGCCTGGCCACGCTCGTGCGCGAGGCGACGCCGGCCGAGCGCGCCACCGCCGCCCCGGTCGGCCGGCCGGTCCCC
>Ga0126306_10001210_pt1 | contig 13629 bp, 11 predicted proteins | sample Plot27_FD_92592 | JGI IMG/M metagenome (GOLD analysis project Ga0126306, IMG submission 92592) | Serpentine soil microbial communities from UC McLaughlin Reserve, CA, USA - Plot27 | ecosystem: Environmental > Terrestrial > Soil > Grasslands | place: USA: UC McLaughlin Reserve, Lake County...
AAACTTCTTCGGCGACACGAACCGTTGCCTTCGACGCGTGTTGAGCGTACGCTCAAAGCCGGTGCTCACATCGAGTGCTCAATCCACGATCTCTCCGGCATCCCCCGCCCCGCAGGAGGACCCGATGGACCTTGCGTCCGCCACGCGAATGCCCCCGGCGCGACCGACGCGAACGACCTCGCCGCCCGAACTGAGCCTGGACGGGCTCGCCCGCGACTTCGGCATCCCCGACCTGCCCGACCGGCTGGCCGCGGTGGACGACCGCATCGAGGGCGTCCTGGTGCGGGGCGGTGCGCTGCTCGGGGAGGCCTCCGTCCGGGTGGCCCGCAACGGCGGCAAGCGCCTGCGGCCACTGTTCACGATCGTCGCCGCCGCCATGGGCGACCGGTTCGACGAGCGGGTCGTGTCCGCCGCCGCCGCCGTCGAGTTGGTCCAGGTGGGCTCGCTGGTCCACGACGACATCGTCGACGAGGCCGCCACCCGCCGGGGCCGCCCGACGATCAACGCCGTCGAGGGCATGAACCACGCGGTGATGGCCGGCGACTACATCCTCGCCCGGGCCGCCGAGCTGGCCGCCTCCGTCAGCCAGCAGGCCGCCCACCTCCTCGCTGTCACGCTCGGCGAGCTGTGCGAGGGCCAGGTCCTCGAGATGCGCGACGCCTACGACGCCGGCCGCACGGTCGAGGCCCACCTGGCGTCGATCCACGGCAAGACGGCGGCGCTGTTCGAGTGCGCCTGCCGCCTCGGCGCCGACGCCGGCGCGCTGAGCGAGGCCAACGTCGAGCACCTCGCCCGCTACGGGCACGCCTTCGGGATGGGGTTCCAGGTCCTCGACGACGTGCTCGACCTGATCGGCGACGCCGACCGCCTCGGCAAGCCCGTGGGCACCGACATCGCCAGCGGCGTCTACACCCTGCCGGTCCTCACCGCGCTGGCCGGGCCGGACGGCGGGCGCCTGCGCAACCTGCTGGCCGCGGCCGGGGGCCGCGACGGCAGCGAGAACGGCGACGCCGTGGCCCGGGCCATGACGCTGGTCCAGCAGTCGGGCAGCATGGCTGCCGCCCTCCAGGCGATGGACCGCTACGCCGACGACGCCCGCCGAGCCGTCGGCCACCTCAACCAGACGCGCATCGGCGAAGCGCTCGGCGCCTTCCCCCGCACCTACGCCACCTGGGCGCTGGACGCGTTCATGGACCGACGGTTCCTCGAGGTCCCCCTGCGGGGCATCGGCTGAGGCACGCGATGCAGGCCGCCACCGGCTCCTCCGCCACCGACCCGTCGACCACGGGGTCGTCGGCCGGGTCACCCGGGCCCTCGTCGACGGGATCGTCGACCACCGGACCGTCCGCCGGGCCCCCGCCCGCCGTGGGCGGGCCGCCCGTGCGCTCGCCCGGGACCCGGGCCCGCATCATCGACGCCGCCCTGCAGGCCCTGCGGGAGGGCGGCATCACCGGCATCAGCGCCCGGGGCATCGCCCGCCGGGGCGACTTCAACCAGGCGCTGATCTTCTACCACTTCGGTTCGGTGGAGGGGCTACTCATCGAGGTCGCCCGCAGCGAGAGCGCCCGCCGGTCCGCCCTCTACGCCGACGCGCTGGCCGGGGTCGAGACCCTGCCCGAGCTCGTGGCGGTGGCCCGCCGGCTCCACGACGAGGAGTTCGCCTCCGGGAGCGTCGCCGCCCTGACGCAGATGCTGGCGGGCGCGGGCCGGTCCGAGGAGATGGCCCGGGGCATCTGGGAGGCGCTGGAGCCGTGGACCACCCAGGTCCACGACACGATCGAGCGCCTGCTGGTGGGCACGCCCCTCGCCGGCCTCCTCCCCGCCGAGGACCTCACCCGCGCCGTCGCCGGCCTGTTCCTCGGTATCGAACTCCTGACCGGGCTCGACCCCGACGGCAACACGACCAGCCTGTTCACGACCATGGAATCCGTGGCCCGGCTGGTCGACACGCTGCTCGGGTCGGTCCCTGCGCCTCCCCCCGCAGGGGCCGACCCGAGCGCGCCGGCGTAGGCCTCCGCATCACCCACGACCGCGACATCGTGCCCACCGGCCAGGCCGTCGCCTGGTGCCGGCCCTACTGGCCCGGTGCCGCCGGCGCCCCCGGGCCCGCAGGCGCCGTCCGCCCCGCCTGCTCCTCCGGTAGTGGCCGACGGTCGATGACCTCGACGAGCGTGCCGTCGGGGTAGCGGACCCGCGTCCGGCTCCCCATCGGCTCGGTCGCCACGGGCTCGGTGACCTCCGCCCCGGTGCCCTCCAGGCTCCCGAGGTGGGCGTCGACAGACGCCACGAGCAACGTGAACGCCGTCGCCCGCGCCACCTCGCCGGGCGGGTTCGGGCTGCCGAGGAGGAGGACGTTCCCCACGGTCGCCAGCTCCAGCGGCGACCCGGGGATCGGCGTCCGGCTGTCGCAGGCCACGCCGAGCACCCGCTCGTAGAAGGCGATCCGCTCGGAAAGCTCGTCCGGCCGCACGCTCACCCGCGCCAGCACCAGGGGCTGCGCCAGGGCCGACGAGTCGGGGGAGTCCCGGAACCACCGCTCGGGCAACGTCACGCCGCCACGCTACGGCCGGACACCCGCGGCCCGGGCCGGCGCCGGGTGGGTCAGGAGACGTAGCGGCGGGCGCGGGATGTGACCTGGGGGCGGTCGAGGAGGGAGAGGCCGTACTCGACGTCGGGCGGGACCACCCGGCGGTCGCGGCGGACCCAGCGGGCCCCGGCGAGGGCGTCCCGGACGCCGCCGAGGGTGACCCGGTCGTGCGGCGCCGTCCGCAGCAGCTGGACCGTGCGGTACAGCGCCTTGCGGGCCGGCCGGCGCAGCCACCAGAACCACAGCGTGTTGCGGATGCCCTGGCGACGGCGTAGGTGGGCGTCCCGGACGACCGACGGCCAGTGGTGCACGACCACCTCGGGGACGTGGAGCATCCGCCAGCCGGCCGTGGCCAGGTCCGTGGCCAGCAACTGCTCCTCGCCGCCCATGAAGAACCGGTCGTCGAAGCCGCCCTGGTCCACGAACGCCTGGCGGCGGACCACCGACGCCCCCGCCAGGAAGCTGAGGATGGGAGGACCGGGGCCGCCGGGGTTCGGCAGCGGGGACTCGCGCAGCTCGACGTTGATCGGGTCGTCCCGGCCGCCCGGCTCCACCAGGATCCGTCCCGTCACCACGGCCACGTCGGGATGGGTGTCGAGCACGTCGGCGGCCCGGCGCAGGGCGCCGCGCGCCCACCAGGTGTCGTCGTCGGCGAAGGCGACGTAGGGCCGGTCGAGCAGGGCCACGCCGTGGTTGCGCCCGGTCGCCCCGGCGTTGTGGTCGAGCGCGATTAGCCGGACGTCGGGGAACCGGCCCCGCACGGCGGCGGCGGTCCCGTCCGAGGACCCGTTGTCGACCACCACGACCTCCGCCGCACCGGACTCCCGCACGAGGTGTGACAGCGAGCGCATCAGCTCGTCCCGACGGTTGTACGTGATGACGACGATCCCGACCCGTTCATCCACACGCCCCGACACGGCGCCCCGCCTACCCGACCTCACGGGCGCTCAGCCAGGAAGTCGCCCGCCGTCAGTGGGTGAGGGCGTGGGCGAGGTCGAGGACCAGGCGGGCGCGGTCGGGGTGGCGGGAGGCGTGGGCCTCGAGGATGCGCCAGCCGGCCCGGCGGAGGGCGAGGTGGCGATCGACGTGGGCCTCGGGGCCCGCCGGGTGGACGCCGGTCTCGATCGCCACGTCCCGGCCGGCGGTGGCGACGCAGATGTCCACGACGTGGCGGCCCGTGGGGTAGCCGGCGGTGGCGTCCAGCCCCGCCAGGCGGAGGTCGGCGGCGACCGCCACGGCCCGCTCGCTCACCGCGCCGGCCGGCCGGGGGCGAGGCGGGGGCTCGTCCACCTGGGCCAGGTAGTCGGCGACGAGCCCGCCCGCCGGGGGGTCGGCCGACACCAGCAGCGTCAGGCGGCGGCGGGCGCGGGTGGCGAAGACGGCGAACAGGTGCGGGTCCTCGGCGAAGCGCCAGGAGGCCGCCGGCGCCCCCGGGCCCAGGCCCAGCGAGGCCACCACCACGTCGCGCTCGTTGCCCTGGAAGGCGTGGACGGTGCCGACCCGCAGGTCCATGGCCTCGACGTCGTCCGCGCCGAACGCCCGCAGGACGGCCCCCTCGAGGGCGTCCGCCTGCGCCCGGAACGGGGTGACCACGCCCACGCTGCGGGCGCCCTCGCGGCGCAGGCGGCGCAGCTCGTCGATCGTCCGGTCGACCTCGGCGGACACCACCCCGTCCTCGCCCCGGTCGCCGTCGAGGCGGATGACCGTCACGCAGTCCTTCGACTCCGTGCTCGGCGCCCGGGTCGCCACGCGGACCTCGCCGCCGTAGAGCCGCCGGGCCACGAACTCCACCAGGTGCGGCGCCGAGCGGAAGTGCTCGTCCAGCGTCACCACCGGCGTGACGCCGGCGGCGACGTCGAACGTCGAGTTCCGACGGACGTCCATCGTGGCGGTGAGCACGGGGTCGCGGTCGATGCCGTGGGCGGCGGCGACGGCCCGCATGCGCTCGTCCGACACGAACGTCACGTGCCGCAGCTGGCGCGGGTCGCCGGCGATCACAGCCCGCCGCGCCCGCAGCAGCGCCGGCACGGCCAGCGGCTGGTCGATCGCCGAGGCCTCGTCCAGCATCACGAGGTCGAACATGGCCGGCTGCGGCGGGAGCAGGTCCTCGATGTCGGCGAGCGTGCCGACCCACAGCGGCAGCGGCCTGGTGAGGTCCGTCCCGCGGAGGCGCTCGAGCTGGGACCGGCGGGCCGCCCGACCGCTGCGCAAGGCCGTGGCCAGGCCGGCCACCTCCTTGAGGGTGCGCGACGTCAGCCGCCTGGCGGACCGGCTCTCGACAGCCAGCCAGCGGGCGACGGCGTCGCGGACGTGGGCGTCGGCGGCCTCGAGGTCCGACCACCGCGCCCCGAAGGCCAGGCCACCGGCCGCGGCCAGGTTCGCCGCGTCCCGGGCGGCGCGGGCGACTCCCAGGGCGGCGGCGAGGTCGTCGGGGCTCGCGCCCGGCTCGGCGCCGGCCAGCCGGGCGAGCCGGCGCAGCGCGATGCGGGCCTTCCGCCGGGGCCACCACCACCTCGCCGGGGCGTCGACCCGGTCCAGCAGGCGCCCGGCCTCCTCCAGCACCTCGTCGCCGGCCACCTGGTCCCGCCGCACGACGAGCGGGCCATCCGGCCCACCGACGCCGGCACCGGCGGAACCGGCGACCTCGCGGCCGGCGGTCCCGAGACCGTCACCACCCGCACGGATGTCGGCGATTCCCGAGTCCTCGGCGAGATCGAGGGACAGGCCCGGCTCGCCGAAGTCGGTCCCCGGTGGGGCGAGCAGCGCGTCGAGCCGGTCCGGGCCGCCGGGGAAGAACGCCGGCGCCGTCCGGCGGGCCCGGGCCAGCGCCTCCGCCGGGCCGCCGCCGACGCCCACGCCGCCGAACCTTCCCGCGCCGGGCCCGGCGGAGGGGCCTCCCCGGGCACCGGTCCCGGCATCGCCGCCCGACCCGACGGACGGGGTGTCGCCGGCCGTGAGGAAGGACTCGGCCGTGAGGAGGGCGACCATCGCCTGGCGGAGGTCGTCGCGGCGGACCGCGGCGTCCTCGGCCATGGCGCGGTGGGCGGCCACCGTGGCCCGGTCGGCCGGTTGGAGCCGGCCGGCGGCGAGGCGGGCGGCCAGGGCCTGGCGACGCTCGTTCGACCCGAAGACCACCGGCGTGGGGCCCGGCGCCCGTTCGAGCAGGCCGAGCAGGGCGTCGACCGTGGCATCCGACTTGGCGGCCACGAGCACGCTCTCGCCCCGGCTCAGGGCGTCGCACGCCACCGCCACGAGCGTGTGCGACTTGCCGGTCCCGGGGGCGCCGGACACCAGCGTGACCGGCTCCTCCCGGCTACGGAGGACGGCGTCGCGCTGGGCGGGCGTGAGGACGAACGGCGAGCCCAGCTCGGCCGGCGGGTCGGCCGCCGGCTCCGGGCGCCCCCGCCCCTCGGGCCGGGCCAGGCCGTAGAGGTCGTGGAAGGCCGTGCGGGTGTGGGCGGCCGGCGTCCCGGTGTCGCCGTGGGCGTCGGCCCAGGCCCGCAGGGACACCGCCCGGCCGACCCCGCCCGTCTCGTGGCGGGCGTACACGGCCAGGCCGGCCGCCACGATCAGGCCGTCGCGGCGCATGAAGTCGTCGGGCGAGGCGTCCGCCGGGACCAGCTGCGTGGCCGGCAGCCCGGCGGCCGCCGCCACCTCGACGGCGAAGGCCCGGAGCCGGGACAGGCGGGCGAGTAGGGCCGGCGGCACGACGGCGGGGACCCCGTCGAGGGCACCGCCGCCGAACTCCATGCGGCGCTCGAGGTCGGCCCGCACGTCGCCGTCGGTCACCAGCTCGGTCACCTCGGGATCGCCGGTCGAGACCAGATGGGCCTCCGACAGCGGGAGCCGGTGGACCCGCACCGGCATCGTCACCAGCGGGTGGAAGACCCGGCGGCGCCGGCCGGCGGCGTCCTCGGTCCGGCCGGCGACGAAGAGGAAGCCGATGCGCAGGGTCCGCTCGCCGGCCCGGACCTGGTCGACGGCCGCCAACCGCTCGCCGAAGCGCCGGTCGACGGCGACCCAGGCGGGGACGGGCTCCACGGTGGTCACGGGCTGCGCCAGGGCCAGGATGGACATGGCCGAGACGCCGCCCAGCGGCAGCCACCGGAACCACTCGGTCGGGACGGCCAGCCCGCCGGTCCGCTGCTCCCCCGACGGGGCGAGGTCGGCGAGCGCATCGAGCAGCTCGCCGGCCCCCACATCGGTCCCCTCGGCCCCGTGCGCCACGACCGCCCACCGTACCGGCGCCCACCCGGGCGGGATCGCGGGGGTCGGGCCCGGCCGCGCCCGGCGGGCCGGCCGCGCCCGTCCCCCGCCCGGTCAGACGGCGGCGGGCTCGGCCGGGGGCTCGACCTCCTCGGCGCCGTCCTCGCCGTCGCTGTCCGACGTGCCCTGGCGGAACTGGGTGGCGTGGAGGCGGGCGTAGGCGCCGTCGGCGGTGAGGAGCGCCTCGTGGGTGCCCCGCTCGACGACCCGGCCGGCGTCGACGACCAGGATCTCGTCGGCCGCCCGGATGGTGGACAGGCGGTGGGCGATGACCAGGGCGGTCCGGCCGGCCAAGGCCTCGCCGAGCGCCCGCTGCACCGCCGCCTCGGACTGCGAGTCGAGGTGGGCGGTCGCCTCGTCCAACACGACGACCCGGGGCCTTGCCAGGAGCACGCGGGCGATCGTGAGCCGCTGGCGCTCGCCGCCGGAGAACCGGTAGCCCCGCTCACCCACGACCGTGTCGAGCCCGTCCGGCAGCGCCCGCACCAGGCCCTCGAGCTGGGACCGCCGGAGGGCGTCCCACAGCTCGTCGTCGGAGGCGCCCGGAGCAGCGAGGCGCAGGTTGGCGGCGACCGAGTCGTGGAACAGGTGGCCGTCCTGGGTGACCATGCCGACGGTCGCCCGGATGGAGGCGAACGTCAGGTCGCGCACGTCGACGCCGGACAGCCGCACGGCGCCGGCGTCCACGTCGTAGAGCCGGGTGGCCAGGGACGCCAGCGTCGACTTGCCGGCGCCCGACGCCCCGACCAGCGCCACCAGCTGCCCCGGCTCGGCCCGGAACGTCACCCCGTGCAGGATCTCGACGCCGCCCCGCGTGTCCAGCGTGGCGACCTCCTCCAGCGAGGCGAGCGACACCTTGTCGGCGGCCGGGTAGGCGAAGTGGACGTCGTCGAACTCGACCGAGACCGGCCCGTCCGGCACGTCGATGGCGCCCGGCTTCTCCTGGATCAGCGGCTCGAGGTCGAGCACCTCGAACACCCGCTCGAAGCTCACGATGGCGGTCATGACCTCGACCCGGGCCCCGGCCAGGCCGGTCAGCGGCGCGTAGAGGCGGGTGAGCAGCAGGGCCAGCGACACGACGGCGCCCGAGTCGAGCTCGTCCCTCAGCGCCAGCCAGCCGCCCAGCCCGTACACGAGCGCCAGCGCCAGGGCGGACACCAGCGTCAGCGCCGTCACGAAGCTGAACTGCGCCATCGCCGTACGCACGCCGATGTCGCGCACCCGCTCGGCGCGGTCGGTGAACGCCCGGGCCTCGTCGTCGGGCCGGCCGAACAGCTTGACCAACGTGGCGCCCGGCGCCGAGAACCGCTCGGTCATCTGCGTGGTCATGGCCGAGTTGTGGTCGGCGGCCTCGCGGGTCAGCGCGGCCAGCCGCCGCCCCACCCGCCGGGCGGGGATCACGAACAACGGCAGCAGGACCAGCGACAGGAGCGTCACCTGCCACGACAGCCCCAGCATCACGCCGAGCGTGAGGACCAGGGTGACGATGTTGGTCACGACGCCGGACAGCGTGTCCGAGAACGCCCGCTGCGCCCCGATCACGTCGTTGTCGAGACGGCTGACCAGGGCGCCCGTGCGGGTCCGGGTGAAGAAGGCGACCGGCATCCGCTGGACGTGGCTGAACACCGCCCGCCGCAGGTCGAGGATCAGGCCTTCGCCGATGCGGGCCGACAGCCAGCGGTTGACCATGCTGACCCCGGCTTCCAGCACGGCGATGATCGCGATGACGACGGCGAGGCCGATGACCACGCTGCTGTCGCGCCCTTGGTCGATGGCGTCGACCACGCGTCCGGCGAGGATCGGCGTCGCCACGGCGAGGACTGCGGCGACGACGCCGAGCGCCAGGTAGGCCCGCAGCTCACCCCGGTGGGGACGGGCGAAGCGCAGGATGCGGCGCAGCGTCTCGCGCGAGAAGCCGCGTCCCTCCTGCTGGTGCATGGCGTGGTACAGGCTGTTCCACGCCGTCATCTCCATGCTCATCGACGGTGCCTCGCTCGTATTCCGAAGGGGAAGAGGGTAGCCACGGCGGGGGCCGACGCCGCCGCGGCTTTCCCGGAGGACGCTACGAGCTGAAGTTCGCTTCAGGTCAAGGATTCGGCACGCGACCCGGCGTCGTCTCAGGCGTTGAAGGGCAGCTGGCCGCCGGGGCGGGGCCAGTCGACCGCGACGAGCTGGCCGGTCCCCGACAGGGTGACGAAGGCGGTCGCGCCGTCGGGGGCGAAGCAGATGTTCGTGGTCAGCGGGTCGGGGAACGCCATGTACTCGACGGCGCCGCCGTCGGGCGCCCACGAGGTTATGCCCGGGACCAGGCCAAGCGTCCCCACGCACACCCAGCCCTCGCCGTCGACGGCCAGCGAGTCGAGCATCGCTCCCCCGCCGGGCTGGCCGACGATCGTGGCCCCGTTCGGCCCGATCAGGCCGGTGCCACCCACCTGGCCGGGGCCGGTGACGTCCCACGAGAGCAGGGTGCCGAGGTACGTCGTGGCCACGTAGAGCACCCGCCCGTCGGGCGAGAGGCCGACGCCGTTGGGCGAATCGAGCGGCCCGACGACCTCGCAGGCGCCGCTGCCGTCGGCCTCGCAGTAGTAGACGGCCGTGCGGTCCGCGGTCTCGCGCCGGCGCGAGCCGAAGTCGGTGAACCACAGGCCCCCGTCGGCGTCGAACACGAGGTCGTTCGGCGCCCGCAGCGGCGTGTCGTCGACGGCCGTGAGGATCGTCGTCACCTCGCCCGTGCCCAGGTCGACCCGCTGGAGCGACCCGCCCTCCCAGCTGTCGGGCGGCGGCTCGCCGGGGAAGGTCAACCCGTAGCGGTCGTGCCAGTCGAAGACGCCGCCGTTGTTGCACACGTAGAGGCCGCCGTCGGGGCCGACGGCGGCGCCGTTCGGGCCCTGGCCCGCCTCGGCCAGCACCGAGGTGGTCCCGTCCGGCGCGATACGCGTGACCACCCCCGCGGCCACCTCGACCACCAGCACCGACCCGTCGCCGAGCGCCACCGGTCCCTCCGGGAACCGCAGGCCGTCGGCCACCACGCGCATGTTGGCGGGCCCGACGACGCGCGCCCCCTTCTCCCCCATGGTCATGACCGGAGTCTGTCACCGACGGTCGGCCCCCGTTCGCCCGGACGACCCCTAGGCTTGACCGTAGGGTCAAGTGTCGAGGACGGAGGGTGGTCGGCCGTTGGGCGACGGGGCAGGCACAGGCGCGGGGACCGGCGGTAGCGGGGACACGAGCGCCACGGCCGGCCGGTCGACCCTGCCGCAACGGGTGGCCGCCCGACTGGACGAGGGTGGCAACTACCCCCGCTGGGTCCTCCTCGTGGCGCTGTCGGGGCTGTTCGCCACGACGTTCCCGGTCACCGTCCTGACGCTCGCCATCCCGACGATCGCCGAGGACTTCAACGTCGACGAGTCCGGCCTGGCCTGGGTCGTCACGCTCCCCGTCCTGGCATCCGCTCTGGCGCTGCCCGTGCTGGGCAAGCTCGGCGACCTCCACGGCCACCGCAAGGTTTTCCTCACCGGCTTCGCCATCGCCGCCGTCACGACTGCCCTCACCGCCACGGCGGGCAGCCCCGCCGCCCTCATCGCCTGGCGAACGGCGAGCCAGGTCGCCGGCGCCAGCACGATGCCCAGCTCGCTGGCGCTGATCAACTCGGTCCACCACGGGGATCGGCGGGCGCGCGCCATGGGCTGGTGGTCCATGGTGGCGGCGGGCGCACCGGTCATCGGCCTCACGATCGGCGCCCCGGTCATCGACGCCGTGGGCTGGCAGGTGCTGTTCCTGGTCCAGTCGGTGCTGATGGTGCTGCCGGTGGCGGCGTCGTGGCTCGTCCTGCGGGAGACCGAACGGCGCCCGGCCCGCTTCGACCTCGCGGGCGCGGCGACCCTGGCGATCGGGGCCGGCGCCCTGCTGCTGGTCGTGGACCGGGCGCCCGACTGGGGCGTGACCAGCCCCGCCGTCCTCGTCGGCGCCGCCGTCGGCATCGCCGGCATCGCCACCTTCGCCGTCATCGAACCCCGCGTGCCCGCACCGCTGATCCCGCTGGACTTCCTCCGCTCCCGCCAGGCCACCGCCGTGCTGGCCGGCTCCTTCTTCACCGGCGCCGCCTACATGGGCGGGTTCTTCCTGGCCAGCCTGCTGCTGGTCGAGGAGTTCGGGTACTCGCTGACCAGCGCGGTGCCCATCCTGAGCATCCGGCCGGTGCTATTCGCCGTCTCGTCACCGGTGGGCGGATGGCTGACCGCCCGGGCCGGGTCCCGGGCCTCCGCCCTCGCCGGATGCATCACGCTGGCCGGCGGGTTGGCCGCGCTCGCCGTCGGGTCGGCCGCCGAGTCGCTGCTCCTGGTCACGGCGGGCGGCTTCCTCCTCCAGGGGATCGGCTACGGCCTACTTCGCCCGGCCACCTCCACGGCGCTGGCGGACGCCGTGGCCGTCGCCGACCTCGGCGTCTCGGGGGCGGCCGAGCGGCTCATGGGCCAGCTGGGCGTGGCGTTCGGGATCACGATCATGGCGACGACGTACGGCGGCGAGGTCGACCGCTTCGCCCCCGCCTTCGCCGTGGGCGCCGGGTTCGCTGTCGCCGGCGCGATCGCGGCACTGGCCATGCAGAGACGATTCCGCGACGATCGCCTTCCCATCAAGGGTACGGACGAAACGCACCCCGTGGCCGGGCCACCACGGGGTGCAGGCCGATCCGCGAGCGGGATTACGGAGGGTTACGGGAGCGTTCGTCGGATAGCGGACGCCGACCGATGAGTCCGACGGGGTCGCCCCGTCGTACGGGCATCGGATCGCCCGCAGCGACAGATCGCACGGACCGTGCCCACCGCACGGATCGCACCCAGGAGCCCCCCATGCACGCCACCGCCACCGTCACCGCCCCCTCGACGACCGTCGCCCTCCTCGCCCGGGCCCGCAGCCTGCGGGACCAGGCGGCTCACGTGCACCCGGTCGTGGCCCAGGCCTACCGCCGCCGGGCGGCCGAGCTCCGCCTCCAGGCGTGGGCGGAGGCCAACGCCGGCTCCACACCCACGGCACCGGACGAGCTGGACGCCCTGATCGACGCCGCGTGAGCGGCCCGCCCTGACGCCTCGCCCCGCGCCCGACACCGCCCGGCGCATGGGTCAGGGACGGGGCGTCCCCGCGTAGGTCCCGAAGTCCCACAGGTTGCCCTCCGGGTCGCGCACGGTGAAGCCGCGTTGCTCGAAGTCGGTCTCGTCCCGCAGCGGGCGGACGACCTCGGCCCCCGCCGCGGTGCAGCGGGCGAACAGGGCGTCGACGTCGTCCACCACGACGTAGACGCCGGCGAGCCCCGGCGGCCGGGTGCCGAAGGGTTCCTCGCCCGGCGCGTGCGAGCCGAGCATGATCCCGCCGCCCCACGGCGTGAGCAGCTCGGCGTGGGGCACGGGACGGGCCTCGTCCCCGTCGACGACGATCGTGGGCTCGAAGCCGAAGGCGTCCTTCAGGAACGCGATCATCTTGTGGGCGTCGGTGCAGCTGACGCAGGGCCAGACGTGTTCGGTGCGCATGGGCTCACCGTGCCGGGCCCAGGTCCTCCGCGTCTTGAACGGACGGGAGCTCCTCCGCGAGCCACCGCGTGGGCGTGCTGCCGGCCAGCGCCCGGAACTCGCGGGTGAAGTGCGCCTGGTCGGCGTACCCCGTGGCGGCGGCGACGTCGGCGACGGTGCCGGCCCCGGCGCGGCGCTTGAGGAGGGACTTGGCCCGGTCGAAGCGGACCAGCCGGGCCGTCGGCTTGGGCGCCAGCCCGACCTCCCGGTGGAAGCGCTCGCCGAGGTGGCGGCGGCTCCAGCCGACCTCGCGGGCGACGTGGCCGATGTCGACGCACCCGCCCGACGCCACGAGGAGTCGGAACGCCTCGGCGACCTCGGGCGACGGCATTCCGGCGCAGTCGGCCCGGGCGGCGACGGCCGTGGCCAGCGCCGTGTCGAGGAGGGCGAACCGGGCGAGCCACGTCGGCGCCTCCCGCAGGCGCTCGACCAGCGACCCGACCGGCCCGACGGCGGCGAGGTCGAGCACGTCGGCGAGGTCGACGACCTGCGACGCCAGCTCGCCGGCCGGGAGCCCGAACAGCGCCCGGGCTCCCAGCGGGGTCAGCTCGACGCTGATGCCGTGCTGGTTGCCGTCGTGGGCGATCTCCACCGGCCCGGCGTGCAGCCCGCTCACCAGCGCCTGGAACCGCCCGGGGGGCTGGTCGCCGGGCATCCGCCGGACGTCCACGGGGTCGTCCAGGCTGATCTCGAACGTGAGGCGGTGCGACGGCATGCCCGTGTGGAGGCCGGGGGCGAAGCCGGCCATCCGGTAGCCGAGGTACCCCTCGACCCAGGGGGCGACGCCCGGCCCGGGACGCGCCCACGCCGCCTCCGACACGGTGGTGCCGGCGCTCGGTCGCCCCGCCTCCCCCGTCGCCGTGGCCATGGCGACCACGCTACGGCGCCGCCGGCGGGGGGGTCAGCCGGGGCGGGGGGCGAACATGATCACCGACACCCCGGCGAGACAGAGGGCGGCGCCGGCCAGGTCCCAGCGGTCGGGGCGGAAGCCGTCGGCGACCATCCCCCACGCCAGCGAGCCGGCCACGAAGATCCCGCCGTAGGCGGCGAGGATGCGCCCGAAGTGGGGGTCCTCCTGCAGCGTGGCGACGAAGCCGTAGGCGGCCAGGGCGGCGATGCCGGCGCCGACCCAGGCGACGCCCCGGTGCTCCCGGACGCCCTGCCACACCAGCCACGCGCCGCCGATCTCGGCCACGGCGGCGGCGGCGAAGA
>Ga0126306_10001211_pt1 | contig 13625 bp, 14 predicted proteins | sample Plot27_FD_92592 | JGI IMG/M metagenome (GOLD analysis project Ga0126306, IMG submission 92592) | Serpentine soil microbial communities from UC McLaughlin Reserve, CA, USA - Plot27 | ecosystem: Environmental > Terrestrial > Soil > Grasslands | place: USA: UC McLaughlin Reserve, Lake County...
ACACTCGAGGAGGCGCGATTGTTGGGAGACGCGCACGCGGTCGCGCAGCGCGCGCTCGGGATGACGCGGCCGGACATAGATCGTTCGCGCGCCGAGGAGGGTCAAGTTCGTCCTCTGCGCGCGCGGCGCGAGCGATTTCGAATGGTTGCGAGCGATCGGCCTCACGACCGCCGCACCAACCCTCCGAGGATCCGGTCCGCCGAGGCGTCGAAACGTGCTGCGTCGCCATAAGGCCGCGCGACGAGCATCGCGCCCTCGAGCCCACTGATGATCGACTGCGCCACGGCGGTCGCGTCGCCGCCGAATACGAGGCTGCCCTCGCGCGCGCCCTGATCGAGCACGCGCGCCAGCCATGTCTCGTTGTAGTCGAAGAATCGGATCACGGCCTGCCGCATCTTCTCCGGCAGCGTATCGTATCCGGCGGCGAGCATGCCGCACAGGCACATCCGGCGGCTCCGCAGGACGTCACCGTACAGCAGCGCGTACGCCTCGAGCTTGGACAGCGCGGTGCCTGGTCGGCGTTCGATCTCCGAAAGCGCGTCGAGGAAGCGCGTCGAGTACCGCTCGATCAGCGCCTCGCCCAGCTCCGACTTGCTCTTGAAGTGGTAGTGAAGGCTCGGCGTGGTGACGCGGAGCTTGGCCGCGACATGGGCGTAGCTGAATCCGTCGAAGCCACGCGTCTGAACGAGCTCCTCGGCGATGTCCAGGATTCTCGCCGCGGTCCCGGCCTCCTCCGATGTTTTGGCCATCTGGTGGGTGGTAGTTGAACTGGCCATTGCGTCCTTACTAACTAGTAAGTAAGCTAGCACCCCGCGCCGGTGATCGCATCCCCATTCCTGTATGGAGGACCCTCCGATGATCCCACGCCACGACACCGAGCACAAGAGCTTCCAGGCGCCCGACGAGACCCGCGCCTTCCCCCACGGATCCGCTGAGATTCTGAACATCGGCGGCGGACAGGTCGGCCGCCTGGTATTCCAGCCAGGGTGGCGCTGGTCGAATGACGTGAAGCCGATCGCCCACACCGCCAGCTGCGAGGCCCCGCACTTTCAGTATCACGTGAGCGGTCGACTGGGCATCCGCATGGACGATGGCACCGAGATGGTCGCCGGCCCCGGCGACATCACCTCGCTCCCCAGCGGCCACGACGCGTGGGTCGTGGGTGACGAGCCCGTCGTGGTGGTGGACTGGTACGGCGCGAGCCGCTACGCCAAGGCGCCGTGACTTCGTGAGGTCGGTGCGGCGGTCGCGATCAGGCGATGCGCCGCACCGTTCCTCGGCTAGTGCCCGTCCACGGGCGGCGTCACGGTGCGCAGCAAGGACTTGAGTCGCGTCCAGAGACTGACGCGCGGTGGCTCGACCGGCGCCGCGTCCGGCGAGGCGATCGCTCGAAACACCAGCTCGACCGCGCCGAGCCGTACTCGCGCGCCCGGATGCAGCTCGCGCTCCCCCGACACGCGAGACCCGTCGACGAAGGTGCCGTTCATCGAGCGGAGATCGACGACGAACCAGATCCCCTGCTTGCGGAGCAGCGTCGCGTGCGTCGAGGACACGGTGTCGTCCCGGATGCGCACGTCGTTCTCCTCCGCACGCCCGATCGAGCAGACGGCACGCTCCACCTGAAAGCACGCGCCGGCGAACTGCCCCCGCACGATCTCGAGACTCGCGGTGGGCGGACGGTTCGCGGCCGCGCGGGCCTGCTCCTCCGTGACGCCGCGGGTGATGTGCGAGAGATTCAGTTGCGTCGTCATCTCCCCGCGCATGATCGGTGCTGGCGACGAGGAATCCAGCTCCACCCTGAGCTCCTCGTCCTGTACGCGCACCACGTCGCCGTTACCGAGCAGGTACGTCCCCACCACGCGCACACCGTTCACCAGCGTGCCGTTCGCGCTCTCGTCGCGCAGCAGGAACCCTCCCGCCACCGGTGCGATCGACGCGTGGCGTCGCGACACGCTGTGGCCGCGCACGATCACGTCGCACGAGTCGTCGCGCCCGATGTACATGCGTCGGCCGGGCAGTGAATGCCGCACACCCGACCGCACCTCCACGAGCGCTGCATCGGTCAGAAGGTCGACGTCGGTCGACTTCCGCCCGTCCGGCACTCCACTCGACCGCGATGCGCTCGTGATGCTCAGCGTGAGCCGGCGTGCGCTCTCCGTCGCCGAGTCGGGAACCACGTGCTCGTCCGTCCGACGCGACCCGTTCGTCGCCGCAGCCTCGCTCTCGAAGAACAGCCGGCAGTCGGCAAACTCGATTCGTGCGCCATGATGGAGCTCGATGGGTGCGATGCCGATCGTCTCGCCATCGATGCGGACTACGATCGAAGCCGTCGTTCGCTGGAGGACGGTCGCGCCATTCGCCGAGACGGTGAGGACCGCCGCACGTGGCTGATTCCCCAGTGCGGCGATCGGAACCGCATCCGCCGCTCGGCCGCCCAGCGCGTGCACTCCCGGCGGCAGCGGAGCGCGTTCGTCGCCGAGGCGCAGGCTCGGCTGGGTGACGCGCGTGGCTGAAGGAGAAGCGACCGGGGCGAGGAGTTGCGGCATCGGCACGAGATCACGCGAATCTGGTCGGCGGGCACCGGGCGCTCTTCCGCCTGGCGGGCCCTAAGAGCCTAGCTGGCGGACCCAGCCATGACAGTGACCTGGGGCACGGCATTTTTCGTCGAGTTGCCTCCGTGTCATGGGCGCCGCTCACTTCCCGAACCGAATGCAACCCGGGGAGAACTGAGCAGGATCGCCCGCCCCCTCCAGGCAGCCGCCGACGCGGTTGACAATCCATAAGTCATGACTTATTAGTTAGCCATGCGAACTGCGACGGCGTCCGAGAACAAGATCTTTCAGGCTCTGGTGGACCCCAGCCGCCGAGCGATCTTCGAGTCGCTCACCCGCGGGGAGATGGCGGTGAAGGATCTCACCGCGCGCTTCGACGTCTCCCAGCCGGCGGTCTCGCAGCATCTCGCCACCCTCAGGAGCGCGGGGCTGGTGGACGCCCGGCGCGACGGTCGCTGCGTGTACTACCGGGTGCAGCCGCGCGGAATGAAACCACTCATCGACTGGCTCGCGCACTACCGCGCGTTCTGGACCGAGCACGTCGATCGCCTCGAACAACTACTGGAGACGCTGGACGAATGATTCCCACCTCGAGCACCGCGCGACCGCGAACCGACGCCATCGCGCTGGAATTCGATCTGCAGCATCGCCCGGAGAAGGTGTGGCGCGCGCTCACCGAGCCCGCGCTGCTCGCGGAGTGGCTCCTACCCGTCGTCGGACTCGAGCTCGAGCCGGGCGCGGCGTTCACATTCAAGACGCAGCCACAACCCGAGTGGGACGGCGTCGTGAACTGCCGGATGGTCGAGATCGAGCCGAAGCGGAAGCTCAGCTACACGTGGGTCGTCGGCGACATGGCGCTCGACACCGTCGTGACCTTCACCCTCACGCCCACGGATTCCGGCACGCGCCTGTCTCTCCTGCACTCGGGGTTCAAGTCGGAGCAGAATCGGAATCTCAACGGCGCGCGCTACGGCTGGAAGATGATGGGTGGGAAGCTCGCCGACCTGCTCACGAGCATCCGATGAGCCGATCGGGACCGCTCGCACCACGCCTCCAATGACTCATTCGCGCAGTCGACGCGCTCGGCTTCGAGAAGAAGGCCGATTCCCCTCACCGTCGGAGCGTATGAACAAGAGTGTAACTCGTGGCGAGACTCCCTCTCGCAGGATCGACGCGAGAATCGAGGAGCTGGACGACTGGAGGGGCAAGACGCTCTCGCATGTCCGCGCACTCATCCGGCAGGCCGATCCCGATGTCCTCGAAGAGTGGAAGTGGAATGTTCCCGTCTGGTCGCACGATGGAATCATCTGCACCGGCGAATCGTACAAAAGCGCGGTGAAGCTGACGTTCGCCAAGGGCGCCTCGCTCGACGATCCGTCGGGACTCTTCAACTCCAGCCTCGAAGGCAACACCCGGCGCGCCATTGATCTTCACGACGGGGACGAGTTGGATGCGCGTGCTTTCAAGACGCTCATCCGCGCCGCCGTCGCCCTGAACAGATCGTCCGGGCGGTAGTCGATGCGCACACGCGCCCTCATGGAACGTCGCGATTTTCTCCTCGATCTCACCCGACTCGCCGCGTGTTGCGCCGTGGTGCCCGGCATCTGGCGTGTGACCGGGCGCCCGCGCCTTGCGAACGACCCCTTCACGCTCGGCGTCGCGTCCGGCGACCCAACTCCTACCGGCGGAGTGCTCTGGACGAGGCTCGCCCCGCGGCCACTCGAGCCCGACGGCGGCATGGACGGCCAGCGCGTCGTGGTCGACTGGGAGCTCGCCGACGACGAGTCGTTCACGAAGATCGTGAAGCGCGGGCGCGCCACTGCTGCACCGGAGCTCGGCTACTCCATCCACGTCGACGTCGACGGCCTCCTGGCCGACCGCTGGTACTTCTACCGGTTCGCCGCCGCCGGTGCCACCAGCAGCGTCGGCCGGTTCCGCACGAGCCCGGCCCCGGGCGCGACGCCACGACTTCGCCTCGCGGTCGCATCGTGCCAGCACTACGAGCAGGGCCTGTTCACGGCCTACGCGCACATGGCGCGTGAGGAGATCGATCTCGTCGCCCACCTGGGCGACTACATCTACGAGTATGGCGCGATCCCGAATCGCGTGCGCAGCCACGGCAGCTTCGAGATCCGTACGCTCGACGATTATCGCCGTCGCTATGCGCTGTACAAGTCCGATCCCCTTCTCCAGGCTGCGCACGCACGCTGCCCCTGGGTGGTGACGTGGGACGATCACGAGGTGGACAACAATTATGCGGGCTCCGTCGGCGAGAACCTGATGGAGTCCGAGGAGCAGATGCGCGCCCGCCGCGCCGCTGGCTATCAGGCGTGGTGGGAGAACCAGCCCGTCCGCGTGCCGCGCGCCAGGTCGTGGGGCGACCTGAACATCACGCGGACCATGAGCTGGGGCTCTCTCGCGCGCTTCTGGGTCATGGACAGCCGACAGTACCGGAGCGACCAGGCGTGCGGTGACGGCAGTCGCGAGGTCCCTTGCGGCGATTGGGCCGACCCTTCACGAACAGTGCTCGGCGCGCAGCAGGAGCGATGGATCGCCGACGGCCTTGCATCCTCCCCGACTCGCTGGCAGGTGCTCGCCAACCAGATCATGGTTGCTCCCTACGACGAGCTGGCTGGCGACCAGCGGAGCGTGTCGATGGATCAGTGGAGCGGCTATCCGGCAGCTCGCACGCGCCTCCTCGACAGCATCGCTCGGAGCGCATCCAATAGGACGGTGGTGCTCACCGGCGACATCCATACGAACTGGGTGAACGAGCTGCGCCCCGATTTCCGGCGCGCGGAGCGCCCATCCATCGCCGCGGAGTTCGTCGGCACGAGTATCAGCTCGGGCGGCGACGGCTCCGAGACCACCGTCCTCTCGAAGCCCGAAACGCGCGCCGACAACCCGCACGTGAAGTGGCAGCAGAATCGGCGTGGCTACATGAGGTGCACGGTGGAGGCCGACGCCTGGACGACGGAATTCCGGACGGTTGCGTATGTCTCGAGACCCGACGCGCCGATCGAAACGCCTTCTCGGTGGCGCGTGACGCGAGGGAGATCGGGAATCGAGCCGCTCTAGCACCGGCGCCGCGCGAGCTACCCCATCGTCGCCCGCAGCTCGACGAGTGCCTGATCCATCTCATCGACACCGATGAGGCCCAGGCGTGGGAACTCCAGCTGCAGGATGACGAACATCGCCACCGCGATCGCCGTGGCCACGCCCCCCATGTACAGCCATGGACGGTTCGGTCCACCGGCCAGCGCATATCCCGCGAACAGGGCGGATGCCATGCCGGAGATGACCAGCATCACGTAGATGATTCTTGGCGGGTGGAGTCGTCGTGCCAACCGCTCCTTCTCCACCGCGCCGAACATCTCGTTCAGGGATGGCAGCAGCAGCATGCGCGCCTTCTCGCCCTCCGGCGTCACACACGCCGCCACGGCGCGCGACCAGAGTTCGTGGTGGGCGCCCGAAACGCCGGCGGGTTCACGCAACGCGTCCCCGGTGGCTTCCGCGTACCATTCGATCAGCTCATCCACGTAGCGCCGAAAGCTGTCGCGAACGCCGTCCTGCGAGTCGGCCGACAGGGTATCGATGCGTTGCCACGCGATGCCCGATGCATGCACTTCGTTCACGATGAGCTGCCGTCGATGGTCGAACCGGCTCGTGGCGCCGGAGAAGGCGAACCCGATCAGCAGCGCCGTCAGGCTGAATACCACGCCATCCACGACGCCGATGCCGTGTCGGCCCTCCGTCCCGAGGAGTGTCAACTGATGCTCGCCGAGCTGTCGGCCGACCTCGAGAAACAGCAGCATTCCCACGAACAAGCCGATGGCGATCCAAACGGCCCCGAGCGCGAACCGCCGCTTCAGTTCGTGCGCCGTCGTATCGACCGGCCGTACCAGGTGACCGACTGTCATCGTGACCCCCCGCCGCAATTCATCACAGGCGTAGTTGCATCCGTGATTGGAAGAATTTCGTCTCGCCCTTCACCCCAGATTTGTTCAGCACGCCCACCCCATATGCGAACTCGAGGCGCACGTTGTCCGTGAGATACCAGTTCAGCATCGGGGTGACTCGCCAGAAGATGCCTCCCTGCACCGGGCCGTTCGTGAGGTTGCTGTAGGAGAACTTCAGCATGGGCGCCCACGCGCCCGGCCCGGCCTGCACCACCGTGCTGTCGGCGGACACCTCCGTGAAGTAGCTCCCCGCGAGATTGAAGCGTCTCGTCTCGCCGGTGGCGATCCACGAGACCATTGCCTCTCCCCCGTGAAACCACGGATTGCCGTTCTCCGCTGAGCTCACCCGCTGCCAGTAGTACTCGCCCCCGACCAGGACACGTCCGGCGCGGTAGTAGGCCTCCGGACCGAACGCGAGCGCCGACTGCGCCGGGAACTTGCCGGTGTCGATGAAATAGGGCGCCTCGAACGCTTCGGGCTTCGAGCGCAACTGAAGCGAATCGTTGTTGACGTCGCCCACGCGGAAGTTCATGCCGACGTGCACCAGTGTGCCCCCGGTATCCGACGACATGCGGCTGTATCCCGTCCGCGCCGCGAACTGGTAATTGTACGACGAGAAGCTCTGGCCCTCCGAGAGCACGTCGGTGAACATGCCGAGATTCCAGAACCAGTGGCGGTTCGGCACGTAGCCGAGCCACTTGATCCCGTCCGCGAGCAGCGGAACCGTGGCGTCGGTGAACGGCAGTCGCTCCATCGACCAGCCGTCGTAGCCCACCATGACCTTGTTGAGGCTGAACCCTTCCTTCGCCCGCCCCACGAAGAAGTGGCTGTTGATCTCCGGCACCGCGACCATGAGGCCCGTCTGCCGGAAGAGCCACTCGCTGTTCGCGGCGTCGTACATCACCCCGATCTGCCAGGTGAACGACCGGTCGGTCCTGAAGCGGCCGCCGAAGAGCAGCCGCGCGTCGCGCAGCTTGAGTTGGGGGTGCAGCGATGGGAACTGCTCCTCGCTGATCGAGTCCTGCGAGTAGGCGATGGCGTCGTACAGCAGGCCGCCGCCCGCGTGCAGTGTCGTGAAGCCCAGGTTCCACTCCGGCCGGCGAATCCACTGACGGGGGGAGGACGGCTCGTCGTCCGCCTCCCCCGCCGTGAGCGTCAGCGCCGGATTCGTCTCGCGGGCCGCTTCAGCCGGCTTCGCGGTCGACTGCCCGACGACCGCCTCCTGCCCCGCGAGGCACAACCCGGCAACGAGCCTCGCCATGAACGCCGTCGTGCGCGTCATCCGCCGCGCTCCACGCTCGGCGCCCGGAGCTCAGTACTCATCGAAATAGCGTTGGATCGTCTTGGGATCCGACGTGTTGAGCAGCGCGAGACGCAGCAGCACGCGCGCCTTCTGCGGATTGAGGCCGAGCGAGGCCACGAGCCCCAGCTTGTCGTCTTCTACCTCGACGTTGCGTCCGACCTGACCCGTCGTGACTCGCGACGAGCGCACGCCCACGACCCCCTTCTTCGCCTGGGCCGAGAGCGCGTCGAGCGCCGATTTCGTCATGTTCCCGTTGCCGACGCCGGCGATCACGATCCCCTTGGCCCCGAGCGCGGCGGCCGAGTTAATCAGCCCGCCGTCCATGTTCTCGGTGGCCATGATGATGTCCACGCGCGGCAGCACCGTGGTTGCGTTCACCGTGAACGCGGAGTTCACCGTGCTCTTGCCGATCGACTTCCGGAACCATTCGGGCTCCCCGTAGGCGACGGTACCGATCAGCCCGGACAGAGGCGACATGAACGTCTGCACGGCCGTCGTGCTGGTTTTGGTGAGCGAAGCCGCGCCGTGAATCCAGTCGTTCACGACGACCATCACGCCGCGCCCCACCGCGCCCTTGTCGGCAGCGATCGCGACGGCGTTGTAGAAGTTCAGCGGACCGTCGGCCGACAGCGCCGTGGATGGCCGCATCGATGCCGTCATCACGACCGGTTTGTCCGACTTCACCACCAGGTTGAGGAAGTACGCCGTCTCCTCGATCGTATCGGTGCCGTGCGTGATCACCACCCCGCTGACGTCAGGCTGCGCGAGCAGCGCGTTCACGCGCGTCGCCAGCTTGAGCCAGACCTCGTCGTTCATGTCCTGCGAGCCGATGTTCGAGACCTGTTCACCCTTGAGGTGCGCGAGCTTCTTGGCCTGGGGCACCGCGTTCAGCAGCTGCTCGACGCCCACCTGCCCGCTCGTGTAGCCGGCCTGCACGTCGGTCGACGCGGCACCGGCGATCGTCCCGCCGGTCGCCAGCACGACGACGGTCGGCAGACCGTTCCCGTTGCTCCCGTTGCTCGCTGCCTCGTGCTGTGCGGCCTGTGCGGACGCGCACAGTGGTGCGATTGTCATCGCCGCCGCCGTCAGCGCGCGGCGGACCGACGCGGCGCGTGTGGAAAGGAAGGATTCGCTTGACATGACCTGCTCCCGCGTTGTCGGGGTTGTCGAATGGTCCGCCGCGTGGCGGGCTGGCGGTGGCGCCACTTCGCGCGCCGCCGCCAGCTTCGCCGCTTTCCTCGGTGGATGCGTCACTGGCTGTGATACGGCTCGCCAGCGTCAGTCCGAGCGCCCCGAGCCCGTCAGCGCCGCGGGACTCAGGATCTCGTCGATCTGGGAGTCGGTGAGGATGTGCTTCTCCCGCACGAGCTCGAGGATGCCATCGCCCGACTTCAGTGCCTCGGCAGCGAGCTCGGTCGCCTTGTCGTATCCGATCACGGGGTTGAGCGCGGTCACGGTGCCGATGCTCGACTCGAGGTAGTGCTGGCACACGTCGGCGTTTGCGGTGATCCCCTCGATGCAGTACTTGCGCAGCGTGTCGGCCGCGTTGATGAACAATGTCTGCGACTCGAAGATGCATGCGGCCATCACCGGCTCGAATGCATTGAGCTGCAGCTGTCCGGCTTCCGCGGACAGCGTGATGGTCAGGTCGTTCCCGATCACGCGATACGCGACCATGTTCGTCACTTCGGGGATGACGGGATTCACCTTCCCCGGCATGATCGACGAGCCCGGCTGCGTTGCCGGGAGGTTGATCTCGTGCAGGCCGCATCGCGGTCCGGACGACAGAAGCCGGAGGTCGTTGCCGACCTTCGCCAGCTTGATGGCGAGGCTCTTGAGCGCGGACGAGTAGAGCACGAATGCCTGGGTGTCCTGCGTTGCCTCGATGAGATCCTCAGCGAGCTCGATGGGCAGCGCCGTGATTGTCGCCAGATGCTCGGTACACCTCTTCGCGTAGCCCTCCGGCGCGTTGAGCCCCGTGCCGATGGCGGTGCCGCCCATGCTGATCTCGTACAGCACGACGTTGATCTTCTCGAGCGCACGGACCTCGTCCGCGAGCGTACGCGCGAACGCCTTGAACTCCTGGCCCAGTGTCATCGGCACGGCATCCTGAAGCTGGGTCCGGCCCATCTTCAGGATCTGCGAGAACTCCTCGGCTTTCACCTTGAACGCGTCGATCAGCTTCTGGAACGCGTCGATGACTGCCGCATTGCCCAGTGCCATGCCGACGTGCATCGAGGTTGGATAGGAATCGTTCGTCGACTGCGAGCGGTTCACATGGTCGTGCGGATCGCAGTACTTGTACTCGCCCTTCTTGTGCCCCATCAGCTCCAGCGCGCGGTTGGCGATCACCTCGTTGGCGTTCATGTTGGTCGAGGTGCCAGCGCCGCCCTGAAGGACGTCAAGCTGGAACTCGGCGTGCAGCTAGCCGTCGATGAGCTCCTGACACGCGCCCTCGATGCCGGTGAGGATCTCCTTCGAGAACCCGCCCGTCTCGAAGTTGGCGCGCGCCGCGGCCAGCTTCACCATTGCCAGGCCCTTGATGAAGTTCGGATAGATGCTCAGTGGCACGCCCGAGATCTTGAAGTTCTCGAGGGCGCGAGCGGTCTGGACGCCGTAGTACGCGTCGGCCGGAACAGCGAAATCTCCCAGCAAATCGTGTTCGATCCGTGTGGTCGTCGGCATCGTGGTCTCAGTTGTTGACGGCGGTTGAGTCGCCACGCGTGGTCGCTCGCGCAGCGCGCGTGGCGGTGGCTGAGCAGGGAGTGTAGGACAACGTTCGCCACCGGTCTTATGGACCTTGGTCCACCTCGCCGTGGTCCAGGGCACGGACGGTTGCGACCGCCGCCCGAACGCCGAACGGTTCCCGAGCGTCGACGCCGCCGGAACCGATGGGGGTGCTGAGCGAGCAAAAAAGCCGGCTGCCGATTTCGGCAGCCGGCCTTCGTAAAGTCCGGAATCACGACGAGGTCGAGAGTGGGCGACCGGACTCGCACCGGCGATGTCCAGCTTGGGTAGCTGGCCGACTCCGTCATCATCGAGTCGCGGTGGGGCTACCTCACGACCATCAGCTTAAAGGGCCACACGTACGCCTGGAGCAGCACCAGCACACCCACCAGCGCCGCGAGCACGATGCTGTGCGCGAACACGACCCGCAGGATTTTTCCTTCGTGGCCGTACCATCGCGTGGCAGTACTCGCGACGACGATGCTCTGCGCGTCGATCATCTTGCCCATCACGCCGCCAGAGCTGTTCGCCGCCGCCATCAACACCGGTGACAGCCCGAGCTGCTCGGCCGTGATCTTCTGCAGGCTGCCGAACAGCACGTTGGATGAGGTATCCGATCCGGTCAGCGCCACGCCGAGCCAGCCGAGCAGGGTGCCGAAGAGCGGGTACAGCACGCCCGTTCGCGCAAACGCCAATCCCAGTATGGCGTCGAGGCCGGAGTAGCGCGTGAGATAGCCGATGGAGAGCATGGCGACGATGGTGAGTATCGACCGCCAGGCAATCTCGATCGTGCGTCCATAGACCTGCAGCATCCGCTTCGCGGAGAATCCGAGCACCGCACCGCCGATGAGTGCCGCGACGAGAATGCTCGTCCCGGTTGCCGAGAGGATGTTGAAAGCGTAGACGGCTGCTTCTACCTGCGGCTTCGCCACGACCGGTGGCATCTTCTGGACGACGCCGTCGAGCCAGGGGACGTGTATCTGCGGCGCGTAGATCCCGTTGAGCCACGCCTTCGTCGGTGCCAGCCCCCAGACGAACACCAGCACGCAGAGGATGATCCACGGCATCCATGGCCGCAGGTGCGGCCGGGATGTCGGAAGGTCCGGACTCGTCCCTTCGTGGCTCGCAGGGGAGTCCAGGCTCCGCGCTCCGCTCGGAAAGACACGGGCGAACACCGCCACGCACACGATGCAGCACACGCCGGCGACGACGTCCACGAGTGAAGGCCCCACGAAATTCGACATCAGGAACTGTGGCACGGCAAAGCTGATTCCGGCGACGAGCAGAATCGGCCATACCGCTCGGATTCCCCGCATGCCGTCGTACGCGCCGATGAGCCAGAACGGAACGATGAGCGAGAAGACCGGGAGCTGGCGACCGACCATCTTGCTGAGAGCGTTGGCGTCGATGCCGGTGACGCCCTGCAGCGCGAAGATCGGCGTGCCCATCGCGCCGAATGCGACGGGCGCGGTGTTGGCGATGAGCGAGAGGGTGGAGGCCTGGAGCGGACTGAAGCCGATCCCGATGAGGAGCGCACCGGTGATCGCGACCGGCGTGCCGAATCCGGAAGTGCCCTCGAAGAACGCGCCGAGCGCGAAGGCAATCAGCACCAGCTGCACCCGGCGATCGGTGCTGATGCTCGCGACGCTCGCCTGCATCGTATCGAACGCTCCTTCCTCTTTCGTCAACTGATAGAGGAAGAGGATGTTCAGGACGATCCAACCGATCGGGAGCAGCCCGTAGGCTGCCCCCATCCCCATGGCGGCGACCGCGGCGGTCCATGGCATTCCCACGACGAGTGTGACGGTGAGGAACGCGACGAGCAGCGCGATCAGTGCTGCGTGGTGCGCCTTCACCTTTCCACTGGCAATGCAGCCGAGTAGCACGACGATGGGGATCGCCGCGGCGAGCGTGGAGAGGAGTGCCGAGTGCAACGGGTCGTATGACTGCGGCCAGGGAGCCACTGCGGCAATCTTCCGGTTGGTGAGAGCGGGCGAATCGACGGCATGGATCAGATCATGTCAACAGTCTGAGGCGCATCATCGACTGTCGCGGCGCGAGAGCCGGGCGCAGCGGCTGGCGGCCGTTTCTGTCGACGAGTTGGCCTTTCGGCCAGTGAGCCTTCCGCACGACCGGTTGTAGCGTGAGGCAGGCTCGAGATGACACTGGTTCCCTGTCTACCACGATGGCGGCGGACGTGGCGCTACCTCCTGGGTATCGCGGCCATCTCGCCGTGCGCGCTGTCGGCGCAGTCCGTCGTCACCGAGAACTGGCCGGAGCTCGACATCTTCTGGCGGCCGGCCGTGCATCAGCGGACCATGCTCGAGCTGTCGGCCGTCGACGAGCGCGAGGCAGCGCAACGCAACGCGGCCATCGGACTCTATCAGGACTATCTGAGTCTTCCCTTCGGCTACATACGCGGCGGATTCCGCTACACGTTCAGCACGCGCGACGCGAGCTACCGCGAATCACGCATCGTCGCCGAAGGCGTCGCCTCGAAGCCGATCGGGTCGCGCCTTCGCGCGTTCAACCGCACGCGCGTCGAATGGCGTTGGATCAACGGCGAGCCGTCGTATCGCGTCCGCGACCGCGTGCAGGTGCAGTTGGCTTCGGCGGTGACTCGCGGTCCGGAGTGGACACCGTACGGCACGTTCGAGGCGTATTACGATTCGCGCTACACCACCATCTCGCGGTTGGGAGGCCGTGTCGGGGCCGAAGCACGCCTCAGCCGTCGTCTCTCGACGGACCTCTACCTCGCGCGACAGGAAAACTCACGCGGATCGCCGCCCGCGGTGAACGCGCTCGGCGTCACGATGAAGCTCAGCTACTGATCCAGCGCTGGCATGTCTGTTCTCCGCGTGTCCGTCGTGTGGCTTGGCCCATTCGTGCCGTCGGCTCACTTCACCTCGACGATGTCCTCGGGCTTCCACGACTGGTCGAAGAACGGCTGGAGCGGGCCATAAAAGCGCACGAGCGGGAACCACTCTCGACCGCTCACGGTCCTGATCCAGTTCTTTTCATGTCCGGGAGGAGCGACCGGGCCGAAGTAGACGTCCACCGATCCATCGGTGTTGACGTCGGGGC
>Ga0126306_10001212_pt1 | contig 13624 bp, 13 predicted proteins | sample Plot27_FD_92592 | JGI IMG/M metagenome (GOLD analysis project Ga0126306, IMG submission 92592) | Serpentine soil microbial communities from UC McLaughlin Reserve, CA, USA - Plot27 | ecosystem: Environmental > Terrestrial > Soil > Grasslands | place: USA: UC McLaughlin Reserve, Lake County...
CGATGATGTTTTTGTCGGCGACTGCGGTGCGGAGGTCACGGTAGGGAGAGACCTCGACGTTCCCGACGCGGCGTCCGACCTTGTCCGGATCGGTGTCGAAGACGGCGGCGATATTGATGCCGTGTTCGGCGAAGATCGGCGAGCTAGCGATCGCCTCGCCGAGCCGCCCGGCGCCGACGAGCGCGATGTTGTGCTGCCCCTGCGTCCGGAGGATCTTCCGGATCTCGCCGAGCAGCGAGTCGATGTTGTAGCCGACGCCTCGCTTGCCGAACTTCCCGAACGCCGAGAGGTCGCGGCGGATCTGCGTCGCGTTGATGTTCGTGTAGTCGGAGATCTCCTGCGAGGAGATCCGTTCCTTGCCCATCTTCTTCGCCTGCGTCAGCACTTGGAGGTAGCGAGAGAGGCGGGCCGCGACGCCGACGGTCAGCCGATCAGCCACTTTGTGACACCGCGGCCATAATGCCAGCGGTGTGGTTCAGGCCGTCAGGGAACCGTCAGTCCTGAGTTTGTGCAACCTTGCGCCGCAGCGCCGCCGGGTCGACGAAGTACACGAAGGCACGCTCGCCGTCGATCTCGACGACCGGGAGCCACTCTCGATACCGCGTTTCGAGCGCCTCGTCGCCAGTGATGTCGACCTCGTCGAAGCCCGCTCCGAGCTCGGCTCGCAGCACGCCGCGCGCCTTCTCGCACAGATGGCAACCCTCGGCGTGGAAGAGGACGACGCTAGGGATAGATCCCGCGGGTGATCGTGGCTTCGGCCACGCGTTGTACGGCGAGCCCGTACGAGGCGAGGCGCATCGCGATGCCCTTCGACTCGTGGAGCGCCCACGTCTCGTTGAACGCTCGCGTCACGATGTCGTTCAGCTTCGCGTTCACCTCGTCCTCCCTCCAGAAGTACTCCTGGAGCCCCTGGACCCACTCGAAGTACGAGACGATCACGCCGCCGGCGTTCGCGAGGATGTCCGGGAGGATGAGGACGCCGTTCTGCTCGAGGATCTCGTCGGCCGCGGGCGTGAGCGGCCCGTTCGCGCCCTCGACGACGATCCTCGCCGTGATCCGATCGGCGTTCGACTTCGTGATCACCTGCTCGAGCGCGCACGGCGCGAGCACGTCCACGTCGAGGAGGAGCAGATCGTCGTTCGAGATGGGATCGGTGCCGGGCAGCCCTCCGATCGAGCCGGTCTCGCGCTTGCGGGCGATCGCGGCCTCGATGTCGATCCCGCTCGGGTTGTGGACGCCGCCGGCCGAATCCGAGATCGCGACGACGGTGGCGCCGTCCTGCGCGACGAATCGCGCGAGGTAGCTACCGACGTTGCCGAAGCCCTGGACAGCGACGGTGGCGCCGCTCAGGGCGAGTGACTGCTTGCGGGCTGCGCCGCGCAGTACATAGAGGGCGCCGCGGGCGGTGGCTTCCTCGCGTCCTAGTGAGCCGCCGATCGCGAGCGGCTTGCCCGTGACGACACCGAGCACCGAGTGGCCCTTGTTCATCGAGTACGTGTCGAAGATCCAGGCCATGACGCGAGAGTCCGTCCCCACGTCCGGCGCAGGAATGTCCTTCTCGGGACCGATCTCGTTGATGATCTCGCTCGTGAAGCGGCGCGTCATCCGCTCGAGCTCGCGAGGTGCAAGTGCTTTCGGGTTGACGATCACGCCACCCTTCGCGCCGCCGAACGGAATGTTCGCGAGGGCGCACTTCCACGTCATCCACATCGCGAGCGCCTTGACCTCGTCGAGCGTGACGTCGGGGTGATAGCGGATCCCGCCCTTCGACGGCCCCCGTGCGACGTTGTGCGTGACGCGGTAGCCCGTGAAGACCTTTGTGCTGCCGTCGTTCATCTGGGTCGGGATCGAGACCTCGACCGCCTTCTTGCAGTTCGAGAGGACGTTGATCAGGTTGTCGTCGATCCCGAACTCGTCGCCGACGCTGCGCAGCTGGGCTTTGGCGATCTCGTACGGGTTCTCGCGAAGGTGCGAGGCCGGCGCCTCTTGGACGGTCGTCAAGGCAGGGCCGAGTCTATCCCGGTTCGCGTTTGACCTGGAACCGGACCACCGCGCGGGTCGGGGGGCCTCCGGCTTCGGTCGGCCAGGCGGAGAGCCGGAGGCGGTAGCGGCCGGGCTCCAGCCGCTCCCCGTCGGGATCCCGCCCAGTGATCCCGATCGCCAGATGGCCGGGGATCAGGTCGCGGAGCCTGGCCAGGAGGCCGACGCGCTCGCCGTTCGCCCGGAGCAGATCGACGTCGAGGCGGCTGACCGGCCTGATCTCCTCGCCCGCCGCGGTTCGAAGCACCTTGCCCGCGCGAAGCGTGAGTAGAGCTGGGCTGACATCGGAGGGAACGAACGCAGATTCGTTCAGCTGGATTGCCCCGATCAGACTCACGCTCGCGGGCCCGAACGTCACCGCCCAGGGGACGCGGAGGGCCGTCGTACCCTCACCGCGAAAGATCACGACTCCCTCGGCCGGCTGGCGGCCCTTCGGTTCCGTCGTCACGAGCGCCTGCACTTGCACACGACGCGTGCGACCGGGACCGAGCACGAACCGGGGGGGCCGGACCGAGAATGCGATCGTCGCCGCGCCCTTCGTCAACGCGTCCACGTCGGCGGAGAGAGCAAGCTCTCGCGTCGACACGTTGCGAACGGTGACGCGGGTCACCGACTGCCAGCCGACGTCGTCCGCGCGACCGAGCGCAAGCGAGCCGGGGCTCGTCGTGAACTCGGACGCCGCGGCGGCGCCCAGGTCGAGGAGGCCCGATCCCTGCGCGGCGAGTGAGCTTCCGGGAAGGGGGCGCGCCGTGTTCGCGAGCAGGCTCCGGAGCGCGCTTGCGTCCAACGACGGACGCGCGTGTGCGAGCAGCGCCGCCGCGCCGCCGACCACCGCAGCCGCGGCGCTCGATCCATTGACGGTGCCGAAGCGCGAGGTCCCATCGGAGTTCGCGCCGGGCTCGGACGTCGCGATCCCGACGCCTTGCGCGACGACGTCCGGCTTGACACGGCCGTCGAACGCGAGCCCGCCCGAGGAGAACGTGGAAACGCGCCGCAAGCTCGGGTTCGAGCGCACGCGCATCGACCCGATCGACAGCACTACCTCCGCGCCCCGACGCATCGACGCGATCGCCCGAAGCGCGGCGTCCCGTGAGATCCCTACGACGGGAACCGGCACCTCCTCGTCGAGGCCCAGCGAGCCGCTCGGCGTCGGCCCGTCGCCATAGACAACGATCGCGCTGGCACCCGCGCGTGCGGCGTTCATGACGGCAGCCTGTGGCGACTCGCCGGCGGGGATGAGCGCAGCGCGGCTCGCGACCTTGCTGAACCCCTTGTCGTCGAAGAATGCCCCGATCTCGGCGGCCGTGCGCCGTGGCGCCGGTAGCCCCTCGAGCGGGGCCGCGACCTGAAGGCTGAGCCGCTCACCGGGGCCCACGGCGCCACCGAGCGGGATGCGGCCGTCGAAGGCGAGCTCGAGCCCGGCGCGCAACGTGACGCGCACGTCCCGGGCGCGACGCCTGAGGTCGACCGCGCCGACGGTGAGCGCGGCCGGCGCTCCGCCGGGCCCCGCGACGCTGCCGTAGTCGCGAAGCGCAGCGCGTGAGGAGCCGAGACCGTCGTTCCCGACCGGCGCGATCACGAGCGTGTCGAGGTGGAGCGCACCTGCGACCGCTTTCGCGAGCGGCCCGTCGGCGAACGCCGAGTAGGGCTCGGCGACGCCCACCACCGCGATGCGCGCCGCGTCGTGCGCGACGCCGTCGCCGTTGGGGTCGACTGCGCGCTCGAGGCCGGCGAGGATCTGATCGGTACGCGCGTACACGGCGTAGCGGCCGGAGGCTGCTCGCTGCCACCCGGCCACCCGGATCGGCAACACCCACGCGCCGGTCGCGATGCCCGACAGGTCGGCAGGGCCACTCGCCCCGACGAGGATGCCGGCCAGCTCCGTGCCGTGGCGCTCGAGCTGCGACTCGTCGTCTGGACGCGGCGCGGCAAGCGCGAGGTCGCTCCCGCCGACGATGTCGACGCCGTCCTTGATTCTCCCGCGGAGGTACGGCTGCGCGCGGTCGACGCCGGTGTCGAGCAGCGCGACGGTCACCCCTCTGCCGTCGAAGCCCGGGAGCGCGACGTCGAGGCGGTGCCCACTCCCCGGCTGGAAATCCCGCTCCCGGAGCAGCGACGACGACACCGACGCGGGAAACGCCGAGCGCACGGGATACACGCCCTGGACCTCGGGGAGCCGCTCGAGGATGGCGATCGCACGCGGGTCGAGCGCGGCGGAGAAGCCGGCGAGCACTCGCTCGAACGTGTAGTCCGGCGTGACCGGGAGCCCTTGCACGCCGAGCTTGGACAGCACGAGCTGCTCGGCCGCCCTGGCCTGCGCCGTCCAGCGGCGCTGGTCGGCGTCGGCTGCCCGCCCACCCGCTGCCGACACCCGTTGTGCGAGCGAGGGGGTCCTCAGGACGATGATCATCCGCTGCCCGATCGCGATCCGTGGGCGTGGTGCGCCGACGAGGCCCGCCCAGGAGACCGCGGAACGCTCGTCCGCGGTTCGCGCTTCGAACCCCCATCCCGCCGCGACGAGGACGACCGTCAGAGCCAATGCGACGAGCGCGAGCGGCCAGGCGTGGTCAGGCCGCGGAGGCGTAGGCATCCAGGCCAAGGTATCGCGGATATGGCAGCGGTTCGACGTACCGGGCCGCAGAGGCGATCATCGCGGCGTTGTCCGTGCAAAGCGGGAGCGGCGCGGCTCGGGCCGACGGCAGTGAGGCGCGCAGCTCTGAGTTGGCCGCGACGCCCCCGACGACGGCGACCCGCTCCGCTCCCAGTTGCTCGGCCGCGGCGTCGGTGCGCTCGACGAGGGCGCGGACGAGCGCCCGTTGGTAGCTGGCGGCGAGGTCCGACCTGCGTCGCTCGAGCTCCCCCGGCTCGAGCTTCTTGACCGCGTAGAGCAGCGAGGTCTTGACGCCTGAGAAGGAGAAATCCAGACCGGGAAGCTTTGCGACCGGGAACGAGAACGCCTGCGGATCGCCGTCGCGCGCCAGGCTGTCGAGCTCGGCACCGCCCGGGTAGCCGAGGCCGAGCAGCCGAGCGCCCTTGTCGAAGGCCTCCCCGACCGCATCGTCGAGGGTGCGTCCGAGAACCGCGAAGGAGCCGCGCGCCCGAACGTCCAGCAGCATCGTGTGGCCGCCGCTGGCTAGCAGGCAGAGGAAGGGCGGGTCCAGCGCGTCGGGCAGAAGGTAGAGCGAGGCGACGTGGCCGTCCAGGTGGTCCACCGGCGCCAGCGGCAGCCGGTGCGACCAGGCGAGCGCTTTCGCGGCGGAGACGCCGACGAGGAGAGCACCGATGAGGCCGGGTCCGCGAGTGACCGCCATGAGGTCGACGTCGTTCAGCGTCGCGCCCCCGTCGGACAGTGCCTGCCGAACGACGGGCAGCACGAGCTCGAGGTGCCGCCGCGACGCGATCTCGGGCACGACACCGCCGAACCGGGCGTGCAGGTCGGCCTGCGACGCGACGACGTTTGCGCGAATCTCGCCGTCGTCTGTGACGAGCGCGGCCGCGGTCTCGTCACACGACGTTTCGAGCGCCAGGATCACGCGACTCGCTGGGGTTGTGGATCGCGCCACATGATCAGCGCGTCCTCGCGGTTGTCCGTGTAGTAGCCGCGTCGGATTCCTCGGGGCTGAAAGCCGAGCCGCTGGTAGAGATTGATCGCAGCCTGGTTCGAGACCCGCACCTCGAGCGTGTAGCCTCGCCTGCCGTCTCCAACCGTGAGCTCGAAGAGCCGCTCGAGCATCGCGACCGCGACGCCCGCGCGGCGACGGGCCGGATCGACTGCGATGTTCATGACGTGCCATGCGTCGACGTACCGCGAGACGATCAGGTAGCCGACCAGCGCTTCGTCCTCGTCGTCGTCGTCGTCGTCGAGCGCGCCGAGGCAGACTGAGGACGCCTTCGAGAGCTCGCCCGCGAACATCGAGCGCGACCACGGAGTCGCGTACGACTCGCGCTCGATCCGCTCGATCTCCGCCAGATCTTTGAGCTGGAGGCGGCGGATCGTCATGGGACGCTGGGCTTCGCGTCGGGAGCCCGCAGATAGATCGGCTCGACCTCCTCGGCCGGGCCGAAGCGCTCTGCGAGCTGCACGTGAAAGCGGGCATGAGGGACGTGCGCCGGGTCGGCGTCGGGCGGGATCTCCGCGCCGTGCTCCTCGAGCGTCACGCGGTAGCGAACGGCGCCGTCGCCGACGCACGCGCGACCTCGGACGTCGACGTCCTCCGGCCGCGACACTCGCGGTTCACCGTCGAGGACGAACACCTCGCCTCGGCGGGCGTCGATCACCGCGAGCGCGGCCGGGGAACCTGCGGCGAGCGCAGCGAGCGTCGACACCCCGGCGAGCGGCACCTCGAGCGAGAACGAGAGTGCGCGGGCGGTCGCCAGCCCCATCCGGAGCCCGGTGAAGCTTCCCGGCCCGGTGCCGACGACAATGCCTTCGAGCTGCGCCGGCCGGACTCCGCCGCGCCGAAAGAGCGCGTCGACGTCCTCGAGCACGGTCACTGCGCTCGACGCAAGCTCGCCGAGCACCTCCCCGTCCCAGACGAGCGCGCTCGTGGCCGTCCGTGTCGCGGTGTCGAAGGCGAGCGTGAGCATCAGCTCATCGCTTCCAGGAGCTCGATTTCTGCCGTCTCGAGCTCGATCAACCGGTGAACCTCGTCGAGATGCCGCAAGCGGACGCGCACACGAGGGGCCGGGAGCGCGTCCTCCCCTGCCTCCGGCCACTCCACGAACGCGATCGTTCCTTCGAAGTACGGCTCGAGGTCGCCCCACTCCGCGGCGGAGACTCCGGCGAAACGGTAGAGGTCGAGGTGCGAGACGCCGTCGTAGCGGTGCCCGATCGTAAACGTCGGGCTCGTGACGGGCTGCGTGACGCCGAGCGCGCGGCAGGCACCCCGGACGAACGTCGTCTTCCCGGTGCCGAGCTCGCCGGAGACGGTCACCACGTCCCCGGGAAGGAGCACACGCGCGAGCCGTCCGGCGACGGCCTCCGTCTCCTCGGGAGAGGCGCTCTCGATCTGCACCGCCCCTAGTTTCTAGAACAGGCCGAGCTGAACCGTGGGCTCGGGAAGGGGCGCGAGCCGGAGGGCCGGCTTCGGTGCGTCGTCAGCTCCGAGCAGCTGCGGGATACGGGCGAAGTCCTCCTCGAGCACTTGTAGCATCCTCGGTGTGTAGAGCGCAGCGGCCGGGTGGTAGAGAGGGTAAAGCTGCACGCGGTTCCCGCCGAGCGTCGTCCACTGCTCTTGCCCGTGGACCCGGGTGATCCCGAGCGGCTTGCCCGTCAACAACTTCGTGGCGAAGTTCCCGAGGGTCGCGACGAGCTGCGGCTGGATCAACTCGATTTGCCGGAAGAGGTGCGACTCGCAGGCCTCGATCTCGTCCGGCTGCGGGTCGCGGTTTCCCGGCGGGCGGCACTTGAGCACGTTGGCGATGTAGACGTCGGCGCGCTCGAGCCCGATCCCCGCGAGCAGCTTCTCGAGCAGCTTCCCTGCCTGGCCGACGAAGGGGAAGCCCTGCTGGTCCTCATGGAAGCCCGGCGCCTCGCCGACGAACATCAGCTCGGCGTCCGGGTTCCCCGCGCCGAACACGACCTGCGTGCGCCCCTCCGCGAGCCGGCAGCGGGTGCAGGTGGAAACGGCCTGCTCGAACGAGGCGAGCTGCTGAATCCGCTGTTCAGTGACCTGGACTGGGACCGCCACCGGGGCGGAGTGTACGCCTGCGTCCGGACGCTAGACTGCAGGCGGCCCGGTATCCACCACGGAACTGGAGCGATGATCGAGACAGCCCAGATCGTCGGCGCGTCCGGACGCGTCGGCTCCGCGCTCGCCGCGCGCCTGACGGAGCGGGGCGTCGCAGTGCGCGAAGCCGGCGCGGAGCTCGTCCTTCTCACCGTCCCCGACACGGCGATTGCCGAAGTGGCGCGAGGCATCGAGCCCGGGCCATGGGTCGCGCACACGAGCGGCGCGACCTCGCTCGCGGCACTCGACCCACACGTGCGCCGCTTCGGCCTCCACCCGCTGCAGACGTTCACGCACCAGCGCGGATCGGAGCAGCTGGACGGCGCCCATGCGGCGGTCGTCTCCGAGTCGCCGGAAGCACGCCACGTCGGCTGGTGGCTCGCACAGCTGCTCGGGCTCGAGCCCTTCGACCTCGAAGAGGACGCGCGCCCGCTCTACCACGCCGGCGCCGCGATCGCGTCGAACTACCTCGTCACGCTTCACCGCGTCGCCTCAGAGCTCTTCGAGGCTGCGGGCGCGCCGTCGGCAGGGCTCGCGCCGCTGATGCGGCGCACGATCGACAACGGGTTCGAGCTGACCGGACCGATCTCGCGTGGCGACTGGGCGACTGTCGAGCGACATCGCGTCGCGATCCGCGGCTCGCGCCCCGAGCTCGAGGCGTTGTACGACGTGCTCGCCGAGGCGACGACGCCGTGAAGATCGTGCGGACGATTGCTGAGCTGCGCGCCGAGCTCGAGCCGCGCCGTCGCGAGACGATCGCGCTCGTGCCGACGATGGGGGCCTTCCACGAGGGCCACCTCGCCCTGTTCCGCGTCGCGCGTGCCGAGGCGGACGTCGTGGTCGCTTCACTCTTCGTCAACCCCGCCCAGTTCAGCGAGCGCGCCGACCTGAACGGGTACCCGCGCGACGAAGCGCGCGACGCCGTGCTCGCGGAGGGCACGGGGGTCGACCTGCTCTTCGCACCCGGCGCGGAGGAGATGTATCCGCCCGGGTTCCAGACCTGGATCGAGGTGGAGCAGCTCGGCGCGCGACTGGAGGGCGTGCACCGTCCCGGCCACTTCCGGGGCGTCGCGACCGTTTGCCTGAAGCTCTTCAACATCGTCCGCCCTCGGCGCGCGTACTTCGGCCAGAAGGATGCGCAGCAGATCGCCGTCCTCAGGCGAATGATCCGTGACCTCGACCTGGAGCTCGAACTCCGCGTCGTGCCGACCGTGCGCGACGCCGACGGGCTCGCGCTCTCGTCGCGAAATGCGCGTCTCTCCCCGGACGAGCGCGAGCGCGCTCGCTCCCTCCCCCGTGCGCTCGCGACGAAGGACGCGGAGAGGGCCCGCGACCTCCTCCGTGGGCTCGACGTGGACTACGTCGAGATCGCGGACTTCGAGCCGCGCGTCCTCGCCGCGGCCGTCCGCGTCGGCAACACCCGTTTGATCGACAACGTCATCCTGGAAGGAGACACCGAATGAGCAGCCCCGCACCCCGCTACGCGTCGTGGACGCACGGCAAACTGCCGCTCCCGGAGCTCGCCGAGCTCAAGCGGCGCGGCGAGAAGATCGTGATGGTGACTGCGTACGACGCGCCGAGCGCGCGCCTCGCCGACGCGGCGGGCGTCGAGCTGATCCTGGTCGGCGACTCCGCCGCGATGGTGATGCTGGGCGATGACTCGACCGTGCCCGCGTCGATGGACGAAATGCTGATGCTGACCCGCGCAGCGACACGCGGTGCCAAGCGGCCGCTCGTCGTCGGCGACCTGCCGTTCGGCTCGTTCCAGGTCTCGGACGAGCTCGCGCTCGAGAACGCGATCCGCTTCGTCAAGGAGGCGAGCGCCGACGCCGTCAAGCTCGAAGGCGCCGGGCCGATGCTCTCGCGCGTGCGGGCGATCGTCGGGGCAGGCATCCCCGTGATGGGGCACATCGGATTGACCCCGCAGTCCGCCACCGCGCTCGGCGGCTTCAAGGCGCAGGGCCGAACGGCCGAACAGGCACGCAAGCTCGTCGCGGACGCGCGCGAGCTCGAGGCCGCCGGCTGCTTCGCCGTCGTGCTCGAGGCGGTCCCGGCGGCGGTCGCCGCGGAGGTGACCCGAGCGCTCACGATCCCGACGATCGGGATCGGCGCGGGCCGCGAGTGTGACGGGCAGGTGCTCGTCTGGCATGACCTGCTCGGGCTCTACGAGGGCCGTGCGCCGCGCTTCGTGAAGCGCTACGCCGACCTCGGGACCGAGATCAGGCGCGCACTCGAGACCTACGCCGAGGAGGTCCGCGGCGGGCGTTTCCCAGAGGACCAGCACACCTACGCGATGCCTGAGGAGGAACTGGAAGCCTTCTTCGCAGCGCGCTAGGGACGCGTCGTCTATCGTCCTGCGGCGATGGTCGTGCCTCCCAAGCGGAGACGTTGGGCAGGCCCGGGCGCGGAGGCGGCGCTCGTGCTCGTCGTGATCGGGCTGCTCTTCGTGTCCGCGCTCGCCGGGTTCCTCGTCGGACGCGAAAGCGCAGAGGACGACGACTCGCCTGCCGTCGCACAGACCGAGACGACGGCGTCCGAGCCCGCGACGACCGAAGCCGCGACGACCGAAGCCGCGACGACCGAAGCCGCGACGACCGAGGCGACCCAGACCGAAAGCGAGCAGGCCGACGGCGCCGCGGTGTTTGCTGAGGCAGGCTGTGGAGGCTGCCATACGTTCGGACCCGCGAACTCCAACGGGACGGTCGGTCCCCGACTCGATGGGATCGACCTGAGCAAGGACGAGATCGCACAGCAGGTCCGCAACGGGGGCGGCGGCATGCCACCCTTCGGCGACCGACTCAGCGACGCCCAGATCGAGGCGGTCGCCGACTACGTCGAGAACGGCTAGCCGAGCGCGCTCAGGAGAGCCAGTGCCGGAAGGGCGAGCGCGGGAATCGCGGCAGCCAGCGCGCGCGCGATCGACCAGCCGTGATAGGCGCGCAGACCGACGACGAGCAGCCCTCCGCACCACACGAGCGCCGCGACCTCGATCGCCTCGAACAGATGGTTCCCGGCTCCGGTGTCCGAACCACCCGTGCGGAACGGGTCGAGCCCGTAGATCGCGATCCTCAGAAGCCAGACCAGCAGGGAGAGCGCGAGCGGGACAACCGCGAAGCCGAGGATCTGGCGCGCCCGCCCGAACGACGCATCGGAGCCCGCCGCGCGCGCACCGGCGTACACGAGAAAACCAAGTAGGAAGTAGCCGACGAGCCCGTACAAACCTCCGGCAATGAAGGCAACGACTGCGAGCGTCAGCCCGTCGAGCTCGAAGTCGTCGAGCGCGTGCGCGAACGCGTTCGTCCCGAGCACGGCCGCGATCCCGGCGAGCAAGACGATCGCGAGCAGCGGTTCGGATCGGAGATCGTCATCCTCGGCGCGCAAGGCTGCGAAGACCTCGCCCGGTCGCCGCAGGACGAGCAGCGTCCGCTTCCACCATTCCCGCTGCACGGCGAGAAGCGTAGAGCTAGGCAGCGGCAGCGGCGGGGGCAGCCTCGGCCTTCGCCGGCAGCACGCCGCGGAGGAACTGGCCCGTGAAGCTCTCCGGTACCTCCGCGATCTGCTCCGGCGTGCCGGTGGCGACCACTTCGCCGCCGGCCTCGCCGCCCTCGGGGCCGAGGTCGACGATCCAGTCCGCCTGCTTGATCACGTCGAGGTTGTGCTCGATCACGAGCACGGTGTTGCCGCTGTCGACGAGCCGCTGCAGCACCTCGAGCAGCTTCTCGATGTCCGCGAAGTGGAGTCCGGTCGTGGGCTCGTCGAGGATGTAGAGCGTCCGGCCGGTCGCGATCTTGCTCAGCTCGGACGCAAGCTTGACGCGCTGCGCCTCCCCGCCTGACAGCGTCGTTGCCGGTTGCCCCAGCTTGATGTAGTCGAGCCCGACGTCGTGCAGCGTCTGGAGTCGCCTGCGCAGCTTCGGGATCTTGGCGAAGAACTGCAGCGCCTCCTCGACCGACATCTCGAGCACGTCGGCGATCGACTTGCCCTTGAAACGAACCTCAAGCGTCTCGCGGTTGTAGCGCGCGCCCTTGCACGTCTCGCAAGGCACGTAAACGTCGGGCAGGAAATGCATCTCGATCTTGATCTGCCCGTCGCCCTTGCACGTCTCACAGCGGCCGCCGCGGACGTTGAACGAGAAACGCCCCGGCTTGTAGCCGCGCACCTTCGACTCCGGCGTGAGCGAGTAGAGCTCGCGAATGTGGTCGAAGAGCTTCGTATAGGTCGCAGGGTTCGAGCGCGGCGTCCGGCCGATCGGCGACTGGTCGATGTCGATCACCTTGTCGAAGGCCTCGATTCCCTCGACCCCAGCGTGCTCGCCGGGCTTCGTGCGCACCCGGTGGAGCCGGTTCGCGAGCGCCTTGTGGACGATCTCGTTCACGAGCGTCGACTTCCCGGAGCCCGAGACGCCCGTGACCGTGACGAACTTGCCGACCGGGAACTCGACGTCGATTCCCTTCAGGTTGTGCTGGCTCGCGCCGAGCACGCGGAACGAGCCGAGATCCTCCGTGCGCCGCTCTGGGATTGCGATCCGGCGCTTGCGCGCGAGGAACTGGCCGGTGATCGAGGCCTTGTTCTTCTCGACGCTGCTCGCGGTCCCCTCGGCGACGACGTGCCCTCCGTGCTCCCCCGCTCCCGGGCCCATGTCGACGAGCCAGTCCGCGCTCCGCATCATCTGCTCGTCGTGCTCGACGACAAGCACCGTGTTGCCGAGGTCGCGCAACCGCTCGAGGGTTCCGATCAGCTTGTCGTTGTCGCGTTGGTGGAGGCCGATCGACGGCTCGTCGAGGATGTAGAGCACCCCCACGAGCTGCGAGCCGATCTGCGTCGCGAGCCGGAGCCGCTGTGCCTCGCCCCCGGAGAGCGTTGCTGCGGCGCGGTCGAGCTGGAGATACCCGACCCCGACGTCGTCGAGGAACGTGAGCCGCGCACGGATCTCTTTCAGGATCCGCTCCCCGATGAGACGCTCGGTGTCGGTGAGCTCGAGCTCCTCGACGAAGTTGATTGCGCGCGTCACGGACATCGTCGAGAACTCGTGGATGTTCAGACCGCCGACCGTGACCGCCAGCACCTCCGGCTTGAGCCGCGCGCCATTGCACACCGGACACGGGCGAAACGACATGTACTCCTCGATCCGTTCGCGCTGCGTCGAGCTGTCGGTCTCGCGGTAGCGGCGCTGGAGGCTCGAGACGATCCCCTCCCACGCGAGCATGTACGCCCGTCGGCGCCCCATCCGGTTGCGGTAGGTGACGTAGACCCGCTCGCCGTCGGTGCCGTAGAGGAAGCGGTTCTGCTGCTCCTCCGTCAAGTCCTGCCACGGCGCGTCGAGGTCGATCTCCCACTTGTCGGCGACCGCCTGGATCACCGACTCGTAGAAGCTCGAGTTGCCGACCGCCCACGGGACGAGCGCGCCTTCCCCGATCGAGAGCGTCGGGTCGGGAACGACGAGGTCCGGGTCGATCTCCTGCTGCGCGCCGAGGCCGGTGCAGCGTGGGCACGCGCCGTGCGGCGAGTTGAACGAGAAGATGCGCGGCTCGAGCTCCGGTAGCGACACGCCGTGCTCGGGGCATGCGAAGTTCTCGGAGAAGAGGAGATTGTCGCCGTCGACGACGTCGATTGCGACGAGACCTTCGGCAAGTGCCGCTGCCGTCTCGATCGACTGAGACAGTCGGTGCCGAAGGTCCGGCTTCATCACGAGGCGGTCGACGACGACCTCGATCGTGTGCTTGAACTTCTTGTCGAGGATGATCTCCTCCTCGAGCTCGTGGAGCACCCCGTCGACCTTCACACGTGTGAAGCCCTCGCGGCGGAGCTCCTCGAAGACGTCCTTGTACTCGCCCTTGCGATCGCGGACGACCGGC
>Ga0126306_10001213_pt1 | contig 13623 bp, 13 predicted proteins | sample Plot27_FD_92592 | JGI IMG/M metagenome (GOLD analysis project Ga0126306, IMG submission 92592) | Serpentine soil microbial communities from UC McLaughlin Reserve, CA, USA - Plot27 | ecosystem: Environmental > Terrestrial > Soil > Grasslands | place: USA: UC McLaughlin Reserve, Lake County...
CCTGGCTGCGCGACCGGCGCTGGGCGCCCGTGGTACGCCTCCTGCGTCCCGAGCTGGGGCTGCTGCAGATGGCCCCCCGGTCGGTGGTGGAGCGCGTGGTGCGCCGGCTGATCCCCGGCGGCGGGAATGACGGCTGGGCTGCGGCCGGCGTGGACGAGTTCCTGCGCTCGTACCTCACCGCGCGCGGACGGGCCGCCTTCTACGCGTCGGCGCGCAGCATCTACCTCGACGAGCCGCACGGCGAGGACGGGTTCTGGACCCGGCTCCGCGGCCTCTCGCCCGACGCCCTGTTCGTGTGGGGACGCCGCGACGCCCTGGTGCCGATCGGCTTCATGAAGCACGTGGAGCGGGCGCTGCCGGCAGCTCGGCACGTGGAGCTCGACTGCGGCCACGTGCCGCAGATGGAGCGCCCGCGCGAGACGCACGCGGCGATGGAGCAGTTCCTCAGCGGTCGCTGAGCATCGCCCACTGCGGTACAACGTGCATGTGAGCTTCCCACCCGGCCCCCGGCTCCCACGCCTCGTCCAGGCGGCGCGGGTCACGGCCGGGCCGTACTCGTGGATGCAACGGCGGCGCGAGCGCTACGGCGACGTGTTCAGCTCGTACTTCCCGTTCTTCGGCCGGGTGGTCTACGTGGCGGACCCGGCGCTGATCAAACAGGTGTTCACCGGCGCCCCGGAGGTGTTCCACGCCGGCGAGGCCAACGCCACCGTGCTCGGCGACGCGCTCGGCGAGCACTCGCTGCTCACGCTCGACGAGGGGCGACACCTCTCGCAGCGCAAGCTGCTGCTACCGCCGTTTCACGGGGAGTCGGTGCGCCGGTACGTCGAGGTGATGGCGGAGGCGACGGCGCGCGAGGTCGAGCGATGGCCGGTGGGGCGCGCGTTCGCGCTGCGGCCGCGCATGCAGGCGATCACGCTCGAGGTGATCCTGCGTGCGGTGTTCGGGGTGCGCGACGACGAGCGAATGGATCGGTTCCGCGAGCGGATCCCCCGCCTCGGCGAGCTGTCGAGCGTGCTCGACTGGCTGCCGTTCATGCAGCGCGACCTCGGCGGCATCACGCCGGCGGCGCGCTTCCGGCGGGCGGTGGCGGCGGTGGACGAGCTGATCTACGCGGAGATCGCCGACCGGCGCGCGCTGGGCGTCGCCGCCTCGGAGCGTGACGACGTGCTGACACTGCTGCTCTCGGCCCGCCACGAGGACGGGTCCCCGATGTCCGACGTGGAGCTGCGTGACGAGCTGATGACCCTGCTGACGGCGGGGCACGAGACCACCGCAACGGGGCTGTCGTGGGCGTTCGAGCGACTGCTGCGAACGCCCCGGGTGCTGGCGCGCGTGGTCGACTCGCTGGAGGACGACGAGTATCTGGACGCGGTGGTGAAGGAGACGCTGCGCGTGCGCCCGGTGATCGTCGACGTGGCGCGCAAGCTCACCCGCGACGTGGAGCTGGCGGGCTGGAGGCTGCCGGCCGGCACACTCGTGCTCCCGGCGATCGCGGCGGTGCACGTGCGGCCGGACCTCTATCCCTCCCCCAGGGAGTTCAAGCCGGAGCGCTTCCTCGACGGGGCGGCGGAGTCATACGCCTGGATCCCGTTCGGCGGCGGGGTGCGACGGTGCATCGGAGCATCGTTCGCGCAGGTGGAGATGCGCGTGGTCCTGCGTGAGGTGCTGCGCCGCGTGCGGCTGCGCGCGCCATCGGCACGGCCGGAGCGAGCGCAGGTGCGCCACGTGACGGTGGTGCCCGCGCGGGGGTGCCGGGTGGCGGTCACGGAGCGGGTGGCGGAGCCGGTCGCGACGGACCCGGTGGCGGCCACGGTCTAGAGGCCGGCCAGCTCGAGCACCTCGCTCGCCGGGCGCCCCAGGTCGTCGAGGGCGCGCGCCAGCTCCGCGCCGGCGAGCTGTTCCACCTTCGCGCGGAGCGCCTCAGCGTCCATCGGCCTGTCGGGCGAGCCCAGCGCCGCCTTCACGCGCGCGAGCTCCTCGTCGCGGGCGTGCAACACGAACTCCGATTCGAGCAGGGCGGGGTCGGTCCGCACCTCGATCTGCCGCGCCCGCTCCACCGCGGTGGGGTCCACACCCTCGAAGCTCTCAACCACGGGCGGCCCGTGCAGCAGCGTGTAGGCGGTCAGGTACGGGATCGAGAACTTGGCCTGGAGACCGTCGGCGGGTTCGGGCCCGACGGCCGCGGCCTGGAGCGAGACTGGATGGACGGTCACGGTCAGCCGCTCCGGCGCCCGGTCGCGGATGGTCGCGGCGGCCTCGATCGCGCCGTGGGTCTGGAGGCAACAGGGCCACGCCTTGATCCAGTTCCGCTCGATCGCGCGCTCACGGGGATCGGGCTCGGCGAAGGTCCCACCCGTGGCCTGCTCGAAGCCGCGGGAGGCGTCGGGCAACGGCACCCGGGCGCCCGCCGCCGCAAGACGGGCCGCCTCGGTGCCAGAGGCGGCCGCGAGGCCGACCTGCAGCGACTTGCCGTCGGACCCGAAGGCCGCCCGCAGCCCGGCCGCGCGGAGCAGGGCGATGGCGACGGCGGCGTCGCTGGGTGCATCGAGCAGCGCGGCGGCCGTCACCGCGGCCCCGACCCCGCCGCAGACGGCGGTGGAGTGCCAGCCGCTGTCATAGAGGGCCGGATGGCTCGCCCGCGCGACGGCGCCCATCGCCTCGAAGCCGGCGGCGTAGGCGGCGAGGGCGTCTGCGACGGTGAGGTCCCGCTCGGCGGCGAGCACGAGCGCCGCCGGCGCGGTCGGCGCGCTGAGATGGGCGATGCCGGGGAGGTAGGTGTCGTCGAAGTCGAGCACGTGCCCCGCCGTGCCGGCGGACGCGACCTGGTCGCCGAGCGTCCGGGCGGCCCGGGCGGCGGGCTCCTCGCGTCCGCGGGCGGCGCAGGCGAGCCAGTCGAGCAGGGCGGTCGCGTAGCGGGGGTCGGGGGCGACCGGGCTCGCGCCTGCCTCGTCCAGCCGCGACCGGAAGGCGCCCGCTCCCACCACCTCTGCCCCGCGCTCATGCACGCGCGCGGCAAGTTCGCTGTCGGAGGTCACCACCCGAAGCGTGCCCGGGTCATCGGCGCGCTCCACGAGCGCGACGATGTCATCGTCCGCCGCGTTGCGACCGCGCCGCGACGCGAAGCGCACCTCCACCCCGTCGCCCTCGACGCCGAAGGGTCGGCCGTCGAACACCACGGTCACCGGCTCGCCGAGGCTGCGCAGCTCCTCCACCAGCTCGCGCATGGCACGGGGGCGGTTGCGCCACCAGCCCGTCGGGCGCGACCCGATCACGTTCATCCCGTCGACGATCCAGCGGGTCACGAGAGGCCGGTCAGCCGCTCGCTCTCATCCCAGAGCCTGCGGCGGGCGTCGGCGTCGTATGCCTGGGCATGTGCCCTCGACTCGCGCGTGCCGTCGAAGAAGCGGCCGCTCACGTCGTCGAGGTCCGGGTCCGTGACCAGGCGCAGCGTGGCCTCCACCCCCTCTTCCACCGAGCTCATCGGGCTGGCCGGGCCCTCACGCACCATCTTGGTGTCCATCAGGGTGGCCGGATGGAGGGCGTTCACGGTCACATGGCGGCCGTCGAGCCGCTCGGCCAGCTCGATCGTGAACAGGATCTGGGCCAGCTTGCTCTGTGCGTAGGCGCGAAACGGCTCGTAGCCGTGGTCGAGCATGAGGTCGTCGAAGTCGAGCGGTGCCTGACCCACGGACGCCACGTTCACGATCCGCCCCGGCTCGCGCAGCTTCGGCAGCAGCAGCTGCGTGAGAAGAAAGTGCGAGAGGTGGTTCACGGCGAACGTGAGCTGGTAGCCGTCGGCGCTCTGCATCCCCGGCTCCACCATGCCGAGGCCCGCGTTGTTCACGAGCGTGTCGAGCTGGTCGATCTCGGCAGCCAGCCGGCGCACCTGGTCGAGCGATGCCAGGTCCGCCACGAACGCCCCGGCAGCGCCGACCTCGCTCGCTGCGGCCTCCACCCTCGCGGGGTCGCGCCCGTGCACGAGCACACTCGCGCCGCGCTCCGCAAGCTCGGCGGCCAGGCGACGCCCGAGCCCATCGGTCGAGCCGGTCACGAGGATGGTCTGCTCCTCCGACGGCCTCATCGACGACGCCTGACGTAGAAGACGAGGCCGGCCACGATGAGCAGTCCGGCGAGCGCCTGGAGGCCGAGGGAGACGCCAGCGCCCTCGTCCTCGGTGGCGTTGCGGATGATGCCGAAGAGCACGGTCGCGCCGAAGAAGACGACGAGGGTCCAAAGAAGCGTGTTCCGGTCCACCGGAGGCACACCCTAGTCTCGTGGCCCCGTGACCTCCCGCCCCGTCCTCGCCGGCATCCTCGGCGCTCTGGTGATCGCCTTCTCGGCGATCCTGGTGCGGCTCGCGGACGTGTCGCCGATCACGGCCGCGCTGTTCCGCTGCGCCTACGCGTTGCCGGTGCTGGGCGCACTCGCCTGGGTGGAGTACCGGCGCTTCGGTCCGCGCAGCCGCAAGGAGCGCCTGCTGGCCCTCGCGGCGGGCATCCTCTTTTCGGCCGACCTGATCGCGTGGAATCACTCGATCAATGCGGTCGGGGCGGGGCTGGCCACGGTGCTCGGCAACATCCAGGTGGTGCTGGTGGGGCTGATCGCGTGGGCCGTGCTCGGGGAGCGGCCCGAGAACCGCACTCTGATCGCGATCCCGGTGGTGTTCCTCGGGGTCGTGCTGATCTCGGGCGTGGTCGGAGCGGGCGCGTACGGCGACGATCCTGCGCTCGGAGTCATCTTCGGCGTCCTCACAGCGATCTTCTACGCGTTCTTCCTGCTGATCCTGCGCCGGGGTAACGCGGATCAGCGCCGGCCCGCCGGGCCCCTCTTCGACGCGACCCTCGTGGCCGCGGTCTGCTCGGCGCTGGCGGGCGTGGTCACGGGCGAGGTGGACTGGGTGCCCGACCTGGAGGCGCAGGGCTGGCTCGTGCTGCTCGCGCTCTCCTCGCAGGTGCTGGGCTGGCTGCTGATCTCCGTGTCCCTGCCGCGGCTGCCCGCGGTGCTCACGTCGGTCCTCCTGATGCTGCAGCCGATGGCCACGGTACTGCTGGGCGCCGTGCTGCTGTCCGAGGCGCCCTCGGCGGTGCAGCTGAGCGGCGTGGCCGTGGTACTGGCCGGCGTGGCGTTCGCGACGATCGGTCCGCGGGCCAGGCAGCCCGACCTGGCCTGACACAATCGCACCCATGCCGCATTACCAGCGCGCGGGCTGGTTCACCAAGAACGTGTTCAACCGGATCGTGGCGTTCCTCACGCGCCGCGGCGTCAGCGTCGCCGGCTCGCGCGTGCTGGAGGTGCCCGGCCGCACGACGGGCGAGCCGCGCCGGACCCCCGTCAACCCGTTGACGTTCGAGGGCGAGCGCTACCTGGTCGCCCCGCGCGGGCACACACAGTGGGTGCGCAACCTGCGGGTGAGCGGGAGCGGGCGACTGCTCGTGGGGCGCCGCGCGGAGCTCTTCACGGCCAGCGAGCTGCCGGATGACGAGAAGCCGCCGCTGCTGCGCGCCTATCTCAAGCGCTGGAAGTGGGAGGTCGGACAGTTCTTCGGGGGCGTCGGGCCCGACGCGCCCGAGGAGGAGCTTCGGCGCATCGGGCCCGATCACCCGGTGTTCCGGCTCGGACCCCCGCCCGCCGCGTAGCCGCAAGCAGCCGGCTAGGCGACAGCCTGGAGCGGCACCTCGGCCGGGCGCGGGTGGCGAAGCAGGGCGCCGTCCTCGGCGACCTCGTACGTCCCCACCCGCTCGAGCGGCGGGGAGTACGCGTGGAGGGTGACCGCGGGCCCCTCGCCGGTGTGGCGAACGCGGTGGATGGCCTCGCGCGCGATCGTCACGACGTCGCCCCGCGTAAGCGTCGCCTCGACCGTGCCGGTGAGGGCGAGCCGCTGCTCGGTTACCTCGCCCTCGAGCACGCCGACCGCGGCGGCGCTCTGATCGTGGTCGTGGAAGCCGGTGTCGTGACCGTTCATCCAGCAGACGACGTACAGCTCGATCTGGTCGTCGCGGTGCAGCAGCGCGTACACGCGCTCGTCCTCCTCGTGGCGCACAAGCGGGCGCCAGAGCTCGGGATGGTTGGCCCAGCCCTCGACCACCTGCTCGAGATCGGCAAGGGCGATCGTCACGCTCATACCGGCACCCACGTGTAGCCGAGTGCGCGGGAGGCGGCGTTTCTTCGAACCAGGTCGGCGAAGCCGTCGCTGAATGCCTCCCTGACGGGATCGGCGGTGTCCGGGCCGACCGGGTAATCGGTGCCGTGCACGAGCTGGGCGATCCCGACGGCGGTGGCCATGGCGCGGACGGCGCGCGGGCCGTACGACGAGGTGTCGTAGAAGGTGAGGTCATCGCGGAGGGCCTGCTCGCCGGCGGGGGCACCGCGGTCGGTGGTGCGCTCGGCATGGAGGGGCGCGAGTCCCGCGAGGAGGGCGAAGATGGCGCGGAGTTGCGGGAGCTGCGGGCGAATCTCGTGATGGAAGGCGTGCCAGGCGGCGTGCTGCTGGGCGACGTAGTCGGTTGTCGGGGCCCACCACGCGGGCTCCGTCGTGCGGCGGTGGGCGGGGCCGGGATGGATGAAGACCGGCGCGCCGGCGTCGGCGATGGCCTCGAGCACAGGAAGCGCCTGCCCTGCCTGCTGCGGCGATGCCAGCCGCGTGGCAGGGAGGCACACCCCCGCCGCGCCATCAGCGATCGCCTCGCGGGCGATCGCCGCCTCGTCCTGGCCCGTCAGCGCGGCGGGGGTCGCGGACCACCAGCCGAGGCCGGCTGGGAGAGACTGAGCCGCCTCGTGCCAGGCCGCTATCGCGGCCAGCGCGGCCCGCGGAGGCAGAGCCTCCGTGCCAACGGGCGAGGAGAGGGCCACCAGCGCGCGATCAACGCCGAGTCGTGCGGTCCGCTCCTCGGGATCGTGGTCCGCAGGATCGATCTCGAAGGACGGCTCACCCTCGAGATCGACTCGCCAGCGTCCCTCCTGCCACCGAGCCCTCGGCACCGCCGAGCGGCTCTCGAGGACCCTTAGAACGGCTTCGGGCCAGAGATGCTGGTGGACGTCGATCGACCTCATGCGGGCACTGTAGCGCATTGTCCATAAAGTCGGTCGAGATTACATAGTTTGGCCCTCTAGGGTTTCGATCCATCCAAGGCTTCGAGTACACGACGCGCGCTATCGGACCGACGATCTACCGGCCCGGGATTGCCGGCAGCGGAGAACCCGTCCTCCTCCTCCACGGCTTCCCGCAGACGCACTACTGCTGGCATCGCGTCACCCCGGCGCTCGCGCAGGGCAACACCGTCGTCGTATGCGACCTCAAGGGCTACGGCGAGAGCCGCTCCGAGCCCGGTGGTCCCCTGGGTCAGGGGTACAGCAAACGCGAGATGGCGGCCGAGCTCGTGGAGCTCATGGCACAGCTGGGGTTTGAGCGCTTCTCGGTCGTGGGGCACGACCGTGGCGGTCGCGTCGCCTACCGCATGGCGCTCGACTATCCGGACAGGGTTGGGCGTCTCGCCGTCCTCAACATCGTCCCGACCGGGGATCAGTTCGAGCGGATGGCGGGGGACGCCTCGATCGACTACTACCCCTGGTTCTTCCTGGCCCAGCCGCCGCCGTTCGCGGAACGGCTCGTCAGCGCCAGCGCCGAGTACTTCCTGCGCCATACGCTGGATTCGTTCGCCGGGACGCCCGACGCCATCTCGCCGGAGGCCGCCGACCGGTACCTGCGCGCGTTCACCCCAGAGGTCATCTCGGCGATGTGCGCGGACTATCGAGCGGCCTTTCACATCGACCGGCCGATGGACGTCGAGGATCGGCGAGACGGAAACAAGATTCGGTGTCCGGTCCTTGTGCACTGGGGCGCGGATGAGGGCTCCCTGGCCGACGGTCCCCTGGCTGTCTGGCGGCGGTGGGCCGAGGACCTGCAGGGAGGTTCTCTGCCGTCCGGTCACTTCATCGCGGAGGAGGCGCCGGAGGAGCTCCTCGCCTCACTGCGAGGCTTCTTGTGAGGGAGACGCCATGAACCCGCCCGATCCCCAGCAGCTGCTCACCGCCCTGACCACCGAGCACTTCACGCTTCAGGGCGCAAGGTCTCAGACGATGAGCGAGAGCTCCGCGCGCGCCTCGGTCTACGGCATGGCGATCAATCGGATCCGCAACTACTACCAGCAGCTTGCGGGCGATCAGGCGGACCTGTTCCTGCTCTCCGGGCATGACGACGCGGTGGGCGTGTTCGCGAACATGGGCCTGCCGCTCGAGAACCGCAGCCCTGTCTTCGCCTTCTCCAGCGCCGTGGCGGTGATCAACAGCGTGGTCGGCGGGAGCGCCGTCGCGATTGCGCTTGGTGCCCTGGTCGACGCCTCGCTCGGTCTGGCCGCCGGCGTCGGCGCCGTAGCGGCACTCGTCTCGATGGTCGCAGGGTGCGGTATGCCGATCGCCTGCTCGACGCCAGCGCCGCCCAGGCCGAACCCCTCTTTCCGTCGCCCTCGTCCCCGGCTCGGGGCTAGCGCGTGGAACGGGCAGACGCCTCGAACAGGCGCCAGGGGGTGGCGGGCTCACCGTCAAGGGCGAGCGTCCACCGCTCGCTGAACGTGGTCGCCCGGTCCTTCGAGCCCGACAGCACGGCCGCAGTGTCCCGGTCCTCCACGTAGCGGCGGCCACCCACCTCGACCTCGACCGTCATCGTCGCCGGCTGGCGCTCCACGTCCACGGCGGCGATGTGGATCCGCTTGACCAGGGGACCTCGCACCACGAGCCGCGTCTTCCGCGAGGCGTCCCCTCCGTACAGCAGAGCCTCCACTGCCTCGCGGGACGCCACGGCCGACAGGGGCGCGTCCTCGCCATCGACCGCCTCAGCCCACGCCGCTACCGCCCGGCGCGCCGCCGCCTCGAGCACGTCCGGCGCAAAGCGCGCGTCCGCCAGCGAGAGATCCAGCGCCCGTGCCCGGGCGTCGCCGTCGAAATCGACCTCGGCGAGATCCGCCGTGGTGAATCCGGGGGGCAGGCCGTCTGCCACCGCCAGCTCGGTCAACGACTCGTCCTGCAGGCGCTGCGTATCCGACCACGGTGAGGCCACGATCTCGGCGTCCAGGTGGTGGTCTCCCTCGCCGGACTGCTCGATCGAGGCCACGGTCCAGCCCTTGCCTCGGCGCGCCAGGGTCCAGTACTCCAGCGGCGTGATCTCCTCGTCCGACGACTCCTTGCGCATGATCTTCCGACCCGTGCGGTCCACCACGTAGGCGCTCAGCCGCGCCCTGACCCTCACGACCACGCGGTCCTCCGTGTCGTCCTCCCGGTTGACCAGCCCGACGTACTCGATCGCCGGCGGCTCGAGCACCTTCACTCGGTTGTGCCAGCCCTTCTTCTCGAAGTCGTCCAGGCGGCGATTCCATTCGACCAGCAGGTCGTCCCCGACGAGCGAAGCGAGCCGCTCCCGGTCGCGTGCGTCCCAGGCCTCCTGACACGCCACGAAGAGCTTGCGCGCCTCACCCTCGAGCTCCGAGGCCGCGAAGTACGGGTCGTCCTCCGCCGCCTCCGCGGAGGCGGTCCGCACCCGCCCCCGGCGCCTGCGGATCTTCCGCCGGAAGCGGATGGTCTGGATCGCGACCAGCAGGAGCACGATTCCGATGCCGACGGCGATCACGATGCCCACGACCGGGTCGCCAGAGCCGCCCGACCCCGAGCCGCCGCCGCCCGAGAAGCCCCCGCCCCCACCGCCGCCGCCCCCACCGCCGCCGAATCCCGAGCTGCCGCCACCGGCCTGCGCGAGCGCGTCAGCGGCCGAGGCAGCCACCAGAAACGCGGCAAAAATCACGGAACGTGCGGCCTGGATCACGGCTGGCCATGCTACGGACGGCCGCGAACGGTCGCCAGGGGGCGTGGACCAATGTTAGGTTCGCCCCACTTGGTGGCTCGCGCGGCAGGAACCCGAAGCAGGGCGGGGTACGCGACGGCGGTCGTGCTCGTCCTCGCCCTGCCCGCCGGCGCCTCGGCGCAGGTCGTCGAGCCCGTGTCGGTCTCGCAATCCGTGAGCGTTCCCGCCGGGGGGACCCGCTCGCTCACCGTCTCCTGCCCCGGGAGCGCCGTGGCCGTCGGCGGGGCGCCCACATCTTTCACGTCAGCCAGCTCCATCCCCACGGCCGACCCGCGCGAGTGGACGTTCCGCTTCTCGGCAGGCGCCACTGCTCGCACCGCGAGCGCCGTGCTCCGTTGCGTCCAGCTCGATCTCCCCGGCGGCGTGCGAGGCGTGAACATCGGGGTTGGCACGAGGTGGCTGCCGCTCACCGTGGCCCCCACCTCCACCGAGCGCGCCGAGCTGACCTGCAAGCGCGGTCAGTTCCCCACCGGCTGGGCGCTCGAGCGGGCGGACTCCACCGCCGACGCCCTGGCGGTGGCCGCGGCCATCCCGACGCGGCGCGGCTTCGACTTCCGGATCGAGAACACCGGCGCGCTCGAAGCGGCGGGCACCCTGCGCATCCGCTGCCTGGGCCGCATCCAGCACGCGAGGAACGGCGACACGCACTCGTTCTCCACCCGCGTGGCGACCTTCGCTGGTGGGACCAGCCACGCCTGCCGGCGCTCCGAGTACAGCGTCACCGCCGGCGCGTCGATCGACCCGGTCGGCGACGCCGTGCTGACCGGCGCCTATCCCACCGGCTCGCGCGGCGGGCGCTGGTCCTTCAGCGGGGCCTCTGACGCCCCGCCCGCCACATCGCTCGTCTGCCTATCGCGGACGACCCGCTTCCGCTAGACCTCGGGCTCGCGCTCCACGATCCCGAAGCTGATCTCGTCGCCCTCGATCTGCGCGTCGAGCGACTTGTCGTCCAGCGCCACGATGGCCAGCTCGTCGAGGAACACGTGAGCGCCCTCCTCCTCGACCACGGCGTCGCCCTCCAGCGGCGCGGGGCTGATCGAGAGCTCGAGGCTGGCCTGCGCGGCGTCCTGCTGTGCGATCGAGATCCGGATGCCGCCCTCGTCGGGAACGTCCGTGGACTGGACGATGGTCCGAATCGCCTCCGCGGCGTTCGGCGTGATGGTCAGCATGGTTGCTCCAGTGGTCGGGGCCGAGTCCTCCCAAAGGCGTGCCCGCCACACCGGCAGGGCAAACACGCGCCCGGATAGCATCCTCGCCCGCGATGGACTTCGGCCTCTCCGACGAGCAGCAGGACATCCGCCGCCTCGTGCGGGACTTCGCTGACGGCGAGGTGAGGCCGGTGGCCGAGGAGCTCGACCGCACTAAGAGCTTTCCCTACGAGATCGTCGAGAAGCTCGGCGAGCTCGGCCTGATGGGCATCCCCTTTCCGCAGGAGTACGGCGGCGGCGGCGCCGACAACCTGAGTTACGCGATCGCGATCGAGGAGCTCGCCCGGGTGGATTCGAGCGTGGCGATCACCGTGGCCGCCCACACCAGCCTCGGCACGTGGCCCGTCTACCAGTTCGGCAGCGAGCAGCTCAAGCAGGAATGGCTTCCGCGGCTCTGCTCGGGCGAGAAGCTCGGCGCCTTCGGCCTCACCGAGCCAGAGGCCGGCTCCGACGCCGGCAACACCCGCACCCGCGCCACCCTCGACGGCGACGAGTGGGTGATCGACGGCGCCAAGCAATTCATCACCAACAGCGGCACCGACATCTCGGGCTTCGTCACGATCACCGCGCGCACGGGCGACGGCGAGGTCTCGAACATCCTGGTGCCCAACGGCACGCCGGGCTACGAGATCGGCGAGCCCTACCGCAAGATGGGCTGGAACGCCTCGGACACGCGGCCGCTCAGCTTCGAGGACTGCCGCGTCCCGGAGGAAAACCTCGTGGGGCCGCGAGGCCAGGGGTTCAAGCAGTTCCTGCAGACGCTCGACGGCGGCCGGATCGGCGTATCGGCAATGGGCGTGGGCCTGGCCCAGGGCTCCCTCGACGAGGCGCTCGCCTATGCCAAGGAGCGCGTGGCCTTCGGCCAGTCGATCTCGAAGTACCAGGCCATCCAGGCCAAGCTCGCGGACATGGCCACCGAGATCGAGGCCGCCCGCCTGCTCACCTACAAGGCCGCGCTCGAGAAGGATGCCGGGCGCGCCTTCAGCCTCACGGCCGCACAGGCCAAGCTGAAGACCGGCCGGCTCGCCGTGCGCGCCGCCGAGGAGGCGGTCCAGATCCACGGCGGCTACGGCTACATCGAGGAGTATCCGGTCTGCCGCTTCTACCGCGACGCCAAGATCCTGACCATCGGAGAGGGCACGGACGAGGTCCAGCAGATGGTCATCGCCCGTGCCCTCGGCTGCTAGCCCGCCTCGGCGACCGCGGGCGCGCCGGTCGACGCCGGCGTCGCGGGCAGCAGCCGCGACGCCAGCACGATCCCCACGCCGAGCACGGCGAGCTGGATCAGGCTGATCTCGAAGGCCCGCGCCACGTCCTGCCCGGCGCCGAAGAAGATCAGCCCGGTGACCGCCACGCCGACCGCGTAGCCCACCTGCTGCATCGTCGACATCGTGCCCGACGCCGCTCCCACCCGCTCGGAGTCGACGTTGCGCAGCACCGTCGCCGTCAGGGGCGTGAAGCACAGGCCGATCCCCACCCCGGCGAGGGCGAGCCCGGGCGCGAGCGCGGCCACCGATCCGCCCACGCCCACCTCGGACACCGTGGTCGCGAGCAGGGCGAGCCCCGCGGCGAGACTGAGCCCGCCGACCGCCACAACCGAGCGACCGTAGCGCTCGGTGAGCTTGGGGGCCGGGCCGGAGACCGCCACGTAGGCGACCGCGACGATCGCGAACAGGAGCCCCGACTCGAGCGCCGACAGGCCACGTCCAACCTGCAGGTAGAGCGCCAGGTACACGAAGAAGGCGGCCTGGGCGCTGGCCAGGAACAGCTGGGTGACCAGCCCCGCGGAGAACGCGCGCTCCCGGAACAGCGTGAGGTCGAGCAGCGGGCCGGCATCGCGCCTGCCGAGGCGCCGCTCGTGCGCCACGAACGCTCCAAGGATGAGCGGTGCTGCGCCGAGCGAGATCCAGGTCCACAGGGGCCAATCCTGCTCGCGGCCCTCGATCAGCGGGAGCAGGACGGCCACCAGACCGCTCGCCACGAGCGCCGATCCGGCCAGGTCGAGGCTGCCGCGCCGCTCGGCGCGCGACTCGGGCACCAGGCGCGGGGTCAGCGCGAACGCGGCCAGGCCCACCGGAACGTTGATCAGGAAGCACCAGCGCCAGCCGAGGCCGGCGACGTCGCTCTCAACGAGCCCGCCACCGATCAGCTGGCCGCCGACTGCGGCAAGGCCGAGCACCATCCCGTAGATGCTGATCGCGCGAACGTAGTCGGGACCGCGGTAGGTCACTCCGATGATCGAGAGCACCTGCGGCATCACGATGGCGCCGGCCACACCCTGCACGACGCGGGCGAGCACGAGCGTGGTCGGGGTCGGCGCAAGGCCGCAGGCGGCCGAGGCGAGCGTGAACAGAACCAGGCCGATCGCGTAGATCCGCCTGCGACCGAGCTCGTCGCCCAGCCTGCCCGCCGTGATCAGGAAGGCCGCGAAGGTCAGCCCGTACCCGGCGACGATCCACTCGAGCGAGCTCTCTTTGGCGCCCAGATCGGCGGCGATCGAGGGCAGCGCCACGTTGACGATGAAGAAGTCGAGCACGACCATGAACGCGCCGGCGAGCAGCA